>Ga0182027_10013606_pt1 | contig 11327 bp, 10 predicted proteins | sample 712E1DmetaG_FD_121300 | JGI IMG/M metagenome (GOLD analysis project Ga0182027, IMG submission 121300) | Permafrost microbial communities from Stordalen Mire, Sweden - 712E1D metaG (Illumina Assembly) | ecosystem: Environmental > Terrestrial > Soil > Wetlands > Permafrost | place: Sweden...
CCAACCGGTGGAACTGGGGGTACGGGAGGTGACGGCCCAACGGGTCCCTCCGGACCATCAGGCCCAACCGGGGGAACTGGGGGTACGGGAGGTGTCGGCCCAACGGGTCCCTCCGGACCATCAGGCCCAACCGGGGGAACTGGAGGTACGGGAGGTGTTGGACCAACCGGAGCCAGCGGTTTATTTGGAGGAGGTTCGAGTGGTTCCTATTATTCCCCACAGGTAACAGCCTCCATTGCAGTCAATCTAGCCAATAGCAATTACCAACGTATTGTATTGTCTAGCGGTTCTCAGACATTGACGATGACAGGGCAACAAGGCGGAGGTCGCTACTTGTTGAAGTTGGTACAACCATCTTCAAGCTATGGAACTATCGTTTGGCCAGTCAACTTCAAGTGGGCTGGCGGGGTAGCCCCAACTCTGACAACAGCTAGCAACTATTCAGATCTGATCTCGTTGTCCTATGATGCTACGGGCAATGTGTTCGACGTTGACATATCTCCCAATCACTCAAACTAAAGAAAAATTCTATGGCTGATCGCTATTACGTCGGAGGCAACAACAGCTATTGGGACGTAACATCCTCGTGGGCTACCACATCCGGCGGAACACCTGGAGCCAGCGTGCCAACCAGCACGGACAACATCTACTTTGACGTCAACTCGGGCTTGCAAGCGAGCAGTCACCTAAACACATCTGGTGCTTTGAACTGCCACAATGTTGTAATGACCCAGGGTGGAAATCTCGGTATTGGTACCGGCAGTTCCCTACTTAATATATATGGTAGTGCTAGTTTTCAGAATCTCGTTTCGCCGCCTATAGCAGCGAACTTCTACGGATCGGGAGCCCAGACCATACAATCGGTCAATTCCAACTTAGGTTATGTGCTGGCCATATATGGAGGTTCCATCTCCCTTTTGCTTCAAAATAACGTTGTCTGTGTGGCGTTTGAGCATTACGGAGGAACAGTCGATCTGAATGGATACAACCTCACATCCCAGGCAGTGCTTACCTCTGGTACGACTCCTGGTGTACTGTACTTGCGTACTGGCACCGTAACCTGTTCGAGCACGTTTGAAGCTTTATCGACAGCAATCATGCTGGTGCCTGGCACGGCCACGATTGTCATGAGTGGTAGTAGCGGATCTTTGGGAATGTACAGCGGAGCCCCCGCCCTGTATTCCGTCATATCGCAAGGTGGGCTAACCTTTACCAGTTTTAATGGAGCGATTACCACTCTACAACTAGCAAGAGGTTCTTCATACGCATTCACCTCCGGAGCAACTTGGACAATCACGAATCCGATTCGACAAAGCGGCATTGGTACAACGACACTTGCGATAAGCTCTGGTTCGTCTAATTTCACCCTATCATCTCCTGTCCAACAGTATCTTTCAAACACAAACTTAGCCAACTGCACAGCAGCAGGTGCAGGGTCTCCTTTCCTGGCAGTTGGATCGAGTGTTGTAACGTCTACCTGTATAGGTTGGATTAAACCAAAAGCAATCGGTTTTGCTGGAGACTAACCTTGAAAATCTTCGTCCTTGGTCTACCCCACACCCAAACCCTCGATCCTGCTACCTCGGAGCACACCTCGTGTGCCTTCACGTCTCAGATCTGGTACTTGTGCCGGATGATGCATAGACTTGGTCACGAGGTAATTCACCTCGGAACCGAAGGCTCGACACCTGAGTGTACCGAACACGTCTCCGTGAGCACGTCGACTGACTACCAGATACTCTACGGAAAGCGCAAGTCGACAGAACCTTATGATATCCGGTGCGATGGTCCCATGCAAAAGTACATGGATTTGTACGTTAGTCGAATACAACTGGCAGTCGCAGAACGCACGACCAAACCATGGGACGCCATCGTCTGCAACACATTCGGAGCAGGAGCACAACAACGAGCAGGTGAGGAGTTGCAACGGTCAAGCTGCCCGCCCTTCGTGGTCGAAAGTGGGGTTGGTTACAGTCACCCTTGGGCCACCTACAGAGTCTACCCATCGTATGCGTGGATGCACTTCCACCATGGTCTCGACAAACAGCACGCTGGCGACAAGTGGTATCATGCTGTGATCCAACACGTTTTCGATCCTGCCCTCTTCGGACCTATCGAAGAGAAGAAAGAAGACTATGATCTGTACCTGGGAAGGCTCAACGATGACAAAGGTGTTCAAATTGCAATTGATGCTGCCAGAAGCGCCGGACATCGAATCAAGATAGTAGGCCAGGGAAATCCAAGCAGATTTCTCGGACCTAAAGTACAGTACCTTTGTCCCGTAGGAGCGACAGAGCGCAACGAACTCATGCGCCATGCAAGAGTTCTCTTTTGCCCCACTCGATATGTAGAGCCGTTCGGAGGGGTTGCTGTGGAAGCAAGTCTCGCCGGATGCCCGGTAATTTCCACGGACTGGGGTGGTTTCACCGAAACTGTCGTTCACGGAGTAACCGGATACCGATGCCGAACCTTCGAGCAGTTCGTGTGGGCGGCAAAAAACATCGACGCCATCGATCCTCATACCTGTCGGAAATGGGCGGAGTCGAATTTCAGTCCCGAGCGAATTGCTCCCATGTACGAGGAGTATTTTCAATCGATTCTAAGGTTGAACACTCCGGAAGGATGGAACATTCCCAATGTCGAAAGAACACAGTTGGACTGGCTGAGACGTGAGTATCCATAGTCATGACAGGTCCTGCTTGTGAGCACTGGGAAGCGTTTCAAAAGGATGCTTTCGACAACTACGCTTTTCAAGCAAACCTAGACTTTGTCACTGCTTTCCAACCAGATGCTTTCCAGAATGATGCGTTTCAGATAGTTCCCCCGCCCGCGTCCCCCCTGTTGCCGGGAGGATACAAGCCCTCCTCCATCTACGAAGATCGCTACACCGATTGGGACTTCGTCAACCGGGTCGAAGCCACGATGGCGGCCATCGACGAGGAGCTTTTAGCCCTCGTCGACGAGCCGACGACCGACGAGGCAGCAGGACACAGGATCATCGTCCCGGACATCCAAGGGTCTGCGACCCAAGGGTCTGCGACCCAAGGGTCTGCGACCCGAGGGTCTGCGACCCGAGGGTCTGCGACCCAAGGGTCTGCGACCCAAGGGTCTGCGACCCGAGGGTCTGCGACCCGAGGGTCTGCGACCCAACCCTCCGACTGGCGCTCGGGTCGCGAGGAGTGGGCACGCGAAGAACACACCGAAAAAGTCCGCCACGTCCATTACAATTTCGCCTCCGACCTCGACTTCGGCGTGCGGCGCCGCATCCTCGGCATTCTCGACCGAGCCGAGCACCGCGGGGTCGACATCTTTGGATCCGAGGCGTTCCGCACGGCCGAGACGGCACGAGTCCGCGGCCAGCTCGTCACCCAGGGCACGCACGCGTGGGTACTGAAGCTCGACACCAAGGCACGAGTGGCGCTGGCCAAGGAGGCCATCGCCGAAGGCTTCAGGCTCGTGTCCTTCGACGACACGAGCCTGTCTTTCATCCACCGACCGACGTACCCTTGGAAGCCACTCCTAGTCGGCGCCGCGGCCGGGGCTGGCCTCATGGGGGCGGGCGTCTACACCGGGTACCTCATCTGGGGACGTCGTCCGAGCAGACGACGGTAAATTCTTATCTCAGATAAACGTCGAGATCTAGCCAAGCAGCAAAATCACGAACTAGGTTCAAGTACCAAACGCGATCCAATGGAGGTCGTTGCGGACCAAGTCCATAACGAGCCTTTGTAGCATAGATGGTCAGCTCTGTAAGATGATCGAACTTGGAGGGAACTCGATTTCCTTGTATCCTAAAGACGCCGAACAGATTGCGGATGTCGTGACTATGTGGATATTTCAACCCAGCGTTCAACAGGGCAACTTTGATTAGTTTCTCAATACATCCCTGTAAGTGACCGCCGAAAATGTGATCTTTAATGTACGCTGGATCTGCATCGGCGAATGCTAAAGCAGCATGAAAGTCTTGAACAGCACAGTCTAATAGATCATTGAGTTCGCCGCTTGGTACAAAGACTCTTTGTTTAGACAAGACGAACCCCTTCTTGCGCCACATCATAAAGCACGGTACCGGGAATGATTTTTCCAAGGGAAAATTCTTCCTCATCAACCACAATCAAGTCGATGCTCTTCTGATCGGTCATATGTTCTCGGATTGCCCAGGTATCACGGAACATATCAGGAGATGGATTCTGTACAACAATCAAGATGTCGAGATCTGATTGAGGTCGAGCCTCTCCTCTGGAGTAAGATCCAAAGAGGAAGGCTGATATACCGTGAATCGATCCTCTGTGAACGATTATCGCCTCTCGTACCATGTCCGCGATTTGATCGATGGACAAAATGCCTTTGGTTCGTCGTTGCCATCTAGCGTTTGCGGCTTGGCGTGCGATGTGCGAACGACGTTGAGGACTGAGGTGTTTAGCGCGTGCTATGCCACCGAGACTTGTTGAATTGGACATGCTTCGAGATTACATCTTCCAGCAAGTAATAGCAAGCACAAAAAACACTGCATCACGGAGGAAGATTGGCGCGACCACGCCGGTGAACGTCGGCTACGGCACAGACGTCAGGACGGGCGGAGCCGCGGGCAGCGCGATGAACTTTTCGAGAGCATTGACATCGAACGGAGTCAAGGCGATCTGCTCGACGACAGCCATCGGAAGGGGAAGAACGTTTACCTCCACCTCAATACTTTCGAGTTTTGCTCGCTCTTCGTTGAAGATCTTCAAATTCTCGGGTTTGATGGTGAAAGCGTCAGGTTTGTTTGGGATGACTTCGCCATAGGTCTGTCCGAGCGCCAAGAGAGACTTCTCGTACTCCTGGATCGCCTCGACGATGACCTTCAAGAAGCGACTGACGAGCCATCGACTCGCAAACGAGTCGAGAGTTGTGGTGCCCCCTAGACGAGAAAGAGGTCCTGGATGTCCCGGCATCTCGCGTAGGGCAGACAGTTCTCTGTAGGTGATCTTGATCATGGTGAGACTCTAAGCACGAATCTTGCGCGAGTCAAGGGTCTGTCAAGCTGGACTTCACGTGGAGTGGAGAGGGGGAAGGGACTGATTCCGAAGTACCCGAAGGGAACGACTCGACAAGATTAGGGAGTCAGGTAGAGGAGCAGCGATCCGGGAGGAGGTGTAACGGCAGCGAGAACTTGGCGATTCACAATACCAGAGCCTGTGTTGTAAGTGATCACAAGACCTACTTGTCCAGAAGCTCCCGGATTATCTAATGCTTCAAGCGTAAAGATAGAAGCTCCGTTGTAACCATTAACTCTGAACAGATGGATGGCATCCGAGGTTCCAGTACCACCACCGAACGAAACGGTGTTTGCGCCAGCTGTGGAGTTTGAACCAAACGCCATGCCCATGGTGCCAGTGGAGGTAGCCAAAGTTCCAATGGCTATACCCCCCGTAACATTGTCGCCCACCGAAGATTGAAGTCCTATGGAAACGCACGATGTGCAGCCAAGACCGATGGTTCCGTAACAGGCAGCAAACGAACAAGTAGTAGGAGTTTCGGCGGTGCCTCCTATGGTACTATGGGACAGAGCGACGCTGTCGGCTGCACCGGCCGCTATGGTGGATTGGCTTATGGCAATGCCATTAGAAACGGCATCTCCCACGGCTCCTGTACACGCGGAAAAAGAATTATTGCATGAGGTTCCAATGGAACTGGTACACACGGAGAAGGATTTTACAGTAGGAGTTTCAGTGCTTCCTCCGATAGTAGAACTGCATATTGCAACATCGCAGTTACCGGCATCGGCAACAACTCCGCCACAACATGCGAATGACACTAAAACCCCAATACCTGTGTTGGAGGCGCTTATTGCCACACAGTCGGTACATGTGTCTTGGACATAACTTTCCGCGAGTACAACACACCCCAGACACGACGCTCCAGTGTTGCTGGAACATACAGCTAAAACGTAGCTATTATCGTGTCCGATAGAGCTATCGCAAGCGGAAAAGGAGTCTCTATTGTCATGGTCTATTCCGCTCTGGCCCATGGCTACACAGTGTACACAGGTCGCTCCAATGCTAGTGTATTCACCCATGGAGACGCAACCGGCACAGTGATCACCAACATTTGATGTGCCAACAGCAAATGAATTGGTACAGTTATTTCCAATGTTTCCAAGGCACGCGGCGAACGATGCTCCATCCGAGTTACCAACCACACCTCCAGCCAACGACACACAATTTGTACTGGGAGTTCCGATGGTACTTTTACCGATGGCCACAGCGTTTACGCCTGCTTCGCCCACAAAACTTCCACAGACCGAGAAGGAAAACGACGATCCGTAGTCGACTGCCGGCAACAAAGAACTTCCCGAGTACAATGTCGCCATGCCAACGCAGTTGAGGCAACTGGTGCCCAAGCTACTGTTCGACAAAGCAACCGAAGAAGTGCCGTTAGATCCAATCTTACTTCCTCCCGTGGAAATACAGGAGCCGCAATGATCGCCGATTGCGACGGCTCCCAAGCCGCCACCTGCCAAGGCAACGCAGTCGATGCAGTCGCTTTGGATTTCAACGTTGGAGATCGCAACGCAGGTTATATTTCTAGCTGCCAGAGAAGATCCTGCAATCGCCACGCCCCACTCGACGTGATCGGCAATAGCGCTGCTGCTAAGAGATACGCAGATCGAGCAGGCGGAGTCGATTTCGGGGCGAGGAAGTATGCCGCCTGCGCCCGCTATGGCCACGCAATACGAATCGTGATCGGTGATAGTTGCCCCACTGGCCGCAAAGCTCGAATCGGTGCTCGCGCCGACAGAAGAGTTGCACATCGTCACGGTGCTTGTCGATCCCGATGCGGGATCTACCGTTCCAATTCCCCTTAGCGATTGGCCGGTTTTGGAGGTGACGACGAGATCCAGGGGAGTCGTTACCGGTCCACTACCACTCGCCGGATTGGATCCGCCGAACGTCACGACGATTGGAGACGATGCAACTCCGTTGAGATTGACTTTGAGGTACCTGACCAACGCGTCTGTGACGAGAGGAGAAAACTCCAGTTGCTGGGATCCTCCCAGAAGAGAGGGGGATTGTTTGGGAGCGACGAATCCATTTCCAATGGGGTTGAAGTCGACACCGTCGAGACTACCTTCGATGGTGAGGGTGTCTTGGACGCCTCCTGTGCAAAGAAAGCCGAGATCTTGTTCCACTCCAGACGGTGGGAAGACGGCAAAGAGATCGATGACGGCGGACTGTCCCGTGCCGCCTGCCGGAATCGTCGCCACGGTCGTGAATTGGTTGGCTCCCACACCGAGCACGCCGGAGACGTTCATCGTCACGTTGAAGGGTGCCTGTGCCTGGCTGCGGACTCTCACGGAAGACAACGCCAACGCCACGGCGATCTTGATGCTCTCCTCGCCGTTGGCGTCGAAGATGGCAACCGGCACGAAGTCGACGTCATTCTGGGTACCGAGCAGTATGTACCGCCCCTTGAACGTTCCCGAGAGTTCTACGGTCTTCTTGCCGATGAGGTTGGCGACGCTGGCGATGGGGCCGTCGCCCGAGACGGGAACGACGACATTGACGATGCCGATGGACATGGTGAAGTCTCCTATGGAACGTTTACATTGGTGGGTAATCCGACTGCCGAAGCTTGATCTGCCACGAAAACATCGACAGCCGTCCCCGTGCGCACGCCCGACGTGACGATGGGAGATCCAGGTTGCTGTCCCGTGGACACGTTGACGTCGCCCTCGTTATTCAGTGCCTGGTTGGCGTTCGGCACGAATGCAGGAGGCGGAGGAAGAATGACGACATCGACGGGAGGCACTCCTGTCCGTTGAATATCCTGAGCTCCCTGCCTCTGCACGTCGAGTGTGAAAGTGTCGCCGACGTGTGGGGTCGCGAGCTCTGGAACGCCTTGATCGTTTTGATCTTCTTGAGCAATGGTGACGAAGTTGGTGCCAAATCCACCAATCGCGCGCACTGCTCCTTGGTTGGCTGCCGTGGGAGTGTCGTTGGAGAAGACGATGTTTCGCCCGAGAATCGAGATGGGATAGGAGGTCAGGGCCGGAGGACCGACGGCGAGCAGGTAACGTGTCGTGGTCGGCGTGGGAGCATTCCACAAGTTGTCCGCGTCGTAAACTGCGGTAACAGTGCAGAGCACCGTCGTCGCTGCGGAGGCGTTCGTTTGGATGCTCTCGGCCGATCCTACCACCAGGAATTCTCCGGGCGGCACGAACTGCTTTCCGGCCGCGGGATCCGTAGGATCGATGAAGACCATTCCGCCTTGCCCTATGACCTGGTCGTCTACGAAAACTTCCGCTGCATTCGGCACGGGATCCGATAGGACGACCTGGCCCGTGGGTGCCTGGGTGACCACGACGTTCGTCGGAGTAGGAAAAGTCTCCGCATCGACGCCATTTTCAGCCGGAGAATACCCTTGGTCGGCAACGTCGACGAGGGCGTCGGTGTCCTCGGGAACCAGCAATCGGATGCTGTTGTTGGGATCTGGGTTGCCGAGTACCTCGTCGGCGACGTTCACGAGTCCTGGATTCACAACGTCGGACATGGTTCTTCTCCTGCCGATGATTTTCTAGTGCTTAGCATATCCCATGAGGCGGGCGATCTCCCGCTTGTCGTTCTGGGGCAGGAACTTTCGCTCCTCGCGCGACCATCCAATGACGGCGTCGACATCGAACTCGGTATCGCCGAGAAGGATTTCATTGGAGAGGTATGCACCCATCTCGGCGTCGCCGTACCTCATGACGCCTTCGAGGGTATCTCCCCGCTTGGCCATGAGATCGAGGACTTTTTTGTCGAGCTTGACCGCGATGCCGCCGCCGTAACCCGAGGGCTTTTCGGGATCTACGATCATGACTTCCGGCGCCTTGGCGAACTGGATGATGACCGGTGCCGTGCCGTCCTTGAGCTTGTTCGCCATGTCCGCCGCGGCGAATTCCTTCTCCTTGCCCATGCCGAGCACGAGCGACGGATCTTCGATGCGTCCATCGGGCAAGTACGTCAAGGCATGGTAGTGGTAGTTGCCCTGGGGACCGCGCCGCCACTTCGCGAACGGCATGGCTCTGATACCCCCTTTGACCTTGGACCATCCGGACCAGTCGGCCTGCCCCGCAAGCGGTACATCCGAGCTAGGCGCAGCAGGCTGCGGAAAGCGAGGGTCGGCAACCTCGGTCGTCTTGCCGTTGTTCCACGGGGCGGGACGCTCGTAGTGGTACGGCAGCTCGCGCAGCTCGGCGACCCGGTAGCAGGCGAGATCTTCGCAGTTGTGGACGATGACGTCGGACTCCGGGAGGTAGAACCTCCCCGTGTCGGTCGTGATGTCGCAGCAGAGCTCCGGTTCGTCCTCTCGGATGGCCACCACGCGGGCGCTATTACGACGAGTGTTGGGGTAGTTGGGGTTGTCGGCTTGGCGAACCGTGATCCTGTATATAGGATGAGTCCCGAGACCTCCGTGGTCGTCCCACCGCTTGATGTGGACACTCTGTCCAATCATGCGAAAGAGGATGCGGATCTGGAGAGCCAATACTTCCGAGGTGGTGCCATAGGTCACGGTACCCGACGAGGCGACGGAAGAATCGGCCGCTAATCCTTCGAGGACCGCCTTGACCTGCTCTCGGCTCATGCACAGGGAAGGCAAGTGTTTCTCAGGCGCGTGTCCCCCACAGGTCTTCATGTACTCCGCTAAGGGACGATCGTGCACGGAGATATATCGTTCCGACCACCTCGTGTGGACGCCGATGTTCTCCATGAGAGCCTGCACTCGGCGTTTTTGCTCTTCTTTCGGGTGTCCGTCTTTGCCTGAAATTGAAAAGTGCGGGTGACTAGGTAAACCCGTCCAGCCATCCGCCACGAACACCCCGAGTAGCCACGCGAAATCTTGGGGGGTGAGCGATGATGGGTTGAGGACCGACTTGGCGTTAAAATCAGACGTGGGGGTGCGGAGGAGGGCCCCGACCTTGACGTCTTCGGCCCGGCACTCGCTCCCGTCGCGGAGGAACACGCGGTGTTCGGGCGAGCATCGGAGTGTGGCTCCGTTGTTCAGGTCGAACGCCAAGATCGGCTTCTCGCCCGTGATGGCGTGCTCGGTGACGGTGGTCAATCCTCCGTCGCCCATGATGACGTCGCCGGGAGCCAGGCTCCCGATAGCCGCGACGGTGTAATTTTCGCGCAGCACCAAGGTGGTGACGGGCAGGCAATCTCCCCAGTTGCCGGGATAGATCCCCTTGCCCATGGTGCCCATGAGCAGCGACGGGATGTCCGGCCAGATCTCCGTGCCCTTCTCGGTTTCGTAGTGCAGTCCCGAGCGGTAAAGCGCCGGGTAGTTGTTGGGGACGAGCCCGCGCTCCTTGAAAGCCTCGAACTGCTGGAGGTGCGTCTGGTTGACTCGGCAGAGACCCTCCATGAGGAAGAGCATGCGCTTTTGCGACCAGACCTGATCCCAGTCGCCTCGGAACATCTGGCAGCGGAAAACGATGTTCGGCATTCCCATGGTACGTCTTCCTCCTGCTTGGGCCGGGAGCAAATTCGCTCGACCGGCAAAAAAACTTGGTGGCGTTCTTTAGAAGGTAGCCCCCGGAGCCGCGACAAACCCACCGATGACGTGGCTCCGGGGCTATTCGATTGTTCTTGTCGGACTGACCAGTCCCCCAACTTAATCGGATTAAGCAGGGGCTCCATAAGGAGGTGGAACGATAGTTCGGAGTATGAGAACGTCGAACGCCCCATCGACAAAGGTCGATCCGTCGACGATCTGCACTTGCTTGACCGAATTGGACGTCTCGGTAACCACACTTCCGACAGCCGTCGTTGGAACGCCAACCGGAGTTGTGATTTGAACGATGGTCAGATCTCGTCCTATCACCTGGGTAAGATTGGCCGGCAACGTCAGAGTGTACGTTCCCGTTCCAATCTTGCTGGTGGTGATACCACTGTTCGTAGCAGTGGAGGAGCCGTCTATGGCAACTTCTGCGTACGCGACAATGGCTAGAGCAGCCGAGTCGAAAAGTGCATTCATCTGGAATTTCCTAGGTCCAGCGGACGGTCCGAACTACGCTGGGCCGGGGGGGACGAGGGAAGGCGGAATGATGGTGCGCAGGATGATGAGGTTGAAGGCATTGTCCACGAAAGACGACCCGTTGCTGAAGATGATGTTCTTCTGCGAGTCCGAGATCTCCAGCACCGAGTGCATGAGTGGCGTCACGCCGAGCGGCTCGACGATGAACAGGTCGCGGCCGGCAGGTTGGGCCTGGTTTAACCCCCCCGTATTCGAGGTAGGCAGCGTAACGGTGTATACCCCTGGGGAGCCATGCGCGGTGATGACACCGCTGTTGGTTCCCGCGGAGG
>Ga0182027_10013608_pt1 | contig 11325 bp, 9 predicted proteins | sample 712E1DmetaG_FD_121300 | JGI IMG/M metagenome (GOLD analysis project Ga0182027, IMG submission 121300) | Permafrost microbial communities from Stordalen Mire, Sweden - 712E1D metaG (Illumina Assembly) | ecosystem: Environmental > Terrestrial > Soil > Wetlands > Permafrost | place: Sweden...
CATGGACGGTTCAGGTTTGCAAGGCCGGGGTCAGATGATAGGGAGGTCGCACTCCGCCGGTCAATCGCTGAATGCGTGTCGACCACCGCCGCGTCGATGACGCTGCCGCCCGTCATGTCCAGCACTGGTGAGGTGGTTCCGGTCCGGGCGGCGGCCCCAAGGCGGCGGCTAGGAAGATCGCGCAAATCTCGTGCATGGCCATTTGTCGAGGTGTGAAGACACGCCACCCGGTGTTCGGGTAGTCTCCTGGACATGACCAAACACAACACCTACTTCGAAGGCAAGGTTCAAAGTCTGGGCTTCGAGCGCAACGGCCGGCGCGCCACCGCGGGCGTGGTGCAGCCAGGGGAGTTCCACTTCGACACCGGCGGCGCTGAACGAATGATCGTCGTCAGCGGAGAGCTCGCCGCGCGCCTGCCCGGCGGTGAATGGAAGCACTACCCGGTGGGCACGGCTTTCGAAGTTCCTGCGAAAACCGGATTCGATATTCGCGCCGACCACCCGGCCGCGTACCTGTGCGAGTTCATCTAGACTTGGGAGACCTCGTCATCGGTTTCCCCAAGGCAAGCCGCGGTCCTTGGGGACTATCCGCCGCAGGGTGTAGATGTCGCTGCGTAGGTCCTCTCTGTGGCTTGCCAACGTCTCCCACGGATCCCAGACAGCACTGAGCAGCTTGCCGGAAATTCCGTCGCTGGCGGCGGAGGCGAGGAAGACTGCCAGGGCAGCGCCGCACTCAACCGAGGTGCCTCCGTCCTGCTTTTGCTTTGCCGCCTTGGCATAGAACGATTCACCCACTCGCTCGGGTCCCGCCTCGATCACCTCATCGAGCAAACGGGTGTTGAGCGCGCCTGGCGCAATGGAGTTGACATCAATGTGATCGTCACGCACCTCTTCGGCGAGCGTCTCAGCGAAGCGCACAATGGCCGCTTTTGACGCCGCGTACGCGCTGATGCGAGGCAATGGGTTGGTCGCGCCGCCGCCCGAGAGTTGCACGATTTTGCCGTAGTGACTGGCCCGAAATTGTGGCAAAACGGCCCGGCACATCAGCACCGAGCCCAACAAGTTGATCTCGATTGCCCGCACCCAATCGCTCCAGTCGATATCCTGGATACGCCCCAGCGGCCCATAGATCCCGGCGTTGTTCACCAGGATTTGCACGGTTCCGAATGCTGCTTTGGCATGCCCAACCACTCTCTCGACGTCGGCCGGTCGCGATACGTCGGCAGCCTCGCCCACGATGCTCTGGCCTGAGACCGCGGATCCACGCAAGCCGTCGACAGCGGCGGCGAGTTTTGTGGCGTCTCGCGCGCAAAGAAAAAGGTTCGCTCCGGCGCTGACGTAGGCCTGAGCGATGGCGAGGCCCAACCCCTGATTGGCTCCCGTGATGATTGCCGCGCGCCCTGCAAGCGTGCCTGTCATGTCAATCCCTTTCCAATGGTCACATAGCGGACTGCCGCGTGGCTTTCGAATCTGTCGCGAAGAAATCGATTTGCGTCGATAACTGTCAGTCTGTCACGGATGTCCAGCTTGACCTCGCGATACATTGGCCATTCCGTTGCCACGACCAGCGCATCGACATTGCTCGCCGCATCTGCGGGTGAGTCCCGCAAGTTGATGATCGATTGCAGCTCCTGCGGTAGCGACTTGAGCGCGGGATCATGAGCAATCACGTGCGCTCCCTGATCGTGAAGCCAACGGCAGAGCTCGACCGAGCTAGAGCGGCGCAGCGTGTCGGTTCCTGGTTTGTAGGTCAGTCCCCAGACGCCCACGGTGCGATCCCGCAAATCGCCGAAAAGCATCTGCAATTTGCGGCGTGTCCACCCTTTGTGCAAATCGTTGCTGGTCTTCACGGACTCTATGAGCGGCGACTTCCGATTGGCCCTCTCGCTCAGCTCGCTAAGAAAGGCAATGTCCCGCGCCAGAGTTCCGCCCGCAAAGGCCGCGCCCGGCGACAGGTAGGCCCGCGGTCCGATGCGCGATTCCGATTTCAAGCCCCGCTCGACTTCTTTGGCATCGGCGCCCACCTCCTCACAAATCGTTGCGATCTCATTGATGAAAACCACAGACGTGGCCAGGAAGGCATTAATCGCGTGCTTAGTCATTTCCGCTGATTCGACCGACATCCATTCAATACGCTCAGTAATCGGCGCGAGCATCTTCGAAATCCTCACGCGGTCGCTATCGCTGCGCACCCCCGCAACAATGCGGTCGGGCTTGGTGAAGACTTCGATGGCTTTGCCCAGGCGCAGGTTCTCCGGCAGTGCCGCAAAGGAGATATCCTTGCGTCCACACCGTCGCTCAAGCGCGCCAACCGTACCGACCGGAAGCTGCGACGAAATGATCACCAGCGCCCCTGGTTCGAGCAAGGGAAGGAGCTTCTCGACGCGCGCCACGACGTAGTTGACGTCTGCTCGGTCGTCATCGGACACCGGGGTGTCGAATGCGACCCACACCACGGATGCGTTCTTGACCGCTTCCGCCGAATCGGTCGTGAAGCGCAGACGGCCAGCAGCGATTCCTTTGCGGATCAAGTCGTCGAGCCCGGGTTCAAGCAGCGGCGCATGCCCATGGTTCAGGGCGTCGATCACTTCTTCACCCTCATCCAGACCCGCAACCTCGCAACCCGCATCGGCAAGACAGGCTGCTGTGACCGATCCCAGGTGCCAGAGTCCAAAAACGCAGACCTTCATGGGTTGGCCTCGCGAAGACAGAAATTGCAGGTCCGAAGCTTCACTCAGCACCAGCCGGTTGGCCCATTTCCGCCTCGGTGCGACCCGGTCGGTTCATGAAACAGGATATCCTGGTAGGCTGACACGGTATTCATCAATCGCGCCTGCAGCCAGAACTTCGGCCAGTCTCTTTCCGCCTGAAGTTGGCTTGTTCTCACTCTCGCGGCATCCGAGAATTCGCTAGCGGGGTACCGGGCCAGGAAATCAGTGTATGCCTCGATCGAGTCGCGCGCCTTGGCGGCTTCCCACTGGCTCCGCGTCGTGGCACAGCCGATGATTGCAGCACAGGCGAGCGCAGTTAACATCCATTGGCGGTGTTGTCGTGGCATTATCTGCTCCTTCCTCGCGCGCCTACCAGCGCGCTCTTGGCAAAAACATATCGTCCGCAGAAGTCGAGGCTGAGTTGTCGCATGGTAGGATAGGAGGCCGGGAGTTTCAATCTCCTTTCGCCCTGCCTGCGTCCCCTGGGACCGAGGCTCGACAGGCGGGATATGCCGACTTCGACGAGTACCTCCGCGGTTACCGAACCGTCGAAGATACACAGATGGGGAAAGACCTCACCAAGGTTGACCTTCTTCTCGTGAGATCCGCTACAGCGCCACCGCCCCGCCGAACTGAGCGACAGCGGCTCTCCGACTCTTCCGCGGCGCCTCGCCAGGGACGGCCTCTGCCTTCGGCGCGCAAACGTAGCGCCGCTCACGTCTGCTGTCCGTCGAGAAACAGCGAGAAACGCACGTACCGACGTGATCAGCGGCCTGTAGCCGGGCAGATTCCGGGTCAGCAACGCCGCGCTACCGAGGTCAACATCGGCGCGGCGCTATCGGTGCGGCGCTATCAGTACTTGAAGGCTATCACCGCGCTTCCAAGAGGCTTTAGCGCGGATACATGGACCATTTGCAGGTCACTGGCTGTCATCTCGAGCTTTGAGACAGTTTTCCCTGTGAACCTCGTGATCAACGACTTCTGCTCCGGCGTGAGGTCCAGTGAAAGCACGATGGGCTGACGCCCAGCAGTTATGCCTCCGTCGGTCCAAGTGAGGCTTTGCTTGAAACCTGGCATGGGTTGTCCTCCTGTTGAGAGATTTGCCGCTGAGCGTACCGTAGGGCGTATCCCCGCACAAGGGGCTGGCGAAGCCAACCTCTGGTTCAGCACTCACCGCGGAACGCCTTCCATAACTGACAGGGCGCGCTCTACTCCTGCAGGCAAAGCCGAAACCGTATCGTGCCCAGCGGTCGCGGAGACTCCTCTGAGGACACGCCGCGCAAGGGCTGTGATCTCGGTGAGCTTGGCGTGCCGCACAATAACAGCCTCCTGAGTCGCCTCCAGGGAGCAGTATTCGGACGTGTCGGCCACATAGAATGCACGGCATCCAACCGGCCGGACAGGGTAGATTTCGCAGCTGCCATCAGTGGCATTGAAAGGACACATGAGCCTTCGCTGGCGGTAGGTTTGGGCCGCTTCAGCGAGCAACCGCGAGTCGGGTTCTGCGGGCGGAAGGCTTTCGTATTCCGTGGCAAGCCTTTCCAGCAGGGCCACCTCGGGACCCACGGCCGCGTGCCACAGGGCCATTTGTTCACGAAAGCGCCTGAGCCGCTCTCCGCGAGCTGGGGCCAGCAGCGAAGCGGCGATTGCAAAGGCCTCCGCGTGCGTCGCTGTGACGAACACCGTGCAGCAGGTTCTACACCCGCGATGACAGGCGATGTGATGCTCACCGCTGGAGTTGGCTAGTTGGACGACCGCTTCCGCCACCTGGTCAACGAGTCGGAAAGCGGCTACCGCCGCCTCGCACAGCGAGGAGCGGTCTTCTTCCCTCTGGTCTCTGATGGTCATAGTGTGCTCATTTGGCAAAGCTCGATGAAGTCAAGCATCGGCAGCACCGCTGGGCGAGCCCAGGCCAAGGAGAGTTCCCATATCCGACTCTGTCGATCTCCATGAGTCAGTCGACGGGAGGCAGCCCAGGCTACTTGAACAGCTCCGCGCTCATGTCACTTGATCCGCCGGCTATGAGGACCATCCCGCTCGGCAACAAGTTCGCCGTGTGCTGGCTCCTCACCTCGGTCATGTTGCCGGTGGCCGTGAATGTCCCGGTGCTTGGGTCGTATAGCTCCGTGCTCGCAACGCCGCCTCCGGCGATAAGAACCTTCCCGTTGGACAACAATGTCGCCGTGTGCTGGCTCCTCGCCACAGTCATGCTGCCGGTGGCTGTGAATATCCCCGCGCCTGGGTCGTACAGATCAGCACTCGCGAGAGTCCCAACCTGGCTCGCACTTCCGCCGGCAACGAGCACCTTGCCATTGTTTAACAACGTCGCCGTGTGGTACGCTCTCGCCACAGTCATACTGCCGGTGGCCGTGCATGTCCCGGCGCTTGGGTCGTACAGATCAGCACTCGCGAGAGTCGGATTGGGAACAGTATTGCCCTCTCCACCCGCGAGCAGCACCTTCCCGCTGGGCAACAATATTGCCGTGTGATAAGCTCTGGGAGAGGTCATGCTGCCGGTTGCTGTGAATGTGGCGGCGGTTGCATCGTATAGCCGCGCGCTTGACGCTGCCGACCCCCCAGCGGCTCCGCCGGCGATGAGCACCATCCCACCCGCCAACAATGTCGCCGTGTGAGCTATCCTGATGAATGTCACGCTGCCGCTGGCCGTGAATGTGCCGGTGCCGTTATCGTATAGCTCCAAGATCCTTCCGGGGGGGCTGAACGTGCCACCGACGATCAGCACCATCCCGCTGGACAACAAAGTCGCCGTGTGGAGGTATCTCGTCATGGCCATGCTACCCGTAGTAGCCGTGAATGTCGCACCCGCTGGGTCGTAGATCTCCGCGCTGGAGAGATAGTCGGTGCCGTTGCTCCCGCCCGTGATGAGCACCTTCCCGTCGTTGGTAAACGATGTCGCCGTGTGCTCACTTCTCGCCACGGTCATGCTGCCGGTTGGGGTGGAAATACCACCCACCACGATCACCTGGGCTGTTGTCGAATCCCCTGCTGGGCTGGTCACCGTCAAGGTGTAGGTCGTATTTGCAGCGACGGTGCCTGTGCTCTTTCCGCTGCCACTGGTTACGGTATCAACACCTTGGTCCACGCTCCCTATCCCGCCGGAGAACACCGCGGTCAGGGTCGCGCTGCCACCCAGGTTGACTGCGGTTGGGTTGGCGCCAAAGCTCGTGATCGATGGCAGAGGCACCACCGTGACCGTCACCTGCGCTGCGGTTGAATCCCCGACCGAGTTGGTCACGGTCAGGGTGTAGGTCGTGGTTGCAGCGAGAGCGCCGGTACTCGTCCCGCTCCCGCTGGTCACGTCACCAATGCCCTGATCCACTATCCCTGTCCCTCCCGAGAACTCCCCTGTCAGGGTCGCGCTGCCACCAATCGAGATCACGGTTGGGCTGGCGACAAAGCTCGCGATCGATGGCGGAGGCACCACCGTCACGGTCACCTGAGCGGTTGTGGAATCCCCAGCCACATTGGTCACAGTCAGGGTATAGGTCGTGGTTGCAGCGATAGCACCGCTGCCTTTCCCGACGGCGCTGGTCAGGCTGCCAATGCCGTGATCTACTGTTCCAGTCCCGCCGGAGAACACCGCTGTCAAGGTTGCGCTGCCGCCAACGCTGATCATCGTCGGGCTGGCGTCGAAGCTCGTGATCGATGGCGCAGGCACCACCGTGACCGTCACCTGCGCCGACACCGAGCCGTTCAACGTCAGGGTGTAGGTCGTAGTCTGGCTGGGCGCGACGATCTGGGAACTATTGCCCAAGACCGAGCCAATGCCTTGGTCGATGTATAGGGTCGTCGCGCCAGTCACAGTCCAGCTAAGTGTGGTGCCTTGACCTGCCGAAATCGTTGCGGACGAGGCAGTGAAACTGATGATCGCGGGGGCCGGGCTTGTACCGCCGGTGGCGGTGGTCCCCCCGACAGTGGTCGTGCCCCCGGTGCCGGTAGTGCCCCCGGCACCCGTAGTGCCTCCGGTGCCGGTCGTGCCCCCAGTACCGGTCGTACCTCCCGTGCCGATAGCCCCGGCGGTTCCGCCTGTGCCCGTGCCCCCTGTGGCAACCGGCGCATCGTTGGCATCCGCACCGCCTTTGGTGGTCGGCGCGTCGCTGGCATCCCCGCCGCCTGTTGCCACCGGCGCGTCGTTGTCGCCCGCGTCCCCTATACCGCCAGTGCCCGATTGATCGCCGGCTAGGTCAGTGGCCGCATCGAAGCCTGGGGAGTTGGAATCAGGCGCTTGCATCTCCACACCATCAGCGGTGTTGACGTCGGGTGCTCTCCTTTCGGCAGAAACCTCGCTTACGCTGCTCATGTCTTGCGAGCTACTGGCATCACCGCTGGCTATGCTATCTCCTGGCGCGTCCGCGGGCTCAACGTCCATCGAAGGGTTTGTCGCATCAGCTGGCCCGAGGCACGCGGCTTCAGTGGGCTTGTTGCAGCAGGCGCCTACCACGCAGCGGTACCCCGACGGGCAGCCATTGTCGTTCTGGCATTTTAGTGTATCGGGATGGACGCTGGGGTTGTACGTGCAGGCAGCTAACCCAGTCAGCAACAGTGCCGACGCGGACAGAAAGGCAGTTCCACGGTGCATGACCTAGAACCTCCCCTGCAAGACGGCGCCGCTTCCGCCCGGCGATAGCACAGGCAGGAAGCTGACGGAACCGGAAGCTGGTGCGTGATCCGCCCGGTTCCCGAGGTAGTAGAGCACCCCGCCGGCCGCGATCCCAGCGACGCCCACTCCATAGCCCACCCACTGTAGATTCGAGAACAGCTTGCCTCGTTCGTCTTTGCTTCGATCGTATCTGTGCTGGGCGTCGTCAGCCGCTACGTCGTTGGCTATGCTCCGCGCACTGATGCCAAAAATCGCGCCGATGACCAGGGCCGCGGCTCCCACGGAGCCACTCACGATTCCAGCGATGCGTAGCCCTCTTCCGTCCGTGGACGCGCGGCTCTGCGTGGTCGCGACATCGCCGCCCGTTGCCGGACTAGGGGGTGGTGGCGAGGCTGGTGGCGGAAGCGGCGGCGGGGGCGCCAGGCGTTTGTCCAACTCGGCCTGGCACTCCGTGATGTGGCCATCCACCTCGGCCTTTTCTTCAGCCGACAAGCCCTTGGCTGTACGTAAGAACTCACGGAAGCGCAGGATGGCCTCGTCAAACTTGCCGTTCTGTTCGTAACACCGGCCCTGGTTATAGATGTAGTTCGCGTTCCCGGTCTCGGCGAACATCCGGGCCAACAGATCCGCTCCGGCTTGAAAGCGGCCCGCCAGGCAATCGCTGCGCGATTGAATCTCTCTCGGATCTACCTGTTGCGCATGTGCCGGAGCGATGGCCTGCAGGAACACACAGGCAGGTGCTGCCCCCAGCAGCCCGTGTAGGCAGCGCCGCAGCCAAGCTGCCCTCGTCCTAGCGGCATAGTGAGTATGCATAGTCCACCCCGCCACAGATATTGGCGGGGCAGTCGCCACGTGTCAACCACGGACGCGGTCGCGTGTCGCGGTGGCGAAAGCAACTTGACGCGTGTGCGGGAACAACGTCAAATCAGCTCCCCCGGGGGAGAGAGCATCGTGATCGGTCTGCGCCTCAACAACTACGAGTTGGTTTCCGTTCTCGGCCAAGGTGGCATGGGCACCGTTTACCTTGCCCGCCACACGTTCACCGGGCGCAGGGCCGCCGTGAAACTGCTGCATCCCCAGTTGGCGCAGGATCAAATGCTGGTGACCCGCTTCATGAACGAGGCTCGCGCCACCACCGCCATAGGACACCCCAATATCATCGACATCATCGACGTGGGCATCCTGCCCGACGGCCTCACGCCCTACCTCATGATGGAGTTTCTCCAGGGCGAATCGCTCTCCCAGCGCTTGCAGCGCAGCCGTCCTCTGCCGATCCGCGAAGCGATCGAGATCGCGTGCCAGACCGCATCCGCGCTCTCCGCGGCGCACGCGCGCGACATCATTCATCGCGATCTGAAGCCCGATAACCTGTTCCTGGTGCTCGATCCCTCAATGTCACTCGTGGGCCTGCGGGTGAAAGTGCTGGACTTCGGTATCGCGAAGCTACGGGGTGAGCTCTCCGCCGGGTCAGTCAAGACGCGACCCGGGGCCATCATGGGGACGCCGCAATACATGTCGCCCGAGCAGTGTCGCGGCTTTGCCGAGCAGATCGATCATCGCACCGACATCTATACGCTCGGCATTATCCTCTACGAGATGGTGTGCGGCTCGCCGCCGTTTGTCAGCGAGGGATTGGGCGACATGCTCATGATTCACCTCAGCCGTCCGCCCGTACCGCCGCGCACGATGAACGCCGACATCCCTGAAGCCCTTGAAGCGGCCATCCTGCGCGCACTCGCCAAGGACGCGAACGATCGTTTTGCGTCGATGGCCGACTTTCAAGAGGCTCTGCGACCCGCGGCAAACCAATCTGCCGCCCGGGTAGACACAAAAGGGCTGGCGCCGCTCGCTGTGGCTGAAGCCCCTGGCACGACATCGCGTTCTGCTGCACCCGGCTCGGCCAGTGCAGCGACCCTGCAGGTCCCCACTCGAGTGCTCGAGCAGGAGACGGCCGCGTCTGCGGCCGCTCCGACCGGCAGTCCCCGGGACGTATCGTGGGCAAAGGCTTCCGGCACCACCCTGACCTCGACGGCGGGCCAGGTCATGGCTGCCGACATGGAACAGACGCCGCGTCGCCTGCTCGGAGCACGCCGGGCCGTCCTAGCCGGTGGTGTGCTGGTGGCCGCCGCACTTGCGGTTTACGCAGCCGCGCTACACAAAGGCCCACAGAGCCCAGCGTCGCCGAGCGCAGTGCCGACAGCCCCGACAGTTACGCCCGTTGCAGTACCCGTTCTTCCCCCTGCGCCACCCTCGCTTGCGACTGCAGGGCCACCTGATGCTGGACCCCCGCCATCTGCAGTCCATGCGCCGGTGGTGGCTGCAGAAGAGTCTTGGCCTGTCACTCCGAAGGGCAAGCGAGGCGACAAGAAGGGCGGAAAGAAGAATGCCGCAGTCCCTGCGCGGTCGCCTTCGGCTCTGCCCAAGGCATTGCCGCCAGTTACGCCGTCTCCGGTTACCTCGCCCGCGATCAAGCCCGGCGAAAGGTGGTGACAGCTGTTCGCCGCAATAATGCCGATCTGAGTTGCATGTAGTCCCCGGGGTCAGCACGGTACAGATCGATCCACTCTGCGAGGGCAGCTGACGACGCGATGTTGATGCGCGCCATCTCGGCATCGCTGATGCGGCTCGCGCCCGCCGAGTGGACTTCGGGCCAAACGGGCTTGTCCCGGTCGCTCGGGCTCTAGAAGTGCGGAGGAGAGAAGCTGCGAAGAGCGCATGGTCCGTTCCCGGGCGGCCATTCTATCGCCCCCCGCGCCGCCCCGGCCAGAAGCGCACCCTCGTGGCGGAGCTATGGCATCGACGCTATTCTCCTAGGGTGATGATGGACCAGGGGCCCGACCCCGCCGCGACCGTGTTGGGCATGGCGGTGAGTGCCCCATCGATACCGACGGTGTATTGGGAGATATTGCCTTGTCCCCCATTCGTCACGTAGGCGTACTTGCCCGAGGGATCGACGGCGAGGGCTACGGGTGACAAACCCGCCACGACCGTGGCCGTGGACATGGGTGTGAGCGCCCCACTATTCGGGTCGACGGTGAACTGAGAGACGTTGTTGCCGTTCGAGTTTGGCACGTAGGCGTACTGGCCCGAAGGATGGACCGTGATGGTGAAGGGTTGCAGCCCCGCCGTGATTGGAGCCATCGGCGTGAGTCCCCCGCTATTCGGGTCGATCGTGTACTGAGAGATGGTTCCGAGATCGTAGCACGCCACGTAGGCGTAACTGCCCGAGGGGTGCAGCGTAATCTGTCGGGGGCCCGAGCCCGCCGGGACCGAGGCTGGGGTCATCGGGGTGAGCGCCCCATTCGCGCCGATCGTGTACTGATAGACTATGTAGTCATTTCGAACAGACGTCACGTACGCGTATTTGCCCGAGGGGTGGACCGCAATAGAGGAGAGCATTTCATTCCCCACCGGGTACGGCCCGGACAGGGATGAAAGCGCCCCATTCGGGCCGATCGTGTACGACATTACGTTGCCATAGCTGGGAGCTAGCGAGTTAACCACGTAGGCGTATGTGCCCGAGGGATCGACCGCAACGGAGCTCGGCCACGGGGTCCCTGGCCCTGTCGCAACCGTGGCCGGGCTCATTGGTGTAAGCGCCCCATTCGCGCCGATTGTATACTGGGATACGGTGCCATCTTGGTTGTTCCCCACGTAGGCGTACTTGGCCGAGGGAGCGATCGCGATTGACACAGGTTCGCTGCCCGCCGGGACCGTGGCCGGGGTCATTGGGGTAAGCGCCCCATTCGGGCCGATCGTGTACTGCGAGATGTTCTGGCCCATTTGATTCGTCGTGTAGGCATAGCCCGCGCTCCATAGGGCATACAGGGTGACATTTGCCGTGCCCATCAAGAAAGTCTGCCCTGGCGCATAGGTCGTGCCGGATCCGTCAGCCTTGCTCTGCCATCCCACGAAGGAATACCCGGTGTATGCGAGGTTGCCTGTGTTTCCGAGCACCGTGACGGTCTGCCCCGCCGCGTAGTTGTTCGAGTC
>Ga0182027_10013609_pt1 | contig 11325 bp, 13 predicted proteins | sample 712E1DmetaG_FD_121300 | JGI IMG/M metagenome (GOLD analysis project Ga0182027, IMG submission 121300) | Permafrost microbial communities from Stordalen Mire, Sweden - 712E1D metaG (Illumina Assembly) | ecosystem: Environmental > Terrestrial > Soil > Wetlands > Permafrost | place: Sweden...
ACAACTTCGGCTTTGATAAACTTTTTCATAAAATCCGTATGAATTACGCCCGCTGAAATTAAAGCGGTTGATCCTTTGGTAATTGTCCAAGCCCTGACTTCTTTTTCTCCGCAAGTAAGATACGAGATTAAATTTAACATTTTGTAGCCTTCTTTGATTACTTTTTCCAAACCCGATTCTTCCACTCCCAATGATTTTAAATATTCTTTCCCCTCTTCCGGTGATAGATCTGAAAGTTCCGATTCTGTTTTAGCGCAAACAGCAATTGTGTCAGCTCCAAAATCTTTTGCTAATTCGTCCTCATCGACATTGGCAATCGTGAACATCGGTTTTGCGGTTAGCAATTGAAGACTTTTGGCTTCTCTTGCTTCTTCTTCGGTTAGTTCAACTTGATTAGCTAACTTTCCTTCATTCAAGGCAACTCTGAACTTTAAAATTGCCGACCATCTATATCCTTCTTCTTTGCTGGAATTTCTTTTTGGTTCTTGTTGTTTATTTACAGTTTCCAAATCCGCCAGCATTAATTCCGTATTTACCACGTCATAATCCGATTTTGCATCTGTGGAACTATCCGAACGTACAATGTTTGAATCTTTAAAATAGCGGACAACTTGAGCAATCGCGTCGCATTCCCTTATGTGGGACAAGAATTTGTTTCCCAAACCCTCCCCTGTTGCCGCGCCCTTAACTAGTCCTGCAATATCCACAAAACTAACTGTTGCTGGAATTATTGGAGGTTGAGCTGCCATCTTATGTTCGGCTTGGGTGATTTCGGCGAGCTTTGTAAGTCTTTCGTCCGGAACAGGAACTACCCCAACATTTGGTTCAATAGTGGCAAAAGGATAATTCGCCACAAAAGCAGTTTGCTTTTTTAACAGCGCATTAAATAAAGTTGATTTGCCAACGTTGGGTAATCCCACGATACCTATACTCAAACTCATGAAGTGATTATAGCAGAAGTTTATTGCAGCTTGATTAAGACTTTAATTGCTTTTCTTTTGTCCATTGCGGCGTAACCTTTGTTAAGTTCTAAAAGCGGAAGAGTCAAATCAAAAATCGGTGAAAGATTAATTTTTCCCGACAAAACTAAAGGTAAAAGTTTTGGAATATAAGTTGCTGCCGGAGAAACACCGCCGCCAATAGTAATATTTTTCCAGAAAATGTCGCTAGCTTTAATATCCGGAACACTTTCCGGAAGCCCGACGCAACCGATTCGCCCGCCCGCTCTTACTGCTTCATAAGCCATTGATCTTGCTTCTTTTGTCCCGACGCATTCCAAAACGCAGTCCGCTCCAATCTCATCTTCTGTCATGCTTTTTAATTTTTTAATTCCCTCTTCTCCGCGTTCAACGATGATATTAGTGGCACCGAATTTTTTGCCAACTTTTGTATTTTTCTCATGCCTTGAAAACAGAATTATCTTTTTTGCACCCAATATTTTGCTAGCCAAAACAGCACAAAGTCCGACTGCTCCGTCACCAACAACCGCAACTGTTGAGCCCTTAGTTACCCCTGCCGAAACTGCTGCGTGGTAACCTGTTCCCATTACATCGGAAAGCGCCAAAAATGACGGCATCAGTTTTTCCTGCTGTTTATTTTTAGAAACTGCAAACAAACTTCCATCGGCTTGTGGCACTCGAAGCATTTCCGCTTGGCATCCGCCGGTACCACCCCGTCCCCAACCGCCGCCGTTTAAACAGGCGCTACTCATGCCTTTTTTGCATAGCGCACAAGTTCCATCGCACCATAAAAACGGACCGATTACAAAATCTCCCATCTTTATTTTTTTAACGCCTTTACCAACTTTAATAACTTTTCCGATAAATTCATGTCCGACTACTGCGCCTTTTTCCCTCTTAGTAATGCCTCTGTAAAACCACAGATCCGATCCGCAAATACAAGAATGGGTAATTTTTACAACTGCGTCGGTTGGTTTTTCGATTTTTGGATCCGGCACTTCTTCTACTCTAATATCATGAGGTCCATAAAATATTCCCGCTTTCATATGGAGATAATACTACTTCTGATACCCAAAAATGTCAACAAAACTGAGGATTATAGCAAACCAAATAATTTATGAGAACTAATTTTTTTAAGTTTAATCCCTATACTTGTTAAAGAAATATTAATCCCAAGACTACTCATGTAAATATTGGCATCTGCAATTGGCTTAACTGGATAATACATTGCGTTTGGATTTGTCGTGTTTAAACTCCTATACTCATTAATAAATTCATTGATTTTAATACTCATCTCTGCCTGCAATTTTGTTTTAGTAGCTTTATTATTTGTCTTTTGAATTTTGTCTTTATATTCTTTCGTGTAATCGGCTATTATTCTTTGCGTATTAATCCTGATTTCTTGTTCATTCTTTTGAAAAAAACTATTATTATATTCAACTGCTTGATCTAGTAACTTACATTTATTATAAAAGTCAGAAATTTTATCCCATTCATTTCTTTCTAAGTCCTTCACGAATAAATAGCTATATTTACTCCAGTTTTCATTAGGCATTGTAAAAATATCCTGAGGTAATCCTTTATTAGCAGCTAAAGACTCTTTAATTTGTTTTATTTGTCTTTCCGCATTTTGTAATTCAAGAAGTAAAATATTTGCGGCATCTCTTTTGTTATCTAATTTCTGCTTATAATAAATTACGAAAATAAATAATCCAACAATCCCTGCTACAGTTGCATTTACATAATCATGAGAAATAAAAGCTAACAGAAAATTTATCATCGGCATAAAAAAACTGCCCGAAAGCAGTGACTAGAATTTACTCCCCTTTTCGCCAAAAGTCAATCAACTGTGGCCGTAAATTAAGAATTTATATAATTATCTCTCGATTGGGCCTTTAGGCACTGGAAGGGGTTCAGGGATAGGTAAATTAGCGAATTGATTCTGACCTTCTTGGAAATCAAACAACATACGGGAAAGCTCGGCACTTAGTACAAGACCAATGTTGCTTTTATCTCCGTGATGCAAATCAAAACCTTGGGTATTAAAAACCGACTTGTCGATAGTTGCTACACGTAATGGATTTCGCAAATCAATGTCATAATCAAAATACCAAAGCTTAACTTTACTTGAATCAGAATCTACAGTAGGATAAATTTCAATAATGCTCCCTCCGTGTAAATGCTCCACTGAAATTCTTCCTCTTTTGGTTGTATCAAAAACATCAACTGTACCTTCCCTTAGTCCCACTGGATATCCACTTTCAGCTAGAGGAGGATTTACGACTTTTGAAATATTAACCCAAAAACGTGGACCACGACCATCTGTTTGAATAGGCGAAATATTACCAGACTCACCTCTAACAATTGCTACATAGCCTTCGGGCAAAGTCTTCGTCGATTCTGTTCTAACTGGAGCTGATGCATTTGAAACATCTCCAGCTCCCGGTCTTTTTGCTTCTGTCATAAGAAAGAAACTATACCACAAAATTGAGGGTAAATCAACTATAAGACATCTTTACTCCCCCTTTTCGCACTTTTGCAAGCCCCTTGCTCTTTCCATTCCCAAATGAAGTATTATAATTAGTGTATGGAAATTAACATACCTGAAAGCTCTAATCTTGAACAACCACATTTGATCGGCAAAGATATTCTTGAGGCACGTCGCTCATTCTGGGAATTAGCCAAGTCTAGAATTGTGTACAGAAATCAACAGGAGCATATTGATTTTGAAAAAACTGTGTTTGGACCAGACCATCATGTAAGTAGTGCTATTTACGTCTTGCAAGCAAAAAATATCGGTGAAGGTGACAACTTTCAGAGATGGGTAAAAGCTTTAGAGATAAGCGTTAATGTAGATTTTTTTGGAGAAGAATATAAGGATCTTATACCATATGCTATTGAACACGAAATTTACGAAGCATGGATAGGCGTAAAAAGAGGAATGTCTCCAAAAGAGATTAATACAGGTCATTTGCTCGCTCGAAGACGACAATTTCGAATGGCAATGACGGATGGAAAAGCAGAAAAATTACTAAAGTTTTATAAACAAGTAAATCTAGATACTGAAGATGAATTACAACAAGCTTATGACAAAGCCCAAAAGCATATGGCTGCCAATAATTCTTCTGACTCCAACCCCGAAGAATAAAAGCTAATACAATGAAATACGTACTCCCCTTTTTGCGCTTTTGCAAGCCCTAAGGTCGCCGTGTTCGACCCATTGTCAAATTATTTGTATGATTTTATTTCGCCAATTCGCAAGTCAAATGCATGAAAACTTGAGTGAACGATTCAGGGGAATTCCTCGCAAACTTGTCGAGGATGGGGTGAAATTACCCGAAGAGTGAACGAAAGTTCAAAAGCATGAGGCAAGACTTGGCGAGAGTTTTGGGCGTCTTTTGCGGAAAAAGACGCAATGAAAAAAACAATTTGTCCGCTGTTAAATTAAATCCTACATTCGCAATGTTTGTTTTTGAGGATTTGTTTTTGCTCTTCTATTGTATTAACGAATTTATTTTGCACAGATTCTCCCAGAGCATCGATTAGCGGCGAATGATGCTTGTATCCTCTTCTTTCCATTTCCTTAACTATTTGTTCGTGGCGGATTTTTAAGGCAGGCAGTTTTCCGACCCAACGGATCGTTTCGGGATGATGTGAATATCCTTTTTTGCTATTGAGAATTATTGAATAAACCGCATGTAACTCGCGGTGTTCTCCCAATAAGTGCTCCCTGCAAAGTATACGTGGCGGCAAATCCCAAACTCTCATTAAAATTAACCTACTCCCCTTTCTTCTCGTTGTCAAGGCTAAATCTGTAGCTTAGTTTTTATTGCCTGAATGATTTGTTCGTTGCTAATATAGCATACCGCTACTAAGCCCGCGTTTTTTGCTGCCAAAATATTACTATCCAAATCATCTATAAATAATATTTCTTCTGGTGATAAATTTAAATCTTCTGCGATTACCAAATAAGATTTGCTTTCTCTCTTGCTTAATCCTAATTTTGTTCCTGAATAAATTTTTTGAAATATTTTATTTAATGTTGGAAGAATCTCTGGAGAGTCTTGAATTGTTTCGGTTGTGAATAAACATAAATTATATTTATCCTTTAGTCCTTGCAGAAATATTAAAAGCTCGTTATTCAAAGAGAAATGATCAAATATTTTATACCCTGCATTTGCGCTGAGCTCTTTGTGCTTTTGATTTAATGAGCCTGTATAGGCAACATCCTTAGGAAAAAGTAATACGCGCGAAAAATCAAAAAGTAAAACTTTTATCATCTAAACAATTATAACACTCTCCCCTTTTTGCCCGTTGTTAAGACTAGAAGTTCTCAAGTTCAAGTCCGCTTGGAAATAAAATGTGAGGATACTTTGCCTTGAAATCATCAACTAGTCCGCCTGTCTGCGCAAGTACTCTGGCGTAAATAACTTGATCGGAATCCCTTTGATCTCTTAACCTTAAAGTTCTATATAAATCTAATTGTTTCTGTTCTGTAAAGGGAGCACCGCTGTGAGTCCCAATGAATTCGGCTAAAAGAGATGAATAATCCCTCCCAAAAACTACTCCAGACGACTCAAGTGGAACCGAAGCTTCAGAAGAAACTGAACCATCCCTCTCATGTAAGTTCACAACGTGATTATACCACTCCTTTTTTTGGCTTAGCACTTCGCTGAGGTTTTCCCGTTGTTAAAATCATGCGGCGTTTTCGAGGTCTTTGATAATGATTTTTTTCATATCGAGCATTGCTTTCATCGATTTTTCACTGCTGACAAGTTCCTCCATGTTTTCCGGTACAATTTGCCAGGATAAGCCGAATTTATCTTTTAGCCAGCCGCATTGCTCGGCCTCTGGAACCGCGGAAAGTTTTTCCCAATAAAAGTCAATTTCTTCCTGGTCCTTGCACTTAACTATAAAAGAAACTGCTTCATTAAATTTAAAATATGGCCCGCCGTTTAGTGCCATAAATTCTTGCCCGTCGAGCAAAAAACTAACAGTCAATACCGAACCCACTGGTGTTTTAGAAGGATTTTCCGCTTTGTTTTCGAGCTTGGAAATTATTTTAGAGTTTTTAAAAACAGACACATAAAACTTAGCCGCTTCTTCGGCGTTTTTATCAAACCATAAACAAGGCAATATTTTTTGCATACAAATAATTTAACAAATAGCTAGCGCAAAAATCTGTAATTCAAATTACGAACTATATTGTAAAAGATACCTTCGCTTTATCAAATATGTGGAATTACGAAGTTTCCTGGTCTTCTGAGGGTGTTTGTAACACTTCTCTTAGTTTACTACCTAAAGTTTCCCCATCAAAACTGCCTTTAAAATCTCCTACTGTGATTTCCCAACTATCTTGAGCAAGTCTAGTTATTGATGTACCCTCAGCAGGTAGATTCATCCAAGCAGGATTTTCAGTAAATTGAGCCACGGCTCTTGCATCCTCAGGACTGATTGCAAAAGAACCAATAGTAGTTCCAATTCTTGCTGTTAAAGCCGATATGAGTAAACCCGAAGATACTGCTTTACCATCAGCTACTGATACGAGTTTTGGTTTCTTAACGTCCATATGAATACTTACCAGCCAATCCGGTAATTCTTGCCAATCAAATGGATTTTTTCCTGGATTATCTGCTTCTGACATAAAAGGAAATATAGCATAAAACAACTAAAATGTCCAACTATAGGATTTTATAAACTCCCCCTTCCAACCATTGTCAATTGAAGATGCTATTTGCGGACAATACGAAGACTAATACTAGACAATACTTTCTTTATATCCTCCCTTAATGATTCCGCCGTATTTCTGTCAAACATAATCTCCAGTAAATTGTCCATTATCCCAGCCGCTTTAATTTGTTGTTTATCGTATAAATACATATACATCAAGTTTGAAGCATCACCAACTGTGTGTGGCAAACGTTTTAGCCGAGCTAAGTCCACAAGCCCTTCTTCTTGCCGTGGCGTAATACTTTTTATCCAATCCGGAATTAAAAGCCGCACGATTGAATCAGGAATCTGACCTTTTACACGAGTTATTGTTCCATAACCCCCAACACCTGATCCAGCATTTACTTCCATAACGTAAACTTGACCTTTTGAATCAGTAATTAAATCTACTCCCGCAAAACCCGCAACTTTTTCTCCATCGAGCAAGGCTTCTTCGCAGACTGCTTTTGTAGCTGCCCTTGCTGTTTCAAAAATATTTTCTATCAAATCTTCACCGAAATCTGATAGTACTGTGGGGTTGTCAATTTCCGATGCGCTTGCTTTTTCAGTTACTGCCGTAATATTTACCGGATTATTATTTTTCTGCTTAAATCTAATTTCTCCATCAAATACCTGAGGATCTTCCCTATCAAGACTTACTAATATTCTAAAATTATAATCAATATTTCTCCCCAATAAGGAGAATCTTTCCCTAGCGCTACTTGGAAGAACAGGCACTATTCTTTCTTCTAAAATTAAAGGATGACCAAAATCATGTACTCCTTCCCAAATATATGACAACATTTGCTCCTTTTCTTTTTTGCCAAACATAACTACTCCATCTCCGTGAGCACCATGAAACTCTTTTACCACATATCCTTTGGCTTTAGGATTAGCTGCGATAAATGCATCTACAGCTTCTTGCACATCTTGATTTGGACCAATAACTACTCCGCTTGGAATTTTTATTCCTCTTTTGGCCAAAACATCCCTAGTTAATTGCTTATCATCTGTTAAATCATGTAATCTTTTGTTTTTATCAAATTCTTGACTTAATGCAGCGGAATCTCTTGCATATTGATCAAACATAACGTTTACGGAATCCAGTCTTATTGGCTGACTTGGCTTAATGCACTTTAACTGATTATTTTCACAAATCCAAAAAGAATCTGTCCAAACAGAACCTGTTTTTTCATCCACCAAAAAACCCGAACCCTCTTCTATTGGAGCTACTACAACTACATGGGATTTTGGACTTTGGTCGCCGGAGGAACTATCCGCTGCTACTGCGATTACAAGCGGTATTTCATCAAATGAAGTAATTGCCAACATCAGAGAATTTTTGAAAAAAGAAGCATCACGATAGACGGGCTGATCTAATACGGTTACACCTTGCAAATTTAGCACTTCTAATGTTTCCCGTAAATATTTTGCTTGTATTCCAACAAGATTTAATGGACTATCTATGGCTTCTGCTCTGAGTGAACCTAATTCAGCCAATGTCATAGGTGCCTATTATATACTATAAGCTATGTTATTTCAATTTTGTCCTTTATGTAATGACGGATCAAATTTGTAAGCAAGATTACATATTGACCATAATATTGTAGTAGAATAAAGATATGAAGAAATCAAATGGATTTTCGGATGCAGAACGGGGGGCAATTCAAGAACGAGCCAAAGAACTAGCAGCAGAGAGTAGATTAGACAAGAATAAGGCTCAAGGGGAAAATGACGTTTTGGAAGCAATCGCAAAAATGTCGGAACCGGATCAGAGCATTGCAAAACGACTCCATGTTCTTATTAAACAAGCCTCACCAACGCTTACTCCTAAAACCTGGTATGGATTCCCCGCATATGCAAAAAATGACAAAGTGGTTTGCTTCTTCCAATATGCGGGAAAATTTAAAACTAGGTATGCAACATTAGGCTTTTCCGACGCGGCAAATTTGGACGAAGACAATATGTGGCCGGTAACTTTTGCTTTGAAAAAATTGACTACCATTGAAGAGGCAAAGATCGTAGAGCTAGTTAAGAAAGCCGTAAAATAGCAACGCGCAGTAAATCTTTTAGCTCAATCTCACTTTTCCGTGTCATCATTAGTGGTATAATTTTTGCATGAAGTTTCTTAGACTTCCAAAACTACCAAATTTCCCTCATTTACCAAAATTGAATATGGAGCCAATTAAAAAAATTGGATCGATTGTTTACCGCTATAAAATTTTGATTATTATTCTTATTTCGCTGATTGCTTTTATTACGGTGGCGATGTGGTACAGGGGTTATCTTTTATCCAAAATGAAAACAACTTCCACAAGCTCTCCCGATGAAATTTTTAATTCCACTTCGCAAGATAATCAGGTCCCAACTATTGCAATTCCCTCTCCAGACGATAGCATCAATACTTCGGGAATTTCTAACTATTCCAGCTCTTATGATGATACGATCCCCACGCCCTTCCCAACACTTGCGCCCTTGCCAACTATTGCTCCGTATGTAGCACCAGCAACTACCAGCACTTCCTCTACCAGTAATAGTTCCGGAAATTCCAACTGCAATACCGGATCCGGTACGCCAAATTCTTGGTATTCGGACGTTTATCCGAATCCTCCAGTTTCGACAAATAATGGTTCCATGACATTAATCGTTTACATCCGCGATTGCAACCAAAAAACAGCGCCGGTTAGCGACAATTTAACTGTTACTCTTACATCCAACGACTCAACCGCCAAAATTAACGGCTCCACGTCGCCGGTTAATATTCAAACCCAAAACGGACAAGTTAGTTTTACGGTAAGTTCGCAAAATACGACAACCGATACTTTTACTATTCAAGACACTACCAGCAATTTTACGGTAACTGATGTTAACAATCACAATCCAAGCGTAGCGTTTATAAGTAGCGGCAATAATTCCGGAAATTCAAACTGTACAACGGCAAATGGCGTGCCAAATTTTTGGTATTCGGATGTTTCACCGGCGTTTCCGATTTCTGCCAATACTGGTTCCACTGTCACACTTACGGTTAGCATAAAAGACTGCGGCAAAAACAATGTTTCCTCGGATAATCTGATACTTACTCAAACTTCCAGCGATTCCTCTCTTACGGTTAACGGTGCATCCGCACCGGTTAGTGTTCAGGCACAAAACGGACAGGCAACTTTTAATATTGTTTCGCAAAATGCCGGAACAGATACTTTTACTATTCAAGACACCACCAGTAACTTTGCGGTAACCGATTCTAACAACCAAAGTCCAAAAATAGTTTTTAGCGGATCATTTTCAAGCCCATCGCCTACCCCGACGCCAACTGGTATTCCAAGCGCAACGGATACTCCAGTTCCAACCGCCAGCCCAACCAACGCTCCAACGCCGACTTTGTGATCGAACTAATGAATATTTGAGGATTTCCCCTTGCGGAATTTTAATGCAGATAAGTTGCTTCTTTTAAACAATCTCTAAACAAAAAGTACGTATAGACAAAGCCGACAAAAACCGCATTCTCCGCTAGAACTTCCTCTTGTCCCCCATGCTCCTGAACATTTTTCTCCAAAGCCTTATAGCAATCGTTTTCTAAAAAACGGAATAAATTTATTTTCATATTATGCTCGTTCTCTACACCCAGCACTAATGCCCCAGGGCTATGATATGCATTTTCAAAATGAGTGTGATTATTTTCATCAAATTTATCTATCGAGTCTTTGCTTAATTCGGGCACCCGTAGTCCATGCGCTCTTTCTTGCAAAACCAAATAAGCTAATGCGATTCCAAGCGTAAAACCTTTTGATCCGTTGTCGTTGTCATCTTCCTCTAGACTTTCCGCAATATCTTCTAAATAGCTTAAAGCGGCAGGATTTTCGTCATTCATAACCGGCAACTGATAATCCATAAACTGATCCCAATCTGTGTCTTCTTCGGCTAACCGTCTAAACACCACGTTTACCGCCTCTGCACCCAAAGGAAATAAATTCGGCAACATCGAAGGCTCTTCAGACTCTTCTTCAAAAGAATCTTCATCGTCATCTTGCCAATTTTCGCTATCACTAAAGCCTTTCCGAAACAGAAAATACGCACTAACAAATCCTAATAAAGATGGCGTATCAAAAATTGATATTTCTTCTACTGCTAATTCTTCGTCCAAAGCCTGGTATGCGTCTTTTTCCAAAATAGCAAAAATTGAAGTTCTTAATTCCTCTTCCCGATCTGCGTCCTCGGAATCTACAGAACCATAAACCTCGGTTAATCTTTCTGCTATTTCTGAATAATATCCATCTACAAATTGATAACTTAAAACCGGTAATTTTTTTCCGCCGGCCCTTTTTTTAAAAATTTCGTAGGCCAATGAAAAACCAATTGCAAACTCGTCTATTGCCTCTCCTGGCAATCCGTTGGAAAGCGAACTTAAATAACCATATGCATGCAGATTTTCATCCTGAAGCGTGCAGCCCACTTCGCCTATATATTCATCCCACGACTGATCACTTTGCACTATCGGTCTAACAACGGCAATAACCGCTTCGGATCCAATTGGATAGATATCAGGAGCTTCAAATGCAATTGCCTCTATTGCCATCAAAAGCTTTTATACTATACGCCTTTATCTATTGTCAATCTGAAAAAATACTCAGCTTACTCTAAGAAACTTCCTTTACGATAG
>Ga0182027_10013610_pt1 | contig 11325 bp, 4 predicted proteins | sample 712E1DmetaG_FD_121300 | JGI IMG/M metagenome (GOLD analysis project Ga0182027, IMG submission 121300) | Permafrost microbial communities from Stordalen Mire, Sweden - 712E1D metaG (Illumina Assembly) | ecosystem: Environmental > Terrestrial > Soil > Wetlands > Permafrost | place: Sweden...
GGTCCTTTATTTCATGGCTTCGTTTTTCAGTCAGTGAGTAGCGGAGAACAAAGAAAATTGAAAAGAGGCTCAGAAACAGGGGCAGTCCGATCTCGACCACCCGCATCATCAACAAGGTATACGGTGTTTGTTGCGTGAGAGGTACGATGTTTTTCTTAATGGCGCTGAGCTCTTTGTCCAGGATTTCCATGGAAGATGCTGTGTTCATGTTATTAAGCTGGTTATTTACCCCGGTGATCTTTTGCATGATATCTGCATAGTGTTCCTTGCTGTTTTTAGTTACCTGTGATTTGGCTTCCAGGTGCGACTTGAGTTCAAAGGAATACATCCTGGCTTTTACAAGTTTCGTCTGCAGCGTCAGTGGAATTGCCATTACGACAGTGGCATTCATCAGAGAGTCTTGAGCTGTGGGCGATAAATTTACCAAACGTGACTGAATCTGTTCCAGTTCACTTACCGTAGTCTTCGTCGTGAGTAGTGCGTTTGACAGCATGGTTTTCCGCTGACCAGGATATGCGGGTAAAATTTGATTCGCCTTGTCAGGCTTTTTTAGCGATTCTTTGTCCAAATAGGTCAAATATTCTTTTGACTCAGTGAGCGCTTCGGCAGTCTTGACTTTAGTGTTTTCCAGCCACTCCTTATTGGTGCTCTTGAGTCCCTGATAATCTTTCCAATACTGAACTTTGCTTTGCATTTCCCTGACACTTCCCTGAATTTTATCAACTTTTGTGACCTGGGTTTCGTCAAACATGGTAAATACGATCAGCGCTCCTGCGACAAAGCTGGCTAAAGCGGATCCCATTTTTATAAACCACCAGAATACGGAGTAATAACTACCTTCAGTGCGATAATAAGTCTTTAATTCATCTTCATCACATATATCTCCAACCATGGAAGATCCCAGGGTAAAGAAAAAAAGCATGCCCACAGAAAGGAGTATAGTTGGGATGATGATCAAATAGGGATGTGAAGGATTGTAGCAGACAATCTTGGAAAGTTGTGCTGCGCACATGAGTAAAATAGCAATGGTGAGGGTATTCCGTTTCCCCAATTTCGGGCTGATCCAGTTGAGGGGGAATACTGCCAATACCCCGGTGATGGCCCAAATGGTGCCGTTAATTCCAAGCAAATAGGCCCCTGCAACTTTGTCACCCCCGAAGATATAAAAAATCGGAATGTAGGAACCTAGCAGCTGGACGAAATTAAAACCCATTGCCAGTGTGAAGATCGTCAACGTTAGCATGATAAAGTTCCGATTGCCGGCTGTGCGTTTCATGTCTTTCCAGAAGGGCGTTTTTTCATGCTTGGCAGCTTTTACAAATCCCGGTTCACGTAATTTGAGAAACCACCAGAAAGAAAGCGGGATCAGAATAGCAGCGATCATCAAAGAAACATAACGCATGCCATCGGCTTCATTTCCTCCCGGACCTTTGAAGATTTCCATGCTGGCGAGTGCAAAAAGCCAGGGGGTGCTCATGGCAAAAAGACTGCCAACAAAACTCTTCGCGCTAAAAATACGGGTGCGTTCGTGGTAGTCTGTGGTCATCTCCATGCCAAGGGCTCCGTGAGGAATCTCAAAAAGATTAACGGCAGTGAAAAACAGCAAAAGGGAAAAAAGAATATAGCTAAGCTGAAACCATTGAAAACCTGTATCAGATGGGAACCAGGTACGCACCATATCTCCCTTTGGGATCCACCAGATGACGACAAAAAAAACCGCAACAAGTATTCCGCCTATCAGCAAATAGGGACGTCTGCGTCCCCATCGGGTCCGTGTGTTATCAGAAAGATGACCGATAAAAGGATCAGAAAGGGCATCCCACAAACGGGGAACGATCAAAATAGCTCCAAGCCAGAAGGCGCTTAACCCTAAACTGATATTCCCCATCAACCCTACAAGTATTCCCGTAATGTTGAAGAGTGCAATGGGAATAATACCCCCGGCGCCATAAGCCGCCAACTGTGAAAAGTGAATCTGGTGTTCCGGCTTTGCGATTTGATCCGCGCTTTTTTCCTGATCTTTCATAAAGGTGCCTGGGTTAATAATAAATCACTACTTCCGCCGGAAACTCTTTGACCGGTATTTCTTTTTCGTTAAAATCTTTTATTTCATAGCCGTTGACAGTCACTTTAACAGGGAGTTTTGATCCGTTGAAGTTTTTAATTTTCATTCCGTTGGAAGGAAGTTTGATATCACCGTAAATTGAAAAGAGATATTTATCATGATCTTTTTTAACAGAGTATGAGACTTCCCCATAGTAGGTGGGGAGGTGTTCAACTGACATTCCCTGAGGCGAATCGATCCAATCCTGGTAAAGGGCTGAAGCTAATACAAGCGATTGATCGTACTCATTTTCATAGACGAACATGGCCCGGATCGAATTGATGAAATCGCTGCCCACCCAGGTGTGCGGCATGTCCCCGATATACCCCGGGAAGCGGTAATCTTTCCAGACAACCTCGGCCCAGTCGTTCCATCCCTGCGGGCGCTGGTCATTCAGGAAAAATTCTATCAGCTCATGCGCTCTCTGAGGCTGATCCAGCATGATAAAAGAGCCTATCAAGCGGTTTTCATAAGGAGTGTAGTTGATCCAGCTGATCCTGCCGTCCCTCCTGTTCCTGAAGAATTCATAATACTTGTTAAAAGTGTTGTAAACCTCGGGTTTTGGCAGATTGTTCAATTCATTGCAGGGTGTCAATGCAATGGTTGTCGAGGTGGCATCAAAATCGCCAAGCTCAGCGCAGCCGGGTATATAATCTATTTTTCTTGTTTTCATTGCAAGCTGCAGGGAGTTGTAAAGATTCTCACTGAAAGTGTCGCGCACTTTTTTTATTCTTTCAAAGGATTCTTTTTCTCCCAGTATTTTCTGGATCTCCGCTGCATCTTTCAAACCTTTCATCGTGAAGAAATCATCCCAGTATGAGTGCATCGGTTTTGCGGAATAACCTTCGTGGCTGATCGATTCCGTGACCAGCCCGTAGCAGGCGCGAACACTGTCATTCCCAAGTTTAAAATGATCGGTAGTTTGCTGCGCTATAAGGGATTCGATGTATTCCACGGCCTTTAGTACATTTTTATTTTTTGCCCTGAGAAAGGCCGTGTCCTTTGTGAAATTAAAATATTCACGGATCAGGTAGATCATTTCCCCGTGGCTGTCATTCTCGGGAACCGGATCGGGCCCTCTGGAATCAACCACGCATGGGACTTTACCGTTTTCGTACTGATAAAGGGTGTACCAGTCTATGAATTCCTTTACTTCCGTTACGATGCCGGATTTCAGCAGTGCGGATGAGGTCAGTGCCCCGTCACGAATCCAGCTTCTTTCATACGAACGTGATCCGGGTTGAATGCCTGCCTTATCCCTGTTAATTAGAATGTAAGCAAGATTTGACCTGTAGGTCTTTACAATCCTGTCGGCCGACGGAGGCAGATTAAACCTGATATGCCCGGTTTTCTCTTTCCAGAATTCAGTGGCTTTATCCGCTTCCGCACGGATCTGATCAGGGTTGATTTTTTCATTAATGGTTTGGCCGTAAAACGGGACTATCACGAAGAATTCCTGATTTTCGCCTGGATTCAGGTGGAATGTATATTTCATAACGCCATTGGCCAGCCTGCCCTGGTCCACTGCCGATTTTTCCTGAGGGATCTTCCCTTTGCGGATGAGGTCAACGATATTCCCATCATCGAAACTACCTGCTCCGAAATCATCATATTTTTTCAGGGGAAACACGGCTTTGTCTTCGTCAATCAGTATTTTGCCGTCATCTTCCCTGATTGAAGTTATCCTGCCGGCACCGCCGGTGAGATTAAGGAACTGGTAATACGGATTGACCTGGAAGGGGCGGATCAGCAGGTAAAACTCAAAATCCTTAGGCTGGCTTGTGAGGTTTGTGAATGAATAGCTTATATCAAGCCTGGAGTTCTTGTTTGCTTCTCCGCCTGATGTCACTCCTGTTACAAATTTCAGGCCGTTACACTGCCAGGTAACCGATGGAACAAAAACAAAACCGTTTTTATCTTCAGGATTGCCCAATGACTGGGCTGATTGGATATTGCTCCAGTTAAAAAGTGAATCGCCCATCCGTATCATGGGTTCGATGGAAAACCTTGCCTTATCCGCTTCCACCATTCCATCTTCGTTTATCAGTGCTTCCTTAACATCATAGTTAAGGCCGGTAATTGTCCAATAAGAAGCCTGCTCTGAAAAGTACCTGGGGTAATTTCCCGGCTGCGAATTCCTGGCTGCGTATATCAAAAAATCATTCAGGGTCATGGAATTTTTAACATCGAGAATTTTCACCTTGCAAATGCCGAAACCTTTTTCAGAATTGCTTTTTGCAAGATCTATTTTGACAAACTTAGTTTCTGCCTCAGGAAGCCTGATAAAGCTTACCTTGCTCTGATTTGAACGGACTGAATAAGCTTTTTCCCATGTTTTCCCGTCCTCCGATAAGAGAATGTTAAAACTTCTTGCGTAATTATCTTTCAGCCAATTGATTTGCAAGCCGCCGAACTCCCTTCGGGTTCTGAAATCAATAACAACATCCTGGCCTTTAGCTCCGTTGCTTTGCCAGTAGGTTTCATTTGAGTTATCAACTATAAATCCCGGTGAATGCTTTGTTAAAGAAGACGAAGCTGTGACTGATGGAGCTGGATATAACCGGGTTTCAGGAGGCAGAGGCTCAAATTTCAGGTCATCAAACCACACCGTGCCCTTGCCGCCGACAAATGATGAAACTGTGAATTCAATCCTGTCAATCCTTTTCAGGTTGTGATCAGTTGTAGGTCCCCAGGCAAAACTGATATGTCTTTTCCTGATACGGATCTTTTTCCATTCCTTCGGAAAGTCATAGTTCCGGTTGTTGACCCACCAGACATTATTCCCAGTGCTGTCAATGAATTTTATTTCAAAATTGTTGGCCGGTGATTCGGCTTTTACATTAAAAGTAAACTCGTAATTATCCGGGAGATCTATCGGGAAAAGTTTCTGTATTCCGCCGTAACCGGTGCCTTTGGTGAAATCATAGTCGAAGCGGACTGCACTGCCCGTTAATCCTTTTTCAGTGGATAATTTAAGATTAACGCCATCGGACCTGATAAACGTCCAGCCTTCCTTGTTCTCAAATTCATCCAGTGTTCTGACCTGGGCATTGCTGATGGTGGTGAAAAGAACCAGCAGGGCTGGTATGAAGTTTCTTATAAACATGAACCAGTTGATTATTTCTTTTTCAAATATTCATAACCAAGCCTGTTCAATCCTTTCTGGATGACAGGGTCCTTCATCACATAATTCCATACCAGGCCTGTTCTGAAATTTTCTATCATGATCAGCATAGGACCTTCATCTATGCCTAAAAAATCATTATCGAACCACCTTGCTGTGGTATTGAAAGCATCATAAAAGCCATATTTCCCCCATAGTTTCCTGCCATATTTTTCATTGATCGATTTAATGGCAGGTAAGACTATTTCAGGAGCAAACGGTAATGATGAAAGGGAGGCGTAAGGTGCGATTGTTCCGTCGTCAAAATAGTTAAAGGCGGGGCCGCTTGTACCTCTTCCGGCATAACCCAGGAACTTTTTATTGCCAAAGTTGTACTTCTCTTCAGGTCCGTCACTGGCGGTAACACCCCAGCAGAGTGAATCATAACCTGTCCATCCTTTGGGATTATCGATTGCGTATTGCCGCTGTACATAAGTTGCACGGCGGGAGTTTTCAAAGTAGTCAATTCCTTTTTCCTTCATATATTCATCAACCAGGCCGCGGTAATCGATAAATGCCTGCGAGAACTGGTGGCCGAATAACGGAGGGAAAGCCACATGCGAAAGTCCCTTGTACGGGGTATACCAGTTATATGATTGCAGCCAGGCCTTGTAACTTCGTTCGGCATTTTTCATGCCGCTGCCTGCAGCCAGGACATAAAGGAACAGGCCTTCATCGTACCCGGCCCATCCGAAGTCATGCAATCCTTTTTCAGGGGTCCAGCCCATGGAGATCGTATTGGCAAATTTTCCCGTATCCGGCATCAGCATGAAATTCCAGTCGGCGCGTTCAAGGAGTTTCGCGGCAAGCAGACGGATCTGCTTTTCGGTGTCATTATCCAGGCTGTAATAATTCCTGGCAAAGATGATCCCCATCAACAGTATACCGGTATCAATGGTCGAAACTTCGCAATCCCATTCACGGGTACCGGAATTCATCTTCAGGAAATGATAGTAAAATCCCTTGTAACCTGTCACAGCAGGATCCTTGCTTTGCACTGAGTTGAAAAAGAATTTAAGGATTCCGAGCGTTATCGCTGCGGCCTGTTCACGGCTTATCCAATTTCTTTCAGCCCCTATGGCAAAGGAAGGGATCCCAAAACCTGTAGCTGCTATGCTGCATGGAGCCTTGGCTAAAGTCCTGTCTTTCACAATTCCCTTATCAGGATGGTGTTCATATAAAAAGTACAGGAATGTTTTATGCTGGATTGAATCCAGCATGGTCTCCTCGGCCGGTGTCAGCGGATAATTAACCTTTCCATGGGATTTGAATACAATATTTTGCGGTTGAGCAGCAACTGCAGCAATTGTTAACCCCACAAACATTAAAACTTTGTTGAACTTCATATGGATCGTCATTTTAGTTTTAATCACTCCCGGTAATTTACTCGCGGCTAGCCGCGGAACCAGAGGCCGGGGCTTACCCCGGGGTTCATACCATTGATTCTGAAAAACCGGTGTCGCTCCGGTTTGCACCTTAAGCCACATTCAGGCCAGGTTTTCCTTCAGAGCTTAAACGGGGCAGAAATAACCTCTGCCGAACTTCCTCCCACGAATGCATTGAATTCACCAGGTTCCCAGTATTTCTTCAGATCCGGATGGTAAAAAGATAAATCTCCGGCTGTCAATGTAAATGAAACGTTTACCATTTCACCTTTCCTGATCATAAGCTTTTTGAATCCCTTAAGTTCTTTCACAGGGCGGGTAATGCTGCCCACCTTGTCCTGGATATATAATTGCACGGTCTCCTCACCATCGCGATCCCCGGTATTGGAGACATTCGCTGATATCCTGATGCTGTCTCCCGCAACCACGGCCTGGATTCCTGAGTATCTGAAGCTTGTATAGCTCAGGCCAAACCCGAACGGGTACAATGGTGAATTCGGGCAATCGAGGTACCTGGAAACATATTTCTCGTCAGGTTCTTCAGGCCGGGGTGGTCTTCCTGTGTTCTTGTAATTGTAAAACACAGGGATCTGCCCGGTATTCCTTGGAAAACTCATGGTGATCTTTCCTGAGGGATTAACATCACCGAACAGGATATCGGTGATGCCGTTGCCTGCCTGGGTACCCCCGAACCAGGTTTCAAGAATAGCCGGGGCAATATCATTTAAATGGGATATGGCCAGCGGGCGCCCGTTAAAAAGGACCACGGCAACAGGTTTGCCTGTTCTGATCACGGCATCGGCCAACTGGTTCTGTATCCCCGGCAGGTCAATGTCGGACCTTGATGCGGCTTCTCCTGACATTTCCTCGCTTTCCCCCAAGGCCAGAATCACATAATCAGCTTCACGCGCAAGTTTTACCGCAGCTTCAATCCCCGAAACCTCCTTATCACTGATATTACATCCTTTTTCATACACTACTTTAACCGATTTACCGCATCTGTTCCTGATGCCTTCAAGGAGGGTGGTACATTTCTCCCATTCCCCTAATGCCGTCCAGTTGCCCAGCATCTCCTCCCCGGCATCAGCAAGCGGGCCGATCACGGCCAGTGTCTTTACGTCCGGAGAAACCGGAAGGGTGTGGTTGTCATTTTTAAGCAGGACACAGCTTTCGGATACCAGCTTCCTGGCAAAATCAAGACTTTCCCTGGTCATAATATCTGTCCGGGCCCTTTGCCTGTTGCAGAAACGGTATGGGTCGTCAAACAGGCCTAATTGAATTTTGGCACGCAGGATCCGGCGAACAGCCTCATCAATCTGATCAATACTCACTTTTTGTTCCTTCAGAAGGCCTGGAAGATGGTCTAAAAAAGTGCTTCCCTCCATGTCCAGGTCAACCCCGGCATTAAAGGCCAGTTCTGCTGCAGATTTAAGGTCTGAAGCCACGCCGTGGGCGACAAGTTCATTGATAGCAGTATAATCCGTGACGATAAAACCCCTGAATCCCCATTCCTTGCGGAGAAGATCCGTCAGGAGCCAGTGATTTGAAGTGGAAGGGGTTCCGTTGATCTCGTTGAATGATGTCATTACAGAGGCTGCGCCTGCATCGATACAGGCTTTATACGGAGGCAGGTAATATTCATAAAGCGAGAGCGGGGACATATCGACCACATTGTAATCACGGCCTGCCACAGGGGCTCCGTAAGCAGCAAAATGCTTCGCACAGGCCAGGATATGCCTGCCGTCACTGTATCCATTGCCCTGGAAGCCCCTGACCCTGGCTGTGGCAATCCGGGATCCAAGCCAGGTGTCTTCTCCGGCTCCTTCCGAAACCCTTCCCCAGCGGGGATCCCTGGCAATATCAACCATAGGGGCGAAAGTCCAGTTGATGCCTTCAGCTGAGGCCTCCATAGCTGCGATCTGTTCCGCTTTTTCAATGGCATTGAGATCCCAGCTTGCCGCCTGCCCGAGGGGAATAGGAAAAATAGTGCGGTATCCGTGGATCACGTCATAACCGAAAATCAAAGGAATTTTCAGGCGGGATTCACTCACCGCCATCTTTTGCAGGGCCGTTATGTAATCAATGGTATTGGCATTGAGGATAGCTCCGACCTTGCCTTCCCTGATCAGTTGCTGGTGATCCGGATTCATTGAAGGACCGGTTACATCCCAGCCCGAAGCAAACAGTGTTAATTGTCCGATTTTTTCTTCCAGGCTCATTTTCCCGATAAGCTCCTCAATTTTCAGGCTGTCGGATCCGGAGATTTTAATATCCCTGGTCTCCTGGGAAATGCAGTTCTGAATTAAAATGAAAAGACCTGCCGCCATCAGAAAGGATTTAATAAATCCCTTGTGTAAACCGGAAGAAAAAGACCTGGAAGGAATAGGAGCGTAGATTTCTTTGATCATATTCCTGTGGTTCAGTATGAAAAACCAAGCTTCTGCAGGGAGGCCTGAACTTCCGGAGAGGAAGTAAAGAGGGTCCACAAAAGCTGTGACCGGTAATTCTCAATCATGCAGATGATAGGCCCCTCGTCAATGGCCAGGTAAGAATCTGCCCACCAGCCTTCAGTCACATCAAAAGCATCATAAAAACCATATTCCCCCCATAACCTGTCTCCAAGGATGTAATAAAAATGCTTAATGGCATTCATCGACTGGACAGGGGTGTATGGAAGGGCTGAAACGGCCGCGGTTGGAGTGATCACACCCAGGTCGTTGGTCGGCGATTGGGCATCGTAGCCCCAGGGGTTATCACTGGCGGTCAGCCCCCAGCAATGAGTGCTGTATCCCTGGTAATGTCTCGGGTCAGCGGCGCAATATGAATAGTTGATCATTGACTGGTTCACATTCTGCTCCCAGTAATTTGCATACTGGTCCGAAAGGTTCCGCGGGTCAAGCCCGAGGTAAGTATAATGGGTAAAAAACAACGGTCCCCCGTAATCTTCCCCGAGCGGTAAAACATAGCCGTAAAAACTTTTTCCGTTCCTGATGGCCCCGTTCCGGGCATAACCCTGCTGATAGACTGCCGCGCTGATGCTATGAGTGTGTGAAGCTGCCCCAAGAATATAGGTGATGAGCGTTTCATTATATCCCTGTACCTTAACATTGATTGCCCAGCCATAGTCGGGTGACCAGTTCCAGTAAAGCACATTTTCCCCGCGGGTATACCAATCGTATTCCACTCCGTTTGCAAGTGCGTTGATCCTGTTGACCAGGGATTTTTCATCAACATTGGTTGAATCAAGGTACTGGCGGATCGTAAACAGGCCTTCGATCATATAGGATGTTTCCACGATATCACCTCCATCGTCCTTATCAGCGAAGGGTACGACTTTCCCTGTATTTCCGTTCATCCAATGCGGCCATGCACCATGAAAACGATCGCAGGTCTCAAGAAAAGTCAGGACCTTGCCAAGGCGGGCAATCCCCTGGTCCCGTGTTATGAAGTTCCTGTTCATCCCGACCACCAATGCCATGATCCCGAAACCCGATCCACCTGTGGTAACTACATCTCCTGAAGAATTCCTTTCCCTGGCCATGCCGCAGGCAGGATGTGCGAAATCATAAAAATAACGGAATGTCTTTTCCTGTATAAGAGTCAGGAGGTCTTCATCAGGTATGGGAGGGAATTTAGAGGTCGAATCCAGGGCTGTATTGAAATAATTATAATAACCGTCGTATGTAAACCCGTTTTTCCCCTTCAGGCTGTTCATCACGGTAAAATAATATTTTGCATATCCCTTTAAGGGAGTGGTATTGGTTACAGTGACCGATTTATAATCGGCGGAGAATGCAACTTTGACCACCTGATTGCCCGAAAGTGTAAAATTCGCTGCAGAATTGGTCGTGTCGAGCGGGAAGGAAAAACTCAGACGTATGTCCAGGTTGTTTATATCGATATTGACCGGATGGGCATTGGCAGGGAACGGTATATTGTTGACGGTGATCGTCTCAAGTTTAAGTTTCCCGTTGCCCGTTGTAAAAGTATAAACAGCCCCGTTAAAGCTTTCACCTGAGGCCCCTTTAAGGCCTGATGAGACTGCCAGGCTGTAAGTGGCAAGTCCGTGTAATGATGGAAGTGGTGTCAGCCTGGCGGCGCTTAAATCAGATGAGAAACTAAGGCTGAAAAATACCGGTAACTGATCAGAGCCCTGCAGCAGGATGTTTTTCCTGACCGTTGAAGTATCCAGCCTGCGATCGAACTGAAGACTTAAGGCACTGTCGGGAGGCAGGTCATTGTTCGGACCCTGAATTGTAATGGAAGTGTTCCCTGCTGTAACTTTCTGGAGCTGAATAAGCTGGGAGTAAGTTACTGCTTGCTTGTGACAGGAAGTGATCACGAACAGGGTGACAAGACTGAGCAATATTTTACTATATCGGGTGAACATAATATACATTCTCGACAGGAAAAAATCAGGATAAAAAGGGAGGGCAGGGATTAACCCTGAGCCCTCCCTGAATCTGAAAGATAATTCTGATTATGGTTTCTCAGAATTGTACATCAGAGCAACTTCGTTAGCTGTCAGAGCTCTGTGGAAGAATCTCAGATCATCAAGCCAGCCGCCGAAATGGTTAGAATAAGGTGAAGTGTATTTTGCCCAGCTCTGGTCATTCCACATAGTGGAATTCCTTGAGAAGATAAAGCCAAGAGCAAGAACAGGATAAACATCA
>Ga0182027_10013611_pt1 | contig 11324 bp, 10 predicted proteins | sample 712E1DmetaG_FD_121300 | JGI IMG/M metagenome (GOLD analysis project Ga0182027, IMG submission 121300) | Permafrost microbial communities from Stordalen Mire, Sweden - 712E1D metaG (Illumina Assembly) | ecosystem: Environmental > Terrestrial > Soil > Wetlands > Permafrost | place: Sweden...
AATGTTAGTCTGAATCCAAACCATCATTATACAAATGGTGTAACTTTTGTAAACGGGAATATCGATACCGATCCGGGCACTTATTTATTGGTTGTTTGGGACAAACCCACCACAGGCAACTGGAGCATTGTATCATCTGATTACTATCCCAACCCTGTGCAGGTTAAAATTGTGGAAAGCCCTCTTTTACCTGATGCTTATGAAGTAAATAATACTGAGTCAACTGCCTATAATTTCCCGGTATCTTTTTCAGGTAATTCTGATCATATTACTTCAGCAGGATCCAATATACATGTAGGTAATGATATTGATTATTATAAAGTTGTATTACCAGCCGGTTCAAGCTACACAATAACTGCCAGGGTTCATGATGCCTACAATAGTGGAAATGGCAATACCTATACTGCCGATGTGGTTTTTAATTATAACGATGGTACTGGCTGGTCGGATAGCTACGACGATGTAATGACCAACAATATTGTAATGAGCAACGGTGGGATATTGAAGTTCTCAGTTGTACCATACTTTTCCGGAAATACCGGTACATACCTTTTGGATATTACCGTCATCAAAGCTTCTGGTGAACTGATAACTGTTAAATCGCCTGTTTTAGGAAATAGTTGGGAAAAAACAATTCCTCAAACAATTACGTGGATCGATAATATTCCCGAAAATGTAAAAATTGAGCTTTTTAAAGGATTATCAAGTATTCTGACCATAAATAGTTCAACACCCAGCAATGGAACTTATGGATGGACACCGCCATCTTCCCTTGTTGCAGCTATTAATTACCGGATTAAAATTACCAGCACTATTGATACGAACATTAACGGAGTCAGCGGTTTTTTTGCTATTGCCGATAAACCTGTTTCTATTAATAATAATCCTGTAAAGGCTGAATTAGTAAGTTTCTATCCAAATCCTGCCAGCAGTTACCTGAACATCCAATTGCTGAACAAGGACATTTGCTTCGATCATATAAAAATTGCCAATAGCATGGGCGAAATAGTGTCCGATCAGCTAAAAGCTATAAACAACAGGTTTAACAGGTTGGATATTTCAGCTTTGCTACCGGGATTTTATTACCTGACATTATCGGGTGAACAAAAGACCGTATATTACAGGTTCAGCATTGTAAAATAACGTTGCTATTCTTATGACATGAAAGCTCCCTTAATCTTACTAATAATTTTATACTTAACAATAGCAGGGTGCAAAACCAGTAATAATACCCAAAAAGCTGTTGTGAATAGCAAGTCCCCCGGGCCGCCAACCATCGTGTATAAAATGAAAAAGGACTACTCACAAAATGTACCTGTAATACTTTCAGATGACAAGTCAACCATTGTAAATTATCCGGCCATTGAAGATGTTAACCTGAATGGCACTTATCCTGTACCCACACTGCTGAAGAACGGCTATTATCTCGACAACCGTGGAATCGGACCCAACGTTGCCTTTACCATATATACCTATGAAGAATACGGTAAATTACCTGCAACACCTACTGTTAATGAACTATACATATCCATCATCAACAACAATCCAATTCTTGAGATGTACGATTGCGGTAACAGGTTACGTTTTTCTAAAATCGAAACCGAACTGAATACAATTATTGATCATGGCGACCTTGGAAAGAAATGTAAACGACTTAAATAAAGGAAACTGCTTCAATAGAAATAATAATATATTTGTAATCTTAACAGCCTTTCTTTTTAAAAGAATCAAGTGTTTCAACGTTATTGTATTTACATCATCCTGTTGGCCTTGCCCGGTATTTTTTTATCGTGCCAGCCATCTAAAAAAGCTATTATGAACAAAACCAAACAGATACCCTTACACGACTTTTTTCGCAATCCCGACAAAACTGCTTACCAGATATCACCTGATGGTGCATATTTCTCATTCATGGCTCCCGTTAGTAAACGCATGAATGTTTTTATTCAGAAAGCAGGCAGCGATAAAACCATTCAGATTACTCATGAAACAGAACGCGATGTTTCAGGCTACTTTTGGGCTAATAATAAGCGGATACTGTTTCTTAAAGATTCAGGCGGTGATGAAAATTATAAGCTGTTCGCTGTTAACATTGATGGGAGTGAACTGAAAGCACTCACTGACTTTCCGAAGGTTAGGACACAGATCATCGATGACCTGGAAGATATTGAGGATGAAGTGATTGTGGGTTTAAATAAAAGAGATCCCAAGGTTTTCGATGCCTACAGGTTAAATATTGTTAACGGTGAATTGAAAATGATAGCTGAAAATCCGGGGAACATCACTTCGTGGATGACTGATCACAATGGCAAACTCAGGGTGGCAATAACATCCGATGGTGTAAATCAAAGCCTGCTATACAGGAAAACCGAAGATGTGCCTTTCAGAAAAATATTGACCACCAATTTCAAAGAATCGCTCGAACCACAGTTTTTTACCTTCGATAATCAAAAATTATATGCCCTTTCAAACCTTGGCAGGGATAAAACAGCCGCAATTGAATTTGATCCTGAAACTGCTAAGGAAGTAAAACTTATTTATGAAAATCCAGATTATGATATTTCCGGAATTGCTTATTCAAAAAAAAGAAAAGTACTGACTGCTGCTTTTTATGTTGCATGGAAAACGAACCGGTTTTATTTCGATAAGGAAGCTGAAGAAATGTTCAACTATCTGAAATCTCAATTAGGTGATATGGAAATCAGCATCACCGACCGCACTAAAGATGAAACCAAATATATAGTGAGAACATTCAGCGACCGGAGCCTTGGATCGTATTACCTGTTCGATAAAAAAACCAAAAAGTTGCAGTTCATTCATGAAGTTGCTCCCTGGCTAAAAACTGATGAATTGGCTGAAATGAAGCCGGTGGAATACAAATCAAGGGACGGGTTAACAATTCACGGATACTTATCGCTTCCAACCGGCATACTGCCAAAGGAAATTCCGGTTGTCATCAATCCCCATGGGGGCCCATGGGTGCGCGATACCTGGGGTTATAATGCAGAAGTACAATTTCTGGCAAACAGGGGTTACGCTGTGTTCCAGATGAATTATCGCGGATCAACCGGTTATGGAAAAGCCTTTTGGGAAAAATCGTTCAAACAATGGGGTAAAACCATGCAGGACGACATTACCGATGGGGTCAGATGGCTCATACAGCAAGGCATAGCCGATCCAAAACGGATTGCAATTTATGGTGGCAGTTATGGTGGATATGCTACTCTTGCCGGTGTTACATTTACACCTGATTTATATGCTGCCGGTATTGATTATGTTGGTGTTTCAAACCTCTTTACTTTTATGAAAACCATACCACCCTATTGGTTACCGATGCGCGAAATGATGTATGAAATGGTAGGCAACCCTGATGATGAAAAGGATAGCATTTTGATGCGCGATGCTTCACCTGCCTTTCATGCCGACAGGATAAAATGCCCGATGTTTATTGCACAGGGAGCCAATGACCCAAGAGTTAACAAGAACGAATCAGACCAGATCGTGGCAGCATTAAAAAAACGGGGTGTAATTGTTGAGTATATGGTAAAAAACAATGAGGGTCACGGTTTCAGAAATGAGGAAAACAGGTTTGATTTTTATGAGGCTATGGAAAAATTCCTGAAAAAACATATCGGGACCAAGAGTTACAAAATAAAGGATGATGGGGTTATCTGATGTCAATTTGAAAATGAATCAATTTGATAATTTGATAATGGACTAATTCAAATTAGTTCTCTTTAGGGTTTTGTTTCAGATTCGTCAGCAATTTGGTCTTAAGGCTTTGCAACGACAAAAGGCCTGCCCATGCTGATAAAATCAAACCATTTTGTATAAAATTTCAACCCTGTCATATCTACACCTGCCTTCGTTCCATCTTTCAACAGGATCATGGCCCGGTTGGCTTGCATATTAATTACTGAAACCCATATTGTTTGTTTGCCATACAAGGTAATTTTATCGTTTACTTTAAAATCTTTATCTATATAACCCGGCTGGCCTGAATACAATATCTTTCTTAGTCCTGCTTTCCCTTTCACTTTTACCATTCTTCCTTCGGGATCGAAACAATAATAAATATCATTTGTAAAAGCGAATGCCAGCAAAATTTCACCTTCCCTGTAAGTTTTCACATCCCAGCTATTCGTGTCAGGAACATCATTTGAAGTGCCCTGGATCACTGCTACCTGGGCTCCCGGAACAATCTGATACCATGCAGTTGTAAACTCCTTCTGGGCAAAAATTCTACTGCCGGCAATTATAAAAATTAATATCAGAACTGACTTTTTCATGATCTGGGAAATAAGGATGTTTCAAACAAATACAGATTCTAATGTACGAAGATACGAAAAAATAAGTACAGTTCAGTTAAGAACGGCTAATTTTGCAGATATTTTAAATTAATCAAATAGCAGAATCAGCAGCGATGGAAAAGAATCCTAAAAGAAAGAATTTGCCAACAGAACCGGAAAAAAAATACGGTATTCTTGACCTTGAAAATTATAATTACCAGTTGCTCGACCATCGTATAGCCAGATTCCCCCTGAAAAAAAGAGACGAATCAAAGTTGCTTGTTTACAGGAATGGGAATATCATACATTCGCAATTCAAATACATTGCAGATTTTCTTTCAGCCGGTTCGATGCTGGTTTTCAATAATACCAGTGTTGTTAAAGCCAGACTTATATTTCACAGGCTTACCGGAGCGAAGATCGAAGTATTTTGCCTTGAACCTGACGGACTCGACCATGATATTACCGAAAGCCTTTTGGTGAAGGGTTCTGTAATCTGGAAATGCCTCGTGGGCAATAAGGACAAATGGAAACACAGGGAGGAACTTGAATTGAATCAGGATCAGGATGGGGAACAAATATTTCTTAAGTGCAAACCGCTTGAAAATGAAGAACAGTATTCTAAATTAGAATTCAACTGGTCGGCCAATTATACTTTTGAGCAAATACTTGGCATTTTTGGTCATACACCCATTCCTCCCTATCTCGAAAGAGCAGATGTTCCTGAAGATGTGGAAACTTACCAGACTGTTTATGCCGATCCTAAAGGCGCTGTGGCAGCCCCGACTGCCGGTTTCCATTTTACACCCGAAGTTTTTGCAAAGCTTGATAAAAAGCAACTGAAAAAAGAATACATAACACTTCATGTAGGTGCGGGAACTTTTCAGCCAATTAAAGTAGCCGATATAACCAAACATAAAATGCATGTCGAGCAGGTTATTTTCAGCAGGGAAAACCTGGAAAACCTTTGTTCCCATACCGGCAAAATAGTTTGTGTCGGCACCACATCATTGCGGGCACTCGAAAGTCTTTACTGGTTTGGGGTAAATTGCATCAAACAAAAAAACAGCGAATTACCGTTCATCATCGATCAGGAACTCCCCTGGCAGCTTGATGAAAAGGGATTACCCGATAAAACAGAGGTTTTGAGCTATCTGATTGATGACATGAAAAAAAAGGATAAAAATATTCTGATTGGCGAAACAAGCATCTTTATTTACCCGGGATACAAATTCAGGATATGCAACGACCTGATCACAAATTATCACCAGCCCCAAAGTTCCTTGCTTTTATTGATCGCAGCCTTTATGGGCAACGACTGGAAAAAGATATACCGGGAAGCCATGAGTAACGGCTATCGGTTTTTAAGTTATGGCGACTCATGTTTGATTTTTGGGAAATAATCATCTTTCGAAAGTTCAAAATCTATTAAATTCAAAATCGTTAATCGTCAATTTGTCAAATCGCAATAGCTCTCAAATCCAAAAAAAAATAGTATATTCGCATTCTGTTAATTAGCAAAAATTATTAAAACATAATCAAAATGAAAAAGAGAATAGTACTTCAGGGTTTATTTGTCGCCCTTTTAGGGTTATTTATGACAAGTAGTTACGGACAAATAACTAATCTGTATAGTCCGATTATTCCGGTTAAGGGTACCGCAAGTGCTGTGTGGGATTCTACTCATAACAGGTACCTTTATTCTTATCAGGACATCTCCGCTGATGCTCTGGGTAAGCCGGTATTTAATGAATCGAGTATTTATCAATGTAACAGAAATGGCAGTAATCCGGTGTTATTTACAAACCTTTCCGGGCAACTGTTAGCTCCTACCAGACTGCTCATTAATGGCAATAATTTGTATATTGCCGATTGGATAAGAATCTGGGTTGTGAGTCTTACTGATGGAACAGTCATTGATCAGATTATAGCACCTGGTTTCATGGGAATTCAGGATATCGCAACTGATGGTGTAAATACATTATATGCATCGGATTTTTATTTTAGTAAAATCTATTTCTTCAATATGACTACCAAGGCCTACGATACCCTATCTGATCCAAAAGGCAAGATATCCAAGCCAACTGGAATATATTATGAATCTACGCCTAAACCAAAGCTTTACATAACATCATTCGTTTCAAATTCACCAGTCCAATGTTTTGATTTTACAGGCGATACATTTGCTACAGTTTATCCCACATCATATCAATTTTGTTATAGCATTACCGGAGACAAAAAAGGAAACTATTTCCTCTCTGATTGGAAATCAACAGCTCCGAATGCAGGTACCACATATAAATTTGTTGGTGGCTTCAGCGCATCCGTGCCTTATGTAAAGAGCCTGAATTTCCCTGCAGATATTTTTTACCAACCCATTGGGGATACACTCGTTGTTCCCGAATTAAATTCCGGTAAAAAAACATTACTTTTTGCTAAAGCCAGCAAAGACATCATTCCTCCTGAAGTTGATAGTGGTAAATCAATATCACCCACAACCATTCTGGTTTATTTTAACGAACCGGTCAGTTCATCAGCTACTGTCAAAATTAATTACACTGGATTAGGAACAATCAATTCTATTGTGCTAAATGCAGCACATAATCAGGTTACTCTTACATTAGCTACGCCACTAACACCAAAACTACAAACATACCTTTACGTGCAAAATGTTAAGGATCTTGCCGGGAATGTCATGACACAGGCAAAACAATTGGATGTTACTTATATACCCCTGAGTATTTATGATGCATATCTTAAGGAAGGTTTAACAGTGAGTCCCAATCCGGTGCAGAATAGATTTACCATTGGCTATAATCTTTTACAACCGGCACAGGTAAACATTGAATTGTATGATATTATGGGAAAACAGGTTGCTGATTTTTATAACTTAAACCAAAAACCTGACAGGTACGACTTAAACTGTCAGATTCCGAATACCATTACCAGTAATGGTGTTTATATCCTTAAAGTTACTGTAGGCGGACAAATATTCATGTCAAAAATACTGGTAAACAAATAAACACAGGTAAACTTATGCTAGCCCTTGTCGATAGAAATATCCGGCAGGGGCTTTTTTATGGAATATTTACGATTTAGCAACTTTGTTTATTGGGATTTAGCAAGGGTGAAATCTATGCAGCAAGTATAACTGTGAATGAGTATTTAAAATCCCAAATATGGCAAAAATATAGCCCTTAAGGCTCTAAATTTCACGAAGAAATACAAATAATACAACATGATCCAACTTAGTGATTATTAGTGACTTCGTGTCCTGGTGGCAAAGAAATTTTTTACCCTCGTTTCTAAGTCCAAATATTTATACACTTCAACAATCAGATTATTTATACAAATTCAATAACTTTATATCCAAATTAAAACCTTATGCTTCAGCGAATTCAAAGCCTTTATCTTTTAGTTGCAGCCATAGCCCTTGGTATGCTTTTTTTCCTGAATATCTATAAAGTTGACACGACAACCCAACCTATCCGGGTGATAACCATGAATGCAACTGCCATAAATCAGTTTCTGGCAGCTAATCCTGCACCTGTACAACCCCTGTTTCAGTTATTTCCTTTTACCCTGAACTTGATTTCATTTGTATTAATTATAGTTACCATATTCTGGTACAAAAACAGGGTGCAACAGAATTTACTGGCAAGGTTCCTGATATTGCTGAATTCAGGCTTGCTGGTCGTGCTATTGTTATCAGTCGATAAAGTTAAAACCATGGTAGGAACAACAGCAAACATTGCTGTTTACCAACCTGCCATTGCTTTACCCTTTATCAGCCTCGTAATGATTTATCTTGCCGGCAGGGCTATAATGAAAGATGAAAAACTTATTCGATCAGCAGGCCGTCTTAGATAAGTTCAGGCGTTTTGGTTACTCACGGTCATACAGGAGTTACTACATTCACTAAAACAGGTGTTCTGGCTTTAAGTTCGCGGTCCAGCATCAGAATACCGGTGTTATTATCCCCGATAAGTTTTATTTCCTGAAGTATCTGGGTTGCGTTTGCCAATTCTTCAACCTGTTCATCGACAAACCACTTCAGAAAGCTATAAGTTGCATGGTCACTCTCTTTCAGACATAAACTGGTTATATTATTTATCAAACCGGTTATATGTGTCTCATGTTCGAGGGTATCTTCAAACACTTCCTGAACAGTTTTCCATTTTGTTTTTGGATCTTTTATAGCTTTCAGTGTAACAATACCGCCAGCATGAATAACGTAATCATAAAATTTCATCGAGTGGATATACTCTTCCTGTGCCTGTATCCTCATCCAGTTGGCAAACCCCTGCAGGTTCATTGATTCAAAATAGGCAGCCATCGAAAGGTAAAGATAAGATGAAAAGTATTCTTCATTAATCTGGCTGTTTAATGCGCTTTCAACTGATGCTTTTAACATAATGTCGGATAGTTTAATATGGTCACTTTGAAAAAGAATAAGAAAATATTGTACAAAAACCTTGCAATAATTTCAGGGTTACATATCTTTTAAGAGTTTTCCGATATAGTCCGGATCAGCATACTGAGGATCTATTATAAGCGAAGCATCACGGTAAACAGGAAGCCTTTTAAGGTATAGTGACTTTAATTCATTTTCGAATTCATCATCACCCATTTCCAAAAGTAACGGCCTGCTGTGTTTCAACTCAAGCAGACGTCTGGAAATTATATGTAAAGGTGGTTTTAGAAATACCGTCAGGCCATAACGGTTCATTTTGTATAAATTAGCTGAATGAACTGGTAAGCCACCACCACATGCTATTACTACATTATCAAGGAGCAGCAGGTCGTTCAGGATACCGGTTTCAGCTTCCCTGAAAAACACTTCCCCTTTTTCTTTAAATATTTTGAGAATGGATAGTCCTGTTTCAACTTCAACCTCATTATCAGTATCAACAAAGGAAAAATTCATAATTTTTGCTAATTTCTCGCCAAAAGTGCTTTTACCTGAAGCCATGAAACCTATCAGAAAAATTCTCATTGTTAATTTATTGAATAATTGGCAGTTGATATTTAGGGATCCCTTTCAGGAATTCAATTATTGGCATCTTATTTCTCCCTTCAAGTTGCAATTCAGCAATAGAAAGAAACCCACCTGTTACTGCAATATGCAAATATGTTTTAAAATCAGTAAAAACAGAACCCGGGTTAAATAAATGTTCAGACGGGATTTTAATGGTTGAATAAATCTTTAATATCCTCCCATTAAGCGTAGTCCAGGCTGCAGGATATGGCGACAATCCCCTAATAAAATCGTACAGGATCGTAAGGTCCTTATTCCAATCAATCATGCATATGTCTTTTGATAATTTAGGGGCTTTTTTAATCTCATGATCAAATTCCTGGGATAACCTTGGAAAAGAGCCTTCCCGAATAGCTGAAAGTGTTTTGATAAGCAACCTGGCTCCAAGTTCAGAAAGATGATCGTGTAATGTTCCGGCTGTATCAATATCGTTTATTTCTATTTTTTCCTGCATAATGATATCACCTGTATCAATCTTATCTGAAATAAAAAAGGTAGTTAACCCCGTTTCTTTCTCACCATTAATAATTGCCCAGTTAATAGGTGCAGCTCCCCTGTATTGAGGTAACAGTGAAGCATGGAGATTAATGGTGCCAATGGAGGGTAAGGCCCAAACCTTTTCAGGCAATTTTCTGAATGCAACCACCACTTGTAAAGTAGGATTAATTTGTTTCAGGCAATTCAGGAAATAGATGTCTTCAAGATTTTCAGGTGTCAATACATTGATATGATTTTTATCTGCAAATTGACCTACCGCCGATCTTTTCAATTCAAGACCTCTTCCGGCAGGTTTGTCGGGAACCGTAACAACTGCCGACACTTCGAAGCCTGCCTTCAGAATTGCTTCAAGTGATGGAACAGCAAATTCAGGAGTACCATAAAATATGACAGGAAATGGGTGCAGCATCTGTTTTATCAATAATAATTCGATTGCAAAAATAGGTATAAACCTCTTGCATTTCTTCATATTTATAAGAGTTATAATTGAAAGCAGGTCATATCAAATCATTCCAACTATTAAAATTAATATCAAATTAATGTAAATTTTTGAAATTCTGTGCTATATTTGAAGTTACCTTTTGGTATGATTTACTATAAGCAATTGAGTATTAATTAATTATTACCAAAGGGTGCAATTTTAGATTTTAATATAAACCTTTGTAGATCAATATTATGGCTAATGTATTTATGTTCAGGGGGGTTGACTACGAATTGGGATATAACGACTTCCAGCTTTCGGAAAATACCCTGGGTATTTCAGATAAAATAAATGAACAGACTAAAAAAATATCAAACGGTGATTTTTCATACCGTATCATCAATCACTGGGAAGCAAACGGATTAATTGCCAATACCCGCAAGGAAAATAAAGGTTGGCGACGTTATTCTCTGGTGGATGTTGTTTGGCTCCATATTGTAAAAGAACTCCGGGCATTTGGCTTTTCACTGGATCAGATCATGAAGGTCAGGAAAAATTTGTCTGCCCCTAACTCAAATATTAAATCGGAATTCCCTTTGCTGGAATATTATATTGCATTGGCATTAGTGAATGAACCCGTATACCTGCTTGTTTTCAGTAATGGAAGTGCCCATCCGCTTACCGAAAATGAATATCAAATGAACCGCGAATTCAATACCAGCACCAGTCATATTCAGATTCAGCTTAACCCCATTGTTCAGAAAATGTTCCCAGCAAAAAACCTGAAGCCTGAATTCAAAGAATCGCATAAAATTACCATTGATGAAAGAAAAGGGGTATTAATGCTCAGACTAGGCTGTTTCGAGGAGGCTAAAATAGCAAATGAAGATTCAGAACAGGATATTGAATTAAAAAACAAGCATGGCATTGAACAGGCAGTTGAGGATACAATACAATTGATCTTCAAACATAATTATGAAAGTATTACCATTAAGCATGGCATAGGCAAGTATTATTACTTCCGTCACAAAGTTACCAAAAAGCAGGAAAATACTTTATTCGACTGATCAGCCACCCA
>Ga0182027_10013612_pt1 | contig 11324 bp, 6 predicted proteins | sample 712E1DmetaG_FD_121300 | JGI IMG/M metagenome (GOLD analysis project Ga0182027, IMG submission 121300) | Permafrost microbial communities from Stordalen Mire, Sweden - 712E1D metaG (Illumina Assembly) | ecosystem: Environmental > Terrestrial > Soil > Wetlands > Permafrost | place: Sweden...
GGCGGCTTGGGCAGAGTACAACTTTGACGGTTTGCCCATTCGTGTGAGTCAGGTTGTACAAACTCTGGAGCGTGTCCCCGGAGTGGGCGGCGTATACGAACCGCTTGTTGTCACACCCGCCATCGGCGTCCGCGTCGAGCCGGAGGCGCGCATTTTGCCGCTGGACGGCTCGGCTCTGCCGGTGCGGGTGATTGTTCATGCGCAAAAAGCAGCCGAGGGCACGGTCGAGCTGAAGCTGCCGACCGGTTGGCATTCAGAACCTGTGAAGGCGAAATTTCATCTGGGAGAAGCCGGAGATTCTCAGCCGTTGGTGTTTTCTGTCAACTATGACGAGGCCAAGACCGGTTCATACAGTATTGGAGCCATCGCTCACTCAGGAGGGCGCATTTATCAGACTGGCTGGCAGAGCGTGGGCTACGCTGGATTGCGGCCATATAACCTCTACATGCCCGCACAGTTGAAGACACGCAAGGTGGATGTGATGCTGGCGCCGGAGCTGCGCGTGGGCTATGTGATGGGCACCGGCGACATGGTTCCAGTGGCGATGGAGGCGCTGGGCGCCGCGCCTCACCTGCTGACCGCGGCGGAGCTTGCATCGGGCGACCTGTCTGTCTGGAATGTGATCGTCATCGGCATCCGCGCCTACTCCGTGCGCCCGGAACTGGCTGCGGCTCAACTAAGGCTCAAGGATTTTGTCGAACGCGGAGGGACGCTGATTGTCCAGTACCAGAGCGGCAACTTCCCTGCTCCCGTGCCGCTCTCGCTGGGCCGGATGCCGGAACGCGTAGTAGATGAGCAGGCGCCAGTCAAGCTGCTGGAGCCCGCCAATCCGCTGCTTAGGTGGCCCAATGCCATTACGACTGCTGATTTCGACGGCTGGGCAGAGGAGCGCGGCCACTCATTTCTTGCTACATGGGACCCCGGTTACGATGCGCTCACTGAGACCGCCGACCCAGGCCAGGACCCGCAGCGTGGTGGCCTGGTGGTAACGCATCCCGGCAAGGGAACTTATATCTATGTCGCCTATGCGCTCTATCGCCAGTTTCCCGAGTTGGTCCCCGGCGCATACCGTTTGCTGGCCAACCTGCTGAGCGCGGGTAAAGACAGCGCAGTGGTCACAGGTCAAACTCAGATTCTACAGCCATGAATATTTGAGTTATCTAGAACGAATAAAGAGTTAGAAGGTAGTTATTGATAAAAGAATGTAAATTCGCCCACCACAAGGGCGATAACTCAATCGATACCTCTGTTAAAAATATGTAAATTCGTCAAGTATTCATCAAACTCTGCCAGTCTTGAAAACGGAAGCGAACCGGAAAAGTTTTGTGTGCGCAATTTGCTTTTCCGGGCTTTCAGATGTCCATACCGCATGCCGAAGATAAAAACAATCCGGTTTTATGTACTACGTTTCGGTGTGCGGGAGCTGAGAGCGTTCGTCATTCGAGTGGTAGCAGCCACGATCCAACCAGATGAGAGGAAAAAGAGAGGCCCAATGAAATTCAGATTCCAAACCGCTGCCGCGGCACTGCTGGCAGCGAGTCTATTTGCCTCATACGCCACCGCCAGCGACCCAACGCCGCCGGCAAAAAAGCAGACCGCAACCAGGAAAGCCAAAACGCCTCCGCCGCCCACGGTAGCGGAACAGATTCAGGCGCTCAAGCAAGAGTTGGAGGGTGAGATCAACGGCCTGAAAGCCGACCTGGCCGCAAGAGACGCGCAGTTGAAGCAAGCGCAGCAGGCGGCACTTGACGCACAGGCAGCAGCAGAAAAGGCGCAGGCCGCAGCTACGATGCAGCAGCAGGCTGTGACTGAAAACACAGCAGCCGTCACCACGCTGCAATCAACCGTCACGGATATGAAGTCCGCCAACGCATCGGCAGTTGCCTCTCTCTCAGACGATACTGCCGCTGTCAAGAAGGCCATCGCCAATCCCACTGCTCTGCACTACAAGGGAATCAACTTGACTCCCGGCGGATTCATGGCGGCTGAAACTGTGTGGCGCCAGAAGGCAACCGGCGCCGATATTCCGACGGCCTTGAGTTCGATTCCATTCGACGGCGCCAACTCCGCTCAGTTGAGCGAGTTCTTCGGCTCGGCCCGTCAGTCGCGCGTGTCGTTGATGGGTGAAGGCAAGGCCAACGATGTCACCTATCGCGGATACGTCGAGGCCGACTTCCTGGGCACAGGAACCAGCTCCAATAACAACCAGTCGAACAGCTATGTAATGCGTCAACGCGTGGTTTGGGGAGACGCCACGCTCAAGTCCGGCCTTTCCTTCCAAGGCGGCCAGATGTGGTCTCTCGCGGCGGAACGCGCCAAGGGCCTCTCCAACGTCTCGGGCGACGTGAAAACTCCGCTAACCATCGACCCGAACTACGTTCCGGGCTTTGTCTGGACTCGCCAATTCGGCTTCCGCATCGTCCAGACTCTCAAACATGCCGCCTTCGGTGTATCGCTTGAGAATCCGCAGACCCTGACCGGCGGCAGCGGCTGCCCGGCCGGCTCCTGCCTGTATGGAGGTTCCACCAGCGGCGTACAGTCTAGTTCGTATAACGCCGTTAACGGCACCTACAGCTACAACCTGGGTCCGGACCTGATTGGAAAGGTTGCCATCGATCCAGGCTGGGGCCACTATGAGGCCTTCGCCATCGGCCGTTTCCCGCACTATCAGTACTATCCCAACTACGCGCTCGGCGCTACGACAGCAGGTGCGGCAGGTAGCGTGACCAAGTCCCTGAATACGGGCGGATTTGGCGGCGCACTGCGCGCTCCGGTCTTCGGCAAGTATGGCGACTTCGGCCTCACCGGCCTGTATGGCTGGGGCGTAGGCCGCTATGGCGACACCACCCTCGCCGACGTCACCTTCGACGCCACGGGCCAGATGATGGCTCTCACCAATGCCTCAGCGCTTTCGTCCGTTGAGCTTCATCCAACAGCCCGCCTGGTGTTATACGGCAACATGGGCGAGGACTTTGCGGGCCGCCTGATCAGCACCAATGGCGGAACCGCCGGTTACGGACTGCTCAACGTCAACAACAGCGGCTGCTACGCGCAGTCTTCAACGCCCACCAGCGGCTCGGTCCCTTCGGGCTCACCCTCCAACTGCACCGGAAACAACAAGTGGGTGCAGGAATATGTCGGCGGTCTCTGGTATGACTTTTACAGAGGACCTGCAGGCCGCGTCCGCTACGGCATCCAGTATGCCAACATCAACCGCGCCATCTGGGGCGGCGCCACCACACCGCAGGCAGTGGCCACGGAGAACCAGTTCTATACTTCGTTCCGCTATTACCTCCCATAACCGCCAACCCTCGTCTTCGGTTCTTACGAAAGGGGCAGCCCGCAGGTTGGGCTGCCCTTCTTGTATTCCGGCAGTTCACAGGCAGCATGGAGATGCCTTCATAGCAGTGCGATACTGGCGTTGAGGCTCCGGCAAAAAATGAGTAATCGATCAAAGCAGTTGATGACAATCGCCGCACTCCTGCAATGTGAAACTACGCTCGCGCTGGCAACGGTGAATGAACAGGGAGAACCGTGCGTCGCGCCATTGTTCTATATCGTCGACGACGAGCTCTCTCTGTTCTGGTTTTCTTCTCCGCGCAGCCTGCATGGCCGGAATTTGAAACGAGCACACCGGGCATCTGCCGCGGTATATCGTCGTGCTGAGAGCTGGAAAAGAATTCGCGGCGTTCAATTGCGCGGGGCCGTCACCGTGATTACCGAGAAAACGCGCCGTACAGCTTTGATCGAGGCGTATTGCAAACGATTCAAGTTGGGCGCTGCGTTTCGCATAGCGATAAGCCGGTGCAAGTTGTATGAGCTTCGTCCGGATTTCTTTCGCTACATCGACAATTCCAGGGGCTTCGGTCACAAGTTCGAAGTTGCTAGCGCGGCTCTCCGGTAGGCAGGAATGTAACCCCAGAGATTTCACTTCCCGAAGCCAGCGCGTCTCTCAGTCGTTCCGAATTGGCTCCGCTGCGGCTTTCAGCTATCTCTAACAAATGCAGCGCCGCCACTGGCGTGGTTTCTGCCGGCAAGCGAAATATCCACGGGACATTGGTCGAGGTGAGCGTCTTGTCGCTGCTAAGTGCGATGACCGGCACAAAGCTTTTGAGCGCCAGTTGCTCAGACAGATGGCTCGCATTGCGATCAAGCGCCACAATCGCAAGCGCGTGCCCGTCCATCAGCGCAGAAACCAGTGCGGTGGAAGCTGCGCCCCAGTTCTGGCCACTATCCACGGGCAGCAGCTTCCAGGCCTGCCCTTTCTGCGCGGCAGCCGCCGACTCTGCCTGCACTTCAGGCGTCTGGGCAATTTGAGACGCGTTTGGTCCGAATAGAATCACATTCATCGGCCCCGGCGGGATGTCGTTGCGATGCGGACCGGCGTAGTCTACGCCCTCTTCGCCCACTCGTGCATATGGTTCTTGCCGCGCGAGCGGCGTCTGCCGCATCGCAGGTGCCGTCTGCGCCACCACAGGCGTTTTTTCCATAGTGGCAATGCGGTATGTGATTGCACCGTTGTGGACCGTGCCCAAATACATGGGAGCGACATTCTTCTGATTGGGGTCGAAGATCATATGACCGGTAACGCCGTCGTATTCCAGGATATTGGCCATGGCGTCGTGGATACGGGCCCGGTTAAGACCAGCCTTGCAGATGGAATCCAGCAGTGCATTCATCGCGTCATAGGCCAACGAGGAAAACTGCTCCGGCTGCTCGTGGAAGCGATCTTCAAAGCGGCGGTTGAAGTCGAGCCAGCGCGGGGTTTTGCGAGTGGGATCGTAGGGGAAGACGGCCTCAAAGCCCTCCGCAGCAGGGCCTGCCTCGGCCAGCAGAGTGGGTCCAAGCGTGCGATAGGAGCCGAAAACGGGCTGCTTCATGCCCGCAGCGCGCATCTGCTTCAGAATGGCAGCCGCTGGCATCTCGTCGGTCCATAGAACGATGGCGTCGGCATGCGAGGAGCGTATGACCCGAATTTGCTGCGAGAAATCGGTGTCGCCGGGGAGAAACTTCTGCTCGATGACCACGGGATGGCCAAGACGTCGCGCTGCATCGCGAAACTTGAGCACGCCAAAGCGGCCGTAGCGGCTATTGACCCGAAGCAGCGCTACGCGCTTGAGTCCGAGTTCGGTAAAGATGTGCCGGGCCAGCGTCAGGCACTGCACGCGGTCGTCCTGCAGATCGGTGAAGTACCAGGGAATATAGGTTTCTGGGATCGTCGGATCGGTGGAGGCTGAGTTGACGATAGGAATCTCGGCGCGCAGAGCCACGCGCAACATGATATGCGTAGTCTCGGAGCTGATAGAGCCGAAGATCGCCCAGTCGCGGTCGTCGTAGACCATCTTTACCGCTTCATTCGAAGACGATCCCCAGATGGTCGGATCAGTTGGCCGGTCGTCGCCGTAAACCGCCTTCGCCTGCCAGTTGTCGTAGTCGTTGTGGAGCATCAGCTTGAAGGGCTTGCCGCCATAGCCTCCGCGGACATTGGCCTCTTCCACGGCCAGTTGCGCGCCGTGCAACATACGCAGGCCGAAGACCGACTCCGGATTGTGCTCGATGGGCCCGATAAAGCCGATGCGCACCTCGGTCAGGTCTTTCGGTTCGGGAATCTCGCGCCCCGCGCCAGAGTAGATGTTGGGATGGGTGTAGTTGTAATCGTAGGGCGCGGCAAACTTTGCGTACGGGCTCAGGTCGGCGGGCTCGCCCGCGTAGGGCGCGACCGTGCGATCCGGCGGAGGCCCCGGCGGATGCGCGCCACACTCGCATTTCTTCGAGTCCTTGCCTGTGTTCTGGCCCGCGCCGCTGAGCGCGGCGGCCAAAACGCACATACAGACGACAACGGCCAACCATCCCTTGCGCATGACGGCTACTCCTTGCCGGCGGCTGCCTTGTCGGTGCGAAACATGGCGATGGCCTCAATCTCGACCAACAGCTCAGGGCGGCAGAGATGAGCCTGGATGCCAGTGGATGCGGGCAGTGGATCGAGCCCCTGCTCCTTGAAAAAGGCCGTGCGCCCGGCGTTGAAGACGTCGTAGTCGCGGTCGATGTCGCGCAGGTAGCAGGTGGTGCGCACAATGTCGTGCCACGTAGCGCCTTCACTCTTGAGCAGGCCTGTGATGTTGTCGAAAGTGCGTTGTAGTTGTGCTGAAAAGTCTCCGATGTGAACGCTCTTTCCTTGCTCATCAATCGAGGCGGTTCCGGAGATGAGCAGGATGACGACGCCTCCGATATCGATTCTCATGCCGCGCGAGAATGAGCTTGGCTTGGCATAGGAGTAGGCTTCGTTGAGCACGCCGTGATTGGTCATGGCGCGCTTTTCGATAGGCGCGTGCGCGATGGCTTCCAAAATATCCGCAAATGCATTCATGATGGTTGTGTCTCCTGGTTTTTCTTATTTTTGCTGACGAATTCCGTGGCTTAAACCCTTGGCGGTGGCGACCCAAATGTCACCGCCCTGAAAGTCGATGCCGAGAACGTAGTTGTGGGCCGGCGCGGTGGCGACGGCGACTGGCGTTACTTTGCCTTGTGCGTTGCGCACCGTCATCTCCGGCTTGCCGGTGGTGAGCGAGGGGCGATATACAGCCCAGTTGACGCCGTCGTAGTAGGCCAGCCCCTTGTCAGTGCCGAACCAGGCGCGACTGGCGTCTACGCCCTTGATGACGTTGATAAAGTTCGAGGGAAGGCCGCTGTCTTTGGTAAGAAAGTTGTGCCAGTAGCGGCCATCGTAGCGGCTGCCGCCGAAGTAGGTGGCTACCCAAACGATATTGTCCACATAGCTGACTGAGGTCGTGATCTCGTGGATCAGGCCCTGATCCTTGAAGAGAACGATCTCATTTTCTCCGTCGGGGTCCTCGTACTTATCCCAGCGCCCGGTCTTCTGATCGTACTCAAGCAGTCCGCTGCCCCATACGGCGTAGTAAACCTTGGTAGGAGTAGCGGAGACGCCGTAGGTCCAGATCTCGATCATCGGCGTGTTGCGCTCGTTGTAGAGCGACCACTGGCCGGTACGCGTGTTCAGTTTGCAGCCGCCGGCAGCCGTGGCCACCCACACGTTTTCGCCTTCTACCGATACGCCGTAGACAACGTCGTTACTTAGGCCCGAGTTCAACTGCGTGTATGTATCAATACGGCCGCCGGAGATGCGGCTCAAGCCGCCCATAGTGCCGGCCCACACGTCGCCGGTACGCTTGTCCAGAGCCAGCGTGAGTACGGCACGATGGGCCAGGCCGTCTTTGGTGGTGTAGGTCTTCCACGCATGATTCTCAAAGACCGCCAAGCCGTTCTCGGTGCCCGCCCAGACGCGGTCCCCATCCACCAGCACCGAATAGACGTGATTGTCGGGCAGGCCGTTGGCAGTAGTGAAGTTCTCGAAGCGGAACCGCGGCAACATAAGCGATGCGGCAGACGCCGTTGGCACGGCATGAGATTGTTGCGCTCCAGATGTGGGCTTCGGCGCGGGCGTCTGTGATGCAGCGGAAATTGCCGACGCGGCCATCAGCACAGCGATCATCGGGAAGTTACGGAATGCGGAGTTTCTCATCGCGTCCTCAGATACTCGATCAGATCGTTCAGTTCATCCTTGGTCAGATCGTTGGTGCGCCCATGCTGATCATCGGGATTGAAAACCGTCCATATCTCTTCCAGCGTGAGCGCCGAGCCGTCGTGCAGGTAGGGCGCGGTCAGCGCGATGTTGGTCAACTGCGGCGCCTTTAGAAGCCCTGCATTGTCGGTGGGCTTGCGTGTCCCCACATCGAACAATTTCTGGTTGGTGCCCTTGGGGCCGCTGTGGCAGTAGGAACAGCGATTGGATTCCGCAATCGGTTTGCCGAATTTGTCGATGGCCCGCTCAAAGACGGCTTTGCCGCGCTCCTGCGCCGGCGTCAGTTCGCCTCCAGGCAGACGCCAGCGATTGGGCCGGGTGGGCATATTACGGATGTAAACCACCAAATCAGCAAGCGTCAGGCCGTCATACTGCTCCGAGCGCCAAAAGTATTTCTCCGTCCGCGGCCCGCACTCGGTAGGGAGGTTCGGATTGCCACCGTTCCACTTGTAGGGCTCGATATCCTTGACGCCCTCGAGGAGCTTGTTGTCGACAATGTCGCGGCCAAATCCGTCCGGCTCCAAATCCCACGTCAACCCGTCGAATGTTGAATCGATGTGGCAGTTGGAGCATCCGATCTGGCCCTGAAAACCATAACGCGCTGTGTAAAAGGTCTGTTCTCCGCGACGCATTACAGAGACAATCTTCGGCCCGGCCAGCGCAATGGTTGAGGCCACACGATTGGTTCGCGTGTCGATGATGCTGATCGTGTCATCCAATCGATTGGCGACAAATAGGCGAGTGCCGTCGCGGCTTAGTGTGAGGCCGCGCGGGTTGTGCCCTACCGGGATGCGGGTCACTACATAATTTGCGCTGGCAGAGAGATCTTGAGCGAATGGGCCGGGGTGCGCGTGGATGAAACGCAGCAGCCGCGGCACGTCTACTACAATGACAATCTCCGAGCCTCCGCTGGTTACGTAGATGCGCGACTTGTCCGGCGCAATGGCCACGCCGAAGGGCTGCGAGGCGTAACGCTCCAGTTCGTCGAGCGGAACCTCGACGGGCTTGCCCACGTCCGCGCCAAAGAGCGTGAGCGTGTCAACGAATGCACCGCCGTGTTCCAGGTGCGCAAGCGGCACAAGATTCTTGGGATGCAGTTCAGCCACAACGCCCAGGCGGCCATCGGCGGAGAACACCGCGTGAAAGACGCCGGCAATCGCATGAAGCGGGATGCGATCAACGACCACGGCGCGAGCCGCATCGATGACCGTAATCTCAGATTCCGGCGCTGTGCGATGCGGAGATGGATTGGGATAAATGTGTGTCGCGTAAATCCGGCTGCCATCAGGAGAGAGCGCGAGATAACTCGCCCCGCGCCCGGCCACGAGGCGCTTTTCCTCCGCGCCGGTCTGCGCGTCAAGCACGGCGATGTCATTGGAGATGCGGTTGGCGACAAAGAGCCGTTTGCCTGCCCGGTCTTCAACCACGCTAGACGGTTCGGCGGCAACAGGCCAGGTTGCAATGACAGCTAAAGCGTCAGTATCGATCACTGAGAGCGTATCGTCCCAGGAGTTGGTTACAAACAGCCGCTGGCCGTCGGGCGTGAGCGAGAACCCGCGCGGCACGCGGCCCACCGCGATGTTCCTGATGACAGCGAAGCTCGTTGCATCCAGAACCCGTACCTCTTCGCTCTGCTGGCAGAGCACGTAGAGGCGCGCACCGTCAGGCGAGAGCAGAACTTCGAGTGGAGAAGCATAGTCCAAAACATCGGATGCATTGTCACGCAGGTCCGCGTGAGCAGCCCTGCCGGGCCAGAGCGCAACCACGGCGAATGCCGCCACCAGTGCGACGAACGCCGTAAAGACTGCGGTTTGGTTGCGCCTGCTCACTTCGGCTCCTCCACGGTGAGCACGCGGTCAACGGCTAGCTTTTCCAGCGTCTGCACGCGCCCGCTGGGCCAGTGAACGATGATCTTGTCCACGGTTGTCGCCGTATCCAACCCAAAGTGTAAGCGGGCATCATCCTGGGAGAGATAGCCCGACCCGGCGACGCGCTCCGCTGTCTGGCGCTTGGCTCCGGCGTAGACTTCAACACGCGCGCCGATACCGTCGCGATTGCTCTTCGTACCAACCAGCTTGATTGCGATCCAGTGGCCGGTATTGGTGGAGACGTTGTGGAGCAGCGTTCCCTTCGCTCCCAAATTCACCACGAAGGCATCCACTTTGCCATCGTTGTCGTAGTCGGCAAAGCAGGCCCCGCGCGAGGTGGTGCGAACGTTCAGCACCGAACCACCCGTTTCAGAGACGTCGGCGAATTTTCCCTGCCCGAGCCCGCGAAAGAGCGTGTGTTCCTGGGGGATGAGGTGAATGAGGCCGCCGTGGAAGATGAGAATGTCGAGAAGGCCGTCATTATCGAAGTCGTAAACGCCGGTGCCCCAACTCACGTACTGCGCGTTGGTCTGCGAGACGCCGTTGGACGCGCCCATGTCCTCGAATGTGAGTTTACCGGTGTTATGCAGCAGCCGGTTGTAGTGGCCGTCAGTGACCCATAGGTCGAGCACTCCACGGCCCATGAAGTCCGCAAAGATCGGGCCCATGGAGGAGGTGGATTCGCCATTCTGGCCGAAGGCCGTACCTGTATCGTTGCCGATCTCCTCGAAGGTCCCGTCATGCTTATTGTGGAATAAGAAATTCTCGGTCCGGTCGTTGGCCACGTAGATGTCGTCCCATCCGTCGTTGTCGAAGTCCGCCGCAGTGACACCCATAGTACGGCCTATATAGGCGCCGATGCCGGACTTCTCGCTGACATCTGTAAAGGTGCCATCGCAGTTGTTGTGAAAGAGCTTGTTGGTCTCGCCCTCGTAATCCAGTGGCCCCGGATAGTTGTCCGCGGCGTAGTATGCGCGGTATTTGGGATCGAACTTGACGTAGCGGCCGACGAACAAGTCGACGCAACCGTCCTTGTCGTAGTCGAGCCAGGTGGAACTGATGGCCCAGCCGTCCACCTTGATGCCGGCCTTCTCGGTCACATCGGTAAAGTGGCCGTTGCCGTCGTTGTGATAAAGGATGGTTTTTCCGTAGCCCGTAACCAATAGATCGACGTAGCCGTCGTTGTCGTAGTCGGCCGCCGTCACGGCCATTCCGTACATATCGGGATTGAGGCCGGACTTCTCCGTCACATCGGTAAAGGTGCCGTTTCCGTTATTGCGATAGAGATGATTGTGGGGCGGCGTGGCCGGCTTCTCTTTGAGCGGATAAGGGTGCATTGAATCGTCGAGCGGGCGACCGTTGACGACGTAAAGAGACTCCAGGCCGGAGTTGTTGTAATCGAACCAGATGCATCCTGCGCCTGTGCCTTCGAGCAAAGAACCCAGTTGGCGCGATCCGAAGCTATGGGTGAAATTGATTCCCGCTTTATCGCTTGCGTCCTCAAAGCGAATGGTCGAATCGCGCATGAACCTGGGCGCAGACGCGGCCGCTGCGGGATTGGCCGATGAAACAGGCGGCGGCGAAACGGTTTGCGCAGAGGCGATTGAGAGAGCACCGAATAATAGAAGAAGGCGAAATAACATCTCAATTGCCCCCTGGCGATTTCTGCTGAGTGACTGGTGATTGATTGACTCCGGAGAGATCGACCGGTGTAGTAGTGCGCAACAGCACGGCAGGCACGCGGTTTTCCGAGGCGCGTTCCGGCCCCGTATGACAGCCGACGCAGATGCGCTGCTCACCGCGGCGAATCCAGAACCAGCCTTGCTCCTGGCGCAGAACAACGCCCTTTTGATCGA
>Ga0182027_10013613_pt1 | contig 11323 bp, 13 predicted proteins | sample 712E1DmetaG_FD_121300 | JGI IMG/M metagenome (GOLD analysis project Ga0182027, IMG submission 121300) | Permafrost microbial communities from Stordalen Mire, Sweden - 712E1D metaG (Illumina Assembly) | ecosystem: Environmental > Terrestrial > Soil > Wetlands > Permafrost | place: Sweden...
CAGCAGAAGGGTAGTTCCGAGGGTACATCTCAGGGTATTTCCGAGGGAACGACTGATTCCGATGTTGCCGAATTAGGAGTTGACTTGACGCAAGTCCTGCGCAAGGGCGGATTGGTTACTGCTATTGGAATTGTAGCTACGACGTAGTTACCATGTCAACCCCTATCGCAGCAAATCTTCCAGCGTGGTGGACAGGTCGGTCTTCTCGTCGCGGTACTTCACGATGACCGGCGTGTAGACGCTGAGGTTCATCTGCCTGCCATAGCCTGCGGGCACGGCGCGCGATCCGGGAACCACCACTGCGCGCTCGGGAATGATCAGCGGCGTGGCTGGAGTCGCTTTTAGAGTGGTGGCGTTCACCAGATCGTAGACCGGCGTGCCCCGCGTCAGGATCGTTCCCGCCGCCAGCACCGCGCCGCGCCGCACAATCGTCCCCTCATAGACGCCCGTGTTGCCGCCCACCAGCACATCGTCCTCGATGATCACCGGCGAAGCGTTCACCGGCTCCAGCACTCCGCCGATCTGCGCCCCCGCCGACAGATGCACCCGGCGTCCGATCTGCGCGCAGGAGCCCACCAGAGCATGCGAGTCCACCATCGTTCCCTCGTCCACGTACGCGCCCACGTTGATGTACGCCGGTGGCATCATCACCACGCCGCGCGCCACATGCGCTCCCGAGCGCACCGAGCTGCCGCCGGGAACGATGCGCACGCCGTCCTCCGGCGTGAAGCTGCGCGCCGGGTAGGTCGCCTTGTCGAGGAAGCTGAGCGCGCCGCCGCCGCTCATCTCCGTCAGCGCGCCGATGCGAAATCCGAGCAGGATGCCGCGCTTCACCCACGCATTCACCCGCCATCCGGTGGGCGCAGTCGCGTCCGGCTCCGCCGCGCGCAGCGTGCCTGCTTCGAGCGCGTTGCGCAGTTCGAGGAACGTGTCGAGCGCGTCCACATCGCTGACGGTGCTGGCTCCCCCGGAGAAGAAAGATTCAATGTTCCGTTCAAGAGTGGATAAGATCACTTGGTTTCCTTGGCATCTCTTATTTGGCAGCGCATGGCTGCAAGGTGATAGTGGGGTGCTTTTGAATTCGCGCCGGATTCGGCGAGTAATCTACATTGGCGCACGCGCGACGAACATACCGTTTTCCATCGAAATGGAATAATGTTCGCTCCGATTCTGTGGCAGAGTCGTGCAGCGAAAGCATAAGGCCCTGCATTCCGAGCGCGTTTTGAGAGAGCACCGCGAAGCCCTGTGCCCCATCGTGCAGAAGCAAATGCATGCGGCTGTCGAAGAGCCAGAAAGAACAATTGCCCGTTGCTCCGCACATGCAACTTCCCATCCCTTGGACTGCATAACCGTTATTGTTGGAGTCCAATGGAACAAGCTCGATGCGCATGTTATTGTATGCAGAAATCTTGTCGAATCCTTTGTAATCAGTGCATTTGTTTAGTATGTCAGCTAAAACAGCATGGAGGTTTTGGTTCTGCTCGGGACTTAGCTTGGCGCTTCCGACTCGATGTTGGTAGTCAATCTCATGAACTGGAACGATCGTCCATTTGGACTGTGCGTTCGCCATGGAACTCGAAAGCAATACGATGCCCAAAATAGATTTCCATGCCATCTATAATCCTCATGCTTTCGCGCTTGGCGGTGCGCTCTTGAGCAGCCCAAGCTCGGTGAGCAGCTTCTCCAGCTTCTGCCGCGTGGCTGCCGTCACCGGGACCATGGGCAGGCGCAGGTGGTCTTCTATGCGGGCCAGCAGCGCCAGCACAGCCTTGATCGGAGCGGGGCTTGGCTCCGAGAAGTGGGCCTGCATCAGGCGGAAGAACTGGCGATTGATCGCGCGCGCCTTTGCCCAGTCGCCGACCAGCGCAGCCTGCACCATCTGCGTCATCTGCGCGGGGATTGCGTTGGAGGCGACCGAGACCACGCCCGCGCCGCCCAGTACGATCACGGGCAGCGTCATCGCGTCGTCGCCGGAGAAGACCTTGAAGCCCGCGGGCGCGTTGTTCAGGATCTCGGTGATCTGCGCGATGTTGCCGCTGGACTCCTTCACGCCCACCACGTTCGTCAGCTCGGCCAGCCGCAGCACCGTCGCCGGCTCCATGTTGGTGCCCGTGCGCGATGGAATGTTGTACAGCAGGATCGGCAGCGGGGCCACCGCCTCTGCAATCGCGCGGAAGTGCTGGTACTGGCCCTCCTGCCCCGGCCGGTTGTAGTACGGGTTGGCCGTGAGAATGCCGTCCAGCCCGGGAATCTTCGCCATCTTCTTCGCGCGCGCCACGGCCTCGCTGGTAGCGTTATGGGTGCATCCGCCGAAGACCGGCACGCGTGCCGCCGCGGTCTTCACCACGACTTCGATAACGCGCAGGTTCTCCGCCTCGCTCATCGTCGAGGCCTCGCCCGTCGTCCCGCACGCAACCAGGAAGTTGACGCCCGATTCGATCTGCCAGTTCACCAGGCGGACCAGCGCAGCCTCGTCGAGACTGCCGTCCGCGTGGAAGGGTGTTACCAGTGCTGTGCCACAACCGGAGAGTTCCATGGTGAGTGTCAGTTTACCCCTTTCAAACGCCGTCATTCTGAGCGAAGCTCAGAATCTCTGTATTTTGCTCGAGGCGCACCGCTCTATACCAACGGTGAAAATTCCCTACCCCCACTCGCCCGCGCGCATCAGCGGCTCCGCCGCGCCGCTTGCGCTGATGCCATCCACATCCATCTGCGCCGAGCCGATCATCCAGTCCACGTGGATCAGGCTGGAGTTTGCGCCCAGCTTCGCCATCTCCTCCTCGTTCATCTTTTCGCCGCCGATCAAGCAGGTAGAGTAGGCCTGGCCCAGCGCGATGTGGCTGGCTGTGTTCTCGTCGAAGAGCGTGCTCCAGAAGAGAATCCCCGCCGCCGCAATCGGCGACGAGGCGGGAACCAGCGCCACCTCGCCCAGCCGCCGCGCGCCGTCATCGGTGGAGATCAGCCGGTTGAGCGCGTCCTCGCCCGCGGTCGCCGAGGCCTCCACAATCCTTCCGCCCTCGAAGCGGCAGCGGATGTTCTCGATCAGCGTGCCCTGGTGCGAGAGCGGCTTCGTCGCCCGCACCACCCCGTCCACGCGGTCCTTGTGCGGCGTGGTGAAGCATTCCTCGGTGGGAATGTTGGGCTGGCAGTACACGCCGTTGCCCGCGGTCGTTCCTCCTCCCGCCCACAGATGCTGGTCGGCCAACCCGACGCGCAAATCGGTCTCGCCGTCCGCAGACTTGAAGTGCAGCGCCGCGAATCGCTTCGCATTCAGCGTGTCCACGCGCTCTTTCAATCGCGCTCCATGAGCCAGCCAGTCGGCGACGGGATCGTCGCCTGTAATCCGCGACGCCGCAAAGATCGCCTCCCACAGCTTCGCTACCGCCTGCTCCACCGGCTCACCGGGGAAGACCAGCTTCGCCCACTCCGGCGTGGCCGCGGCCACAATCGTCCAGTTGATCTCGTGGCGCGTGATCAACTCCATCGCAGGCTTGGCAGCCTTCGACGCGGCAATATTTGCGCGCGAGACCTTCGCCGGGTCCTGCCCGGCCAGCAGCGCCGGATTCGAACCCGCAATCGCCATGCGCGCCGCGCCGCTCTTGAACGCGTTCAGAATCGCATCCTGCAACCACGCAGGCGCGTAGTCGAAGCTCGCGTCCGGTGCATTTTCGTAACGCGCCAGCACGCAGGGATCGTCGCTGTAGAAGGTCGTCACCAGCAGAGCGCCCGCGCGGTACGCGTGTTCCGTAATTCGCCGCACCAGCGGGAGCGCCTCCGTCGGCGCGGTCAGCACCATCTCCTGCCCCGGGCGCAGATTCAGCCCCACGCGCACCGCGACCTCGGCCAGCCGGTCCAGCTTTTCATCGAAGGAGAGCGAAGCAAACGCAGCGGGCACGGAATTGGAAGCGGAAGCACTCATGTCGTAAAGGCTATGGGGCAGGGAATCGAAACGCAAGTCGCAGCCGATCTTCCGATCCTGGCAGTGCGTTGAACAACGCTATCCGTAAAGATGCCCTAACCGCTCACCCCGACAGACCCACTCCGCCGATATTGTCCAGCTCCCGCTTGATCGCCAACGCGTCGAGCGATGCCAGCGGCAGCGCCAGCATCAACGAGATGCGCCGCTCCAGAATCGTGAACGCATCGCGATAGGCCCTCGCGATCTCCGCAGGTGTGCCTGCCACGGCTGCCGGATCGGGTACGCCCCAGTGCGCCGTCATGGGTTGGCCCGGCCACAGCGGACAGCTCTCCCGCGCCGCGTTGTCGCAGACCGTGAAGACGAAGTGCATCTGCGGAGCGCCAGGCGCCGCAAACTCGTCCCACGACTTGCTGCGCAGCCCTTCGGTGCTCAGCCCGGCCAGCTGCAACTGATGCAGCGCCTCCGGGCGGACCGCGCCCGCCGGATGGCTCCCCGCGCTGTACGCGGTGAAGTTCGGCGCGCCCCTGCGGTTCATGATTGCCTCCGCCAGAATCGACCGCGCGGAGTTCCCCGTGCATAGAAACAAGACGTTATAGTGCGGCATTCGCGCCTCCCCGGCCCGCCGTTAGTTTTTCGCGCTGCTACGCGCCTTGATCGCGTAGACCTTCACGCTGGCCGCGGCGGAGTTGATGTCGTACTGCGCCAGCAGAGCTTTCAGTTCCTCATGCAACGAATCCGCCGGGCCAGCAGCGGGTGCGCAGCAGGGCTCCGCAATCACCTTCAGTGGATCGCCGCAATCCATCGCTGGCGAGCAGCAGCCCGACTGGTTCTCCACCTTGGCGTACGCGTTCAAGTCCTTGCCGCTGTCCACAATTTCGACGTGCTCGAACCCTGCTACCAGCAGTCCCGCGCGATACTCCTCAATCCGTATCGCTCCGGCGATGCACCCGACGTACGCCGCCATGCTCTCGGCAACGGCCTCCGGAAGCTCATGCTTCAGCGCAATATCGCTCACCGCAACCCGGCCGCCGGGCTTCAGCACGCGGGCAATCTCGCGGAAGACGGCCGGCTTGTCCGGCGCCAGATTCAGCACGCAGTTCGAGATCACACAATCGACAGAAGAATCAGGCAAAGGGATGCGGTCGATAGTGGACAGATAAAAAACGACGTTGGTGTAGCCTCCTGCCACGGCATTTACCCGCGCCCGCTCGATCATCGCCGGCGTCATATCGATACCGATGACACGCCCCTCCGGCCCCACCATCTTCGCGGCCAGAAACACATCCAGTCCTCCGCCCGAACCGAGATCGACCACCACCTCGCCCGGTTGAATGTGGGCCGTTGCCGTCGGATTGCCGCAGGAAAGCCCCATGTTGGCCTCCGCTGGAATCGACCGCAACTCCTCGGCCGTATACCCGAAGGCCTCCGCCACCGCCTTCACTCCTGCGTCCTCGCTCGATAGCCCACTCTCCGCCACCGCACCATACTTCGCTCGCACCGACTCCAGAACCTGCTGCGCCATCCGACCCCTCCAGAAAACATATATGCTAAGGCGACTATATCACTTGCCAACATATTCGTCAAGGCGTATAAGTAAGCCATGGCAAAGAAATTGCCGCGCGCCAAGCCAACTCACTTCAACATGGAGCGCTTCTTCCAGGCCCTGGGAGACGCCACTCGCCTGCGCCTGCTCAACCTGATGGGCGACCAGGAGCTGTGCGTCTGCTACTTCGTCGAAATCCTGAAGCAGGCGCAGCCCAAGATCAGCCGCCACCTGTCCTACCTACGCCGCGCGGGAATCGTCGAGACGCGGCGCGAGGGCAAGTGGATGCACTACCACATCACTCCGCCCGCCGACGCTGGGGCCGCGCAGCTCCTGTGCCAGACACTGGCCTGGCTTAAGCAGGGCCGCGCCATGCAGGCGGACCGCGCCCGCCTCGGCAAGGCCTGCTGCGCTCCGGCGAAGTTTGTAACCCTACAAAGCGCACCCCAGCCCACAGCCGTCACCCGCACCCTGAAGGCCCGTTAGCCATGCCTCTCGCGCCGCACACCCAGGGCCAAAACTGCGCTCCGCTGCAGCGAAAGCATCTCTCGTTTCTGGATCGCTTCCTCACGCTCTGGATCTTTCTCGCCATGGCCGTCGGCGTTGGCCTGGGACACTTCGTGCCGCACGTCTCGGTCTTCGTCAACCGCTTCCAGAGCGGCACCACCAACATCCCCATTGCCATCGGCCTCATCGTGATGATGTTCCCTCCGCTGGCAAAAGTCCGCTACGAGAAACTCGCCGAGGTCTTCCGCAACCGGCGCGTCCTCGCTCTCTCGCTGCTGCAGAACTGGCTCATCGGCCCCATCCTGATGTTCCTTCTGGCCCTCCTGTTCCTGCACGGCGAGCCCGCCTACATGCGCGGTCTCATCCTCATCGGCATAGCCCGCTGCATCGCCATGGTGCTGGTCTGGAACGAGCTGGCCGAGGGCGACACGGACTACGTCGCCGGTCTGGTCGCTCTCAACAGCATCTTCCAGGTCCTCTTCTACAGCCTCTACGCGTGGGCGTTCCTCACCGTGCTGCCGCGCTGGTTCGGCCTTGCGGCGAGCGTCGTTGCCATCGGCATCGGGCAGATCGCGCGCAGCGTTGGCCTCTATCTCGGAGTCCCGTTTGTGGCCGGATTCCTCACCCGCACCCTCCTCATCCGCCGCAAGGGCGAAGACTGGTATCGCGCGCGCTTCCTGCCGCGCATCGGTCCGCTCAGCCTGGTCGCGCTTCTCTTCACCATCGTGGTGATGTTCTCGCTCAAGGGCGATCTCATCGTGCGCCTGCCGCTGGACGTGGCGCGCATCGCGCTTCCGCTGGTGCTCTACTTCCTCATCATGTTTCTGGTCAGCTTCTGGATGGGCAAGCGGCTGGGCGCGGACTACGCGCAGTCCGCCGCGCTCTCGTTCACCGCCGCAGGCAACAACTTCGAGCTGGCCATTGCGGTCTCGGTCGCCGTCTTCGGCCTCAACTCCGGCGAGGCCTTCGTCGGAGTCGTCGGCCCGCTCATTGAGGTCCCCGCCCTCATCAGTCTGGTCAACGTCGCCTTCTGGATCAGAAAGCGCTCCTTCGCCAGCTAGCCGCAGAGCCACCCTCAACTAACAACCAGCAACCCGCAACCCGCAACTAGATCTGGCAGCTCACCATGCCGCGCTTCTCCAGGTAGCGCTGGTGGAACTCCTCGGCCTTCCAGAAGGCGCACACCGGCAACACCTGCGTCGCCACCGGCTTGCGATAGGCGCCGGTTGCATTCAGCTCGGCGATCTTTGCCCTCGCCTGCCACAGTTGGTCGTCGGAGCGGGCGAAGATCACGCTGCGGTACTGCGATCCCCAGTCCGGCCCCTGCCGGTTCACCTGCGTCGGATCGTGCATGGCAAAGAACGCATCCAGCAGCGTATCGAAGGAGACGCGCGACGGATCGAAGGTCACGTCCACCACCTCCGCGTGTCCCGTGTGGTCGCTACACACGTCCTTGTACGTGGGGTGCTCCAGATCGCCCCCCGCGTATCCTGCCGCTGTGTCGATCACTCCCGGAATCTCTGCAAATCGGGCCTCAACGCCCCAAAAACATCCAGCTCCAAATGTTGCGTGTTCAATTGCCACTTTGTCTTGCTCCTTTGCTGCCCCAACTGTTGTTCGGATGGGTGATTCTCTCGTTCGGCTGCCGGTTTTCTTCTTCTCTATCGGCCAATCTCCGCCCGGCTTTGCCCTCCGGTTCGGCACTCCAGCCGCTGACTCTATTTAGATGCATCCGACCCCATTTTGTCTTCCACCACAGTATTAAAAACTGCGAGTTCCATTAGGGCCGCGTGTATTTCTAGGCTCATCGACCTACTCTCGTCAAACCCCATTTGGGTCATGTACTAGATCGCCAACCCCACCCCGGCGCGCCCCGTCTTCAACCAGCAACCGACAACCAGCAACCTGCAATCTGCAACTCACAACTGTCTTCGTTTCTTCATCCCCGGAGCCTTCAACTGGGCGAACTCCGGCGTCCTCTTCTTGGGAACCACCTTCCTGCCCTGGGCCGCGCGCTCCAGCGCCATCACTTCGCCCGGCGTCAACTCGCGGAACTCGCCCGGAGGAACGTCCAGCCGCAGCGCGCCGTAGCCAATGCGCCGGATCTTCTCCACATGGTTCCCAATCTCCTCGAACATCTTGCGCAACTGCCTGTTCCGCCCCTCGGTCAGCGTCACCTCGTACCACGGATTGTCGCCGCCGCGCACCATCTCCACCCGTGCCGGAGCGGTCACAATCCGGTCTCTCCGCCCAGCCCGCACCTCGTCCAGCCGTCCGCGGTCGATCACGATCCCGCGGCGGATCTGCTCCAGCCCCGCCTCCGCAGGCACTCCGCTCACCTTCACCAGGTAGGTCTTCTCCACGCCTGCCGCAGCCTTCGACAGCGAGTTGGCCAGCTCTCCGTCGTTGGTCATCAACAACAATCCCTCGGAGAGATAGTCCAGCCGCCCCACGGGATAGAGCCGCACCCGGTCGCCATGCGGCCCGGATTTCGGCTTCATCATCAGGTCCATCACGGTCGGCCGTTTCTGCGGATCGTCGAGCGTCGTCACATAGCCGCGCGGCTTGTTCAGCAGGTAGTAGCGCCGCACCTCCGGCCCCTTCAGCAGCTTGCCATCCACCCGGATGTGGTCGCGCGCGGGGTCGTGCTTCGTCCCCAGCTCGGCGACCACCTTGCCGTTGACCTGCACCCGCCCGGCCAGAATGATCTCCTCGGCCTTCCTCCGGCTCGCAACCCCCGCCGCCGCCAGAATCTTCTGTAGCCGCTCCAGCTTTTGCTCGTCCGCCCGTTCGCCCACTGCCGTCATCCCGACCGGAGCGGAGCGGAGTGGAGGGACCCCCCTATTTTGCTTTTGCCGTTGCCGGTTCTCTTGTTTGTCATTCCCGTAGGGAATCTGCTTCTGTTCTTCCGCCTGCTTGCCCATCGCCTTCGTCATCCCTGCCTCATCCTTCTGTCCGCGGAATTGTCATCGCGGTCACATCCATCTCAAGTAGCCATTAGAAACCGGCCCTACTCCATTATCGCCCACCCGCTCCTCGGCCTCCGATCCCTTCGAGAGTCGTCATTCTGGCGAAGCCAGAATCTCCGTATTTGCCTCAGCCACACCCACTCCCGCCGCACCCTTCTCATACGCCAGCAGATCGCCCGGCTCGCACTCCAGCACCTCGCACAGCCGCTCCAGCGTGTTAAACCGGATCGCCTTGGCCCTCCCCGTCTTCAGCACAGACAGGTTCTGCGCCGTAATCCCCACCAGCTCCGCCAGCGTATTCAGCCGCATCTTCCGCCGCGCCAGCATCACATCCACATTCACTACAATCGGCATCGCCCGCCCCCGCTCAAACCGTCAGTTCGTTCTCTTCCCGCATCTCCGCCGCCATCTCCATAAACCACGAGATCGCCACGATAATCAGTCCGTTCACCATCCTTCCGCCGCCATGCCTCTGCCAGTCGATCAGCTGGTCTTTGACATCTGAGCCATAGCCCTGAGTGGGTCCGTTGGTTCTGATCGGCGCCGGATGCGACAACTCCGCCCCCGGCACTTAGATCTGCACGAACTGCATCGCGCCCCACAGCACACACACCAATCCCCATCGCCGAATCTGCATTGCCGAATCCCGGCTGAAGATCTCCCCGCGCGAGTAATTTCCCAACAGTCGATGCAGGTAATAGACACAAAGGAACATCCCCGCCAACTGCAACGTAAAGTTAGTGCCCATCACAAACCGGATCCGGAGCGGCATCCCATGTACGCAGAAAATGTACAAAAGCATCACCAGCTCGATCCACACCGTCAGCGCCAGAAGCATCTTGCAGATCACCCGCAGCAGTCCGCTGATCGCTTGAATCTTCTTCAGCCTCGCCTCATTCTCAGGTCGCATAAGAACTCCTCCACGCCCCGATCATACGCAGAGTAATGTGTTTGTCAATAGTTTTTTATCGTTTATCAATAATTATTGATCGCTAAAGCAGATACCGTGCACTGAATACCCCACATCTCGATTCTGAGATGCCGGACACTCGCTCACAGCTCAAAGCTCATATCTCAAAGCAGACACGCACAACCCCACTCACACCCCGCAACCCACCCGTCACGAGCCTTCGCCGCTCTCCTGAATCTCTGCCTCCGCAGCCGAAGGATCATCGGCCGCATCGTCAACCGCAGGCGGCAACCCGGAAATCCGTCCGTCCACGATCAGCTCGTCGGCCACCGGCTCCGGCGCACTCTCCTCGCCCTCCCGCTCGATCCGCTCCTCCGTCGTCTCAGGCGTCTCGTGCTCCATCGCCATCTCCTCCTGCTCGGCCAACTGCCCTGCCATCTTCTCGAACTCCTCGATCGAGGGCAGCTCGGAGACGTCCTTCAGGCCGAACTTCAGCAGAAACTCGCGCGTCGTCTTGTACAGGATCGGCCGCCCGATCACATGCTTCCGCCCGGCCGTTGCAATCAGCTTGCGCGCCAGCAGCGAACCCAGCACGCCGCTTGAGTCCACGCCGCGAATCTCCGAGATCTCGGGCGCGGTCACCGGCTGCTTGTACGCCACCACAGCCAGGGTCTCCAGCGATTGCAACGTCAGCTTCAGCGGCGGCTTCAGGGTGCGCACGAAGCCGCGCACCGCGTCGTGGTACTCCGGCTTGGTGGCAAAACGGAAGCCACCGGCGACCTCGCGAATCTCCAACCCGCGATCGGGGGTCGCGTACTCGGCGATCAACTGGTCAAGCAGCACGCGGAAGTGCGCGCGCAGCCGGGCCAGGCGCGACCGCTCCGCCCGCGCCGCAGCCGCATCGACCGCAGAGGAGTCCGACGCCGAGTCCGCAGCCGAACCTGTTTGCTCCGCAGTCTGCGGGTTCGGCTCCGTTGCAAGAACGCCGCTGGCCTCGTCCGCGTCCGAGTTGCCCGGCGAATCGGCAGAGTTTGGCGCGGCTGGCGGACCAGCCTCCGCGACAGGCCCTGCATTGTCCGCATCGAACTCCGGCTCCAGCGTCGGGTCTGCCTCCGCCGCTTCCAGCTCGTTCAGCGAGAGCGTCTGCTGCGCCGAAACCGAGCGGTCCAGCTCGGCCTGCGCTTCATCGCCCAGCAGTCCCAACAGTTGCGCCAGCGTCACCGGCTCTTCGGAGGCATAGATTACAGCTTCGATCTTAGCTTTCAGGCTCATGGTTAGTGTCAGAGGCTAGCATATCAACCCAGCGGCCTGTGCGCAGAGACGAGTGGCCCGCGCACAGAAAATGACCCGCGTCTTCCTGCTCACAGAAGGGTGTGTTCTCAATGGAAATCGGTGTTACGCAACTCCTCAGCCTCGCCTACCCTCTACTTCGCCAGCGAGTTGAAGAGCCAGAAGAGCCCGCCGGAGAGCAGCGC
>Ga0182027_10013614_pt1 | contig 11322 bp, 8 predicted proteins | sample 712E1DmetaG_FD_121300 | JGI IMG/M metagenome (GOLD analysis project Ga0182027, IMG submission 121300) | Permafrost microbial communities from Stordalen Mire, Sweden - 712E1D metaG (Illumina Assembly) | ecosystem: Environmental > Terrestrial > Soil > Wetlands > Permafrost | place: Sweden...
CGGCGATGAAGAGGAAGTTCCAGCGGTCCTGGCGGCGAAACTTGATGTCCTCGAGGGTGCGGTCGCCCTTGACGCTGCCGTAGTTCTTGCCGGTGGCGTTGAAGGTCTTGTCCATCTTCTTCATCATGTCGGTGATCTTGAAGTGGGTGGGCGCCTGGAAGGGATCGTAGTTGCGCAGGAGCGAGATGGCGAGGCCGAGGACGGAGAGGAACCTTCCGCGGGCGGCGTCGTTCACCTTGGCCAGATCCTTGGCCACCTGACCCATGTCGAGGAACGCGGTGACAGGAGCGGCTTCCTTGGTGTGCTTGTCGATCATTACGGCCATGCCGATGCCGCAGTTGGGATGGCATCCGCAGGAGAGCTGGCCCCACTCGGCGCTGGGTCCATGCACGAGATCGGCCCAGTCGGAGAAGGTGCTCATGAAGCTGATGGGGAACCAGTCGCGCGCCGGCTCGCCGATGCCGACCTGGCTCTTGACGTCGTGGGCCATGTGGGAGAGCGTGTAGCGCTGGGCCACGCGGCGCTCGTCGGTGATGTCCTCGTCGCGGCCGGTGAAGCTGACGGGCTGGAAGCTGAGGAAGCTGATCTTTCTGGGATTGTCGAGAGCGAACTCGATAATGCGGCCCACCTGCTCGTTGTTGATGCCGTTGACGATGGTGGTGACGGGCACGATCTCGACGCCGGCCTCGTGAAGATTGTTGATGGCCTGGAGCTTGACGTCGAAGAGGTTGCCGACCTTGCGGTGGGAGTTGGCGGCGTTGCCGATGCCGTCGAACTGGAGGTAGACGTAGCGCAGGCCGGCTTCGGCGGCGGCGCGGCAGAGTTCCTTCGACTTGGCGAATTCGATGCCGTTGGAGGCTGCCTGTACAGAGTTGTAGCCGACTTTGCGCGAGTAGGCGACGGCGTCAAGGAAGTAGGGCGAGAGAGTGGGCTCGCCGCCGGAGAACTGCACGCTCATTTGCCGCTTGGGCTTGATGGTGATGGCGTTGTCGAGCATGGTCTTGATCTCGTCCCAGGTGAGCTCATGGACGAAGCCGACCTGATTGGCGTCCATGAAGCAGGGATCGCACATCATGTTGCAGCGGTTGGTGAGGTCGATGGTGAGCACCGAGCCGCGGCCGTGAGTCACCGTGGACGTGCCGTGGTGATGGAGTTCCTCGTCACCCTTACCGTGGGCGCGGACGTCGCGGCCGGGGAAGGTCTCTTCAAGGTGCTTGAAGAAGGCCGGATCGATGGACATCACGTCTTCAAAGTGGCCGTGCTTGGGGCAGTCCTTGACCATGAGGATTTTGCCGTCGCGCTCAATGATCTGAGCTTTGAGCTCGCCCACCTTTTCGTTGAGCAGGACCTCGTGGGGCAGCTTGCCGTCGAGGATCTGCTTGCGAATCTCGGGGACGCACTTGGGGCAGAGCGAGTCAGTGGTGCGCGGCCAGCCAAGGGGCGGCTTCTCCTTTTGCCAACTCTTCTGGAGGGGCTTGTCGCTCCACTTGGGCGTGAAGGAGGGGTTGGGGCTGATGCGGTTCAGACGCTCAAAGACAGCCCAGGCTCCCTTGGCCACATAGACGGCGGCCTTCTCGGTGTACTTAACAGCTTTGGACATGAATGCGGTCTCCTCGACTAAAGTAGGACGCCGGGGATCACTGGCTTGCCCGGCTCAGGTCTCGCGATTCGGGTGAGGAACGCGAAGGCTAAAGATTCATTGCAAGGGTAGCCGGGCAGGCCGGTCAACCCAAGCAGGGTGCAGCGAATGGCGGATTTGGGGGCTGGACGGGGATTTGGGGGCGGCGAACGGGGGCCGGAGGCGGGAGTTGCAGGGCACGGCAAGTGGTTGGCGGAGCAGGGGTTACTTTGATGATTCACGGTTGAGGAACGACGAGGCGCGGCTAAGGCCGAAGGGGGTTTGGGCATCAACTCTTCTCTTCCATCGAGCGGGAAAATCCCCGTAATGACGGGAAGAACGGGGTTACACTTGGTGCAACTTCACGGCCACTGCATCAGCGTCGCAGTTCACGGGAGAGACGGATTAAGCTATGCGTCGGAAACGCGTAAGACGGGCGGCTGCTGTTCTGCTGAGCGTGGCATTCGGAGTGATCCTCGTCTGCGTGTCGGGGTGCGGAGGAGCAGGCACAACTGTTTGCAGTAGCTGCGGCCCACCTCCGCCGACACTGACCCTGACGCAGGTCGGCCCTTACCAGGCAACGCTGAGCGGACAGAACTGGGTTGTGGCAGGGGTTCCCGGCTTCACCCTCCTCGCGACGGGCACAGGATTCACGAGCGCATCGGTCATTCAGTGGAACGGTAGCGCGCTGGCAACACAGTTCGGATCGAGTACGGGGTTGGCGGCCCAGGTGACCAGCGCCATGGTGGCAACGCCGGGGACGGTCGCTATAACGGTTAGGGACTCCGGGACGACTTCCAATTCGCTACCCTTTGGCATTGCCTCTCCGGCGGCCGCGACTGCGGGCGTCGTCCAGATGATTACTGTCGCGCCGGACGGCACGCCAGCCAATGCCAACAGCCTCGTGGCGCCGGCGATCAGCGCGACAGGGCGATACGTCTCGTTTCAGTCCGCCGCCACGAATTTGGGCGCGGGCGTCACCAGCGGCAATCAGCAGATCTACGAGCGCGACACCTGCATTGGCGCTCCGGCCGGTTGTGTTCCAGGCACCATTCCGATATCCGTTACATACAGCGGTGATCCGGTTGATAATGGCAGCGAAGATTCCTCAATAAGCGGCGATGGCCGCTATGTCGCGTTCGATTCGACGGCATCCAACATCATCGCTTCGGAGCCGTCATTCTGTGCGCCGTATAGTTGCGCCTATCTCAGGGACACCTGTCTCGGCGCCGCCGCGGGATGCACGCCCAGCACCATTCTGCTCACACGCCTGCCCGGCGGGCAACCTGCGGATGGTGGGATTCCCACGATCTGCCCTGACGGGAGATACGCTGGATACAATTCCACCGGCACTTCGCCGGGGACAAATAATGTTTACCTGTCTGATACGTGTAACGGCGCGCCGGCCGGTTGTGCGACCAGCACGATGCTGATCTCGCAGTCCACATCGGGCGTGGTTGGCGATGAGTTAAGTGCCTTTCAAGACGTAAGTTCGGGCGGCCGCTATGTGTCGTTTGTTTCGTACGCAAAGAACCTTGTCTCCACTACATCGAACGCAAGCAATCCCGACCTCTTCCTGCGCGATACCTGCATCGGCGCGCCGGCAGGTTGCAGTCCGACCACTTCGCAGGAGGATGTCTCCACTACGGGCGTTCCGGCAAACGGCGGCGCGCTCGATACATCTTCCAACCCGCCGATCAGCTCCGACGGCAGGTTCCTTGCATTTACAACCCTCGCAACGAATCTGGTAACGCAGAACGTAAACGGTTTTGGGAACGTCTATTTAAGAGATACGTGCAATGGCGCGACTGTGCCTTGCACCCCATCGACTGATATCGCGTCGTTAGGCAACGACGGATCGATCTCCAACGCTGGAGAGAACCACCCGAGCATGAGCGCCACCGGCCGATTCGTCGCCTTCGCATCGCTCGCCAATAACCTCGTCCCTGGCGACACCTTCCCCATCAACGGCTGGAAGGATATCTTCGTTCGCGACACATGCTTTGGCGCGCCAGACGGATGCGTTCCGAGTACGGTACGGGTCTCGGTGGCCAACTATCCGGGCAATTTCGCAACGCAGTCCAACGGCATCAACGACTATCCGCGCATCAGCGCGGACGGGCATTATGTCGTCTTCCTGTCAGCGTCCACCAATTACTTGGCGTCGGGCGGCAATGGCTACGACATGGTCTATCTCGCCAAGACCGGGTTCTGATAGCCGCGCCGCGCTAGCATTACGGCGGGTTGGTGGCGACCTGGTTGGTGATGCGCTGCACGAAGACGACGTGGGTCAGTTGACCGTGAGTGAAAAGGTCGTCGAGTGCTGAAGCGAGCCGGAGGTGGCGGTGACGGTGACCGTGGCTGCGATGGGTTGCGTGCCACCGGACCCCTCGAAAGGAGACCCGCTGCTGCCACACCCGTCAATCAGGAAAAGGCCGGCCGCTGTTACTGCCAGTACTAGAAGCATCGGTAGGCGTCGCCTCTTCTTCCAGACGAAGCAACAGAGCCCAACCGCCAGCGCCGTTCCAGGAAACAATGGGCTGGATCCATGCTGGAGGATGGCGCTCGTCGCGGAGGTGGTCACAGTGAGCGTTGTCGAGGTTTTACCCGGAGGCGTCGCGGTTTGCGGAGAGAAGCTGCACGTTGCCCCGGATGGCAACCCCGAGCAACTGAATGAAACGGCTGAACTGAACCCGTTCGCCGGCGTGATCGAGATGATGGCTGTGACGCTCTGCCCGGCTGCAACGGTAAACGAGCCGGGGGAGGCATTGACGGAAAAGTCCGGCGCCGGTTGGCCGATCGCGCTGCCTGACTGATATTCCCAGACGTCATTGAGAATCCCATAATTTCCCTTGCCGTCGCCCGTGAAGCAGCTCCCGACTGTGCTGCTTCCGCCCATCCACGCCCATAAGCTGGTGGAGGGACTGAATTCCCAAAAGTCATTCAGGACGCCTCCCTTGCCTTGAGCATCGATGCCATCGCCCGCAAAGAGCCAGAGATTACCTTGTCTGTCCGTCCAACTCAAAGCACCCAGGCGTCCTCCGGGGATGTTTCCGGCTGCGGGCGTCTGCAACGCACTGTAAACGCCGGGTTGGTCGATCGCACTACTGCCGCCCATCCATGTCCACTCCACGGTGGCAGGATCGAATCTCCAGAGGTCGTTGAGCGGGCCGTTGGTGTTTCCGGTTGGAGGGTAGCCCGAACCTCCGAACAGCCATAACTTGCCACTTGTGTCGGCCCAACCCGCCGCCCCGCTGCGGCCGCCGGGAATGTTGGCGGCGGCTGGGCTTCCCAAGGTTCCATACACCCCGGGAGCGACCTGGTTATTCCCCGGCAACGTGCTGGCGCCACCCATCCACGTCCATTCGTTTGTGGCGGGGCTGAACTCCCAAAGGTCGTTGAGCAAGTTATGGTTCCCGACGGCGTCGAAGCCCCCACCCCCGAAGAGCCAAAGATTGCCGCTCGTGTCGGTCCAGCTAACTGCTCCGGTTCGGGCCCCGGGAATGTTGCCGGTGGCGGGAGTTCCCAGCGTGCCGTACACGCCGCCGCGGATATTGAAACAACTGCCAGTACCGCCAGGAGTGGTCAAGCAATAGCTGGCGGTGCTGCTTCCACCCATCCAGGTCCACTCATTTGTGGAAGGGTTGAATTCCCAGAGATCGTTCAGAAAGCCGTTATTGCCCTCGGCGTCGGCTCCAATGCCACTAAAGAGTCAGAGATTTCCGCTCTTGTCGGTCCATGTCTCGGCAGATGTGCGAGCTCCGGGAAAGTTTGCGGCGGCAGGCGTTCCCAAAGTGCCGTAGACGCCAGGCTGGTTGGCAATGTTAGTTCCGGCCATCCAGGCCCATTCATTGGTCGAAGGACGAAACTCCCACAGGCCATTAGAATAGCCGCCTGTGCTATTCCCGTTGCCCACCGTGTTGCCTGCGCCGCCGAAGAGCCAAAGATTGCCGTTACGGTCGGTCCAACTGGAGGCCCAAAAGGTTCCTCCGGGGATGTTTCCGGCCGCAGCTGTTCCGAGCGTGCCGTAAACTCCGAGCTGCCCGGCGTTGTTGCTGGCCGAATTGCTTCCGCCCATCCAGGTCCATTCGTCGGAGGCGGTGGTCTGCGCGCGGGCCGATAAAGAGACGCAGACAAGCAAAAGCGCGGACGCGCGCAAAGAGCCGGACAGCAAACGACGCTTTCTGGTTGGCATAGAAGTACCCTTCAAGCGCTGATTTGCCATCAATCATACGCCACATTTTTGGGCTGGTTTTGGAGTCGGCGCTCAAAACGCAGCAGGCTCCGCGGAAATTGAAGGGGGTGCGGGTTAGCTGGATTACGGCGGGTTGGTGGCGACCTGGTTGATGATGCGCTGCACGAAGACGATGTGCGTGTGGATGCAACTGGCGATGCTGGGCACGAACTCAGTGATGAGATTGTCGATGGGCGCGGGGGCCACGTCGACGCCAAAGCGCTCGGCTGCACCCTAGTTCGCCTGCTTGTAGAACGCCTCTCCATCGAGCGTGATGGTTGTCTGGTTAATGTAGACAACGCTCCAGCGAATGTGCCCGGGCTGGAGGGGCATCGGATACTGGAGGTCCAGAATCCCGCCTCTGGCTGAGGGGGTCTCCCACCTGCAGGTGCCGGACCACTTCGCCTTCCCGTTGACCAGGAAGCCACAGGTACCGTTCTTCTCTACCACCAGACCATTGGTCTTGCCTTGATTGACCCAGTTGCCAATCGGCGGGGCCGCGCCCTGCGCCCTGGCCGTCTGGTTGCCAATCACGCCCAGCAGCATGCATGCAAAAGCCAGGCAAAGTGCACTCAAAGAGAAAGACCCGCGAATGCTTTTCATTTTCTGCAATATCCTCCGTTGCGGTTGATAAAACCTACATGAGTGGGGGACGGGGACTTGTGATGTGAATCTACCACGACAAGGCGGCCCAACGACAACCATACCTGCGGGGCTACGGCGGGTTGGCGGCGACCTGGTTGATGATGCGCTGCACGAAAACGACGTGCGTATGGAACCGCCGCAGAGAATTGAGATTGCTCCGATCTTGCTATCGGTTCCTGTTACACGGGGGATCACAGCGGCGCATGCGGCGCAACTTGTGTGAAGACCTGGCGGCTAAACGGCGGCAGCCAGGCGCGATATCGTATCGGTGGGAAAGGGGCGTCTTCGAGGCCCGGCAAGCGCGAATACGCCACGACGTACACCGGCTCGATACTGGGAAAGTTGGCCAGGAACCCGCTCGGGACTGGTACCGGATACTTGTTCGGCGAGAGCGCTACCGAGCCGTCCGCGGATCTGACAAAGATCCGATATGGAGGACCGGCGAAGCCTGAGTAACTTTGCTGCGCTTTTTGGTCCTCCAGCCCGAAGACAAAATCCGCGTCAACCACGTGGCCGGAATGTTCGAGTTCGGTCCAGCCGTCGTACTCCATTCCTGCCGTGAAACTTGTGCGCGGAATACCGGCAGCGGTCAGAGCGGACGCGGCAGCCTGCCGGGCGCGTCCTGCCGACAGATAATCGTGCGTGGTTGCGACGCCATAGAGGGCGAACAGCCCCACCACCGCCCAACCCAGCGCGGGCGGTGCGGCTCGGACGTGCCGCTGGTATTGCCACAAAAGAGGGATCACAAGCGCCGGCAGGAGCGGAATCAGGTAGCGATCCATCGGGATCCCACGGTAAATGAGAGCCAGCGCGTAAACGAGACAGGCCGGGGCGAACAGGAACGCGAACGAGCGCAGCGATAGGGCATCCTTGTTCGCCGAAGACTGTGCTTTCCGCAAAGAGGGTTCGCGTTGCGGTAGCAAGCTCGCAAACAGTACACCCGCCGCGGCCCCTGCGCCGACAGCCGACAGAATGACCAACAGGCGGCGGACTAGAGATGGCAGGATCTCAGGCTTGAAACCCATTGCGTCCGCTCCCGCACCAAGTACCCCGTGGGACGTCACAATGTTGCCCAACAGCAGGCCCGCGCCGCCGGGCAAGCAAAGTCGAAGAGCCATGATGGCGCCCGAGAACAGCAGGAGAACCGCCAGGCGAAACAGAGTCCGAGGCCCCTTTAGGAAACTAGCCACGTAGATCAGCAGGACTGGCAGAATGAACGGCAGGATGGCCAAGCCAATCCGAAGCGCCGTCTCCAGCAACCCTGCGGCAAAACCCAGTAGACCGGACCCCTGCAAGATTGGACTTGGCTCGAATTGAACAACATAGGGCTGGGCCTGAAACCAGCGCAGACACAGGGCGGCGGCAGCAGCCGTCGCGGCCCAGAGAAAGGGGGCGAGGACTATTACTGGCCGGACCCAGAGGGTGCCCCGGCGCCGGATCCATGCAATCGCTGGGATTACTATCAGTGGAGCAATCCAAACAGATTGGCGTACAGTTCCCCCAGCCAAGCCCACCGCCGCTGCGGCAGCCATCCACCCTGCGGCTCGAAGCCCGCTCGAAGCTCGCGCCGCAAGCACGGCACAGTGGAGACACGCCAGCCAAAAGAAAAACCCGGGGATGTCTGTCATGAAGGAAGCGGCCAACGGGATGAACAGGGGAGAGAGTGTCACGGAAAGGGATCCAAACAGGGCGAAGGAGGGGTTCAATCCGAAGTTCCGGCCCAGACGATATAACAGGTAAGCGCAGCCGGCGGCGAAAGGCAGCGTGGACAACCGCAGCAGAGTGAAAGAAAAGCCCAGGAATTTGATCAGCAAGCCCGCCCAGACGGCTTGGAGCCCGACCATCGGCCCAACCATCGGCCCCATCAATCCGGTGTAGGCCAAGCGCCCAGAAGCCGCAAAGGCCTGCGCGACGAAGGCGTATTGCCAGTCGTCGTCCACCCCCATCTCGGAGACGAGACCTGTGGCAGCCACGCAGGCCACAACCAGCGCAGCACAGCCAAAGGGGTAAAGCCGGTCGGCTTTCATTTGCTACCTCTCATCCCTGAAAGTAAAGAGAATGGCGCTACGCATTGGTTAAAGAGGAATCTCTTTTTACGGCACTGAGTCGCTCGAATTGTACCGCTCTTGAGCGACTTGCCCAGGGCCGACCTGCCTCTGGGATCCGACCAGTCGTCTGCATAGGTGAAGACATTATTCTGGGCGCCGACTTTGGAGACACCACACTACGGAGTGCTTCCCGTGCGGGCCACCTGGTTGATGATGCGCTGCATGAAGACGACGCGCACATGAATGTGGCTGGCGATGCTGGGCACAAATTCAGTGATGAAGTTGTCGATGGGCGCGGTGGCCAAGTCAACGCCGTACCGCTTGGCGTCAGCCGAGAAATGAGTTTGCTGGCCGGGCACATAGAGGTTCGAAATGGCAATGTCGAAGACGGGCGCAACGATTTGCGAGTAGTTGAGGGTGTGACTGCCGTTGTCGGCTCGCTGCCAAAAGGTGTGATCGACGCAATGGAGAGCGCGGCGCGGGATGCTGAGGTCGGGACGGCGGTGGTAGTGCGGGTCAGTGCGGGTGATGGCGGGAATCAGGAATGTGCCGAAGAATTGGTCGGTCATATCCTGGGTGAAGTTGACGCCCGACAACCTGCCCCAGCCGGGAAAGGCCGGGCCATAGGGCGTGTGGGAATTGGCCGCGATTTCGATGCCTGCTTCGCCGAAGATGGTGGCGAGGTTGAAGGGGTTGATCAGGTTATCCAGGGCGAGGCGGAGTTTCTGCGCGGGCGAGAAGCGCATGACTTCAGGGCCGGTGACGAAGCGCTCGTACCAATTGACGATCGGGGCGTGCTCCACGCAGACCGTCGATTGGACCGCGGTTGAGCCGGCATCGCGCGTGGTCTCGCCCAGTCCGAGGACGGAGACGGCGCGCAAGCCGCCGGTGGCCGCCATGGAGGCTCCCGCGTTTTTGATATCGCAGGGTTCCGGAGGCTCGGGAGGTTTGGCGGACTTCTTTGGCGGAAGGGTTTGCGCCGGTTGCGCGGCCTGGGCTTGAGTGGTCTGGGTCTGCGCGGCAGCGGTCTGCGGGGCCGCGTCTTTTCCCGCGCTCAAGGCGAGCGCCAACCCGAGCAGAGGCAGACGGAAGAGCCGCGTCCTGGGTGCCCAGGACGCGGAGCCGCCGCATCTCATTCTCTCGTGTTGGTTCGCTTCGCTTGCCATGAAGATGGGATCTCGCTTGCTGAAGGTGTGTCTATCTGTTCTCTCCTTGCAAAACCGGTTCGCGGCCTGAAAAACGTTCGATCATCCGGCAACCGGGGATGTGCGCGCCGCGTTCGCATCCAAAGTGATGATGGGATTCACGGCGAAAGGCCGGGTGCGACAAAAAGTGATGGGTCGCAGCCGCAAGTGTCGCCGCGCCAACGCGGCGGGCTGAGTGGGGGTGCCTCTAGCTCATGATGCGAAAGCGGAAGGCTTGCGTCAATAGTAATTTTCGCGGTCCCCCTTGCCTTTGGAGGCATTGACGCGGCTGTGCGCATCCAGCAGACTTTGGACAGGTTCCTTGCGAAGAGGTTTTCTCATGAGCGCACAAAACACACCCGGCTCGGGCCCGACAGGCGTGGGCCAGCGGATCGACGAAGCAATTGAGCTGATCGAAATGGAGCTGCGGCACGCCATTGCCTACGTGAACGACGCGGTGATTCCGCAGGTGCGCAGAGAGTCGATCTCCGCGATGCGCGTGGCCGCCGACACGCTGCGCAATCTTGCCGATCGCTTCGAGCAAGCGAGCAGGCCGACGCCGAACCGGCCTTCGAACCAATCTCCCAACCAGGAGAAAGACGACAACCGGGAGCCGCGCACTTGAGCACAGGAAGGCTCGGCGGCAAGGGTAGGTGGGCCATTGCGGTCTGGCGCGGCGCAGCGTGTGCGACTGGGCTGGCGGTGTTCCTGCTGGGGGCGAGCGGCTGCCGGCACCGCGAGAACGCGGCCAATGCGCCTCCGCCGCGGGCGTTGCCGCCCGAGGAGCGTCCGGCTCCCACTGCCACGGCGCCGGCTCCCGCTCCAGGAGTGGCGCGCATTCCGGTGACGCCGGTTGCGCCGGGAGGGATTACTGCGGAAGATCTCGACTTTGTGGCCACGCACAGGCCGATCTTGAGCGAGGTGGGCTATGCGACGTGGTACACCGCGCCGTACAAAGGCAGGCGCGCCGCCAACGGGCAGGTCTTCGACGACTGGGCGATGACGGGCGCGCATCGTACGCTTCCCATGGGATCGCTGGTGGTGGTGACCAACTTGAAGACCGGCCAATCGAGCGCCCTGCGCATCACGGACCGCGGTCCATTTGTGGAAGACAGGATGCTGGATCTGACCATGGCATCGGCAAAGGCAGTCGGCGTTTACCGGGTGGGCATGGCCCTTGTGCGGATGGACGTGTACGAGACACCCAAGCCCATTGACGTGGGCGGGCGCTGGTGCGTGCAGATTGGCGCGTTCCATCAGGAGGAAGACGCGATTGCGCTGAAGGCGCAGCTGCTGCGCGATTATCCGGGAGCGAACGTGATCGAGTTCCCCGGCGAGAAGAGCTTCTGGGTGCGCATCCGGCCGCAGGGCGATGACCGGGCGATGGCCGAGCAAATTGCGCGCCTCCTGCAGCCGGTGGAAGGCAATGCGTATTTGACGAGGCTGGACTGAAAAAAGCAGCAAGTCAGCGGGTCAGCGGGTCAGCCGTGCCCGGCGTGATTTGGCCTATGCTTTCGCTTCGCTCCGAAGTTCTCCGGCTGTCGACACGGGGACGCCTTTGATCATCAGCCACAGCCCGAGCGGTACCTCGTA
>Ga0182027_10013615_pt1 | contig 11321 bp, 10 predicted proteins | sample 712E1DmetaG_FD_121300 | JGI IMG/M metagenome (GOLD analysis project Ga0182027, IMG submission 121300) | Permafrost microbial communities from Stordalen Mire, Sweden - 712E1D metaG (Illumina Assembly) | ecosystem: Environmental > Terrestrial > Soil > Wetlands > Permafrost | place: Sweden...
CGTCTTGAAGCCCTTGATCGTCATCGCCTCAATCGGCAGGAAGTCGAAGAACAGCGTGCGGTCGGAACTCGTCGCCAGCGACACGAGTTTGCCTTTGTTGCCCGCGGCGGTTTGTACGTGGTCATGGACTTGCACGAGATTGGTCGTCTTGCCGCCCATCGCCGGGCCGTAATAGACGATTTTAACCTGCAATTCCTTGGTAGCTTGGTTGATGATGGCCATAAATTTATTGTTTTTTGCGGTCGAGTTCGGCGGCCAGCGCGGCCAGTTGCGTTGCCGGCAACGGTTCGCCCGCGCAACCGAACGCGGCGAAATATACAGCGTTCACGCGGAAAATCTTCCACGGCACGTTGCCGACGGTGAAATTGAAATTATTCAGCGAGCCCATCCGCAATTCCTTGGTGCTCTGGCTCACCCGGTCAAAAATTTGAGGCAGAAATGCCGCGAGCGTGTCCGCATTTAGCCCGGACGGAATCTGGCTGGCCACTTTCAAGCCGTCGGGCAACGCCACGATGGCGCCGACCACGCCGGGCAACGCCATCGCACGGGTGATGATTTCCTGCGGCGTTGCGTAACGGCTGGTAAAATCTGTCGCCGGTCTTTGGGAACGCTTGTATTCGGTATCGTCCACCCGGGGAGCGTCGTTGGTTTCGCCCCAAATATAGTAGTTGGAATCCGCCAGTTTGGCATCCACCGGTTTAAGGGCGGGATGGTTCCCCTGCGGCAACGGCGCTTCTGGAACTGACGCTTCCGGCTCCGGGGCTTCCACCGGCTCCGGCGCTTTCACCGGGGCTTCCGCCTGTGGCTGCGGAAAACCAAAAAACAAATTCGGAATTTCAGCCGGCGGCAAAGTCGCTTGCCGTGCCCGGTGCGCCGCTTTTTGCCGCCTCAAGAACAACGGCGCGATGACTTTCAACGGCAGTTCCAATTCGATGCCGTCGTGAACGGATGCCGGCGGCGGCGTGGGTTTGATCAAGGACCGCAAGTTTTGCCACGTGAAGGTCACGCGCCCGCGCTTCAAGGCTGGTTCAATCAAATTCGCCGGCAACAAGACCTGGGCGTTTGACAGATTTGACCTCGTGATTTCAAGCCGCAGTCCTTCCGGCCATTCTTCTGAAAGCGCGGCCAGCGGCGCGGAAATGCTCGCCGGGTCCATCGGCGCCTGGGGGGCAACCGACGCATCCGGTGCCGCCGGCACAGTCGGCGTGACTGGTTTCGGCGCGCCATTGCCATTACCATTATTATTATTTTGTGGCACGGCGACCCTGATTGTGGGCGCGGTGTTGTGAGACACGAACGGCGGTGATGGCGGTCGAATGGAACCGGATGAGGCAACCGGCGCGACCATTCGCGACGGCGGTGATGGCATTCGCGATGGCGGTGGTGGCATTCGTATTGGCGCTGTGGGCATTCGTATTGGCGCTGTGGGGGAGGAGGCTGCCGGTGGTTTGACCGGTGGAGTGGAAATTGTAATCCCCTGTCCGAGGGCGCCAAATGGGCTGCTAATCTCGTCGGTCAATTCGACCTGCTTTTGCGTGACCCGGCGGGCGAACAACGCGGGATTCAGCCGGGTGAGAATTTCATTGAGCGGCAGCAGCACTGACTTGTGGTCGTGCTCGCCGCCGGAATTGACAAACACGCCCGGAGCCGCCAGCCGTAATTCCCCAAAAGTGATTTTCACCGCGCCGCGCGCGAGTTGCGTGAGAACTTTTTCCAGCGGAATGGAAACGACCATCCCCGTCGGCGGCGTTTGCATGACTTTCGCGCGCAAATCCATGGGCATTGCGGCAATGATGGCTTGCAGGGGCAGCTGCAGTTTATTGGCGATCTCCGCTGATGTGGGTGCCGGTGCCGCCATTTGCAGTGGCGTGGCGGCAACCGGCACAGCCGTCGCAGGCGCAACGGCGGAGGCGTGAAATCGTGGTGTTTCAGGCACCGCCACTTCGTTGTCATCCAGATGGCGCAACAGGCCCCGGAGCAACCCGGCAATTTTAATTTTTACAGTCTTTGACATGATCGCATGCTTCACTGGCTGCCTGTCAGCTGACAGGTGCGCGTGGTCACTATCTTTTAGCAGAAAGCGCGCCATCAATGGTTTTCATTCAACTCCGCCGTGCGAATGTTGAATGAAACGCCGGCGGGGCGGGGAATTTGTCTCAGCGTTGGACTGGTTTGTCCCTTGTTGGTTCACGTTTCGTCGTCAAATTCCTTTTGCCGCCTTGTCTCAATTGGGAACGCCGATTGCTTCATTTTTTAATAATTCGCGCTGTTGGCAATTTTCGAGCTTGTATTTGTCCGGCGGCGGCGTTAGCGATTAACACCACGGCATGGAAACGCGCCATAAAATTCTGGTTTTGGACGACGATGCGGACTGGCTGAACTTGTGCAACGAAATGTTTGCGCACCTACCCAGCAAGCCGGAAATCCGCACGGTCGCCTCGGGCGCGCGCGCCCTGGCGCTCATGGAAACCGAACCGTTCCGGCTGTTGGTCTGCGATTTAAAGATGCCGCGCATGGACGGCCTGCAGGTGCTGTCCATCGTCCGCCGCCGGTTCCCCGAATTGCGCACGATCGTTTTGAGCGGATTGGAAGACGAGGAATTTCGCTCGCGCGCCTACGCCTTGGGCGTGGACTTGTTCTGGCTCAAAACCGACATGCAGGCCAATTCGCAGATGTTTCTCGACTGCATCGAATCGCTTTTGGGACGCGACCTGGAAGGCGGCTTTCGCGGCATCCAAAGCAAAAGCCTGATGGACATCATCCAAATGGAATGCCTCTCGCGCAGCTCCACCGTGCTGCGCATCACCCGCGGATCACTCGTGGCCAAGCTTTGGATTCAAAACGGCGAATTGATTGACGCGGAAACCGAGGGCACGTGTGGCGAAGCGGCCTTCCGCAGGATTTTGGGATGGAAGTCCGGCACGTTTGAAAATATGCCCGCCGAACCCGGCCGCGAACGCGCCATCACCAAACCCGTCAACGCCCTCCTGCTCGAATCCGCGCAGGCCATGGATGAAACGGCGGATTCCGCCGACCCCGGTTCCGTCGAGCAGGCCGCCCATCGAAAAACCATCTGGAAACTCGCGTTGCTCACGCGCGAAGGCGCCGAATTCGTCATCGCCGTGCCGCCCGAAGGCCAGGGCGAAGTCGAGACCATGGGCGTGCAAAATTCCGAACCGCTCGCCAAATGGGCGCGGCACACCGCCGAAGCCACCCGGCACCTCAGCGAACGGATCGAAGCCGGACCGCTTTCGCACGTCGCCGCCCACAATCTCGAACGTCAGATGCTGGTTTTGAACCAGGAAAACAAGTGTTTTGTCGTTGGCTGGCCGCCCAATGTCGCGGCCGGACCGTTATTGGATAAAAGCAAAAAACTGGTTTCGTCATGGGATTCTTAAAACGATTTTTCCGTTCCCGCGCGGCCGTCCAGCAACTGCCAACCGGCAGTGTCACCGTGGATCGCGATGGCAATGTCGTCACCTACACCGTCTCGTCGGTCTATCCGAAGGCGTTGTTGCGCGACATCGGGCTGGAAGTGCTCTCCATCTTCCGCGAGGCGCGCACGGCACAAATGCCGCTGGCCGAAATCAGCATCCACTTCGCCAGCCTCAACATCACCGCCCGCGAATTGCGCGGCGGCGCCGTCATTTTCCTGCTCCCGCAAACCGCCTTTTCGCCGCCCCCAACCTCATCACGCCTATGACCGCCAAACAACTCAACCAATTGGTCACTCAGATTGAAACCCACATTGAGTGCTGGAAGCAGTTCAACCATTTCATCAACGTCGCGCGCGGAAAAAAATTCGGGCAGGCGGACGAAAGCCATTTTCTCGAAATCAAAAGCATCATCGTGCAGGAGATTGAGCTGATTTACGCCTCCATCGAGGTCGCCTCGCCCACGCGCGAAGAAATCCACACGCTCATCGGCAATGCTCCCTCGTTGCGCTACCTCAGCGAAATGAACGAAGGCGCGCTCCGCAGCCTGGAAAGCCAGTGGCACAAAATTTACATCTCCTGGCACTCCATCCTGGGCCAGCTCAAGGTCAAACAGCACGCCGAGGAGGTCAAAACCTTCTGGGGACCCAAAAAATAGGTTCCAACGCGATAACCGCCGCATTTCTTCCTTGCCTGCCGGATGCATTTCGCGTCCAAATGATTCATGCCTGACTGGATTGCCGTTGTCATTTTAGCCGTGGTCGAAGGGATTACCGAATTTATTCCCGTTTCGTCCACGGGCCATTTGCTGCTGACGGAACATCTCCTGAAAGTCCACGAGAGCGACCTTTTCAACATCGTCATCCAATGCGGTGCGGTCATCGCCGTCCTGCCGCTGTTTCCCCAGCGCCTTTATAAATTCGTCTTCGAGTGGCGCCAGAAGGAAACCCAGGATTACCTGCTGAAAATCCTCACGGCCTTCGTCATCACCGGCGCCGTGGGTTTCGTGCTCGATAAAAAGGGCTTTAAACTCCCGGAAAATCTGGCGCCCGTCGCCTGGGCATTGCTCGTGGGTGGTGTCGCTTTTCTCGTCATCGAATGGTGGCTACGCGGGAAAAAAATGAGCGACGGAATCACCTGGCCCGTCGTCTTCGCCGTGGCCATCGGCCAGTTGATCGCGGCGGTTTTCCCCGGTTCCTCCCGCTCCGGATCCACGATTTTGCTGTGCCTCCTGCTCGGCTTGAACCGCCCGGCGGCGACCGAATTTTCCTTTCTCGTTGGGATACCGACGATGCTGGCGGCGGGCGGCCTGAAAATTTTCAAGGCCCTGCATCATCCGGTTGCCGGCGCGCCGCACGAAAACTGGGGCTTGGTGTTGCTGGCCACCGTCATTGCGGCGGTGGTCTCTTTTATCGCCGTGAAATGGCTGCTGCGTTACGTGCAGACGCACACCTTCAACCTGTTCGGCTGGTACCGTGTCGCACTGGCGATTGCGGTGTTCCTCCTGCTGCTGCGCTGAGTATTTCGGAGGGGCAAGTTCTACCAGCCCTTCCGATTCAGCCAATCAGTTCGTGGATTTTGGATTGAATGTCTCCGCCGCGCATCAGCGATTCACCCACCAAAATCGCCTTCGCACCGCATTGCTTCAATCGTTCCACATCGGCGCGGGTGTGAATGCCGCTCTCGGCGACCAGCAATGGCGAGGATGGAGAATTGAGGATGGAGGATGGCGCGGAAGTCTTTGCCATCCTCGATCTTCCAACTTCCATCATCGCGGCCAGTGTTTCCGTCGTTGCCAAATCCACCTTGAAAGTTTTCAGATTGCGGTTGTTCACGCCGATGAGCGGCGGAGAAATTTTCATCGCGCGTTCCAATTCCGCTTCGTCATGAACTTCGACCAGTGCGGCCAGTCCGGCTTCCGTCGCCAGCGAATGGAATCTTTTCAATTGTTCATCACTCAAGATGGCGACGATGAGCAGAATCGCGTCCGCGCCCCACTCGATGGCTTCGAGAATCTGCCGCTCATCAATGATGAAGTCCTTGCGCAACAGCGGCAGCCTCACCGCCGCGCGGATTTGCCGGAGATAATCGAGCGAACCCTGGAAAAACTTTTCGTCCGTCAAAACCGAAAGGCAGCTTGCGCCCGCCGCCTCATATTCCCTCGCAATGCGGACCGGGTCGAAGTCCGGGCAAATTACGCCCGCTGATGGCGATGCCTTTTTGACCTCGGCAATCAGGGCAATAGGCGGATGTGGCGCAGGCGTCCCGCCTGCGGGTTTGCCGGCCGTCCCGGTCGGCGATGTTTCACGCGGCGGGACGCCGCCCGAACCTGCAGCCGGGACGGCTGCGCTACGCGACCCTGGCTGGCACAACGCCGCGATGAAATCACGCCGTTCGCCGCGTTCGAGCAGGGCATCGCGCAAATCACCGGCGGCGAGGACGCGCTCTGGCAGGCACGCGACCTCCAGCTTCTTTTGTTCAACGATGGTGTCGAGGATGTTCATTAAGAAATGACTAATGACTAAATCCTAATGACTAAAGAATGACAAAGCACGAATTCCGAAATACATGCGCCATTCGTCATTTGAGCATTTGGACATTCTTTAGTCATTCGTCATTCGGATTTCGTCATTCTTCCACATCTTTCACTCCCTGCATCCGCTTGAGCGGGCAGCCGGCGCGCAACCAGCCGTTTACGAACGGATCCAAATCGCCGTCCATCACCCCTTGCACGTTGCTGGTTTCCACGCCGGTGCGCAAATCCTTCACCATGCGATACGGCTGGAAGACGTAGCTGCGAATCTGATTGCCCCACGAAATGCTGCCCTTCTCGCCGTAAAACCGTTCCATGTCCGCCTTCTGCGCGTCCACCCGCTGCGCATAAATCCGCGATAGCAACAGCCGCATGGCCGTCGCGCGGTTTTGATGCTGCGAACGCTGGGTTTGCGATGCGACGACCAGCCCGGTCGGAAGGTGCGTGATGCGCACCGCCGTCTCCACCTTGTTCACGTTCTGGCCGCCCTTGCCGCCGGAACGGAACGTGTCCACCTGAAATTCAGTCGGCGGAATCACGATGTCGGGATCGCTCTCCTCGATTTCCGCAATCGTGTCCACGCTGGCGAAACTCGTGTGCCGGCGTTTGTTGGCGTCGAACGGCGAGATACGCACGAGCCGATGCACCCCGCGTTCGGCCTTGGCAAAGCCGTAGGCATTTTCGCCCTGAAGCAGCATGGTGATGCTCTTGAGGCCCGCGCCTTCGCCGGGCAGCGCGTCGGTGACCTCGATCTCCCAGCCGCGCGACTCGGCCCAGCGTTGATACATGCGCGACAGCATTTCCGCCCAGTCCTGCGCCTCGGTGCCGCCGGCGCCGGCGTTGATGCTGAGGATGCAGTTCTTCCGGTCGTGCGGGCCGTTCAGGAAAACCTTCAATTCCAGCGCGTCGAGTTCCTTGAAAAATTTTGCGAGGTCGCGGGTGAGTTCCTTTTCCACCTGCAATTGGGCGGCGGGCGGCTCGGCCTCGCCGAGTTCGAGCATCACGCGGAGATCTTCGAACTGCTTTTCCGACTTGAACAGCGGCTCGATTTTATTGCGGAGGGAATTGGCCTCGTCAATCAAGCCCTGCGCCTTTTCGCGGTTGTTCCAGAAATTGTCGGCGGCCATCAGGGCGTTGATTTCACCCAGACGTTTTTGTGCGGCGGGCACGTCAAAGAAACCTCCGCAGGTGCGTGAGTTTCCCGGCCGCCGTCGCAATTTCCGATTTAACCGTTTCAAACATGATGCGGCAGAATAGAGAATTCAGAATCCAGAATCCAGAAGGGAAAAGGCTTTTGACGCGAATTTCGCGAATGACGCGAATTGAAATTTTGAAATTGGTAGGGCGGTGCTGCCGCACCGCCAACCGAGGCTGCGCGGCAGCGCAGCCCTACCACCAATCACGGAATCGCGAGACGGTTGGTGGCGACGCCGGTTTGCTGAATCAAATTCGTCAGACTTTGCGTTTCAATTTGATTATATGATTGCTCAACACTGCCGTCTGCCAGTCCGATGATGCCGACAAATTTGTGCCGTGCCTTGCTCCAAGAGACCGGAGTGTTGGTCAGAAGTTGTAGCGCGCCAGATTGCACCGGAACACCACCAATGACGAAATTGTCGTCACCGGATAGAAACATCTGCGGATTGGTTTCGTTGGTAACGTCCAAGCCAACGAAGTAGCTGATGTTTGAATTGTTAAGGGTGAAAAAATTGGTTGCCCAAACCCGGCGTGTATCTTCCGGGCAAAGCAGGATTTTGGGGTTGTTCACTTCATTGGACATCATTTCAAAACAGGCAGCGACATTTCCAGCGGCAACCAATTCCATCGCGCCGCCGTTCGTTACTGAAAGTTGCATTGGATATTTGTTATTATTGTCACCTTCCCAAAGCCGGTAAGCAATGCCGATTTGCTTGAGGTTGTTAACGCAAGCTATCCGGAGTGCTCTCGTTGGCCGGTTGTCCATGGCGGGCATCAGTAGCGCCCAGAGAACTGCCAACACTGCAACGATCACCAGAACCTCAATGAGCGTCAGCGCGTTGGTTGGTTTATTTGAAAAGCGCGGTTTCATGGCCGCGACCGGCTTTACTTGCCGGGATTGATCTTACTGAGCGCGTAGAGGAGCAAAGCGACGATAACGACAACCACCACGCCGGCAGCGATCCAGAAATAAATGCCGGCCCGATTGCGCTTTTTGGAAAATTCCTTGCTGGTGTCGAAGCCCGGCGGTCGCCCGCCGCCCTCCAGATCGCTCAGGCTGACCCCGCGCGGGACGACCATGGTGGCTTCCGCTTTCTTGAGCGGCGTTTTGGCAGGGGCGACGGATGCCGCGCTTGCAGGAGCAGAAGCCGCCCCGCCGGTCTCCAGCTTCAATTCCACGGTCCCGAGCCGCAGGGTCTGGCCGGGCTTCAAAACACTTTCGCCGGTGACGGGCTGGTCGTTGATGAACGTGCCGTTCGTCGAATTGAGGTCTTTGATGACGACGTCACTGCCGCGCAACAGCACTTCGCAATGATGGCTGGAGACGGACGTCTCGGCGATTTGGAACATGTTGTCCTCAACGCGGCCAACCGTGGTGCGATCCACGTTCAGCTCGTGCGCGCGGCCGTTCAGGCTCTGAGTCAGAATAACAAGTTTGGCCATGGACTTACGGAGCCGATTATGGACACAGCCGGTTTCAAGTCAAACCGAAATCTGCAATGTGGACTTTTTATCCCCGCCGCTCAATCAGCGCGCGGAATTCGGCGAACAATGGTGTCGAATCATGCGGTCCCGGTGAGGCTTCGGGATGATATTGCACACAAAATACCGGTTTGGTCTTGTGGCGCAGGCCCTCGACGGTCCGGTCGTTCAAATTGATGCGGTTCACCGCCACGCCGGCGGCCAGCGATTTCCCGTCCACCGCGAACCCGTGATTCTGCGACGTGATTTCGACCCGGCCGGATTCCAAATCCTTCACCGGCTGGTTCGCGCCGCGGTGGCCGAATTTCAATTTGAAGGTTTTCCCGCCGAACGCCTGCCCGAGAATCTGGTGCCCAAGACAAATCCCAAAAATCGGTATGCCGCTGTCCACGAGCGTTTTCACCTCGCGGACGATGTAATTGAGCGCCGACGGGTCGCCGGGGCCGTTGGACAGAAAAATGCCCGCCGGCTTGTGCTGGAGCGCCTCGGCGGCGGTCGCCGTGGCCGGCAAAACCTGCACGCCGAAACCATGCTGCCGCAGCCGCCGCAAAATGTTGTATTTCATCCCGTAGTCAAAGGCGACGATGGGAATGTCCGCCGCCGGCAGCGGGTCGCGCAACTGGCGCGCATGGGCGGCTTCGTTTCCGACGGCCAGCTTGAAGCTTGCGCTCTGCTCGTCCTTTTCGTCCCAGCGAAACGCTTTCTTGTGCGTGACTTCCTTGACGTAATCCACGCCCACAAAGACAAATTCCTTGGCGCGTTTGATGGCTTCCGCATCCGAGATTTCCTCCGTGGAAATGAAACCGTTCATCGCGCCGCGCACCCGGAGTTTTTTCGTCAGCGCGCGGGTGTCAATGCCCTGGATGCCCGGAATGCCGTTCTTTTCCAGATATTCCGCGAGCGAACCATCCGCGCGCCAGTTGCTGACGACGGGCGAAAGTTCGCGGATGACGAACCCGGCCACATGCGGCCGCCACGACTCCACGTCCACCTCGTTGACGCCGTAATTGCCGATGAGCGGATAAGTCATCGTGACGATCTGGGCCTTGTAGGAGGGGTCGGTGAGGATTTCCTGATAGCCGGTCATGGACGTGTTGAAGCAGACCTCGCCGCACGCGGAGGCGCGCGCGCCAAAGCCTTGTCCGTGAAACACGGAACCGTCTTCAAGTGCCAGAATTGCTTTCATCAAAATCAATGGATGCTAGGCGAGCCGCGCAAAAACGGAAAGAAATTTCAACCACGGACCTGTCCTCCGCAGCTTCTGAGCGAAGGATGGATGGCCACGAATCAACACGGATTTCAGGGCTGTAAGCCCGAAAGATAATAGCCCAGGGCAACGCCCTGGGTAAATGCCCGCAAAGTTTCCAAGCCCTGAAAGGACGACACAAACACAAAATCAAAAGCCCGTCAGGGCTGGCATATTTGTAGAAATCGCAATTCCAAAAATGTGAAGCTCCGTCAGGAGCGAAATCATCGGAATATGCCGCTCCTGACGGAGCTAAATCTGTTTTTTTGGTTTGTTTCTACATAGATGCCGTGCCTACGACGCTGGTTTTTGCATGAATATTTTCATTTTTCCAGGCTTTCCAACGCGGCCTTCTCGTCTTGCTCGATGGCGATTTCCACGGCGTGTTTGGCACTTCGAGAGAATAACCGGAAGGATGCGCTTGAAACAAGAGCGCGGATTTCTGCCGCCCTTTCAGGGCTTGTAATATTTGGGGAACGCAAACCCAGGGCGGCAGCCGCGTTGCGGCTTTACCCCGGGCTATTTTCTTTCGGGCTTATAGCCCTTTGAATTTGAGCCTCGTGACCTCGGCTGCTACAATCACAATTCGCGTTGATTCGTGGTTTAAGCCGCCACCGCATCGGCCTGTTCCGTCCAGACCTTTTTGCCGCCGACGATGGTGGCCACGGCCCGGCCTTTTAGTTTCCAGCCGAAGAACGGGCTGTTCGATGATTTGCTCGCGGTTTCGGCACGCTCGAAAACCCATTCGCGATTGAGATCAAAGACGGTCACATCGGCATCGGCACCGACGGCCAGCGTGCCTTTGGGCAAATTCAGCAGCCGCGCGGGGTTGACAGTGTATTTGGCAATCAAATCGGGCAGGCTCAGTCGTTTGGCGTGATAAAGCTGCATGAGCGAAAGCGCAAGCTCGGTTTCCAGACCGGTAATGCCGAATGGCGCGTAATCGAATTCCACTTCCTTCTCGTAATCGCAATGCGGCGCGTGGTCGCTGCACAAAATTTCAATCGTGCCGTCGGCCAGCCCCTCCAAAATCGCCTCGCGGTCGCGCGCGGTGCGCAACGGCGGATTCATTTTGAAATTCGTGTCGTAGGCCGGCCATTCGCAGGAACGGTTGAGGGTTGAAAGTTGAGGGTTGAGGGCTTTTCCATCTTCTGCCCAGAATTTTTCGCTGCCGGCCACGGCGGCGTCCGTCAGCGTAAAATGGTGCGGGCAGGCCTCGCCGGAAATGGGCACGCCGCGTTTCTTCGCCTCGCGCAGCCGGGCGACACTGCCCGCCGCGCTGAGGTGCTGGCAATGGACGCGCGTCCCGGTGAGTTCGGCCAGCAGGATGTTGCGCGCGACAATCATTTCCTCGCCCGCCGACGGCCAGCCGCGCAGGCCCAGCACGGTGTTCCAGTAACCTTCGTGCATCACGCCATCGGTCACGAGC
>Ga0182027_10013616_pt1 | contig 11320 bp, 11 predicted proteins | sample 712E1DmetaG_FD_121300 | JGI IMG/M metagenome (GOLD analysis project Ga0182027, IMG submission 121300) | Permafrost microbial communities from Stordalen Mire, Sweden - 712E1D metaG (Illumina Assembly) | ecosystem: Environmental > Terrestrial > Soil > Wetlands > Permafrost | place: Sweden...
GAATATTCCGTACAGTGAAGATTCAGATTTTTGGGAAAGAGCTGAAAAAGTATTCCACACTTCAAAAGTCACATTTAATACCTACATTTACCATCGCGATGATCCTGACAGTATAACTAATACTATTTCACGTAACATGGAAACAATTAACTAAAAACCAACCATTCAGTGCCATATAAGCACTTTGTCAATATAACGACATTTCGTCCGACATAATGTCAACTTATATTGGCATCATTTCAATTTTTAATTTATAATCATTCCTTTTATAAGTGGCATATTCTTTGTCTCATTTTATTAGATAATATTTTATCATTTAGTTCATAGCGAGATAAAATTATGGGTCAACAACAACTTCTTCTTATTGTACTTGGTGTAATTGTAGTGGGTATTGCAGTAGTAGTGGGAATAAACCTGTTTACTGTAAATGCAGTCTCATCAAACCGTGATGGTGTAACAGCCGATTTAACCAATCTGGGTACTATGGCACAACAGTATTATAGAAAACCAACCGCAATGGGAGGCGGCGGAAATTCATTTACGGGATGGACTATCCCAACAAGTACAGATACGACTCCTAATGGAGTTTATGCTGCAACCGTAACGGATAAGAGCATAACTATTGTGGGAACTGGAAATGAAATGAACGCCGGATCGCCTATTAAGCACACTGCTACAGTATCATCTGATGTGATAAGTATTACCAAAGTTAATTAACTGAAATTATACCGGTGGGTAAATACTATGGTTGGGGTAATGCCTCATTATATTAACTGATAAAGAAACTATTTTCACCCATCCAGCCTGATCTCAAAACTTTTCCATTAACAAAATTGATCTCCTGGCAATAGAATAACCTCGAGAATACAGAATTGATTTATCATACTTTCAGAGATAATTATAGTGAATAATTCCTTTCGATTTTGTATACTTAAGGTTTGTTTCTTGTATATATATAATAATCCCCTAAAATCTATTATTTAAAGAGGATTAATTATGATTATTGGTGCTTCGACTGAGAAAAGCACAAATAAAAAGAAATTTTCCCAGGGAACTATTGTTACTTTTATTTGTTCTAAAGAGATAATTTAAATTCAAATTCAGGAAATCAATGAAGAAATCAGTTTTTGCTATAATAGTGCTCCTCACATTAGTAATATTCTCATCAAATTATATAAACATAAAAAATGTATTCGCCCGGTCACCTGAGGGATCGGATACACTCAATCTTAAACCAGAAAGTATTTACCCTGAGGAAGATCAGTTAATTCAATCGATAATTTCCCGTTATCATTATAAGAAATTTTCACTTAATGATTCTCTCGGTTCTATAATTTATGATCGTTATTTGAAAGACCTTGATTATAACAGGAGTTATTTTTTACAGTCAGATATTAACAGTTTTGATAAATACAGATACAAAGTGGATAACCTCCTTGAAGACGGAAATCTTGAACCATTCTATTTAATTTATAACACTTTCCGGAAAAGATTAGATGAAAGAATTGCTTATTCAGATTCTCTTCTTAAAAAGGAGTTTGACTTTACAAAAGATGAAAATTTTGATTGGAAACGTGATAAAGCCCCTTGGTTTAAGGACTCAGCAGAGCTAAATGATTATTGGAGAAAGAAAGTAAAAAATGATGCTCTTAATGAAAAATTAAACGGAAAGGACTGGAAGACAATTTCAGAGTCACTTACTAAACGATATGAAAACATCGAAAAAAACATCAATCAAAATAAGAGTGAAGATGTTTTTCAACTTATAATGAATTCATATACCGAATCCATTGATCCTCATACTAATTATATGTCACCTATGACATCAGATAACTTCAAAATTGACATGGCACGTTCACTTGAAGGTATTGGTGCTCAGCTTCAGTGGGAAGATGATTATACCCAGATATCAGAAGTTATTCCAGGAGGTCCTGCCTATAAAAGCAATCTTTTACACAAAGGAGACAGAATTGTTGGAGTAGCACAGGGAGATAAAGGGGGTGAATTTGTTGATGTGATCGGCTGGAGATTAACCGATGTAGTTCAATTAATCAGAGGGCCTAAGGGTTCCACTGTAAGGTTACAGGTTATTCCAGCAAAAAGCAGTGGCAATACTAAGCCGCAGGAAATCAAATTAGTCAGAGATAAGATTACACTTGAAGAGCAGTCGGCCAAAAAGGATGTTCTTGAGATTCAGAATGATAAAAAGAATTATAAAATTGGCGTCATTTCAGTACCTGCCTTCTATGCTGATTTCGAGGCACAACAGAAAGGGGTAAAGGATTATAAGAGTACTACGCGCGATGTTAAAAAACTATTAGAAGAATTAGAGAAGGAAAAGGTTGACGGTATTGTTATTGACCTTCGTAATAATGGCGGCGGCTCGCTTCAGGAAGCTATTCAATTAACAGGATTGTTTATTCAAGATGGCCCTGTGGTTCAGGTTAGGAACGCAGACGGTACAATTGATGAAGGTACAGACACTGATCCTTCTATTGATTATGCAGGCCCAATGGCTGTAATGGTTAACCGTTTCAGTGCTTCAGCGTCCGAAATCTTTTCAGGGGCAATACAGGATTACGGAAGAGGTTTGATTATTGGAGATCAGACTTATGGGAAAGGGACTGTACAGAATATGATTGACCTTAACAGAATAATGAGAAATCCTTCTGAAAAACTTGGGCAGGTTAAAATTACTATTGCTAAATATTACCGTATTACCGGAGGAAGCACTCAAATAAAAGGTGTTATGCCTGATGTAAAACTACCTGATATACTTGATTCGCATGAATATGGAGAGAGCACCGAACCTAGTGCAATGCCGTGGGATCAGATAAAATCTAGTAACTTTATACCTGCTGGTAATCTTAAACCATTTATTCCTGAATTGAATACCTTTCATGATGCAAGGATAAAAAACGACTCAGAATTTGCCTACCTTGAAGATGATATTAAGGAATATAAAGAAGCTAATGATAAAAACTATGTTTCCCTGAACGAAGAAGTAAGGAAGAAAGAAAAAGATGATTTGGAAGAAAAGAAATTCCAGCGTGAAAACGAAAGAAGGAAACTAAAAGGTTTGAAGCTTCTACAGAAAGGAGAAACACCAGCAGAAGTTGATAGCACCAAGAATGACCCGATACTTAATGAATCAGCTCACATACTTGCTGATCTTATAAGACTTGAAGTAGGATAAATGTTCCTTTTTAGATGTTTTTAATACTGTATGCTTTTTACCGAAGATAAATACAGATTCATGTACGCAGCATTACAGGAAGCTGAACAGGCACTTGAAGAAGGTGAGGTTCCCGTTGGGGCTGTTATAGTTCATAAAGACAGGATTATCGGACGCGGAAGAAATCAGGTAGAATTGTTAAGAGACCCTACTGCTCATGCAGAAATTATTGCACTGTCAGCAGCAGGTAACTATATGAAAAACTGGCGGCTGAATGAATGTGAAATTTATGTAACCCTTGAACCATGTATTATGTGTACGGGCGCACTACTGGCCGCAAGAATGAATGAACTTTATTTTGCTGCTTACGACCCCAAATACGGTGCATGCGGATCTCTCTATAATCTTGCAGAAGAAGGAAAATACAATCATAAGATAAAGATTTATTCAGGTATATATTCATCAGAGAGCACCCAATTGCTGAAAAGTTTTTTTGGAAACATCAGGAGTTGATAAATTATTTCAATACCCTTAACTTGCGGCAGAAATTTTTGGAAAATAAATGCGTTTAATTCTATTTGGCTCACCTGGTGTGGGAAAAGGAACTCAGGCTAAAATTTTAACAAAGAAGCTGGGTGTACCCCACTTTTCAACAGGAGATATACTAAGACAAGAAGTTAAAGACAAGACTCCTATTGGTATTGAAATTCATGACATTATAAAGAGGGGTAACCTGGTTTCAGATGAAATAATGATTGAAATAATAAAGAAAAAATTAGCTCAACCGGAATTCAGGAACGGTTTTATTATCGACGGTTTCCCAAGAACGATTCCACAGGTAAAAGGATTTCATCCACTATTTGAAGAACTACATATTAATGACCCGCTGTTAGTTTCACTCACAGCTCATGAAGATGAACTTGTGCAACGACTTACCAACAGACGTGCCTGTTCTAAATGTCAGAATATCTTTAAGTATTCCGATATTAAGGGGACTAATATTTGTCCAATCTGCGGCTCGGTCGACAGTTTTTATTTAAGAAATGATGATAATGAAGAAGTCATTCTGAGAAGGTTTAGAATATTTCAATCGATTACATTACCACTTCTCGAGTATTATGAGAAAAAAAACATGGTAATTTATGTGAATGGATTCCAATCGGTGGAAAAAGTCACAGCAGACATATTACAAGGAATAGTAGAAAAGACAGGGAAAGAGATTAAATTTTCTGCCTGAGGACGGCATTAATTGTTTTCCCGTTTTCAATTTTTAATATACGAGCTTTTACTTTTTTTATAATTTCGTAATTATGAGTGGCTATTAATATAGCTGTACCTCTAGTGTTTATTCTTTGAAGAATCTCCATAATTTCATTCGAGGTTTCCGGATCAAGATTACCAGTCGGCTCATCTGCAAGAATTAGCATTGGTTCATTAATCAGAGCTCTGGCGATAGCCACTCTTTGTTTTTCACCACCTGATAATTCATCAGGCATGCTGTATCTTCTGTGACTTAATCCTACATCAGTCAGAGCATTATTTATTCTTTTCTTTTTCTCTTTTTCCTGAGTATTAACCACATCAAGTATGAAAGAGAGGTTTTCATAAATATTCCTATTCCTTAATAACTTAAAATCCTGAAATATGATCCCAAGTTTTCTTCTAAGAAATGGAAGTTCTTTTGCTTTAATTTTCTGTGAATTAAATCTATCGAATTGTATAACTCCGGATTGCGGCAACAAGTTCATATAAATCATCTGAAGGAGAGTACTTTTACCACAGCCGCTCTTCCCTATCAGAAAACAAAACTCACCAGTATTCAATGAGAATGATAATCCCGAGAATATAGGGTTTGAATTATACGAAAATGCGACATTATCAAAGTTCAGCATAGTTTTTCTTTTTTAACATAAATTGTATCCGGTTAGAATCTTTACTTCCGGGTTTAAACGAGAACGTTTCATAACATTCGGCAACGTAAAGATCAGTTTTTTCTATAAGTTTGAAATAAGTATCAAACGAGTAAATTTTCTCCCTGTGAATTTCAGAATATTCATCTCCGTTTGCAAGTTTTATCCTGAATTTATTTGTATGAATCCCTGAGTCCGGATTATAAGATGAAGTTTGTTTATAACTCACCCCTTTATATTTGCCTTCCTTGTTATTCCTTTTAACATGTACATAGCTGTTTTTTTCAAGACTAATATCAAAAGTAAAAACGCCTCCATCATTCAAATTTAAGGCTACCTCATTGAAAAGTCTGACAAGCAGTTTACCAGAAAGCAAATAATTCACACTGTCAAAATTGGAATAAATTAAGTCGAATTTAGTCTTGAACGGAATTGCGAGCATATTACAGCATACACGCGGGAGGCTGTTCATTTTACTATTAAGCATTTGGTGGCTTATATCCGTAACAATTATATGAGGGAAATATTTTGTAAAGTAGCGTGCGAAAGTACCATCCCCTGCGCCAAGTTCCAAAACCAGTGATCTTTTAGGACATTCATTTTTAACCAGTTCATGCAGATAACCGGCCCACCTGTCATATCTTATTTTTACCATCAGGTGGGGATAGATCAGGGGTAGTATTTCATAGGGTTTAACTTTAGCCATTTATTTTTCTGTTGGTAACAATCAGATCAGCATATTGAAAGGCTTCAATTAAACTTAATTCATTGGCAATACCTTTACCGGCAATATCAAAAGCAGTACCGTGGTCAGGAGAAGTTCTGACTATCGGCAGCCCTGCAGTATAATTAACCCCGGATGAAAAGTTCAACAACTTAAACGGGATGAGAATCTGGTCATGATACATTCCAATCACACAGTTGAAGTTTTTATATAATTTATTTGCAAAGAAAGCATCGGGAGAAAAAGGTCCTTTGCAATAATCAGTTTTATTGATTGCCGGTTTTATTATTTTTATTTCTTCATTACCGATAAGCCCGGATTCTCCTGCATGGGGATTTAATCCCAGGACAGCAATTTGAACATCTTTGATACCTAAATCCGATTCGAGAGCATTTTTTACAGTAGTGAAGGTATTTAGAAGTAATTTCTTAGTTATCAGGAGCGGAATTTTCTTAACGGGTTCATGAATAGTTGCTAAAGCAGCATTCATTTCGTTTGACAGGAACATCATAACATAATTATTTATACCGCACCATGAGCTGTACATTTCAGTATGTCCCGGGAATTTAATACCAAATTTATTTATAGCTGTCTTGGAAATAGGAGCAGTAATAACAGCATCGGCATATTTCTTTTGTAATATTTTATAGGAAGTCCTGATTGCCTTATAAGAAAACTTTCCTGCTTCTTTAGTAATATGCCCCAAATTTTGTTTGGCTTTACATAGGTCATAAATTACAATCTGGTTATTTCCATCGGAATTAAGATTTTTAGTTACCTTATAATTAAACTCCGGTTTAATTATTTCGGCAGTTGATTCAAACACATTAAGCGGAATCAGAATTGTAAATTTTTTATCAGGAAGAGTATATAATTTATTAAGCGACTTGATTATTATTTCAGGCCCAATCCCATTTATATCACCGCAAGTAAAAATAAACTTGTTCATTTATTTTGCAGGGGGAAATCACCCGTGCCCAGCTTATCAACAAATATAAACTTTTTCTCTTTATCATAATACCACGTTTCCACAACCTTGCCTTCGCTGTCTGAGCTTCTTTCAATCTTTTGAGGTTTTCCAAATTGTATATAAACTTTTCCTCTGTCAAGATCATATCCTTTTTTACCGCTTAGACTGGAAAAATTCATTTCCGTATAATCTACTCTTTTATAATATTCACTCATCAATTCATTAAATCCGGTTGAAGGTGTCGGGTCATATTTCTTCCAGAAATCATTAAGAACTTGTGGATAATCCTTTTCTTTAGCATCTAAAAGTTTTTCCACTTCTTCCTTGCCGGAAAAATAACTGAGTATTTTAATGGCAAATTCAGGGTTATATAAAGAATGAGGTTTATTGAACCATACACATTTTTGATATTGAACCACTGCTGGTTTTTCTCCATCATTGAACGAATAGAAGAAACTTAAATTCCCTTCAGGAATACGTGTGCTAATACCCTTAATTATAAAATTCCTGGTAGGCAAAGAAAGCGTATTGTACCTGTCAAAATATATCTGATTATTGCAACTCTGCAGGTTTATACTGAAAACAGATGATTCCTTTAAATTACTGTTATAGATAGTATCTTTATCAGAAGCAATAATCACTTTTAGATTTGTTAAAGTCGTATCGACTGAAGGGATAATAATGTCATATTTGTTACTGCTAAAGGGAAGGAATCCGTTAAAGTTGGTTAATACTTCACTTTCTCTATCTCCACATTTTTCTTTTAAAGAGTTAGCAAAAACAGGTGGAAGCAATTTATCATATTTATCAGAATTTAAAGCAAGATAAATTTTATTAAGTTTTCTTTCCTCTTTAGAATTTATATCAGTAAACACAGGAAGAAAATTATAACTTTTCCGGGTAAGTTTAAAAGTCAGAATACCCTGGTAATATTCATTATCAGAATTAGTTTCATCATAGGATTTAACAGAAATATCATCCTGTTTTATCTGTCTGTCGGCAAAATTTCCAAGACTATCATAAACTTCAACCCCCAGGCTGAATTTTGCCATATAACCGGAATCATTTTTCACGAAAACCAGGTGGTCATATGGAATCCTGAATGAATAGAAGCAGATGACATCTTTAGAGGAGACAGGATATGTATTTATCTCAGAATAAAGGAGGCTAAATTCTTTGCCGGGAAAGAGTCCTGACGGACCTTCCTGGGAGAAAACAAAAGATGAAAGTATCAGGAGCAGAACAAATGTTTTAATTTTCACTTTTTTCTTATTCATTATACTTAAAAATAACTGATAAAATATTAAGAGAGAAAAATAAATACAATTTAAAATAAAAACAGCAGAAACAAATCTGCTGTTATATAATATTAATAATAATGATCAGAGATCACTTAACTATTCATGTTATTAAGGAAATCCTTATTATTTTTTGTTCCTCTCATTTTATCTATGATAAATTCCATAGCTTCCACAGGGTTGAACTCACTTAGAATCTTCCTGAGAATCCAGATTTTCTGTAATTCATCTTCTTTAATAAGCAGGTCTTCTCTTCTTGTACCGGAACGGTTAACGTCGATTGCCGGGAATATTCTTCTATCACTAAGATCACGATTAAGAACTATTTCCATATTACCGGTGCCTTTGAACTCTTCAAAAATAACATCATCCATACGGCTGCCTGTATCAATAAGAGCAGTAGCAATTATAGTTAAGCTTCCGCCATCTTCAGTGTTTCTGGCAGCTCCGAAGAATCTTTTAGGTTTCTGAAGAGCGTTTGAGTCAACACCTCCGGAAAGGATTCTACCGCTATGAGGAACAACAATATTATGAGCTCTGGCAAGACGGGTTATACTATCAAGAAGAATAACAACATCTTCTTTAGCTTCAACTAATCTCTTTGCTTTTTCAATAACCATATCAGCTACCTGCACGTGACGTTCCGCGGGTTCATCGAAAGTTGAACTGATAACCTCACCTTTAACAGAACGTTCCATGTCAGTAACTTCTTCAGGGCGTTCATCAATAAGGAGTACAATAAGTTTAATTTCAGGATGGTTTCTGGTAATTGAGTTGGCTATTTTCTGAAGTAAAATAGTTTTACCGCTTTTGGGAGGAGAAACTATCAAACCTCTTTGTCCCTTTCCAATAGGAGATAGAAGATCCATAATTCTCATAGAATATTCACCAGGAGCCGATTCAAGACTAATTCTTCTGGTTGGATAAACAGGAACAAGATTGTCAAATAAAGTTCTGTCTCTGATAGCTTCAGGATCCTGTCCGTTTACAGCCTCAACTCTCAAAAGAGCGAAGAACCTTTCGCCTTCTTTAGGAGGTCTTACCTGACCGCTTACAAAGTCACCTGTTCTTAAGCTGAATTTTTTAATTTGGGAAGGTGAAACATAGATATCATCCGGTGAAGGAAGATAGTTATAATCTGAAGAACGCAAAAAACCATATCCATCGGGAAGAGATTCAAGTACTCCCTTGGAGAAGGTTAGTCCATCCTTGGCAGTTTGAGCTTCCAGAATTTTGAATATTAATTCTTGCTTTCTCAAATCACTATAGTCAGCAATTTCAAGCTCTTTAGCTATAGTATTCAGCTCAACAATTTTTTTGGATTTGAGTTCGGAAATATCCATTGGCATAATTTAGATTCCTGCATTTTTATTTAACATAAATGTTAGCGCTCGACAAATAGAAAAACAATTTCACTGGTAATTTTTTCGATATGCAATCGAGGCTCTTCTCTTTCTAATAGTTTAATAGACTGAAAGGAACAAGAGGTATACCGAAACATAATAGTAATTTAAAAAAATGTCAAGTTCTTTCTGATAAAAGTGATTTTAATTGCCCCAGGAGATACATACTCCCTAATACCACGAGAACGCTCTTTCCACCCTCTTTTTTGAACTTTCTGATAAAATCAGCCGGATCATCTTCTTCCACAATCTTTAAACTCATCTTTTCAGCCATTTGTCTGAAATCTTCCATGGAGAAAGCCCTCTCATTATTTTCTACGGTAGTAACGTGTATCTCATTAAAATATTCCCATAAAGCAGAAAGCATATCTTCAATAGCTTTATCCTTCATAGCGCCAAAAAGCAAAATCTTTCTGGTATATGAGTTAGAAACCTTTCTAAACTCTGAGAGAAAGTTATTTATACCTTCCAGGTTATGTGCTGAATCAAATATTATATCAGGAGATTTATTGAAAGTTTCATACCGGCCCTCAATCCCTGTATTTTGGATAACATTTTTTATCCCCTTTTCTATGATATATTCATCATTTTTTTCAAGAGTTTCAGAGACAACAAGACCTGCAAGGGATGCATTGTATTTCTGATAATCTCCTTTTAAGGGAGTGGATAAAATATCCAATTCAATTTCGTCTGTGTATAATTCAAGAGTTCGACCGGCCATATTTGTATAATCGGTCAACATGAATAATTCAGATGAAGTACTTTGGCATTTTTTCTCGATTACTTCTATTGCGGCTTTAGGAATCCTTCCAATAAAAACTGGAACGTTTCTTTTTATGATACCAGCCTTTTCGGCTGCAATAGCTGCAATTGTGTTTCCAAGAATATTAGTATGTTCAAGACTGATTGAAGTTAGAACAGAAGCCAAAGGAGTAATTACATTGGTTGCATCAAGTCTGCCACCCAGGCCGGTCTCAATAACGGCAAAATCGACTTTATTCTCTGCGAAATATTCAAAGGCCATACCTGTGGTAACTTCAAAAAAAGTAAGTTTTAATTCATCGATCAGTTTTTCATTTTTATCGATATAGCTCATGATAAAGCTATCAGGGATCTCCTTATTATTTATCTTAACTCTTTCGTTAAACCTGACGAAATGCGGAGAAGTATAAAGTCCTACTTTATAATTATATTCCATCAGGATGCTGGCAATAAAAGAAGAAGTACTTCCCTTTCCGTTTGAACCCGCGATATGGAATGTCTTTAAACTATTCTGAGGATTTCCAGTGCGGTCCAAATAATTAGTTATATTATCTAAACCGAGTTTTATCCCGAAAGTATGAAGTGAATAAAGTTTCTTTAATGAGTTTTCCAGATCCATTAAATAACAAATGACCCTGTTAACGATGAAATATTTTTGATACTAAATTTAATACAATAATTTTCTAATTCCACTAATATCTCTTCTGATGCGGCAGGATTTATAAAGTTCAAAGTACCTAATTGAATAGCTGTTGCCCCGGCAATCATGAATTCAACAACATCTTTCCAGTTCATGATACCCCCCACCCCCAGGATAGTAATGTCCACTTTCCTTTTAATTTCAAGAACCTTAGCAAGAGCAACCGGTTTTATTGCGGGCCCTGATAGCCCTCCAGTCACATTATGAAGTTTAGGCTTTCTGGTCATAATGTTAAAAGAAGTACCCACAAGAGTATTTATAGCCGATACGGCATCCCCACCTTCTTTTTTTACGACTGCCGCGAATTCAGCGATATTTGCTCCATTTGGAGAAAGTTTTATTATAACCGGTTTATTGGTAGCACTCTTTACCTTGGCA
>Ga0182027_10013617_pt1 | contig 11320 bp, 9 predicted proteins | sample 712E1DmetaG_FD_121300 | JGI IMG/M metagenome (GOLD analysis project Ga0182027, IMG submission 121300) | Permafrost microbial communities from Stordalen Mire, Sweden - 712E1D metaG (Illumina Assembly) | ecosystem: Environmental > Terrestrial > Soil > Wetlands > Permafrost | place: Sweden...
ACGGGCACGAGCAGCTTGGCCCCAAGATCTGTGAAGGCTTGCACGGCGTCGAGCGGCGACATGTTGATCGCCCGCAAGGCTGGTGGCTGGTATCCGGCCACGGGCAGAAGCGCCACGTCCGGGTGCAAGCGCCGACCGATCTCCTCGAAGCCAGAAAAATAGGCGGTGCCACCCGCGAAGTACACGCTGGCCCCGGCCGAGCGCACGATGTACCCGCAGGCGCCGCGCCAGGCCGAGTCGAAAAGCCCGCGGCCGCCCTCGTGACGCGCGGCCACGGCAGTCACCTCGACGTCCGCGTACTCGAAACTCTGGCCCGGCGCCAACTCGATCACGCGAGCGAAGCCCAGTCCGTCTACCAAGGACGCGCAGCGGGGCGGAACCAGCACAGCTGCCCGGCCCTTCAGGCGTCGCAAGCTGGTCAGGTCCAGGCGATCCCGGTGGGCGTGCGAGATGAGGATCACGTTCAGGTCGGCCGCATCAGCGGGATGCAGGCAGGCCCCTTCCGCTCGGCGCAGGCCAAGGAAGAAATCACCGAGATACGGGTCGGTCAGCACGCGCGCCAGTGGGGTCGTGAGCATGACCGTGGCGTGCCCAACAAACGTGACCGCGATCTGCCCCGGCCCTGGATGCCCCACCCGCCGCGGCTCGGACCTGCGCGGGGCAGTGACCAGTTGTCGAGCCGCGGTACGCAGGAAACGCAGCGACAGGGCTAGGCCGAGCGTCGATTGCCAAAGGCCCCGCGTCCGGCGCCGGTGCTGGTGGTCCAGCTCCTTGGCCCGTTCCATCACGCGGCGTTGCCAGTCCTGGTCCGCTGAAAGGGGCATGTGCATGGATTAGGACCCGCAAGAGCGAGGCCCGTCAACTTCCAGCCACTACGTACTTGTTCTTGCGGTCCTTCGTGCATAGGCTAGACGGAGCCGTTTCTCTTCGAGCGCCATCCCACCTCCGAATGTCCAATAACGCCTAATCCGTCAACTACGTCCCAGTATTCGCGGCGAACGTGGGACGGGATGGTGTAGCGAATAGGTCGGGGGTGGTTCGCATGCCCTTGGGCGGCTGATAAGAATCCGAGTTCGCAAACTTCATCGCAAGGGGATCTTGTGGAACGAATCATTCGAAACGCAAAATTGCGTCTGCTCAAGATGCACTTTGAAAGTGGCGTTGGGCACTTGGGGGGGAATTTGTCTTCGCTGGATCTCCTGCTGACTCTGTATCACCGCGTGTTGCGAAGCGAAGATCAATTCGTCCTTTCCAAGGGGCACGCTGCGGGTGCGCTCTATGTCACGTTGTGGTCCACGGGCAAACTAAGCGATGATCGCCTGCGGGAATTCCACAAGGACCATACACATTTGGCCGGACACCCAGTCCCCAATGGACTGCCGGAGATATCGTTCGCCACTGGAAGTTTGGGGCACGGCTTGGGCCTGGCGGCCGGGGTGGCGTTGGGAAAAAGGCTTCAGGGCCAGCCTGGGCGTGTGTTCTGCCTGACGTCCGATGGGGACTGGAATGAAGGGTCGACGTGGGAAGCGTTGACCTTCCTTTCACACCATCGCCTCGTGAACCTCACGCCGATCATCGATCTCAATGGGCTACAAGGGTTCGGCGCCACCGCCGACATCGCGAACCTGTATTCCTTGCCACAGAAGCTGCGCGAGTTTGGCCTGACGGTCCTGGAGATCAACGGTCACGATCCCGGAGCCATTCTGTCCGCCTTGAATCATCCACCGGGGGAAAGGCCAAGTGCCATCGTGGCGACTACCGTGAAAGGTCACGGTGTCTCATTCATGGAGAACAAAATGGAATGGCACTACCTACCCATGACCGCCGAACAATACCGAACCGCGGTGGGGGAAGTGGAACGGTCATGAGGACAATCCTTTCGAAATCTCTCATTCCCCATTGCCAGGATCCCGATTTCGTCTTCCTAACCGGGGACCTGGGATTCATGGCACTTGAGGGCGTGCGCGACGCCGGTCAATCCCGGTTCATCAACGCGGGCGTTGCGGAACAAAACATGGTTTCGGTGGCCGCGGGCATGGCGCGCACGGGGTTGAAACCGTGGGTGTACAGCATCGCCCCGTTCCTGTACGCGCGGCCCTTTGAACAAATCCGCAACGATGTTTGTTTGCATGGGTTGCCGGTATTCCTCGTGGGAAATGGCGGTGGCTATGGCTATGGGGTCATGGGCTCGACCCACCATGCGTTGGAGGACTACGGCGTGTTGCTCGCCTTGTCAGGCATGCGCGTGTACATTCCGGCGTTTGGCGAGGATGTGCCAGTCGCTATCGAACGCATCGTGAAGCGCGCGGGCCCTGCGTATTTGCGTTTGGGCCGCGATGAGAAGCCCAAGGATTTCCCGCTGCCCTCCTACGCGCCTTGGCGGCGCGTGCTGGAAGGACCGGGCGCGACGTTGTTGCTCGTGGGGCCCTTGGCGGGTGGTATTTGCGCCGCGGTGATGACCTTACCGGAAAGCCAACGTCCACGGACATGGGTGTTGTCTGAACTGCCCTTCCAACCAGCCGACATTCCCAAGGAGTTCCTAGAGGATGTGCATGCCAGCCAGCATGTGATTGTGGTGGAGGAACACGTGGCGCAAGGAAGCGTGGGGGCGCTCTTGGCTCACGCGCTGTTGTGCATGGGGGTGCCGCCGCGACGATTCCACCATCGCCACGCGTTGGGGTATCCCTCAGGCTATTACGGATCGCAGGCGTTTCACCGCGAGGAATGCTCGCTTCATCCCGCGTCGATTCTTGCGTTGCTAAGAGAAAAGCCATGACCCCATCGGATTCATCCACGGCCATCGAATCCAAGATTAGACGCCTGCAAGGTCCCGTATTGGTTCTGGGGGCCAGCGGGTTCGTTGGCGCGAATTTACTGCGCATGTTGCTTGCCCATCGCGATGACGTGCACGGCACGGTCTTCCACGCTCCCGCTTGGCGCTTGGAAGAAATTCCCGGAAGACACCTGGTGGTGACCGATTTGCTCGTGGAGGCCAACCTGGACGATCTCCTTGATCGGGTCAAGCCGCGTACGGTCTTCAATTGCGTGGCCTATGGCGCCTATTCGTTCGAGGCAGAGAGCGACCTCATCTACGAAACCAATTTCAACCTCACAGCGAAGTTGTTGAAGCGGCTGGAAGACCGGAGCCTCGCGTGCTACGTGCATTCGGGCAGTTCGTCGGAATATGGCGATAGCGCCGCAGGTCCGAGAGAAGACGACTTGCCCCAACCCAACAGCGACTACGCGGTTTCCAAGGTCGCGTGCGCGAATTTGTTGCGCTATTACGGGAAGAGGAAGAAGTTCCCCTGCGCGAACCTCCGGTTGTTTTCCGCCTACGGCCCTTTCGAGGATTCCTCGCGCCTGATTCCCACGCTGATTAAGTGCGGTTGCGAAGGGAACTTCCCTCCCTTCGTGAACGGCGCGATTTCCCGCGACTTTGTCTATATCGACGATCTGGTTGAGGCGTATGTCGACACGGCCCTGAATTTGCGGGAAGAGAACTTTGGAGATTCATTCAACATTGGATCAGGAGCGAAGACCACCATCGCTGAGGTGGCCAAGGTCGCCGCCGATGTCTTTTCGCTCAAGGGCGAGCCCGCCTATGGCTCCATGGAACAGCGCCAGTGGGATATCGTGGATTGGTATTCCGACCAACGGAAGACCGAATCCACTCTGGGCTGGAAGACCAGAACATCCTTCCGGGAAGGATTGGCGCTCTCGGCGCGATGGTATCGGGAATTGGAGGATCGCCAGAAGTACGAACAATCCTCGAAGAAGTTTGGACTCGACACCGTCCGCAGCGTCTCTGCCATCGTGGCTTGCTACAAGGATGGCCAAGCCATTCCTATCATGTACGAGCGACTGAAGAAGGCCTTCACCGAATTGAAAATCGATCACGAGATCATCTTCGTGAACGACAACAGTCCGGATAACAGCGAGGAGGTCATCCGCGAAATCAGCGCCAAGGACCGGCACGTGGTCGGAATTTGCCACTCCCGCAATTTCGGTTCACAAGCCGCTTTCCGCAGTGGCATGGAAATCGCCAGCAAGAACGCCTGCGTGTTGCTGGATGGCGACTTGCAGGATCCCCCCGAGTTGATTTCGCATTTCGTGGCTCGCTGGAAGGAAGGTAACGACATTATCTATGGCCGCCGGGTCAAGCGCGAGGCTCCGTTGCTCATGCGGTTCTTCTACAAAGTCTTCTACCGTGTGTTCGATGCCTTCTCCTACCTCTCCATTCCTCATGACGCGGGCGATTTTTCCCTCATTGACCGGCGGGCCGTGAAGGCCATTTTGCAGTACCCGGAGCGGGATTTTTTCTTGCGTGGCGTCCGCGCAGCGGTCGGCTTCAAGCAGACCGGTGTGGACTACATGCGGCCCGAGCGCATGTTCGGCAGGACCACGAACAGCTTCTTCAAGAACATCGGTTGGGCCAAGAAGGGGATCCTTTCGTTCAGCTATACCCCGCTTTCCATGCTGAGCTTCTTTGGCACGCTGTTGTTCTTCCTGAGCATCTTGCTCGGTGCTGGGCAAATCGCCTCGCGTCTGCTAATGCCTTCTGCCTCGCCGCGCGGCGCCACCACGATCATCCTTTGCATCCTGTTCTTCGGATCCCTGAATCTGTTTGGCGTCGCGATTGTCGGTGAATACATCGCGAAGATATTTGAGGAGTCCAAGCACCGACCGCATTTCATTCGACGATGCATCATCAAGCGTGGCGAAACCCGCATCGCCCGGGATCCGTGACATCCATGAAAACGAACGAATGGTTGCGGATCCTCGCCATGATGGTGGGGACCGGGTTTGTCCTATTGTTCCTCTTCCTGGTTTTGCGCCGATTGGCCTATCCCTTCGAGCTGACCTGGATCGAATCCTATATGTATGCGCCGCTACGGCAACGGATGCTGGGGCTTGCCATCTATCAGGAGCCATCCTTCGACTACACCTCGTGTAATTATCCGCCGCTGTATTTCAATCTTGCTGGTTTGCTGGGTGGCGTGTTTGGCCTGCGTCCCGAATCGATTTCCTTCTTTCCCATGCGGCTGGTTTCGGCGTTCGCCTCATTGGGGATTTTCCTGGCTGTGCTTTGGGTGGCCCGCTCTTGTCGCAAGGCCCAATGGACGGTGGCTATCGCTCTCGCTTCGGTGTACTTGGCCGCCTTTGGCCGCTTCGAGGGTTGGTTAGACGCGAGTCGCGTGGATGCATTGATGTGTTTCTTCTTCTTCCTCGCGGCGACGTTCATGCTGGAGGGAAAGGGGGCGGCGTCAGCCGCGATGTCCGGCTGTTTCGCGGGTCTCGCGGGACTCACCAAACAACCCGCCTTGGTGTACATCGCCGGCATCGGGCTATTCATGGCCGTGGTTCACAGGCAGTGGGGGCGTATCGCGCTTATCGGTGGCATCGCGGCCGTCGTCATCTTTTCTTACTTGTCGTTGAGCGGCGATCTTTTCAATCGTCATTTCTATTACTGGCTATTCGAGATCCCGTCGCATCACCCCCGGCATTGGCGGTTTGTCTGGAAGGGACTTGGCTTTCTCGCGGTTACCGTTCCCATCCTGGTTGTCGTAGGGCTGTCGCCGGCGCGGGCGGTCCTCAAGAACCTCCGTTCGCTCGATGCCTGGCGGGCGCTGCCATCTTGGACCGCTGCCTTGGCCATCACCACCGTTTTCACGTTGCTCCTGCGCACCAAAGTGGGGGCGAGTATCAACTTCTTTATGCCGGTTTTTGTGCTTGCCCAGGTGGCCTTCGTCGAGGCGGCCTACCGCCTGCTGGCGAAACGACCCCGCCTTGAGACGGCGCTTGGCCTTGGTCTAATCGCGCAACTATTGATGCTTTCCTACAGTCCAACCACCTTCCTGCCCACCGCCGCGGACGCACGGGAAGCCAAGCGGATCGTGGCGAGCTTGGCCGCGGTGGATGGACCCGTTTGGTTTGGGACCTTCCCCTCCTATGCCGCCTTGGCCGGCAAACCGTGGACCCTGCATGACGCTGGACGATTGGACTTGCCCCCCGCGTTCGTCGCCTCCGAATTATCCAAGGCCATGGAGAATGGCAGCTACGGCGCCTTCGTGCTGCCGGCCAATGAGACGCTGGTGGAGAACCAAGTGCTCCGGAGAAACTACCAAGCGATCCAACTTCCCGTCGATCCCCCGCCGTTTCTGCGCTCCCTCCACGGCGTACATTTCCACGGCCTGATCCACGTCAGACGGGATTTGGTGCCTTCCTTCCTTCAACGCGCGCAACCGCTGTTCACGGATCCCGTGGGGCTCCTTCTATAGATGGGTCGTCGCATTGCTCAGGCCGGGCGCGCGCGCAGGCGGGTAAACGCCGTTCATCGCGCGCTTTCCGCCGGGGGGACGAAGCCAAACAGCGCAAGCAGGGCCGCGTGCGCGTGGGCGAGGGAGTCGTGCGCGCTTGAACACAGTCCGGCGCGGCCGCCGGCGATGAGCCGTTGTTCATCCTCCCGCCCATAGCCCGTGCGGACAAGGATGGAGCGCACGTGTACGGCCGCCGCCGCCTCGAGGTCGCTGATCTTGTCGCCCACCAGGACTGATCGTTCGGCGTCGAGGCCGAGATCGGCCACGGCACGTTCAAGCAGGCCTGGCCTTGGTTTTCGGCAAGCACAGTCCGCGTCGGGTTTGTGCGGGCAAAAATACCAGGCATCGACGACCGCGCCGTCCCTCGCCAGGCGCTCGGCCACGGCGCGGTTCACGGATTCATAGGCGGCGACGTCGTAGTACCCGCGACCAATGCCCGCTTGGTTGGTGACCACCACCACGGGAATTCCCAGGCGGTTGAGATCGGCGATGATCGTGCCAACGCCTTCGATCATCACCAAATCGCGCGGGTCGTGCAGGTAGTTCACTTCCTGGTTGAGCACGCCGTCGCGGTCGAGAAACAGTGCGGGCCGGGCGTTAGGGGCCATCGGGACGAAACAAGCTCCTCTCGACGAAATCGCAAAGGATGTGGCCGAGGGTGATGTGGCATTCCTGAATGCGGGGCGCGTCCTTGGAAGGCACCGCGATCACCACGTCGGCAAAGGGGGCCAGGGCCGCGCCGTTTTCTCCCGTGAAGGCGATGAACTTGACGCCCAGGGATTCCTTCAGGGCCGCGGCAGCGAGGATGTTCCTCGATGTACCACTGGTGGAGAGCGCCACGGCCACGTCACCTGGTTGAGCGTGCGCGGTGAGCAGGCGAGAAAAGACGTGCTCGTACCCGTAGTCGTTCGCGATGGCGGTCAGGGTAGATGCGTTGGCGTGCAACGCCAGGGCAGGCAGGGGCCGGCGTTCGACGCCGAAGCGGCCTTCCATTTCCGCCGCCAAGTGTTGAGCGTCCGCGGCGCTGCCCCCGTTGCCCATGAAGATGACCTTGTGTCCCGCTTTGTACGCGGACAGCAACAGGTCCGCGGCCTTGGCCACCTCCCCCGCGCGCGTGGCCAGCACCCGTTGCTTGAGCGCGATGCTCGCTTGCAACGATTCGCGGAAGAGTCGCTCGATATCAATCATAACGGCGTGTTCCTTGTCGGGGGGGTTTGGCCGATAAACGCGGCGAAGGCCTTATGGCTTTCGGGGGTTCCGATATCGAAAAAGTCCCCGCGCTGTGGCAGCGCGGCCATTCGCTTGCCCTGGGAAAGTAGGCGGGGAAAGGTCTCCTGCTCCAGCGAGACGGGGCGACCGTCCGGGATCAGCGCGAGGAGCGAGGGATCCATCAGGTACACGCCCCCATTGATCAAGCCCGGCCCCGAGGAGGCGGCCTTTTCCCTAAAGCCGAGCACGAACCCTTCGGGAGAAACATCCACTTGGCCGAACCGTGCCGTGTCTTCCTGGTGGGACACCGCCAAGGTCACAATCGCGTCCTTTTCCTGGTGACAGGTGACCAGGGCCGTGGCGTCGAAATCGAGGTAAGTGTCGCCGTTCAACAAGAAAAAGGGCTCGCTGGCGAAGCGGTGGGCGAACCTCACCGCGCCACCCGTGCCGAGGGGCGCGGGTTCAATGGAGGTTTGCACGTAGAGATCCGGTCGCCCCTGGCGGCGGGATTTCCGGTCGGCTAGAAAACGCAAGATCGCCTCGTGGCGGGCGCCCAGCAGTAGCACCACGCGTTCGATGCCGAGCCCCAGCAGCTGATCGAAAACGATATCGAGAAACGGGCGGGCGCCGATGGGCGCAAGCGCCTTGGGCCGATCGGGAACTGCCGCGGCCAATCGCGTTCCAAGTCCTCCCGCGAGGATGAAAGCGGGGGGCAGGCCCGTGCTCATTTGGAAAACATCCCTTCGGTTTCCTCCCCTAGGTTCTGCTCCGCCACCTGCCAGGTCTTCATGCCGTCCGAGTCGAATACCAGCGGCGTGGGTTGGGCGCCCAGCTTCACGAGGGCATCAGTCACCGCAGCCTTCTTGGTGAAGGGCGTAAAGAACAAGAAGAAGCCGCCGCCGCCCGCGCCAAGAATCTTTCCGCCAATCGCGCCCTGTTTTCGCGCGGCTTCGTACAACTCGGCGAGATAGGGGTTTGCCGTGCTGGGATTCATGCGTTGCTTGTTCATCCACGCTTCGTGCAGAAGCTGCCCGAAGCGTTTTAGCCGTCCCTGCAGGAGGACGCGTTGCATGTCGCGTGTGATGGTCTTCATCTCGCCGAGCGCATCCATGGTGTCCGGCCGCTTTTCCCGGTAGAAGCCGACTTGCGAGGCCACGATGTCGTTCGAGTCGCGCTTCTTGCGCGTGTAGAACATCTGCATGTGGTAGCCGAGTTCCTCCAGGATCCAGGGTTCCACGCGCAGCGGATACACGGTTGGATCCTGCGCGCCGAATTCCATGAAGTTCATGCCGCCGAACACCGCCGCGTAGTGATCCTGCCGTCCCACCGCCCGCCCCAGGTCATCGTGTTCCACTTGGTAGGCAATGCGGGCCATGTCGTATTTGGTCAGCATCAAGTTGAAGGCGTGGTTGAAAAGCCCAACGATGAGCGCAGAGATGGTTCCCGAAGATCCCAACCCCGTTCCCGGCGGGGCGTCGCTATGCATGTACAGGTTCACGCCGCGCGGGGGATTGAGGCGCTTGATCACCGCGCGCAAGAAGGACAACTTGTCGCCCTCGTTGATTTCGTTCCCCAATTCATAGCGAACCAATTCATCGTAATCGACCGAGAAAATCGCCACCTGGTTGTCCTGGCGCACCTCCAGCGATCCCATGGCGTGCATGCCGATGGTGGTGGACAGGACACAACCACCGTATTCATCGCAATAAGGCGACACGTCCGAACCGCCACCGGAAAAGCTGATACGCAGGGGCGCCTTGCCTCGAATAAGCATCGGCTATTTCTCCTCCAGGAGTTGCTCGCACAGGTCCACGTAGGTTTTCGCCACCTGGGTCCAACTGGTTTCCTCGCCAAACCGCATGATCTTCTGGCGTAGTTCCTCGCCCATTGGTCGATCGGTCAGCAATCGCGCCAGGGATTCAGCCCAAGTATTGCTATCTCCGTACGGGGCCGTCAGGCGGGAATCGACGGCATCGATTTCATCGAATTTGGCGATGCGCGAACACAGCATCAGCTTTCCAATGCCAGCGGTTTGATGAACCACGCCGCTGACCGAGCTGTAATCTTGTCGATAGGGCAAGGCCACGACGTCGGCGGCCGAAAAGATCAGGGGCACGTGATCGTCCTTCACGTATTCGCCCCAAAAGCGACTGCTGCCGCCGATCCCCAGCATAGCCGCGCGCGCTCTTAGATAGGTCACATAGAAGCCCCACGGATTGTTTCGCGTGTGCCCCGCCACCAGCAGGAAGGCGTCGGGGACCTGCCGCGCGACTTTCTTGAAGACCTTGAGCAGGAATTCCAATCCCTTGCCGGGCCAAATGAACCCGAAAAACACGACCAGTTTGGCGTTCTCGGGCAGGCCGAGTTCCTTCCGGCAACGCAAGGAATCGTGCTGCTCCATGGACTTGCTGCCATGGGGAATCACCACGATGCGCTGATCGGGGATGCCCCGTTCAAGGAGATCGCGCCGCATGCGTTGTGTGTGCACTTGCAGCCGGGACGCGTGCTCGGCCATGGCACGATCGAAATCTGCCACGGTGCCACCGGGCTTGATGCCGGTTTTCCAATTCCCCGGATACACCGAATGGACATTCACCACCGGGCGAATTCCGGCCGCGCGCAGCTTGGCCAGCAGGCGGGGGAAGCGGTTGTCCTCGCCGAAAAGGTCGTTCGAATACTGGATAAACACTACATCCGGCGACAGTTTCCGTGCCTCGGCCAGGATGCCTTCCACGTAGTCTTCCTTGCGGCTGAAGCATGGGACGCAACGGTAGGCCTCGGTCTCGGCGGCGGCGGAACCAAATTCCGCGAGCACATCATGCCGTTCAGCGCGATGCCGACGCATGCCGTTGATGAGATTGTCCGTGTAGTGCGTGTGGCCGAGTCGGTTGGGCCAGAACGTGGTGAGGTGACAGATTCTCATCGGATTTCTTCTGAATGGGCCTGAAGTGACAGGATTTCACCACCCGGGCGCCGCGGCCGAGCTCGCCCCGGAAGCCAAGCCAACCCCGTGATGGTTTCCGAAGTGGGTTGTGCCAAGTCTTGACACGTGGGCGTGTTCATCATTCTTCTCGCGGCCTTTGGCAAAGATTGGAATGACGCGGAGTCATGGCCGGTTGGTTCGCAGGGGGTTTTAGCAGGTGGCGCGGCATCTTTCGTGGCTTGTTGTTGGCGGTGGAATACAAGTTCCTTGCCAAGTTGGAAAGGCCCACGAAGCCACCATGCGAATCGTGCTCTTGGACAGCTCCACCGTGAAACTGGGCTCGGCCATACCACTGGCGCTGAACCAGCCCGACTACAAAATGCCGGCGAGACGACTCCCCCCGTGGACGGCCAGATTGCGGTGATCGCCGGTCTGGAAATCGTCGACTGGACCCGCTAGCGGGTCCCCATTCACAAACGCCTGTCCTGCGGTATGCTCGGCCGCATGACCAAGCGATTTCACATTTGCACATTCTTCATGGGCGCGCTGGCCAGCCTGGGTTGTAAGAAGCCAGCCGGAGAGCCACCCACCCAGATCGCGCAGCCGGTGGCGGCGGCGCCTGCGCCCAGCGCGCCGACGGAGAAGCCGTCGCTGCTCAAAGTCGATGCGTTCAAAGAACAGGCGCCAGCGATGTATCACGCCAAGTTCAACACCTCGAAGGGCAGCTTCGTGGTCGAGGTGCAAAGGGACTGGGCGCCGCAGGCTGCTGACCGGTTCTTCAACCTGGTCAAGAACGGCTACTTCAACGACACTCGCTTCTTTCGCGTGGTCAAGGGCTTCATGGTGCAGTGGGGCATCCACGGCCAGGGCG
>Ga0182027_10013618_pt1 | contig 11319 bp, 8 predicted proteins | sample 712E1DmetaG_FD_121300 | JGI IMG/M metagenome (GOLD analysis project Ga0182027, IMG submission 121300) | Permafrost microbial communities from Stordalen Mire, Sweden - 712E1D metaG (Illumina Assembly) | ecosystem: Environmental > Terrestrial > Soil > Wetlands > Permafrost | place: Sweden...
CTTGCCGGCGCGCTGGCGGCCAAGAAGGACACCGTTGGCGCCATGGCCGCATATCGCCAAGCCGTGCAACTGTCGCCCAGGCTGCAGGCAGCGCGCAGAGCGCTCATCGGCTACGCGCTTGCGACCAAGGCCGACGACGCCGCATTAGCCGCGGCACAAGACTATGCCGCGCAGATTCCGGGGCCCGATGCGGACTTGGATCTGGCCAGCACGCTAATGGCTCTCAAGAAGATGGATCAGGCTGTCACCGTCCTGAACCAGAGCCTCGCGCAGCACCCGAATGCTCGCGTGCTCATTTATCTCAGCCGCATCTATCGCGGCTCGAAAGACACCAAAAAAGCTGATGCCCTTCTCACGGGCTGGATTGCAAAGCATCCCGATGACGTGGACGTGCGTCTTGAGTACGCACAAGCCCGGCTATCGGCCAGTCCCGCCGTGGCTGCCGATGCCTACCGCACCGTGTTGAAAGCCCAACCCTACAATCTCATCGCGCTCAACAATCTGAGCTGGCTGCTCAAGCAGAAAGACGCCAAGCAAGCGCTGGCGCTTGCCGTGCGGGCCGCGATGATCGCGCCGAATTCGGCTTCCGTGCTCGACACGCTGGGCTGGCTCAAATGGTTGACCAACGATCATGCAGGTGCCTTGCCGCTGCTTCAGCGTGCTCACGACACCGACAAGGCGAATGCGGATATAGCCTATCACCTCGCGGTTGCGCTCGACGGCACCGGCCACCACGACGAAGCGAAAAAGATACTGAGCGACGCGCTGGCCAACAGCCAGAATTTCGAAGACCGGCCGAAGGCGCAGGCGCTCAGCCGCCAGTGGAAGTGAATCGCGATCCTCTTGCCGCAAACGAAGACGGCGGCCCGAAGACCGCCGTCTTGGTAGCGGCTCCTCGCAGATGACTACGCGGCCTTGCGCTTGCTCAGAGTGGCAGTTCGCTGGCAGCCGAATTTACCGGCGGAATTTTTGCGCAGCGGCACGCCGGAGGCCGCCGAACTTTGTCGGCAACACTTCGCGGGCGATCGCGGCCAAGCCGCTGCGGCTTCTCCAGTTGCCGGCGACGAGGCCGGTGCGCTCTCGCACGTTCTTTAGCCATTCCCGCTTGTAGGTGTCGTCGCCGCGGCCGAAGTCGATCTCCTCAAGGGCGTCGCCGGCGATCAGGGTCGAAGCCATCCAATGAGTCAGCAGGGTCCCCGGCGAATAAGCCACAGCATCATCTCGGTGGGCGAGCTTGAAGATCGTCGCCTTGCGCCCGCGCACCAGCCATATCTGCGCGGCGACTGGCTTGTCCCCCAGCCGCATGACGCCGAGGCGCACAAGCCCTTCCTGCGCCAGCGTCCGCACCATCGTGGGAATGAATTGCGGATGAGGTTCGGCGGACTTCCAGGAGGCGTGATAGATGTCATCATAGATCGCCAGGGCCTGGTCGAGCTCAACCCCCTCGTGATAGCAATGAAAACTCGCCGATGCGCCGCTGAGGGCATGCGCAAGTCTGCGGCGGACCGTCGTGCGCAACTGCGATGGGCGCTCGGTCCAGTAGGATTCGAAATCGGTGACGGGCTCGAACCAATTGGCAAAATGACGATAGCTCGCGGTCAGCAGCCCCAACGAGGCGAGGCCAGCGGTGAATGCCACGATGCCTGGTTCGTTCGGGTCCAATGCATCCAGGCGCAAGAAACCAGGCACATAGTGGCGCGCGCCGATTCCGAGAATCCTGGCCCAAGCCGGGTCCGGCAGCGCCGGAGCGTACAGCGTCGTGTAGGGCGCGGTGAGCGCGCGCATTCCGCCATCGCCCATCTGGACAAGCGGCAACGCGGCACGCACCGCGTTCTCATCATCCCGCGCGATGGCCAGTACGGCATGCTCGCCTCGTTCCAGCGTGGTTTCCGCGAGGCATTGAAACCAACCATAGCTGCCTTCGGCCAGAACGCTCGTATCGAACAGGCGCTGCAGCGCCGGTGAGCTGCTCGCAAACGGGATGATCGAGATCTGAGCCATTTCTATGCGGAGTGTCAGTGGACGGCCGTAACCGGCAAGGAAAGCCAAGCGAGCATATCCCGTCCGCCTTGTTTACCCAATCTTAAGAGTTTGGCCCCAGCTTCACGGCGGTTACCGACGAGTCGGGTGAGTTCCGCCCTATGCATATCGATCATCTTTACGAATGGCTGGCGTTCACCTTCGTCGGCTGGGTGGCCATCTCCCTGATCGCGACCCCCTTTATCGGGCGCTTCCTGTTCGGCGCATTGCACGAGCGCGAGGGGGAGGAGCATCATCGACGCGACGTCGTCGCCCCCGACGCTAGCCCGATGCCGCAGTCGGTGTCGGCGCCCACGCCGGCGGTCTTATCTTTGCCGGCAGCGCAAGCCCCCCGAGTGGAAGCAGCAGCATCACATCGATAATGAACAAATCATAATACGCCATGCTGAGTGCGGCGCCTGAAACACAAAAAACGAAAAGGCTGGCCTGAATCGCGATCGCGAGATCGGTGATCCATCGTCGGTCCGGTTGGCGGCGCGAAACCGCAATCATCTTCGAGCACTTCAAGAACGCCGCCGCCAAAATCGTCAGATAGAGAGCCAAGCCGATGAAACCGTGGTCTCCCAGCACTTCAAAATAGATACTGTGAGCGGCATGAGCATTTTCATCCGGAAAATAGTGATTGAAGACCGGGCCCAGCACGGCCCCGGCGAAACCCGCGCCGAACGGGAAATGATCCCTGGCATACATGGTGGCGACCTTCCATGCGACGATCCGGCCGTGAAACGAAGTGTCCTCTTTCGAAGAATCTGTGACCGTGGTTGAAGAATCTGTGGACGTCACGACAGCCGTATCGATCGTATTCATGCGCCCCCAATATTTGGCGGGCATGAAGGCGACGACGAAAACGACGAACGCGGCCGCGACGCTGAGATAGATTATCTTGTGCCGCATGCGCAGCAGGCCTAACAAGCCAAGTGCAGCGATGCCGATCAAAGCTCCACGCGAATAGGTTCCAAGGATGGCGATGGCGGTCAATACGATGCCGACCAGCAGCGCCGCCGCGACGCGCTTGTCGGCGCTCTGCGTGCGCAGATAATTGGCAAACGGCAGCGTCATCAGAAGCGCGACCGCTAGAGTGTTGTTGTCTCCGATCATCGTGGCGGCCGGCCCCAAAACATGGTAGTTACCGCCGGTCATCAACGTGAACAGTCCGCCCTTTGCGCCATAGTAAAAGAGCGAGACGACGACAATCCAGACAAGGGCGTGGATGCGCACCCGGTCCGTCGCGGTCGCCGCGATGACCATGCCGAGAGCCACTGTTTTCCACGTTCTATCCCAAAGGGGCCACGAGAAATCCGGGGCGAACGCGAAGAACGAATTGAACGTCATCCACATCAGAAAAGCGATTATCATCCAGAAAATGAAGCCGGTCGCCGGAACCTTACGTTCCCGCGACAGCAGCCACGAGCCAATTGTCACGATGGCAATGACCAAGTTCAAAGGGGCAGTGCGGGGAAACCCGTAGGTTTCCTGATGCGGGTTCTGAAGCGCGAACCAGGTCCACAGAAGCACGCCCACGAAGGGCCAGCGCAGCGTCATGCCGAGCGCAACGAGGATCGCAAGGACAAGAAAGATGTCGCGCACGAACTGGTTCCCCTACAAGGCATTTTGCCGGCTTGGCCGGCGGCGCAAAGCCCGTTTGATGAAGGCCCAAACCGGCGTTTTGGCCACCAGCAGCAGGCTATGCAATGGCCGATAGCCGAGAAACGCCGAACGTAACATCATCGGCAGGCCGTGGCGCAAATCGTCATGCGCGCACGCGTTGAGGCCCATGCTGTTCAACCGCTCGCCCATGATCCGGCGCGCCTCGTTCCTGGTCAGGCGGCCCGCGAGCCGCGCCAGATGACGTTCGATCATCGGCAGCACGCAAGCGTGCTGTTCGGCGAGCGTCAAAGACGAAAGGTTTTCCGGTTGCCCGTACACACAAACAAGGCTTTCTGCAACGTAGGCAAGCCGGCCTGTCAGCGCCAGTCTGATCCACATGTCTTGATCCTCGCCCACTTTGAGCGATTCGTCGAAGCCGCCGAGTTCGAGAAGCTTGGTCCGCGGCGCTACCACCGTCGGGGTCGCGACGAAATTGCGCGCCAGAAGCGCTTTCCAGGCGTTGTCGCTCGTGGTCACCGACCGGTCGCCAAAGGTGTCGCCCAAGGCCTGACCGGCTGCGGAGATTTCATGGGAGACGCAAAAGACAAAAGCGATTTCAGGATCGGCGGCGATCAGCGCCGCCTGCTTTTCCAGCTTCGTGGCGAGCCATTCGTCGTCCGCATCGAGGAATGCGATCCAGACGCCGCGCGCCGCCGCAATGCCGGCGTTGCGCGCGTCGGCCGCGCCGCGCTGGGCCGGCAAGGCGACGAGCTTCACGCCTTGCGGCCGATATCTCCGTGCGACGCCGGCCGTGCCGTCCGTGCTGGCGTCATCGACGACAACGATCTCGTCCGGCGGGCGGGTCTGGGCCAGGACGGAGTCGAGCGCCCGTGCCAGCGTACCCTCGGCATTGCGGGCCGGAATCACGACGCTGACGGAAATCTGCATAGGCAGCCTGCCCCTTCGCCCAGCGCGGGTAAACTGGCTTCGCGGCGGGACTTATGTCAAGGAAGATTACAAGTAACCCCAACGTCTTGCACGCCACGAGTTCGAGGTCGATCACATGAGGAGAGTGATTGCCGCAGACACTACCGGCGTCAACTGAACCTCCTGCTCAGCAGACCGGCCAGTCGGTCGAACCCGCTTCGCCATATCGCTTTGCGCCTCTCCGTCACTTCGGCGAGCAGGAACACGGCTAGCAGCGCCCCGCCGATGAGGCTCAAGCGGAAAGCCCAAGTGTCACGTGCAAACGGAAGCGAGGCGCTCAGGAATAGAAGGATCGGAAGGTGATAAAGATAGAGACTGAAAGTCGAACCTGCCAGCCAGCGGATCGAACGCGCGACAAGGTCTGGCCACCGAAAAGTATCTGAAATTGCCGCGGCCCCCAACAAATGAGCCGCGAACAGTAACGCTAGCAGATAATCGATGAGGACATCCAGCGGTCTCTGATCATACAAACTGGAAAGATAGCCGAGCCTGCCCCATGCGAGGGCGGTAGCGAGGGCCAGAATTACGGCACTCGAGCCGGCGAACATCATGGCTCCCAGGCGGAAAGGAATACGCGAGCGCCGTGTCAGTCGGTAGCAACCGAAGCCGAGAAGCCAAATGGGGACGAGGCTCAGCACGCGAGGACCGACCACAAGACAGACAAGCGCCAGGAAAAAGAGTCTGCTTCGTCCAGACATGAACATGAAGAGTCCGAAGAGAACGTAATACATGCATTCATAACCGAGGGACCAATAGGGGCCGTCCGTGCCCGGCGCGACGTTTAGGTTCCAGGCTTCATTGAGAAACACTAAACACAATGGCTTCTCCATGAGCGGATGCTGCATGACTGAAGCAAAATGAGAATACAAACCTGGATTATAAGAGCTTCCTATGGCGTCGAGTACGGTCGTCAGAATGATCGCTGGCACCGCTACCGAATAAATTCGGGCGGCCCTGGCGATGAAGTAGCTGCGCGATGAGGTCTCTCTCGAATCCACCGTATAGGCGATGACCCATCCCGACAGGACAAAGAAGACGATGACCGCCGGCTCCCCAAACCCGATGAAATGCCAAAAGAAGCTATGCAAAATATCTCGCTTGGCGAGATGACTGAGAAAGACCGCCAGCGCTGCCGAGAAGCGCACCAGATCGAGATAAATGGAAGTCTCTCGGTTCATCAAAGCCCTTAGGGACGGAATGCCCCTTAGCCACCTTCGCCCAGCGCGGGTAAACTGGCTTCGCGGCAGGACTTATGTCAAGGAATGCGGCATAAGCTGCCGTTTGCATGGCCTTGGGTGAACAGTGGCATTGGACCATAAGCGTAGACTCGGCAGAGAGCGTTATGGTGTGCGCTTCACATATATTGAGAATATTGCCACAATATTCTCTGTGTATTTCTCGGACCTACAACGTGAATTACACCCATTCGAATAGTTTGAGATTGGACGCACAGTTCTTTACTGCAGCCGGCGTCCTCTTGTGGGGTTTTGCCTTGTGGGCGGTTCTCACCCCTGGCGTGTTTGCCCATGACAGTATGATGAGTCTGTTTGAGGGCCGTACGGGGGAATTCGTTTCAAATCAACCGCCGATGCTTGGCTATATTTGGAATTTGCTCAATGGCATCGGAAATGGCGCGAGCCTGCTCATATTGATTAGCGTCCTCGGGTTCGTCTTTGGCAGTTACCTAATATCCCGCCAAATTTTTACCGATTTAATTGCCGCGGTATTGGTAATTTTGACTTCAATCTTTCCGCCGATTTTCACACAGCTCGGGATAATTAATAAGGAAACAATTGCTTGCAACCTCATCCTTCTGACTTTCGGAATATTCATTTCGTTCCCAAGGATAAAATGGAAGTTTCCATCGGCGGTCGTCGGGGCGTTCTTATTATCATTGGCCATGTTGATCCGCTATCAGTACATTATAGTGATAAGCGTTTTATTTGGATCACTCTTCCTCATCTTTGCTATTACTGACAAAGAAAAGCGCTCCCGTTATTACTGGGGCTGGTTATCGACTTGTCTCGCGTGTTTTGCACTCTTTTCCATCGCACTCATTGCGCTCGTTAATTTTACTGCAAACGTGAACTGGCGGGCGCCATTCGATCTCAATTGGCGCCTTCAGTTGGAATATGATCTTGCGTCACAGATGGCAGATGGCCGTGCTCCAATGAGGGCCGATTTGCGTAAGCAGCTTGCGGTCGATCCGTTATTTCTAGCCTCGGTCGCAAGAGCGGAATATTCTCCATCTACAAATATTACTCTTCGCCATTTCAGCACTCTTCTCAAGAATACGCCGACTGCAAAAATCTCGGATGTTGTCTCTCGCTTAGAAGCTAGCAACCCTAACGAATTATTTTACCATCACGCTAGGATGTATGCGACCTTCCTTGGACTCGGGCAGGTCTGCTGGCCAATCCAGAAGCAAATCCCGCAGCCAAAACCGGGAAGTCAAGACGCTGACTTGGCGGCGGCGGTACACTTGCAGAGTTTCTCGCAGTCCATCGCCTCACGTACCATCTTCCAATCTAAATGGCTTCCTGCAAACACGTTTCTATTCCGGCCTATCTCTTATCTTGCACTCTCAGCCTTAGCACTGATGATCTTGTACTCGCGAAGCCCTGGACGTCGCCGATTTCCTTGGCTCGCTGGGTTGCCGGCTAGCGCTTTCGTTTACACAGTGCTGTTTGCGCCCATAGTGCCATCCTGTGACTTTCGTTATTCGTACTGGCTGTTGATAAGTTCCGTGATTCTGGCAACAATTACGGTGTTCGATTGGGTTGCTTTCGCGTTAGGCTGGCGGGTTACGGCAAGCGGTACGACTCGCGATTCATCAAATCCACAATAGCAACGACTCTAGTGTTCTCTTGCATTCGGAAGCTGACGGCTGCGGCCGTGTGTTCAGTTTCGCGCGTTGCGGCGCTTGAGCAATCCCAGCGTTGTCCGGGCCAATTGCTCGGCGCGGAATGCGACCGTAGGCTTCTGGAAATGTATCCAGCGAAGCGCGTACTTTTCCGTCCCAAACGATTGCTTGAGCTGGTTGCTCCCCGCCAGGAAATCATATGTCGACATGCCGGCCGCGGCGTAATGCGCCATCGCCATGGCGTGACAGACATAGCCGGGGCGCATCCCGGGCGCAGCGTCGTCAAATCCGCTCTGATAGCTGAATACCGTTCCATTGCGCCGGAAATTGTAAAGATATCCGAGCGTGCGTTGGCCGGCTGAAACCTGCAATAGATCCACATTCCCATCGGTAAACCCTGCCGCAATGAGTGCCCGGTGAAACGTCTCGAAGAAAGGATGATGGAATGCGTGGTGACGCCCGCGCCGGTTCCAGGAGCGCACATGGAGCGTCTTCAGCCGGGCGAAGAATTCCAAACCGGTCTCCAGGTCATGAGCGACGTCCAGGCGCAACGGTCCTTCGCGCTCATAGTCGCGAATGCTCCGGCGCAACTGATGGCGGGCGTTGCGGCTGAGAAGAGGTTCGATTCCTTCTTCGGCGGTGATGCCGCGCAGAGGCGTCCGATAGGCGGGATCGCGGTGTTCCACCCGAATGAGATTCGGTCGCGTTTCGGCAAGCGATTCAGAGGCGACGCCCGACAGCGCGAGCTCGTCGGCCAATCCGGAACCGGCTGCGAACCATTCGACCAGCGCCGGCCACCACCGATCATCCCACGTGCCGGGCGTGGCAAAGCCGTTATGTTCGATGGTGATGCAATCCAGCGCGGGGTCGCCGGCGCTGTTGAGCCAAGCCTGGTTGCGCGGAAAAAGGCTCCACTGTGTGCCATGCTTCAGGGTCAGCAGCGCAAGCCCGACAATCTTCGGGCCCTGCATGGCCTTGAGCAGCATCGGCGCCACCGATGGCGCCAGGCTCTTCAGCCATGTGCCGACCCAGGTCCATGTCAGGAAGAACGAATGCGAGCCCGTCCGATCAAGGTCCCGCCAAGTCCGCTCCAACGAATCCAACTGTGGGCGCGGCTCAAGCGCAAATGTGATGTCCCGTGCGTTTGCGACAGCGTTCATTCGCGAGGCGCGCAATCCATGTGGCCATGCTTCCGATGCTCGCGGATCACGACCGACTTCGAGATATCCGCCAACAATACGCACACAACGATAGAAGTGAACGATTAACACTTCTTCGCTGGGGGAATGTTATCACGCGAACGGTGGGCCTCCAAGCGACGCGCCGCCGTTGCCGCCGGCTGCTTGACCGCTTGGCCGTCCAAGTCCAGGCTGAAAGCCGCATGCGAGAATTTGGCACGCCCTTTGCGCAGCACCCGGTGTGTTTGTCCTGCAATCTGCCCCTCGCAATCTCCGGGTGAAATCCAGTATTGTACTGTGTTCGACTATTGCAATCGAAATGAATAGACGAGCGCACGAACCGCTGCGCTGTGCTTTTGGACAAGGACGCTGATGGGGACGTCTCGAAAAATTCTGATTTTCGGGGACGACACCCGCAGTTTTCTGGCAACCGTACGATCGCTTGGCCGAGCTGGGCTTCTGGTGCACGCGGCGCCGTTCGACTTTCAAGCGCCGGCGCTGAAGTCGCGTTACGTCTCGCGCATCCATTGGCTGCCGCAATATCTCGGAGAAGGACAAGAATGGCTTCAGGCGGTTGAAGCGCTACTGAAGACGGAACGGTTCGATCTCGTGATCCCCTGTGACGAACGGGCGTTGTTGCCGCTGGATAAACATCGCGAACAGCTCGGAACATTGGCGCAGCTCGCCATACCCGATGCGCGCAGTCTGGAGTTTTTCTTCAACAAGGACCGGACACGGGAATTGGCCCGTGTGCTCGGCGTGCCGGTGGCCGTCGGACGTCTCATCGCGACAGGGGATACCGCCCAGACATTGATCGCCGAGGTTGGCCTTCCGGTCGCCATCAAGCCTTGTTGGTCCTATACCGTGGATCGTTTGTATGCGCGCAATCGTGTCATCATTGCGGCTGACGAACTGGCGCTGACACAGGCGCTGGCGTCGTCACGGGGCATCCCGCACTACTTTGAGGCGTTCTTCGACGGAATCGGCTGCGGACTTTCCGTGCTGGCAAACCAAGGACGCGTATTGCAAGCCTTTCAACACCGGCGCGTGCACGAACTGCATGGCAGCAGCTATTATCGCGTCAGCGAAGAACTTTCGCCGTTCCTGATGGATGCCGTCGCCAAGATGATCGACGCTGCCCGCTATACCGGCGTTGCGATGTTCGAGTTCAAGGTGAATCATGAGACGGCCAATTGGATATTACTCGAGGTGAATGCACGGCCTTGGGGATCGCTGCCGTTACCGGTCGCCCTCGGCGTGGACTTTCCCACCCTATGGTACCAGCTTCTGGTCGAGGGCGTCGAAGCGCCGCCATTTCCATATCAAGCTGGGATTTACGGCCGCAATCTGATGCCAGACGCGCGGCATGTCGCGTCTCTTGCCGGGGCTCTCCGGCGGCGGCCGTTGGAATTCGCGCGATACGTTCTGGCCGCGCTGGGCGAATACGTGCGCGTGTTGACTGGGCGCGAAGTGCAGGACGTGTTCGTAGCTGACGACCGCGGACCTAGCTGGTGCGAACTGAAGAATTACCTGCGCGATGTAGCGCGTTATCACGGATCGAAGATCCCAGGCGCCGCAGATCTTGCAAGCCGGCGCGACCGGCGTTTGTTGCGGCGTGCGATCCGCCGCGAATCTTCGGGCTGCAGCGACATTATGTTCGTCTGTCAGGGCAATATTTGCCGTAGTCCGCTGGCGGCGGCGTTGTTGCGGCGTGAATTTCGCCGCGAAAGCAATTCCATCCGGGTCCGTTCCTATGGGAATCTGCCTCGCAGGGGTGCAATTTCGCCGACCAATGCGGTGGCAGCCGCCAAACCCTTCGGGGTCGACTTGCGGCCGCATCGCTCGCGGCATTTCGCGCACGCGGCGGCGGAGAGAGCGAGCGTGGTCGTAGTCTTCGACGACATTAATCGTCTGTGGATCGAGAAACGCTACCCGGTTCTTGCGGCGCCCATCGTGATGCTCGGCAGCTTCTCGCCCCACAGGGGTTCTCGTCGCGCCATTGCCGATCCTGACGGCGGCGATCTGGCGAGATTCGAATCCATCTATAGCGAGATTGCCGACGCCATTGCCGGGCTCGCAAAAGAAATCCGCAGGTCCCGCAATGCCTGAAGCGCCGCTGCCTGCCGATTCTCCTTGGCAAACCCTCGCACTACCCGCGGAATGGCCGCCAACGCTGACCGTGGTGGTCGATACGGAAGAGGAATTCGATTGGGATTCCCCGTTCGATCCCCGGGCCACTGCAACGGCCAACGTTGCCTGTCAGCCCCTGGCGCAGGAGATGATGGATCGCTACGGCATCCTGCCGACCTATGTGGTCGACTATCCGGTGGCCGATACCCCGGCTGCATCGGCCGTGCTGCGATCGATCGCCGAAAGCGGACGGTGCGAAATCGGAGCCCATCTGCATCCTTGGGTCAATCCACCGCATGAAGAAACAGTGGACGTGTTTCATTCCTATCCCGGCAATTTGCCGGCGCCGCTGGAACGCGAAAAGCTAGTGCGGCTAGCCAGCCGGATCGAAACCGCCTTCGGGCGACGCCCGGTGATCTATAAGGCGGGGCGTTACGGCATCGGTCCGGCCACCTTCGATATTCTGCGCGAACTGGGGTTTCGCATCGACGTGAGCGTCGTGCCCCGTACTGATTTCTCGGACCAGGGCGGCCC
>Ga0182027_10013619_pt1 | contig 11319 bp, 8 predicted proteins | sample 712E1DmetaG_FD_121300 | JGI IMG/M metagenome (GOLD analysis project Ga0182027, IMG submission 121300) | Permafrost microbial communities from Stordalen Mire, Sweden - 712E1D metaG (Illumina Assembly) | ecosystem: Environmental > Terrestrial > Soil > Wetlands > Permafrost | place: Sweden...
GATCGAAATCATTCACTGTCAGGGCCGCGACCTCACCCACACGCAGGCCATGATCGAGCAGCAGGCATATCATCAGCGTATCGCGCCGGCCCTGTGGAGTATCGGGCTGGTTCTTGAGCGCGGCTGCTTGCTCCGGGGTAATCTTGACCGGCTCGGCCTTCTTCCAGCCGATGCGCTTGACCGGTCGGCGCTGGTCGATGCGCGCCTGTTCGCGGTAGGTGTACCCCTGCACGGCGCGGACCAAGGCATATTCTTGCGGAGTGAGTGTTCCCACCTGCATAGCCAGGCGGGCATAGGTTTTGATCGAGGATAAGCGTACGTTGACGCTGGCGACGGCATAACCCAGATTGAGTTGCCACCGGACAAAGGCTTCTACCAGTCCCCAGGTGACGGCCCGCCACGCCCTGGCTTCATGAGAGAGGTCGCCGGTGTGGACCCCCGCACTCTCGAGAAATTCGCGGAAGAGCAGCAGATCGGCATCCTGGCGGCGCAGGGTTTGTTCGGCGCGGCGGGAGCGGTAATCGGTAAACCGCGAGCGGGCAGCCGCGGCATTGGCCTGTTCGCCAACCTGGCGTGCCAGTTCACCCGGCAGCAAAGGCTGGAGGGCTTTTTCACTTTCCGGGGATGGGTCAGTTTGTGCCATCCTTAAGATTGTACACGAAAAGAGTTAGCCGTGTGCAGGAAGACAATTTATTTTGCTTGTGCTATATCCATTTGACCTTCTTGACAATATCGGCAATAAATTATACAATATGACCAGATTAGTATATTTGGTCATAATTTATGAATGTAACTTCAGCGGCCCGAAAAAGAACCGAACGCTCTGCCCGCATCCTCGATACCGCTTCGCACTTGATTACGCGTTATGGCTATGACAAAACCACCATGGACGATATTGCTCGCGAAGCCGGGGTCTCGAAAGGGGCGTTGTACCTGGTGTGGTCCGGGAAAGAGGAGCTCTTCGATGCATTGCTGAAGCACGAAATGAAACGCCTGCTTCTCGATCTATGGGCTCGCATCGAGGCAGATCCCATAGGGGGAACCCTGCCCGCACTTTACGGACACACACTGCTGGCGCTACAAAACAATCTACTCATGAGTGCGTTGTATACCCGCGATGGACGCGTGCTGGGTGATTTTGTCCACCGCCAGGACTCTCAACGATATACGCAGCGGTTGCTGATGAGCCAGGAAGGCATCGAACAGATGCAGACTGCTGGGTTGTTGCGTAGCGATATCCGCCCGGAGGTCATGAGCTACCTGTTCAGCATCATGGCCTTGGGATTCATGAGCATCAACACCATCGTCCCGGCAGATGCCGCCCCATCTATGACCGAATCGGTGGCTGCCATGAGCCTTATGGTACAGAGTGGATTGGTTTTACCCGGTGGCGACAACGCTGTTGCCAAGGAATCCACGGTCAAAATGCTCGAGCTGATGTTGCAACAATATGAAAAATAAGGAAAAACGATGAATGAATTGAAAGAAGCTGTTCTGGAACGCGAGGGGTGTCCGCTCCATTACTGGGTGGGTGGTCCGACCGGAGCCCCGTTAGTGGTTTTTACTCACGGAGCCTATATCGATCACCGTGAATGGAACCCGACCCTGCCGTTGGTCATGGCAGCGGGGTTCAGGGTAATGACGTGGGATGTACGCTCCCATGGCCAATCCCGGCCGGGAGTATTCAAGCTCTCCACGGCTCTGGATGATCTGCTGGCCATCCTGGACGTGATGAAGGTCGACCAGGCCACCTTCGTTGGCCACTCCATGGGCGGCAACTTGCATCAGGAGCTGGTCTTCCGCCATCCGGAGCGGGTCAGGGCGCTGGTCATGCTCGACTGCACATGGAATTTTCAGAAACTTTCGCGGCTCGAAGCCTTCAGTGTGAAGATCGGCATACCGATGATCGGCTGGTATCCCTACGATACCCTGATCAACCAGATGGCGAATCTCGTGGTCAGCAGGCCGGCCGATCGGGCGTACATGCGCGAAGCCTTCTCAATTTTGACCAAACCAGAGTTCGTTGCGATCATGGCTGAGACTTCTCTATGCTTGCATAACGAGCCGGATTACTACATTCCGAAACCGATGTTGCTGATGGTCGGCGACAAGGATGCCACCGGAAATATTCGCAAGGTGGCTCCGCTGTGGGCTGCCCATGAGCGGGAGTGTACCTATGTGGTCATCCCCAATGCTCTGCATGGAGCCAATCTGGATAATCCGGAGTTCTTCCACAAGACCCTGCTGGATTTTCTGCAGAAGCAGGCAAGGTAGGTCCGCTCAGCTCTTTAGATAAAAAATAATGAAGCTTAATTTGTTTTACAGCTAATATTCAGCAATGGATCGACCGGGCCGCTGAGTTGTTGTAGATCCTGAGCCATGGCAGCATAGATGGTTCGCGCGCTCTTGGGGTCGGTGACATTGAGATAGTTTCCCAGTTTCCAATTCGCGTCTGCGTGGACGAACACATAGGCTGCGCCGAAGCTCGCAGATGGTAATTGCTTGACCAATTTACCCTGATCATTCAGCTCGAGCTCCTGGTCGCTCACGCAAGCCAGGACAATTATCTCCGAAGAGGAGTAGGAGAGGACCTTGACCTGTGTCACGTTTGCCTGAGTGACGATGGTCCAGGCGGTTGGTTGGTCTGGGGTGGAAAAATACTGATTCAATTCATCCAAAAAGGTACCACTGAAGATACTGGCGCGTCGGTCGGCACTCTGATAAGTGTTGATGTTGTGGGCCGCAACCTCATAGGTTTCGATGATGGTTTGGACTTCCTTTCCATGCTGATCTGTCAGGGTTGCGGTCTCCTGATCGACCTGAGCTTTTTGCTTTTCCATGCCTAGGAAGAGAAGGGCAACAAGCAGGCATGCCAGCGCGAGCAATAAGATCCAAACCGGTATTTTATTGAATATTCGGTGTATGAGAAATTTTCCCATTGCCTAATTGTAGCCCTGTGACGATGGGTAAATATGGAGATGTTTTGAGATTTATAATATGCGCGTAGGCATTTACTAAAACAACCAAACATTCCAATCACACAACAAAAAAACTACCTAATCGATAGGCAGCTTCTCTAGATTTACTTAGTGATGATTTGTGTCGGCGTCGGCGTGTATAAATTCGGAGCATTCGTTGGTGTCGGGACCGGGGTGGGTTGTGCGATCGGGCACAGAATATTTCCCCTCTTGACTATTTACTATCTTCAGAATGAGAGTAAAATCAATTTGCTAGATTATATTTATCTGGACAATTCTAGAGGTTTGTTAAGTTTTATTAAAATATTGTGAAAATAGTTGTATTATATAGAGAAGATTGCTATAATATTTTTTTAACATAAATCGGTTCAATCTGGTTGATCACAACCCGCATCTGAGCCAAACCATATTGTTCGAATCATCAAGTGAATCAAACCCGGTAAGAGCAGAAGGGAGAGAAGACCTTCTGTTTTAATAGTTTTATTAGCTGGCTGTTTGCACCAACAGACAGAGCGAATAAAAATCTAATAAGGAGAAAAAGATGAAATCGAAAAAAATTATGGTAGTAGTTTCTGTCCTTTTGCTTGCTAGTATGATTCTTACAGCATGCAAATCTACTGCAGCCACCACTGTAGCCACTACTGCAGCCACTACTGCAGCCACTACTGCAGCAGCTCCTGCAGCGACCCCCGCCGGTCCGGATACCATCGTTATCGGTACTACGGATAAGGTTGCCAGTCTCGACCCGGCTGATGCTTATTCCACCCGTGACTGGGAAGTGATCAAGAACATCAGCGATGGTCTGGTCACCTGGAAACCCGGTAGCACTGATCTAGAACCAGATCTGGCCACTGATCTGGGAACCGCTTCGGCTGATGGTCTGACCTACACCTTCACCCTGAAAGATGGTATCAAATTTGGTGATGGTACCCCATTGACCGCAACAGTTTATGCCGCCCAGCTCAACCGTCTGCTCACCATTGGACCCAAATGCCCGAACGATGTAGCCGACTCCCTGGCGGTTCCCTTCGTCAAGAGCATTACCGCTCCTGATGACAAGACGATGGTCTTCACCCTGGTACAACCGATCGGCTTTTTCCTGCAGATCCTCGCGGGTGCACCCTATACAGCCTCTGACCCCAACATTTTCAAGGCAGACGCCTGCAATCTGAACCCAACCGCCCCTGTCTATGGTACTGGCCCCTGGTTCATCTCCCAGTACGACCCGGATGAGCAGATGGTCTTCGAACCCAACCCTTATTACACTGGAAACTATAAACCACAGGTAAAAGAGATCATCGTTCGCCTTTACTCAGACCCCAACACCATGGCTCTCGCCGTCCAGAGCGGAGAAATTGACATTGCCTGGCGTATTCTCTCACCCGATCAACTCACCAACCTCAAGAGCGATAAAGACTTGACCATTGGCAGTATTAGTGGTGGTTCCATCCGTTATCTGATCCTGAATCACACGATGGCTCCATTCAATGATCCCAATGTTGTTAAAGCCGTTGCCTCTTCGATCGATCGCAATGAGATCTCTGATACCGTCTTCGGTGGTCAGGTGACCCCATTGTACTCACAGGTTCCCCCCGGCTTCCTCGGTGCTGACGAAGCCTTTGACACCATGTACTCTGCTCCTAACCTCGATGCAGCCAAGAAATTCCTCGAAGCATCCGGTTATTCAGCCACGAATCCAGTAAAGATCACCTTGATGTACCCACCTGAACATTACGGCGCCTCAACCGCCGCCTGGATGCAGGTCATCAAGAAGGAACTCGAAGCGACTGGTGAAATGCAGGTAACTCTGACAGCCCAGGAGTGGAGCACTTATGTACCCGCCCTGACTGGTGGACAATCCTACGAAGCTGGTGTTTTGGGTTGGTTCTTCGACTATCCTGATCCTTCCAACTATCTGGATCCTTTCGTCTACAATCGTGGCGAAGGTACAAATGTTACTCTGCCCGCCACCGGTAGCACGACTGGTAACCCTGTCACCGACAAAGCCAGCCAACTGGTTGCTTTACTCCAGAAAGCAGATGTCGAGACCGATGCCACCAAACGTGCCGATGAGTATAAACAAGCTCAGGACCTGTATGCAGACCTGGTTGTGACCCTGCCGTTGTTCTTCGAAGCCGAGCATGTGGTTTACAACTCCAAGATCAGCGCCGGAGCAAATTATCCCTCGCCTGCGACTTTGAACATTGGCCCGAACATCTTGTTCTATTACTCCTTGCTTACGAAAAGCAAATAAGCCTATTCTTTAGAATTGGGGCGGGAATATTCCCGCCCCAATTTAAATACATATAAGATAAATCATGTCTCCTATCGCACTCATTGCTATCATAATTGGCGTGCCTGCAATTTTGTTGCTGGCATATGTTTTTGTTACAGGGTCTACGAGCCTTCGGCGTTATATCCTAACCAGGATACTCCTGACCTTACCGATGGTATTCATCCTCGGCACGCTGGTTTTCTTTATCCTGCGCGTTTTGCCCGGTGACCCGGTCAGCTCTGCTTTGGGCCCCAAAGGCACACCAGAAATGATCGCCTCGATCCGCGCCCAACTTGGCTTGAACGATCCACTCATTGTCCAATACGGGCGTTTCCTGGGGAATATGGTTACATTGCATTTCGGTAATTCACTCGTGGGTGGGCACCGTCCGATCATCGATGAGATGAGCGAACGCTTCCCGGCCACACTGGAATTGATCATCCCTGCCTCGATCCTGTCATTGATCATTGGAATCTTCGGTGGTACATTGGCCGCTTCAAAGCGGAAAAAAGTCACGGACTATGCCTTCAGGATTTATGCAGTCTTTATATACTCATTACCCGTTTTCTGGTTTGGTTTAATTCTGCAGCTTTTATTTGGTGTGAAACTCGGTTGGTTGCCGATTTCCGGTCGCATCGACCCCATCATCGGTACCACCTTGAAAACCTACACCAATATTTACAGCATCGATGCGCTCATCAGCGGTAACTGGCCTGCCTTTTTCTCGGTCGTGAAACATATGGTTTTGCCCGTCGTCACTCTCGGGTTGATCCAATCAGGTTTGTTCATGCGTATGACGCGTATTAATGTCATCGAAACCATGCAGGCCGATTTCATCGGGGCTGCCCGGGCTCGCGGTATCCGCGAACACGTGCTCATTTATGGCCACGCGCTGAAGAACGCCATGATTCCGGTCATCACCCTGATTGGACTTCAGGTCGCCATCCTGCTTGCCGGAGCCGTTCTGACAGAAACAGTATTTTCCCTGCCAGGGATGGGCAGTTATCTGGTAGAACGTATCTCGGCCCGCGATTACAACGCGGTTCAAAGTGTGATCACCGTCTTCGCCTTGTTGGTCGCTCTGATCAGCCTGGCGGTTGACGTTATTTACTCCCTTGTCGATCCTCGTGTGAGGTATTAACCGTGGCTAATCTCAAAGAAAAACTCCCCGTTACGCCTCCTGAGGGAACCACCTGGGAGGTGGAACTCAAACAAGTTGGTTTCGTCCGCAAGCTGTTGATGGCTCGGCGTTGGTATGGAGCCGATTGGTGGTTTGTGGCCGTTTCCGGTGTATTTGTATTGATTTTTATCATCGTTGCCCTTGTTCCAGGGCTTTTCGCTCCTTACTCTCCTGATGCTTTGGTTGGGCCACGTTTTTTGGCTCCGGGGGCCTATGCGGACTTGTCTGTCCTGATCGTGCCTGCAAACTCAAGCGTCAATGAATTAAAAGACCTGGCTGTCCCTGAGAACGGCGACCGGCCGACGATGGCAGTCGTGCAGGGTGAATCGACCGCCGGGGATCTGAATACCCAGGCTCAAAATATCGATGAGCAACTCAAGGATCAAGCAGGAGGCCTGAGGCTGCGGCCTGTGTTTGATCGTTACACCTCTTTGGCAGATGCCCTGCAGGCTGTGGTGAACGGTACCGATCGGGCAGCCGTCGTTCAGCAAAAAGAGTTTGCGAACATAGCGTCCAAATATCCCTCTTTGCGGGAAGCCTCCTCTCTGACCGGAGCAAAAGTTGCTGGCGGGTTCATCATGGGCACCAATGATATCGGGCAGGATGTTTTCAGCCGCCTGCTCTGGGGTACCCGCATTGCTCTCATTATCGGATTTACCTCTTCCCTGCTCTCGTTATTCTTGGGTGTGCCATTAGGCCTGCTGGCCGGTTTCATCGGCGGCATGTTCGACCGGCTGCTGAGCCTGGTCATGGATAGCCTGTACGCTTTCCCGGGACTGATCCTGGCGATCGCCATCACTGCCGTTCTGGGCCCGAGCATGCTCAACATCATCATCGCCATCGCCGTGCTTTATATCCCGACCTATTACCGCATCGTGCGCGGACAAACGCTTACGGTCAAGGAAGAGGTTTACGTCGAGGCCGCCAGAAGCATTGGCGCGCGCCGTACGGAAATCCTGGCGCGTTACATCTTTCCCAACGTCATTCCTTCCGTGGCCATCATCTTTTCGGTAAACGTCGCCGATGCCATCCTGACTGGAGCCGGTCTTTCCTTCTTAGGTCTTGGTTTACCGCCCACGATCGCTGACTGGGGCATCGATCTGGCCCGCGGACAGCGCTTCATCCAGAGCGCCTGGTGGATGATCACCTTCCCGGGTCTGGCCATTTTACTGGTGGTATTATCCTTTACATTAATGGGTGAAGGGTTGACGGAAATATTCAACCCCAAGTTGAGGGACCGCTGATGTCTGACAATATTCTCTACTCCGTTCGCAATCTTACTGTTGAATACAAAACCCGCGGTGGTGCTGTACGCGCCGTGGATGACGTCTCGCTCGATATTCGCCGCGGTGAAATCCTCGGACTGGTGGGGGAATCCGGCTGCGGAAAATCCACTTTTGGGAAAGCTCTCCTGCGGTTACATGACGGACCTGCTAGCATCCCTACCGGCGAATTATGGTTCGATGGCCGGGATTTGATGAAATTACCGATCCAGGAGATGCCCAAAATCCGCGGTGCTGAGCTCGGCATGGTCTTTCAAGACCCAATGACCTCGCTCAATCCCGTCCAGAGCATTCTCGACCATCTGACCGAAACGATCCAGGCACATGAGCCCAAGGTCAGCAATGCTGCTGCCCGTGCCCGGGCGGAAGAGCTGGTCGAACGGCTGGGGATCCGCCACGAACGCATCAAAGAGTATCCTCATCAGTTGTCGGGCGGGATGCGCCAGCGGGTGATGATTTCCCTGGCTTTGGCCTTACGCGCCAAACTGGTCATCGCCGATGAACCGACGACTTCCCTCGACGTGATCGTCGAAGCCAAATTCCTCGACCTGCTCAAGGAATTGCAGCAGGAATTCGGATTGACCATTTTACTGATCACCCACAATATCGGTGTGGTGGCTGAGATTTGCGATCGGGTGGCCGTCATGTATGCTGCCAAGATGGCGGAGGTCGGTTCCGCAGAGGTTGTCTTTGGTAATCCCAAACACCCCTATACCCAGGGGTTGTTGAACTCCGTGCCTAACATCAACCTAGATGCCAAGGAACTGTATAAAATGGGCGGTGAACCTCCCAGCCTGTTGCATCCACCCAGTGGCTGCCGTTTTCATCCCCGCTGTCCTTTTGCCATGGACATCTGCACGCAGGAAGAGCCCGCATTTCAGTCCGTCGCGGGGGAACAACTCGCAGCCTGCTGGTTATATCAGAAAAAAGGTGATCATCAGCCATCCATGAAGAAGGAGGTCAGCCGTGGCTAAGCAGAATTTGAAGAGTAGCTCCACTAATTCAGCCCGCATCGCCACCGCCGGCGAAGACCTGGTTCAGGTCGAGAATCTCCGTAAATATTTCCCGGTGCAGACCGGTTTGCTGGCTTCCATACTCAATAATGGTCACATCCCCTCCGTAAAGGCCGTGGATGGGGTGAGTTTTACCATTCGCCGCGGCGAAGTTTTCGGCTTGGCCGGTGAAAGTGGTTCCGGCAAGTCCACCATCGGACGATTGGTGCTACGCCTGTACGAACCAACCTCCGGAAAAGTCATTTTTGATGGCATCGATCTGCAGAGTCTTTCGGATGAGGAAATGCGCCACATCCGTTCACGTATGCAGATGATCTTCCAGGACCCGCTGGCTGCACTCAACCCGCGTATGTCCCTCGGTCAGGCCATTGATAATCCGGCCCAGATTCACATGGCCGATCTCTCTTCAAATGAACGACATAACCGAGTTCTGGAAATTTTCCACGCTGTCGGGATGAATCCCCCGGAGGCCTTTTATGACCTCTTCCCGCATCAGATTTCCGGCGGTCAGCGCCAGCGCGTCGTTCTGGCACGCGCCCTGATCACTCACCCCGAGCTCATCGTTGCCGATGAGCCCATCGCCATGGCCGACGTCTCCGTCCGCTCCATCTTGCTCGACCTGATGATGAAGATGAAGAAAGAGTTCGATCTGACCTATCTCTTCATCACGCATGATCTGGCTACAGCCAAATACGTTTGCAACCGCATCGGCATCCTCTACCTGGGCAAGATGTGCGAGATGGGAGACATCAACGAGATCTATACCCATCCGTTGCATCCGTACACCCAGGCTTTGTTGGCTGCCGTACCTGTACCTGACCCAACCAAACGTCGCACACATAAGATGCCCGAAGGCGAAATCCCCAACCCGATCAACCCGCCTTCTGGCTGCCATTTTCATCCGCGCTGCCCGCTGGCTAAAGAAATCTGCAGCCAGCAGGAACCGCCGATGCGCGAGCTGCGCCCCGGTCACACCGTGGCCTGTCACTTTGCCGAACAGTTCCTGAATTTATAAACCTATCTTCACCGGTTCTGTACAAACAAACTAACGTAAAAGAGTGGGCCTCGCAAATAAAACGAGGTCCATTTTCTTATATAACCCTGCCAACTACCAATAAGGCAAGATCGGAATTGTAAAAAACTGTAATTGGTCAGAATTCGAATTGGAAACATACTACCTGAGCAACCTGGAGTAAATTCTGCAGCAGAAGGGGACACAATGAAACCTGCATCCTCAGAAAGCAGAAACAACGTATAATTCTAGTACTGTGGCGAACATGTAAATTTAGTTTCCCAAAGACGGTTCGGAATAGAATACCGTCTTTGGGAAACTTCAGAAATGGGTTTGACACAGAACTAGTAATTAAACCATTTCCGTCGAGGTCCTCTTGTCACAGGCTAATTCATCCATCATTTTTCGTAAACATTGGTTTTTAATCGCTTTTTTACTGGTTTGTTTCGCACTGGCAGCCGGAATTCGCCTCTATGATCTCGGTGATCTGCCACTGGACTTTCATCCGGCGCGCCAACTGCAATCCATGCTCAAATCCAGAGGCATGTTCGCGGCAACCTCCTCGGATTACTCCTCGGAGCAAAGACAAATTGCCATCAGCCAGTGGAAGAGTCAACCTGTCGAAGAACCTGAGGTAATGGAGAACCTGGCTGTGCTGACCTATCGGGTCATCGGCCACGAAGATATCTGGTTCCCGCGCTTTTACTCGATCCTGTTTTGGCTGGTGGGGGGAGTGGGGCTCTTTCTTCTGCTTAAAGCCATGATCGGAACCGACGGTTCGGTGGTCGGTACGTTGTTCTATCTCTTTTTCCCGTACGGAATTTCAGCCAGCCGCACCTTTATGCCTGATCCTCTGATGATCGCGCTAATCATCTGGTCCATCTGGGCCCTCTTCCGCTGGAGCCAACGACCGGGGTGGGGCAGGGCGATCCTGGCTGGCCTGCTGTGCGGGTTGACCCTGTATATCAAGCTCACCTCGCTTTTTTTCATCGCCGGAGTGTTCTTCAGCCTAGTATTCACGACCTACGGATTCAAACAGACCTGGCGTCGCCTCCAGTTTTGGGTGATGGGCCTTCTGGCCATCTTGCCAGCCTTGTTTTACAACGGATTGGGCATCTATGTCTTCAAGTTCATTAGTTCGGATGCTGTCGATAACCGTATTTTGCCCGGTCTTTTGATCCAGCCCCTTTCGTACGTGCAGTGGAACGAAATGATTGGTACGGTCGTTGGCTATGCGGCCTTTTTACTGGCTGCGGTTGGTTGTTTCCTGCTGGCCAACCGTAAAGCCAGAGCCGTAGCCCTGGGGCTGTGGGGCGCTTATTTTGTTTTTGGCTTGGTCTTCGTTTATTATTTCACCACTCATGATTATTACCATCTCCCCCTAATTTTGCCGGTCTGCATCGGACTGGCCGGTCTGGCGCAGGCGCTGCTTCCCAAATTGGCCGAATTGATCCATCCTGGCTGGTTAGCCCGGGCGCTGGTCATCGTGCTGCTATTGGCTGGTCTGGGCGAAACCACCTGGCAGGTACGCAATGATTTCAAACGCACCGATTATCGCAGCCAGGCACAATTCTGGGC
>Ga0182027_10013620_pt1 | contig 11319 bp, 3 predicted proteins | sample 712E1DmetaG_FD_121300 | JGI IMG/M metagenome (GOLD analysis project Ga0182027, IMG submission 121300) | Permafrost microbial communities from Stordalen Mire, Sweden - 712E1D metaG (Illumina Assembly) | ecosystem: Environmental > Terrestrial > Soil > Wetlands > Permafrost | place: Sweden...
CGGGAATCTCCGGGTATAATTTCCGTAATTACCCGCGATGAAATAATTAAATCGGGTGCACGGGACCTTATAGATGTGCTGGAACTTGTTCCCGGAATTTCATTTGGTTATGACCTTGACGGGATTATCGGACTATCGATGCGCGGTAACTGGGGTCTGGAGGGCAAAATATTGGTGATGATCGACGGACAGGAAATTAATGAAGGAATGTACGGCACTATAAATTTTGGTAATCATTTCTCGCCGGATCAGATCCAGAAAATTGAAATTATCCGCGGACCTGGGTCCTCATTATACGGCGGTTATGCCGAATTGGGAGTGATAAATATTGTTACCCGGAGTGCTGACGACATCAATGGCATTGATGCATATGCCAAGTTCGGAACTATGGAACACAACATAGGTCATATGAATTTTGGACTCCAGACAGGACAAAAGATAGGAAAAACTGAAGTATCCATTCTTGGAAACTATGAAAGTGGAAACAGGAGCGATAAAAAATTTACCGATTTCGATAGTACCGTTTATTCTCCTAAAGACAACTATTTAAAATTTGAGTCCGAAAATCTCAATGTGGGTATTAAAAACAGGGGTTTATCAGCCCGTTTTATTGCCGATAATTATTCTACACATGTTTTTGGTTACCAACCCAACACCACGAATAGTTTTTCGGGAATTTTTTCCTACATTAATTATAAATTTAATCTGTTTAAAAATATTGAAATCACCCCACGTATAGCTTATCGCTGGCAGATGCCTTATCACTTTAATGACAGTGCTTCATTTTATAAGAGAGCATTCAACAGGATTTCGGGAAGTTTAAATATCAATTATGAACTGAAAAAGAGACTGAACCTGACAGGAGGCTTTGAATATTACCATGATATCGCCAATGACAAAGATAAGGATACCCTAAGGACGAAACCATTTTATAATGGCAAAGACCAGGTTACATTTAGCAATTATGCTGCATATTTACAAGGAATATTGAAACTGGGCAATTTCAATATTATTGCCGGCGGTAGAATTGATAACCATTCGGAAGGCGGGACTTCCTTTTCACCCCGATTGGGAGTAACAACTATTCTGAATAATTTCCATTTTAAATTACTTTACAGCAAGGCTTTTAGAACTCCTTCGGTTGAAAATATAAACCTTAATCAGCAGATTAAACCTGAAAATACACAGGTTATTGAATTTGAAACAGGATATAAGATTACTTCCAATATGTTTCTTACGGCCAATATTTTCGACATCACAATTAAACATCCTATCATCTATATTTACAATCCTGAAACCGGGGATGAAAATTACCTGAATTATGACAGCACAGGCTCCCGGGGATTGGAACTCCAGTATAGTATTGTGTATTCAGGATTTTCGGCCAATCTATCCTATTCATATTACAACAGCAGGGGTAAAAACACAGTTGACCCCTATAAAGTGTATTCTCCCGAAGGAAATTTAAAAAGTAATATCCTCCAGGGCATGCCTGCTCATAAGTTTACATTAAGTGGCAGTTATAATTTTACTGAAAACCTAAGCCTGTCACCCTCAATAGTGCTTTGGGGTTCACGATATGGATTTATAAATAATGATACGGTTCAGCAAAAAGTTGGCCCGATGGCTACAATCAATTTATTCCTATATAAAAAAAACATTTTTACACAGGGCTTGTCCATTGGGATAGGTATCTATAATATCACGAATTCGGATATGTCTTATATTCAACCCTACGGAACATCTGAAAACGTTGAGAAACCATATCCGGGTACTTCACGCGAATACCTGGTGAAGGTGGATTATAATTTTGGCCGGAAGAAAAATTGAAGCCCTTCCCTTTTGGAGAATGTGACCTGTCGGATTGAAGCTCGCACGGAATTGCAATCAGGATTGTACGAGACCTGTTCTAAATGATTAATATTTAATGTTTTATAATTCATAATTGTCTTATAATTTCGGTTATTCAAGATTATAAATCTTTTTCATGATTTTGGGGTCACCTCCACAGACCACTACAATCTCTTTTATTATTTCCATTTGTAGTTCATCCGTAAACTTAAGCTTGGCTATCTTATAGCCTTCAATATTGTTTGCTTGCTTATAAATTAATATCAGCATAGCGGTTATTAATATCATATACATCATTACCCTGATCCCATTTTCATTATAGGATACCAAATTTGAGAAGTTCAATTCTTGTTTAATAAACCTGAAAAATACTTCGATATCCCATCTTCGATGATATATCTCTGATATTTCCATGGCATTTAAGTGTGTAATATTAGTCAGAAAAAATATGGGCTCATCGTTATGTTTTACTCTTGCCTTTATTAATCGAAAAGGCGTGTCGATCCTCTTATTATAATGATCAAATAAATAAACCACAAGATCTTCTTCAAATACCAATGTTGATGTTTTTCTTCCTTCAATTTCTTTATGTACTCTTATTTTTTCGTACTTGACATACTCATTTGCACGCGTTACAAAACAAATACCTGATTTATCAAATTCAACTAATGTGCCCCTTTTTTGAACTCCCCGATCAAAGACTACTATACTGTCTTGGGTATGGGCGTTTTTTATTATTGCCTTGCGTAATGCAATGTCTTCGCTTAAATGACTTTGACTGGTAAAAAGCCGTGAACTTGAGGGTAGGATTCCTTTTAATCCAATTGAAAATTTAACTTGTTTTTTCCCATTACCCTTCTCTGATTTTTTCCAACCTGCATGCCATGCTTTATTAATCCAGCTCCTATAGCAACCATGGTAGAGTCAAAACGCAAAATCTCAGTTACCTTTTTTGTTTCCTTGCGAAATTGTTTCTCTAATATTTCACCAACTCTATTAAACACCATTTCAAAATAATTACTGTCGATAGTCCGCATTCGATCAGCTATTGAGCTATGTCTTGTTTTGTGACCACCCTTTCCGGAAAATGACTTAAATTCAGATGAATTATAAAAGAATTCCATTAATCGGGTACTAAGTCGTTCGCTCTTCACTATGCTATAAAGAAATAATTTAAACATTAACGCTCCTTGTAAATACCTTACCTGATGATCGACTTTCGTATCATTAGCAATATTGTTAAGGAGTTCTTCCGGTATTATTTGAATTAATTTCGATACACTTAATGTACGTTCAATGTATCTTCTTGTGGCTCTTTTAGTCATAGTTTTAACTCAGTTTCAATGTTAAAACTACTTTATAGTCTTAAATAGCTCTTTCTTAGGAATTAGGAATCTGAATTAAGTCGTTATATATCTGTGGATTAACTTGTTAATAATTGTTTCGTACAATCCTGATTACAAATCCGCGCGAGTAGGGTATTTTTTTCATCAGGTCAATGTCAAGCATTATACTCTCAGCTCACATTCAGAGGCTTATATAACTAATTCGATAATTTGGAAATTGCCGAAAAGTATGGTATATTGAGGCCGATTTTGTCGTTGTAAGAAAGAACTCTAATCACAATTATTTTGTATAAACAACTTATAAATCAAGAAGATACAAGGTTGAATTGATATAATATTGTTATTTTAGATAGTTAATATTATCGATAGGTATAACATTTTTTAAAAAAGCAAGAAGACATTTTAAAACAAGTTAATAATAAAAAATTTTCTCACCAACCTAATAAATTTAACTATGAAAAACCGAATGAATTTATTCACAGCATTAGGTATGATTTTTTTAGTTAGTTTTCTGCTAACTTGTAAAAAAGAAAAAGATAAACCTATAACTAAAGAAAGTGTAGTGTCATTTTCAATAAGAACTCCGAATTTGAAAAATGCCACTACCTTAAAAGATGCTGAATCTTATGCCATTGGTGATGCTAAAAAAGTACTCCTGACTATTCAGAACACAGATGGAAATTCTACTATCTATACTTCTTCTGAATTAATAATAGAACAAATTAATGGGATTTATTTCACTCAAAAAATTATTTTAAATACGGGCTCATACAATTTAACGGAATTTAATTTATTAGATTCAACGGGAAAAACAATATTTGCAGCGCCATTAGCAGGCTCTAAAGAAGCACAAAATGTGTCAAATCCATTACCAATTGCGTTTAATGTTTCAGAAAATGTTTCTACAACTATTGGTGTTGAAGTTTTAAGCACTGAAAACCAAACTCCTGAAGATTTTGGGTTTAGCACATTTTCAATTACGGAAATAAATTTATTCAGTTTCATGATTGGGGTAACAGATAAAAACAGCAATAATTTAGTTTCGGCTAAGTTAACGGTAACAAATGGTTCATATTCTTATGTCCAAAATCTGGACAGTATAGTAAATAATATTGTAACAATAAGGGATAGTCTGACAAATTATACCTTAACGATCGAAAAAAGCGGTTACAAAACATATTCAAAAATTTATCCTATAGATTCTTTAAAGCAATTTACAAATGAAGCAGGAAATGTGCCTTTATTGATCGAACTTGAAAAAATTCAAGCAGAAACAGTAACGGACATCGATGGTAATATATACCAGACAGTTACCATTGGTAATCAGGTATGGATGAAAGAAAATCTGAAAACTACCAAATACAATGATGGGACTCCAATCCCATTAGTATCAGACAATACGAATTGGTCTAATTTGGCATCCCCAGCATATTGCTGGCTCAATAATGATGAATCTTCATTTAAAAATATCTATGGGGCATTATATAATTGGTATGTTGTAAATTCAGGTAAATTGGCCCCAACTGGCTGGCATATACCATCGGATGTTGAGTGGACAACATTAAAAGATTTTCTGGGCGGAGGAAGTATTGCTGGCGGAAAACTTAAAGAAGTAGGCACTATACACTGGTTTTCTCCAAATACAGGAGCAGATAACACAAGTGGTTTTTCAGCTCTTCCAGGTGGAAGTCGAGATGCTTTTGCTGTATTTTATGGTCCTGGGACGACAGGAGCATGGTGGACAGCAACTGAAAATGCATCAATTTCTGCTTATTGTCAGGTAATTTATTATAATGGTATGACCATTGGTAGAGGTCAAAACCATAAAAGATATGGAATGAGTATTCGCTGTATTAAAGATTGAGTGCGTTTTGAAGACCGAAAATCTGCAATATCACGATGGTGGCCGATAACAAAGGATATTCGGCAGCGGGTACCAGAGTATAAGAGTTAATCAATTACTGACCACCAGGTTTTTATGCTGCGAAACAGAAAATTAAAATTTGCAGGCAAGGTTAAAAAAAATAGCCAGGAGGACATTCCTGGCTATTTCATTTTGTTAAATTCAAATTATTTATAATCTCTCCCATCTCAGTAGTTATCTTAAGGAAGTTTTAATTCCATTCTCCCTTTTAAAATGGGCATGAATAGGGATTGATAGTTTGGAATCTCTATCAATTTCAAATTACGACCTACCCAATGTTAATAATTTACAAACCTGCGGTCATCAATTTTATAGTAATTTTCATCAATAATTAATAATAGTTTCGTAACTTCTTGTAACCGTGTTCAATGATTTACGTTAAAAGAATTATATATAGATATATCATATATAGTAAGACTTTCATAAAATTGCATGCATGCTTAGAACACTAGTAGCAGAGCGGGCTCTGGATATTTATTTTTATACCTGCCTTACCCATCTCGGAAAATATTTTCCTTATTTTCCGCATACTCATTTTATTACAATGAATTAATCAAGCTCCGGATGATGAAAAAATTGATCGATATATTTGGAAAACAAGCGTTTCAGTTAAATTCAATTAAGCTGAAAAAGTTTTCTTCCTTGGGAATGAAAATGGGGCTGATGGTAATGACATTGTTTTTAATTTGCAATGGCTCTTTTGCTGCAACTAAGACATGGGCAATAGCCGGAGGTGGAGCATGGACAACCCCGGCAAATTGGGGAGGGGCGATTCCTCTGGCTGGCGATGATATTGTTATAAATCAAACTATAGGTGGAAATATCACTGCTGTTCCATCTATATCACTGAATTCAATAAGCATTGGAGGTACTCAGAATGTTATATTAACTGGCGCAGCAGGTGTAACTATCAATATAAATAATATTAATGCAACACCTGCCTTAAGCATAATAGCAGGCCGGACGCTTACTTTTGGGGGAGGCGCTATAGCGACTGTAGTTAACCTTACATTGCAAACTATTACAACTCCTACAGTAATAGCTGGAATATTGGCCAATGCTGCAAATAATACAATTACCATAAATGCATCACAAACTTTAAACATAGGCGCAACAGGTACTTTTACGGCAAATGCAGGAACAATTACTGTAAATGGTATTATTTCCAATGCGGGCAACGTAACAGGTGCAGCCGGTAACTTAAATTTTGCTGCCGGTAGTACATACAATCACAACGAGAACGGAGGAACAATCCCTACTTCAACCTGGGCCGGAACTTCTAACTGTATTATAAATGGTACAACGAATACTGCTCCCGGAGGTTTAAATCAAAGTTTTGGAAATCTTAATTTTAATTGCACAGGACTTACTGCTGCAGTAACAATGGCAACCGGTGCAGCTACTGCAGTCACTGGTAATCTTACAATAACGGGGACATCAGCAGCATTTACTTGTTCGGTAAATCCTGCAGGTAATAATCTTACCGTTACAGGATCCACCACCATTAACTCTTACGGTTTATTTATTGACAGTGCAAATGATGGCACAAATACATTCAACGGAGCAGTTACAGTTAATGCTAATGGCACAATTTCAACAGGAAATAATTCGCCTTACAATTTCATCCTAGGATTAACCAATAGCGGGACTATCACCTTGGGTGGAACCGGGGCGATCGCATTTACAGGAGGAATTATTAATACCGGGACAATTAATCAGACTGCAGCAGGTGCAGTTTCATTCGCAGCTACCCAAAATATTAGTGGTTCAGGAACCACAACATTTACAGGTGCGGTTACAGTTGGCAACACCTTCACAGTTACAAATACATCGACCGTTTCAATTACCGGTGCGCTCACAGCAGGGGGTGCTTCAGCTACCTGGATAAACAGTAATAATGCGATATTAAATTATAGTAATGCCGCAAGTCCAATGGTTGCCGGTGTTTTAACTGCCTCAGCAGTTCCGAATACAGTTAATTATGCACTTAACGGAGTGCAGGCAATTAATGGCACTACATATAATGTATTGACTTTATCAGGTAATAATACAAAGAATATAAATGGCATTACGGTTGCCTCTTCCTTAAACTTTAGTGGGGCTATGACTATGGCCATTGGAGCCAATAGCTTAACGGCAACGACAGTTACCCGGAATAATGCAATAACAATTACTGTTTCAACGGGTACATTTACCGTTAATGGAAATTTGTTATTAGCTGCAACGGATCCTATTACCTTAACCGGAGCGGGAATTATAAATGTCAGTGGTAATCTTACCTGCGGGACTTTAGCCGGAAGCACTGGAACAATCAATATTGGAGGCACTTTCTCTCCAAATGCCTATACAATAAATACAAGCACTGTAAATTACAATGGAGATGCCGCGCAAACTATCGGGACTTATACTTATTTTAACCTGACTATTTCCACTCCAAACGGAGGAGCGGCCAGTCGGACTAAAACACTTGGCGCTACTATTGCAGTCAATGGAGCTTTAGTTATTCAGAGCCTTGATGCCACCAATACCTGTACTTTTGATCCTGCAGGTTTTGGACTTACAGTAACCGGTAATACTACCATTAATGCCAGGGGACTATTCTCAGACAGCAACGATGCCGGTGTCAATACATTTACCGGATTAATCACTCTTGCCGGAAATGGCAGCTTCTCAACCAATAATACAACAGCCGGCAATCTTATAATAAACGGAGGTATCAGTCAGGGTAGTACTGCTAACTTTTCTACCGGACTTATAAGGTTTAACGCTTCCCAGGCTATTGGCGGAGTCGGATCAGGTGCAGTCAATCTGGGCGATGTCACTATAGGCAATGGATTTACGATTACGAACAATCGTACCGTGAATATTGCAAACTCTCTTGTTGGAACCAATGCCGGTTCAACATGGTTCAATGCAATTACTTCTACGCTGAATTATGCAGGTGGAGCTGCACCAATGACTGGGAGCACTTTCACCGTAAACACTGCTACAAATACTGTTAATTATTCAGGTACAACTCAAGGTATAAGCCCTGTCACCTATTCAAATCTGACTCTTTCAGGTGGCGGGACAAAAACCCTGGGAGGCAATGTCATTGTCAATAATATATTGCTCCTTACATCGGGTATTTTGCAAATCGGGAATAACAATTTAACGATTACCAACAGTGCCAATAACGCAATACAAGGTGTTTACAGCACTTCCAATATGATAGCAACTGATGGGACTGGCTACCTGATAAGGAACGCAAATACGGTTGCTCCAATTTTCTACCCAGTTGGCGGAGGTGGATATTATTCTCCGGCTACCCTTACTGTTACTGCTGGTGGTGTTATAGGGACAATTAATTTAAGGGCGGTATCCACTGCTTCTTTGGGGTCCAAATTTTTAAGTAAATATTGGGATGTAATAACTACTACGACTGGTAAAACGATAACAGCTATATTCCAGTACGATCCGGCCGAATCAAGCATAATCCCAACCAGTATATGGTATAAACCAGGTGCAGCCGCCTGGCAGATTCCAGTTGGAACAGCTAGCTATGGTGTCAACTCTTTTACTATAACCGGTACTACCGGAATGACAAATGCAAGTTCATTTTGGACTGCCGGCGCTCCTGGTGCTTATTATTCATACCAGACGGGTGACTGGAACACACCTACTACCTGGACCTCCGATCCAGGAGGAACGACCCAGGTTGGATCAACAGTTCCCGGATTAAATGATATTGTGGTTATCCTCTCAGGTAGGACCGTCTCACTTTCCACTGACATCGCTACTTCAAATTTGGCCATAACCATTGATAACGGAGGTTTCCTTGATCTCACTTCCCACCAGTTCAGCAGTGGCTTGGCAGCATTGGCGGGCGATGGTACGCTCAAGCTGGCCTCCGTCAATTTTCCGGCTGTGATAACCAATACATTTGTTAATATAGGAGGTGGTACGACAGAATACAACAATGCAGCCAATTTTACCTTACCTATAGCCCAGACTACTTATAACAATCTTACAATAAATACAAATGGAGTTTATATAGCAACGCAATTAAGCAACATTACATTAAACGGTGACTTGCATGTCAAGACAGGAACCTATCAGATCAATGACAACAGTGCAAACAGACGTCAACTTATAATTATGGGTGATGTAACGATTGACAATTCAGCTTCTCTGACAGTTGGCACCGGAGTGACAAATACCACAACTAATCCTTACGGTATAAACGGAGGAGCACAACCACTTCCATTTACGGATTATTACTACGCACAATCCCACAAAGTAGTGCTTTATGGCGATTTTACCAACAATGGAACTGTTCGTTTTACAAATTTATTTTACCCGGTTTATGATGCATTTCCACCTACAGTACTGGGTGCTACAACAGGGTTTGCAACCGTATATTTTATGGGAGCTTCCAACAATACATTAACTTGTAATAACAAGACTGATTTTTATAATCTGGTTTTAAACAAAGGTGTCGACCAGACCTATAAATTGACGGTTTATTCTACAGCATATAATAATTTCAGATTGTTTGGGGCCAATGTTGCAGGTGGCGAGGGTGGCGCAGCCAACCCGAATCCTAATCTGAGAAAGGCATTATGGATACGGACCGGTACATTAGCATTAAAAGGGTTAACCATAATACCTTCACTTTCGGAAGGGACTTGCCTGGATGGAGCCACTCCGAATTCTGATTTTTATATACCGGCCAATGGACAACTTCTACTCGATGGCCCCGATGTGGTAGTTTTATCAACTGCCGATGACTATCGCGAAGTTAATATAGCCTATGGGGTTGCCGGTGGAACCGGATTGGTAAACGGTGTTGCACAGGGAGGTTGTAGTTCCTTTTCCATCTATGGGAAGGTTCAGGTAAATGATGGCTACTTTTCAACCCGTGAGTCGGGTGGGTTTATAACCTGGGATGCCGCTTCGGGTCAGTTTGTTCTCAATGGTGGAACTGTCGATGCAAAACAATTTCGAGCTGCCGGCGGTGCAGGTGGTCTGGCTTCTTATGAACAAAGCGGCGGGACACTGATTCTGCGCGGCCGTTTTCAACGTACAACAAATTCATTTGTCAGTGTAAATGACCTGATAAATGCTCCTTTAAATACAGTCAGGGCAAACGATGGGACGTTGAACGGAGCTTTTGGTACTTTTAACCTCAATACTGCCGCCAACGTCTTTAATATGTCAGGAGGCAATATGATGATTTACGATGTTTGCGGAGCTGCAAACGGGTATGCTTTTGATGTGAAGTCGTCTTCAAACAATATAAATGTTACCGGGGGTACCATACAAATATTACCTACCGCGGGTACTGGTGGCACTGCTGATGGTAATTACTTAATTTCGTCCAATGCGCCGCTGTATAATTTAATAATTAACAGAATAAGCAGCGCTTCAATAGTTCAGCTAAATACAGGTTATCCTTTAACTGTTTTACAGGATCTTACACTGCAATCAGGTGTCTTTAATGCGAATAATCTGGATGTGACAATCGGCGGCGACTATTCGATTGCCGCAGGAACAACATATACTACCGGTACAAATAGTACTGTTTTTAATGGCGCAGGACAGCAATTGTTCACGGTAAATCTTGGTGCACCGCTGGCATTGAATAAATTAAAAATTAATAAAGTAGCTACCGATGCTCTGGTATTCGGAGGGACACAAAATATTATCAATGTAGCCGATTCTCTAATGATCATCAACGGTCAACTGGGCGATAATGGAAATACAATCAATGCTTCAGGTGAGATCTATAATTCTGGGATCCATTATGGTACTGGTAAAATTGCTTTGGTTGGTACATTGGTTCAGTCAATTGACGGGGATGGTACGGGTTATTTTAATAACCTGGATTTGAACAATACCAATGCTGCTGCGGCGCCCATTTCACTTAATACCAAAATCAGTATTAACGGAGCCTTGAATCTGGTTTCGAATAAAATATTCAATATCGGGAGTAATAACCTGAATTTAACTGCTACCGGAACAATTACTTCTGCAGGCTATAGTAATACGAGATATATACATACAGCAGGACTTTCAGGCGACGGTGGGATTACCAAGGCCTATACATCTAATGCGGCATTCCTGTTTCCTGTAGGGTCATTTTCTACCAATAGGCTGGCTGTATATGGATATACTCCGGCTACCATTGGTTTTAGTGTTTCTCCAATAACCTATGGC
>Ga0182027_10013621_pt1 | contig 11319 bp, 9 predicted proteins | sample 712E1DmetaG_FD_121300 | JGI IMG/M metagenome (GOLD analysis project Ga0182027, IMG submission 121300) | Permafrost microbial communities from Stordalen Mire, Sweden - 712E1D metaG (Illumina Assembly) | ecosystem: Environmental > Terrestrial > Soil > Wetlands > Permafrost | place: Sweden...
CGCGAGCAGCACAATCACCAGAGGATGACGCAGGAAGAAATCGATATTAAACAGCATCCCGATTGAAATGAAGAAGACGCTCGTAAATACGTCTCGGAATGGAAGGATGGAGCCAAGAGCCTGGTAGCCGTATTCCGATTCCGACAAGATGAGCCCGGCCAGAAACGCCCCCAGCGCCAGCGACAAGCCCGCGCTTGAGGTGAGCCAGGCAATCGAGAAACACGTGACGATGATGGCGAGCAGAAAAAGTTCCCTGCTCCTTGTTTTCGCGACCCAGTACAGGATCTTGGGAACAACCCATTTAGTGAGAACGACAACACACACCGCGATCAGGGCGATCTTGACCAACAGCAGAGCAACCGATGATGCGATGTCGGATGACGCTCCCGACATGATGGGAATAAGCAGCATCATGGGTACCACGGCAAGATCCTGGAAAATCAATATTCCCAGACTGGTTTTTCCGTGAGGGCTCTCGACCTCGCCCTTTTCCTGAAACCACTTGAGGACTATTGCGGTGCTGCTAAGCGACAGGAGAAACCCCATGAACACGGACTGAGCGGGAGTGCGGCCGAGGAGGAGAGATGCGACGGTGACGGCGCCGATGGTAAGGAATACCTGAAGCGATCCCCCGACCAGCACCGTTTTTCTCATCTGCAGGAGATTTTGCATGGAAAATTCTATGCCGATGCTGAACAGCAGAATCACCACGCCGATTTGTGCAAGAGTCTCGACCTCTTTCTCATTTGTTACAAGCCCCAACCCCGCCGGACCGGCAAGCACGCCGGTAAGCAGAAATGCCACGATAGTCGGGATCTTGAGCCGGTAGCAAACCAGCAGTACAAGGATTGAGAGTCCGAAAACAATGACGGTGGTGCTGAGAAATGAGATTTCCATGCGGAAACAAGCGCCTCGCACAAATCGCGGAAACCGGTATAGCCTCGCGCGCCGACATGCGGGCGTTGTCGTAGAGACGGCCTGCGTGCGGCGGTTTTACACTTTATAAAGCCTGTTCTCGGAACGACAGAGCTCCATGGAAGACACGGGCTTGAAATCAAGCCCGAATATCTTGACCTGGATGTTCTTGTCCTGGATGTCGAGAAGGGCGAACGTCGGAGAAAAATTCTTGTCCTTGGGGCCCTTGAGGTGGCCTGGATTCATGCACAACAGACCGTCTTCGAGCGTGATGCTGCAATGATGCGAATGTCCGTGAAGGATGATGTCGGCGGTCATCTTGTCGTCCGGGGTAACGTCTTTTTCCATGGAATGAACGAGCAGAATTCGGATGCCCAGCACATTTTCCATGATTTTCTTGGGAAGAGAGCCGTCGGCGTACCGTTGGTCGTACAATCCGGGTACCTGCACGATATCGATGTACTTGTCTGCAAGCGCCTTTACATCATCGTAATCGTCGCCCAGGTGATAGAGCATTGCTATCTTGTGGCGAGCGGAAAGCCAATCAACTGCTTCGATGAGGAATTCCACGTTTCGATGCGTGTCACTTACAACGCCGATTCTCATACAGGCACCTCCGTGGTATTGCAGCCGTAAAGGTCACGCGCCGGGCGCTCCGATGCGCCCGATGTTTGTGGCATTGTTTCGTCATAAGCAAGCGCGCATAACGCTACCTGCCGTCACTGGCGTGCCAGCACGGCGGCGAGCTTCTTCACGAATTCCTCGTGGTAGCCGAGAAAAGACTCTATTCTTTGGATTACAGCCGTCAGTGTAAAACCGAATTTCTCTTCGAGCACCGGAAATGGCGCGGACGCGCCGAATCGTTCGAGACCGTACACCATCCCGAACACCCCGGCAACGTCTTTAAGCGCCTGAGGCAATCCCGAGGTGAGCCCGAACACCGGAACCCCGAACGGAATAACGCTTTCGCGGTAGTCGGCCGGCTGTTCTCGAAACAATCCTTCCGAGATCACCGAAACGACACGCACCGAAATTCCTTTTGATTCGGATATCTTCTTTGCGGCGTTAACAAGGGTTATCACTTCGGCCCCATTTGCGATGCACACAAGCCGGGGATCGTTGCCGCTTTCAAAAACCGTGTACGCCCCGTGCCTGGCGTTGCAGGCTTCGTCGTACCGGGTTGCGCCGGGAACGCGCGCCGGGACGTCGGGCATGGTCTGGCGGGAAAGCAAAAGCGCGGAGGGCGTTCGCGCGTTCTCCATTGCCATTTGCCAGGCCACGGACGTCTCCGCGGCATCGGCGGGCCGCAGGACGAGGATGCTTCTTTTGCCGTCGAGGTTATTCATTTTTTCCAGAAGCCGCAGCTGCGTCTCATGTTCCACAGGCTGATGTGTGGGCCCATCCTCGCCCACTCGAAAGGAATCATGCGTCCACAGGTACTTCACCGGCACTCCCATGAGCGCTGCAAGCCGGACCGCAGGTTTCATGAAATCTGAAAAAACGAAAAACGTTCCGCACACCGGGACGATACCCCCGTGCAGGGCAATACCGTTCATGACGCCGGCCATGGTAAGCTCCGCTACTCCGGACTGCAAGAAACCGCCGCCGAAATCGCCCTTGGTGAGGATTCGTGATCCGCCCTTGAGAAACCCCTCGGTGTTATCGCTGTTGCAGAGGTCGGCAGACGAAACGATCATGTTCTCAACATGGGCGGCAAATGCCGACAGCACCTTGCCCGAAGCAACGCGGGTGGCTGCATTGGGCTTATGGTCCAGAGCAGCGTAATCGATGACCGGAATCTCGCCCGACCAGAACCGCCAGAACTTTGCGGCAAGAAGGGGATTCTCTTTTTCCCACTGTGCCTGCACGTATCGTTTCGACCGCGCCTCCTCCGTCTTGCGTTTCTTGAGGCCGTCGAAGTATTCCTTAACATCAGGGAAAATTGCAAACGGGTCTTTGGGGTCGCCTCCGCAATTCGAAATCGTCTTCTCTATCGACGCGCCGGCCTTGGACAGCGGCATTCCGTGGGTCTCCACGCGGCCCTCAAAGCTTTGGCCTTTGTCGTCGAGAGCCCCTTTCCCCATGGTGGTCCTGCCTATGATGAGGGAGGGCCGGGCAGTCTCGGCATGTGCACGAGCAAGCGCCTCCCGGATGCGCACAATAGTATTTCCCTCTATGGTTTCCACGCGCCATCCCCACGCTTCGTATTTTTTTGCCGTGTCCTCGCTTGTAACCTGACTCGTTGGCGTGGACAGCTGTACCGAATTTGAATCGTAAAACATGATAAAATTAGAAAGGCCCAAGTGCCCGGCCAGGCGGCCCACCCCTTGAGAAACCTCTTCCTGAACGCCGCCGTCCGAAATGTACGCATAGGTTTTATGCGAAAGCCATTCCCCGAACCTGGCGGCTAGAAACCGCTCCGCGATGGCCGCTCCGAGCGCCATCGTGTGTCCCTGTCCAAGAGGCCCCGACGTGTTTTCTACCCCTCGCGCGACATCGAGTTCCGGATGACCGGGCGTAACGCTTCCCCACTGACGGAAGTTACGGATATCGTCCTGAGAGTACTGTCCCAGAAGAAAGAGCATCGAATACAGCATGGGAGACATGTGGCCGGGATCAAGGAAGAACCTGTCTCGGTTGGGCCACTTCATGTCACCGGGGTCACAGCAAAGGAATTCGGAGTATAAAACAGCTATGAAATCGGCGCCCCCCATGGGACCGCCGGGGTGACCGGAATTCGCCTTCTCCACCATGGCTGCCGACAGCACGCGAATGTTGTTTGCGACCCGGTCCAGAATTTCCTGCCCCATTCTGACTCCTTTACTTTCCGCATATTCCGAAATGCGCATCAAACAAATAATTTTTCAAAATAATTTATAGCTCGCGTCGGTACTTCAACTAAATAGGCCGGGAGGCGGCGGGCAAGCGTTCCGACGCAAAAACGCCATTATTGGAATCCAGGGCCGGCAAACATATTTTATGAAAATGGCAGGAACTTCGGTCTCCGTCCTTCTCATTGAGGACAATCCTCTGGATGCACGACTGATCCGCGAAATCATGAAGGTTTCGCGAACGCTGGCGTGCACCATAGAATCTACCGGCAGCCTGTCGAGCGGACTTGCGCTCCTCAAAGCCGGCACCTACGATGCTGCATTGCTCGACCTCACACTGCCGGATTCCGAGGGAATCAACACCTACATCGAAATGCACAAGGCGGCCCCCGGAATGCCCGTGATTATTCTCACTGGGGTCGACGATGAGTCTCTTGCACTGGAGGCGATGCAGCAGGGCGCCCAGGACTACCTTGTAAAAGGCCAGTTGAGCCGCAACCATCTCGAACGCTCGCTCAGTTATGCGCTGGAACGCCACAAGATTCTGGACGAGCTCAGCCGTTCACGGCAGTCGCTGCAAGCGACCACCATCAAGCTCGAAATGGCCCTTCGCAGCATCAACGAAGAGTTGCAAACCGCGAAACTGGTCCAGAAGGCTCTTTTACCGCAGGACATTTCCACGCTTCCCGGCGTGGCGGTTGGCGCGATATACGTTCCGTGCGGAACGGTCGGCGGCGACCTGTACGACGTTATACCTATTGACGATATGAGAACAGCCTTTCTGCTCCTGGATGTTGCCGGTCACGGCGTGCCCGCAGCGCTCATCGCCGCAATGGCAAAGCTTTCGTTTGCTAGGAACATCAAGAAGGGGCTGTCGCCGCGAAACATTTTCGAACGGGTAAATGCGGAGCTTATCCACTACCTCCCGCCCGAGCGGTTCGTTACCGCCATCCTCGCCATTTTCGATGCACAAACCAGGTCGTTTTCCCTGGCGCGCGCGGGCAACCCGCCCGCCATGTTTCTGAAGGCCGCCTCAACCACGGTGGAGCATTTGTCTACCACGGGCACTTTTATCGGGGTGTTCCCGGAAGGAAAGTTCGGGCAGATGGACATCGTGCTCAATCCCGGCGATAAGGTACTCCTCTATACCGACGGGCTCACGGAATGCACCAATACGGAGGAGAAACAGCTCGGCAGGGCGCAACTTTCCGAAATGTTTCTCAAAACGAGGGCTTCACCGCCCGACGAAACGGCGGTTCGGCTTCTCAACCTCGCCCAGGCGTTCGTCGGCAACGCACAACAGCGCGACGACATCACGCTCCTGGTTCTCACGGGAGCGCCTTTATGAGTTCCATTTTGCAATAGCCGAGTCCACCTCCGCATTTACCACCGCAGCTACTTGCTTCTGATCTACCCCCAGCTGCTTGAGGTCAAGCAGCCTTTCGGAATCGTCATAATGTATCTCGCCGCTGTTGCCGACGCCTTCCATGGTGCAGATCCGGTTCGCGGTGGCAATGATTCGCACGATGTCGGCGTATTGGATGGATTGCTGCGGCATGCCGGCAACCGCATGATGATACCGTATGGTTGCAACAAACGAATCCGGGATGTTGAGCCGTTCGGCAAGCCAGGCGCCTGCTTCGGCGTGGTCGAAGCCGATCACCGTTCTCTCGCCCGCGAGCAACGAACAATCATGGGCAAGGGCATACGCGCATGCCTTGGTGAACTTGTCATGCAGGAACTGGTCGAGCACAAGGCGCCCCATGTCGTGCAGAAGGCCTCCGATAAAGCACTCGTCCGGAAAGGAATAATTGACCAGGTGGGCGACCTTCTGCGACAGCAGCCCGCACCCGAAGGAATGCCGCCACAGCAGGTTCGGATCGAAATGCGTGCTCTTGCCGTTCTTGAAGAGTTTTATCACCGTGAGTCCGAGCATCAAATTGTAAACGGCCCGTAGGCCGACGATTACCACCGCCTGCGTGATGGACGTCACGCGATTCCGCAATCCGTAAAAGGCGGAATTGACGAGTCGGATGATACGGACCGTGAGCGCGGTATCGGTCATGATGACGTCCGCAATCTTCTTCATGTCGGTCTCGTTGGTTTCGATGAGCGCGCTTACCTGGCGGAGCACCATGGGCAATGTCGGCAGGTCCTTCACGTTTCCGAGTTCCCGTTCGATGATTTCCATGCGAGCACCCCTTTACAGTTGTGATATTTGCCTGGTGAGATCCTGTATCCGTTCCGCGATTACCGCCGAGTCCCTGCCTTCGATGGCAGCGCGTTCCGCATCCCGCGCCGATTCGAACACCCCGGCCACGCCAAGGTTGCCGGCCATGCCCTTTATCGAATGCGCTATCTTTCCCGCCCTGGTCCAATCGCACTGCGCGCTTGCCTCCCCGATGAGTACCGCATTTTCTCTTGCAAGCGCAAGAAAATCCGCATACAGATCATCGTAAACTTCCGACGTGATACCGAGCCGTTTTGAGGCTTCTTCTTTTCCGGGTCCCGTCATGCAAGCTCCTTTCTCGTTTTGAACAACAAACGCACCGGCAGATAACACGGGCGCCGGATCCACCTCATTTTGTCCAGGCAAGTATCTTATCGCGAAGCGCGCGGATATCCACCGGTTTCACCAAAAAATCGTTCATCCCGGCCGCCAGACATTTCTCCGAATCGTCCTTCATGGCATAGGCGGTGAGTGCAATTATGGGAACGGACAAGCCCAGTTCTCCCCGGATAACCCTGGATGCCGCAAGGCCGTCCAGAACGGGCATCTGCACATCCATGAAAACGACATCGTAGGCGTTTCGCTTGATTTTGGTAATCGCGTCTGCGCCGCTATCGGCCAGATCCACCGAACAGCCGATTTTCTTGAGGAGGATGGTCATGAGTTTCTGATTTACCGCGTTGTCCTCGGCAACGAGCACACGTACGTTCCCCGGAAGAATCTCGGCCACCATGTGTTGCGTGAGTATCTGATCCTTGTCGGCGCGCGCATCGCCGAAAATCGCCTGCAGCATGCGGTAAAAGTTCTCCCGCACTATGGGCTTCATGAGGATCGCGTCGAAACCCAACCGGGATGATTTATCGGCGATTCCGGGAAGCGCGTCCGAGGTAAGGGCGACCAGCTTCACTCCTGCGCATGCGGCAGTGCCGCGGATGGCTTCGGCAAATTCCCATCCGTCCATTTTTGGCATCATGATGTCGCACAGAATGATGTCCACGGCGGTCTGCGCGGCCGAAAGCCACTCCAGCGCTTCACCGGCGGAAGCAGCCACCAACGCGATTGTCATCCCGATCTTCCGGCAATAGCCCGCCATAACTTCCCGGGCGTTGCGGTTATCGTCCACGATGACGGTACGCTTGCCGCGCAGTCCCTGCATGTCGATAAGCACAATATCCTTTTCGGCTGCGGCCTTCCCCGGTGCGAGCAGGAGTGTGAATATGAATTCACTTCCCTTTCCGAGTTCCGAAGAGACCGTAAGCGTGCCACCCATCATCTCTACCAAGGCTTTCGCAATGCCGAGACCCAGCCCTGTTCCTCCGTACTTGCGCGTCGTTGAAGCGTCGACCTGAACGAAGTTTTCAAAGATGTCGCCAAGCCGGTCGGACGGGATGCCGATGCCGGTGTCCCGCACGGTCACGCGAACGAGAAACAATGCGTTGTCCAAACGGGCGTCCGCATGCTGAGCGAGGTCGATGGAAACGGTAACTTCACCGCGTTCGGTAAACTTCACGGCGTTTGTGACGAGGTTCAGGAAGATTTGACGAATGCGAGTAGGATCCCCGCAAAAATTACGCGGCATATCGCCGGCCATGACGAGGTTGAGATCGACGTCTTTTTTGACAAGTTTCTGCCGAACCATCTTGATAACGCTTTCAACCAGATATGCGAGGTCAAAATCGATATGTTCCAGGGTCACGTATTTCGCCTCAATTTTCGATATGTCAAGAATATCGTTTATAAGCGAAATAAGCAGCTCGCCGCTCGTGCATATGGTGTCCACGTATTCCTTTTGCTGAACGTCAAGGTTTGTGTCGCGCAGGAGCTCGCTAAAGCCGATAACGGCGTTCATTGGGGTCCGAATCTCGTGCGACATATTGGAAAGGAACTCACTCTTCGCAGTGCTTGCGATTTCCGCCTGCTCTTTGGCGCGGCGCAGTTCGTCCTCGTATTTCTTTCTTTCCGAAATATCGTGAGCGATGCACACATACCCGGCAATCGTCTGCTGCCTGTCCCGCAACGCCGAAAACGACACGGCCACCGGAATAGTCCTGCCGTCCTTGGCAACAAACAGCGCCTCGCGATTGCGGATGTCGTTGTCGAGCAGAACCTTGATTTTTTCGGTGCGCGTTTCGGCGGTGCGCATTTCTTGAGGGTTCGTGTACGTCGAAAAAAGGGAGCTTATCGGCATACCGACCAGCTCGCCTTTTTCCCAGCCGAGGAGGTCGCAGAGCGCTTTATTGACAGAAACGATTTTGCGCCCGGGATCGATGAGAACGAAAAGATCGTTCATGGTCGAGAGGATATTCGCTGCCGCAAACGCCGGATTGAGCGCAAAAAGCTGGTGCCGCCGAATAACGATTCTTCCCACGATGAGCGCGACGATGCAGGCCGATAGTGACAGGGCTGCGATCATGAATGGCGGCTCTCCATTTTTGCAAGCACAGACAAAAACAATTTCGCGGACGACTCGCCGAAGCGCAGGCGCGGCATAAGAAATTGTACCATGTCAAAGCCGGCATTTCAATAGGCAGGCAATCCAAACGGTGAAGACGGGCAGCATTCGCATACCTGTTCCGGCATGCGGGCAAAGGGGCACCATGGTGGTCCGCACCCTGTTGAAACCGGCATTTGCACGAACCGTGCGCATCTGACGCCGTCCCGCGGCCGGTATCAGATGCGCCGAAGTTGTCCGTCGCCGGCCATGCTCATTGCCACGACAAGATCGGACATATCCACTTGCGCCTCTGCGGCGGCAAAGAGGTCCGCTTCCACATCAGCCGAAATCCCGAAGAAATCTGTTACCTCTTTGTCAATCCTCTGGATGGTGCCTTCAAATGATCCGAGTGCGCAGTTGCAGAGAATATATTCTGAAACGCGCGTCGCGCCGGCGATAACGCGATGAAGTTCGGGAGCCTTCTCCCATCCTTGATGATGAAACCGCACGCCAGAAATCACCTGCACGTCGATCTTCCAGATTTCGAGCAGGGCTGCGCCCACCGTCGGGTGCGTTTCTTTTCCCGCGATAGCGGTTTCGGCGGCAAGAAACGACTTCTCGCCCTGAATTGCGTGCGAAATGATTCCTTCGAATTCCTTGTGGAAGAACTGATCGTACACAAGAATGCCGACGTCGTGCAACAAACCGGCTATAAAGCAGTGCTGCAGCTGCTCGGGCGAAATTGCCGGACGCGCTCGCCCCGCAATTTTCTGGTTGAGATACGCGGCCGTCAGAGAGTGCCGCCAGAAGACTTTGTAATCGAGAAGATTCGATTTCCTGGAGAATTGTTTGATGAGCGACATGGCCGTCACGATATTCCGCACTTCGTTGAACCCGATTCGCGCGAGAGCCAGGCGAAGCGACGATATCCGCTGGTTCACGCTCCCGAAATAGGAGGAATTCGCCACTTTGAGTATCTTTGCGGTGAGCGAGGGGTCCTGTTCTATGATACGCGCCAATGTTGCGGCGCTTCCCTCTTCGGAATTGACAAGCGCCTGGACCCGGAGCATTATTTCCGGCAAAGCAGGCAGCTCGCGTATTTCGTTGATCCGTTGGAGGATGTTCACGGAAGCCAGCCTTTGTCAATATCGATACGCAAAACATCCGGCCGTAAGAACAAAGCGCTCATCATCCGGCGCGACTTCGATTATACCATGCGCAAGGAAGGCAGTCAATAACGCGGTTCCCGATTTGAGCACCCTACCGGAGCAAACGCACCACTTTCAACAGCAGCAGTGGCCGTTTGTAAAAGGCCTTGACGAATATCGACAAAATACTCATCTTCCTGGCACTATTTCTTGTTGCCGACCGGGCAACGTCGTCGAGAAACGCATCCGGAAATCCAACCATCACTTCTTTGATGGCGTGCGACCGGTCTTGTTGCTTTCCGTAAAAGGATGCCCACTGATCCTGGTAGGAAGCAAGCATCTCCGGCCGGCATTTCCCGTTCACAAAAGACTGTGCGGCAACCGTGCCCGCAATCTTCCCGGAATACAACGCGTAGGCGATGCCCGCGCCGCTTACGCAATTCATCATGTGAGCCGCGTCGCCCGCCAGCATCACGCCGCCCCGTACGAGCGGCCGGAGCCATCGCCCCATGGGCACGCCGCCGCAATGCAGATCGGAAACCCGGGCGCCCGGAAATTTCTCGCGGATAAAATCTTCCAGCAAGGCACGGGGCATTCCTTTTTGGCAACTTTCTCCGAGAACGCCAAGCCCTACGTTGGCCGTGTTCTTTCCGCGGTGAAACACCCATACGTATCCGCCCGGGGCGCGCTTGACGCCCAGATAGAATACGCAGGTGCCCGGCTCGACGCCGTCGTGCGCAATTCGTGCAAACGCGCAGGAATGTATGTCACGCAGACACAGTGACGTAGACCACCCCAGATTCCTGGCAAGCCTGGATTCCACGCCCTCGGCGAGAATAACGCATTGAGCATGAATCAAGGAGTCGCGGCTTCGGCATTCGTAACCGTCACCGTTGCGGGGTGACACCGACACGATTGAGGTATCCGCTATGAATTCGGCGCCTCGCGCCACGGCATCGGCGGTAAGATCTTTTTCCATTTTTTCCCGGTCGACCACATACCCCTCGTAGCTGTTGGGCACGGTGACCGTGATTCCCGAAGGGGAAACCAGTTTCATGTACGATATCTTGCTCTGTATCCATTCGGGCTTGAGATCGACAGTGGAGGCAAACCCCTTGAGGCCGATCGCTTCACCGCACCGGACAGGATGTCCGGGAGATGACTTGCGGTCAATGAGGCATACCTTTCGGCCGCCTCCAGCGGCATACGTCGCCGCAACGATTCCGCAAGGCCCGCCGCCGATAACCGCGATGTCGAATTGCCGTGCCGCCGCCATGTTCCTATTCCTTTCCAGCGCCTGCGGGTTGTCCGGAGACTTCGGAAAGCGCCCCGAACGGGCACACGCAGGCACACTTCCCGCACCCGATGCATTTCCCGGAGTCAATGGTGAGGCGTTCGTCGAGTAAAATTGCGTCCACGGGACACACGGCAACACACGTTGCGCATTGGTCGCACGATTGCTGGTTCACAACGATCATAATGTTCCTCTTTGTCATTTTGCGTCGGACATTTTCGCCAGGAGTCTCTCGGTGTCGTCGCACAGCTGCCTGCAGAACGGATCACAGTACCCGGCTTTGCGATTGAGCAGCGTCGAACATTCCTTGCGAGCCCCGGCAAAATTGCCCGCAGAAAAATACATGTGTGCGGCCTTGTTTCGCGTGAGAAAGGAGTTTCTGCGCGCACGCGGTATTGAATCATACGCGTCGGCCAGATTCCTGTAATAATCGCCGGCAGGACCCCATAACCCGGCCGACTCGGCGC
>Ga0182027_10013622_pt1 | contig 11317 bp, 13 predicted proteins | sample 712E1DmetaG_FD_121300 | JGI IMG/M metagenome (GOLD analysis project Ga0182027, IMG submission 121300) | Permafrost microbial communities from Stordalen Mire, Sweden - 712E1D metaG (Illumina Assembly) | ecosystem: Environmental > Terrestrial > Soil > Wetlands > Permafrost | place: Sweden...
TACGGTCTTTTCACCGTATGTCTTTTCCTCGGTCCATGGACTCGACGCGGCGAAAGCCATCGGCGCGAGAAGCATGGAAAGTATCACTACCAGACTCATGATCTTCTTCATTGATCTTCCTCCCTTGGTTTTTAAAAACCCTACATGGCGCCATCTGCTGATTTTCATTCTGCCACACTTCGACGCCTCAAACAACATCTAATATTCCTGGAGGTTATCGTCCTCCCAAACGTTTCCTTTATCTTTATTTATCAATTTTTGATCCGCCTCTTGTCGCTCCGTCTCTGACCCGATATGATACACCCATGCGTAAACCTTCTTTATCGATCCCAAGGCTTCGCCGGACGCTTCTTGAGTGGTATTCCCGACACAAAAGAGATCTGCCCTGGCGCCACACTCGCGACCCTTACAAGATCTGGGTTTCCGAAATCATGCTTCAGCAAACGCAGGTCGCGACGGTCGTTCCCTATTATGAGCGATGGCTCAAGACCTTTCCTTCCCTTGTCGCATTCGTCCGCGCGCCTTTATCAAAGGCGTTGGAGCTTTGGGCAGGATTGGGTTATTACAGGCGGGTCCGGATGTTCCACCAGGCGGCAAACTACATCCGGGGAGAACTTCAGGGAAAGATCCCCCGGACCTCAGAGAAGCTGAGAAAGCTGCCCGGCATCGGCCGTTATACCGCCGGAGCGATCGCCAGTATCGCCTGGGGAGAAAAAACACCGGTCTTGGACGGCAATGTGATCCGCATTCTCACAAGGATCTTCGCCATCGCTCAAAGCGTGGACCGGCCCGCAACCCTGGAAAAACTTTGGTCGCTCGCGGCCTCGCTCCTCCCGGAGAAAAACCCCGGCGACCTTAATCAAGCGCTTATGGAGCTGGGCGCCACGGTCTGTTTTCCGTCCACTCCGCAATGTGCCCGGTGCCCGGCAAGAAAATACTGCTTGTCCCATCAAGAAGGGAAAGAGCTTTTCTATCCTGTCCGTTCTCAAAAAAACAGTTATGAAAAGCTGCAAATGGCCGCTTTGGTGTTGTGGGACGAAAAAAATCAAGTCTGGCTTGCAAAACAACCTAAAGAGGGACGCTGGGGCGGGCTTTGGATGTTCCCGTTCTGGATGAATAAAAAAGAGATGTTGGAGGAACTCGGGCCTTCCGGCTCGCGGCCGGTCCCGTTTTTGACTGTTCCGCACGCTTTCACGAAATACAGGATCACGCTTGAGGTTTTTGAGTTGCTATGTAAGGGGAAGGCTCCCTTAAAGCGGCCTTGCGGAAAGTGGTTCTCAGTCACGCAGTTGGCCCGGACCGCTTTCCCATCCCCGCATTTGAAGATAGCTCAGGCTCTCATGGCGCGGAACGGGCCGTTTCATCCTCTTTTCCCTAAAAGAGGCCTTATCAAAAGGAGACCCGGGGCTCGACTCACCCGAAAATCGTTATCAAAAAGATAACCGTCGTAAGCCCGGGAGTTCTTTACTGGGTCATGCGGTCCGTCAACCAGGCATCCAGGACGTCTTTCTTGAAGCGCCACTGCCCGCCGATCTTCGTCGCCGGAACCTCACCCTTCTTCAGCAAACGGTAGATCGTCACGAGGTGGAATCCAAGATATTTCGCCGCTTCCTTGGGCGTCATAATCTGGGTCCGTTCTTTTTTGGGATACTGGTGCTCTTGATTCTGCTCTTTTTCCTGTTCCATTTCAGCTCTCCTTGTCTATTAATGCTATTTTGAAGCTATCTATAGCTACATCATACAACACAATATATCTTATATACTATAAATTGTCAATAATTGCTAGTTTTTAGGCTTTCCGCATGTTTTTGTAACTCATTACCTTCAATGCGCTTACAAAAAATAATCCCTTTAAATAAAAATATTATTGCTTGTTATTTTTATTCATTGTAGTATCTACGTCTGTCCGCTTTTCAGGAAAGCTTTTCCGTGCCTGTTAGCCATCTTCAAAAATTCATAAAAAAGGGGGTCGTTCATGAAGAAAGCAAAGGTGTTGCTGGCTCTTGTGATCTGCGCTTTTTTGCTGGTCCCGATGAGCTTTGCAAAAGATACGTGGGAAATGGCGAAATCCGATGTTTACAAAGAAAAACTGGGCGGTATGTTGGGCCGCGGTTTTATCAATGTTGCCACAAGTCCCGTGGATATTTTTGTTCAAACCGTTAATAAAACTAAATCAGACCCACCTTTGATCGGGACTCTCACGGGTATGGCGGGCGGTCTTGGTTGCACGGCGCTCCGTGCCAGCTCGGGCATCGTGGACGTCGCCCTTTTCTGGGTCCCGTCATTCAACGGCTTTCCCGTGTCACGTTCTTATGACAACTGCTTGGAAGAATCTTCCGAAGTAGTACAACCCGTCGAAGCGCCGGTTGCTCAGCCAGTTGTCGCGCCGGTCGCTAGTGCTCCTCAAGAACCGCTTGTGACGGTTGTGGAAACACAGCCTGTTCCGATCCGCAAACACGTGACCCAAAAGCACAACGCTTACGATTACGTAAAGAAATAAGATAGACTTTTAGAGCAGAAAATAAAAAAGCGCCCGGTCGATCGGCCGGGCGCTTTTTTTATGCCTAAAATTTTATAAACCGAGATCGCCGAGCGTGAAGATCGGCGAGTAGTGGTAGCTCGCGAGCGTTTCGGAAGCCCCTTCGTTCCGGTCCACGAGACAGATCGTTTTAACGATCCTGGCCCCGAGCGCCTCCACCTCTTTAATGGCCTTCAGGACCGAGCCTCCCGTCGTGATCACATCTTCAAGCATGACCACTTTATCGCCCGGCACCAGGGCCGGCCCTTCGATCATTTTTTGCATCCCGTGGTCCTTGACTTCCTTGCGGACAATGAACGCCTTGAGGGGTTTTCCGCTCTGGGAGCTCAAAACCGACACGGCGGCCGCCAGAGGATCCGCGCCAAGGGTCGGACCTCCCACCGCGTCAGCGCCCGCCGCCTGGGCCATATGCAGGATCACCTTCGCCGCAAGAAAGAGCCCTTGCGCGTCGAGCGTGACTTGTTTGCCGTCGATGTAGTACTGTGAGATCTTCCCGGAGGCCAGTTTTCGTTCCCCCCGCACCACGGCCTTTTCCTGGATCTGTTTTAATAATTCCTGCTTGAGCGCTTGTTCATCCATGATGGTAAGACTCCTTTTGAGTTGTTCTGTCTGCGTGATGCGTTTGTTTCAAAATCTTTTCCCGGATCTTCCTCGAAAGACCTTTGATCATTTGCGCTTCCGGCTCCAGAAGCCCGCTCCGCTTGATGAGCCCCCGCAAAGTCAGGAGGATCCGCGGCAAAAGATCCGCCCCGCCTTGTTTATAGCCTAGCGCCTTCAGGGCTTCTGTAAGATGCGCGATCGTAACCTCGATTTCTTTTTTATTCAAAGTTCTTACGTGTGAAGCTGCCTCGCTCGCGCCCTTATCCCAGGAAAGAGCGAAGAGCATGACCATCACGGCCTGCGCGAGGTTAAGCGACGGGTAGGAAGGCCCCGTGGGAATGGTCACCAGGTGATCGCATAAAGCGCTGTCCTCATTGGCAAGACCTTTGGATTCGCGGCCGAAAACGATCCCGATCTTTTGCCGGCGCGAGTTTCCGCGGATCCTCGAAATAACTTGTCCGAAGGGAAGAAAAACCCCTCGCTGTCCCCCCGAACGACGTGTCGTTCCAATCACAAGGCCGAGGTCCTGAATCGCGTCTTGGAGCGAAGCGTACTCTTCCCCCTTTTTCAGGATATCTTCCGCCGACACGGCCATTTTTTTGGCCCTTGTCCTCCAGGCCTTCGGCGGTTCCACAAGGCGCAGATCCGCAAAACCCATGTTCTTGACAGCCCGGGCCGCCGCCCCGATATTGTCCGTGTTTTCAGGCGAAACTAGAATGACCGCTACGTTTTCTTTCTTCATCATAAGACCCGGGAATCGAACGGAAAAGACCGCCTCTTATTCTTTCTGCCAGACATAATCCGGAAGATCGAAACGCTTCGTCAGAGGCGTAGCGTCGCTCCACGCCACATACCAAGGAAGCACGATGAAGTCATTTACGCTTGAGAAGGCGCGCACCATCATATTCCCGAAGAAACGCGGAATATAAGTCGCAGGCCAGGCCTTGGGATGCTCCTTTATTTCTCTCTTGCACGTATAGAACAATTCCGCGGGCGACGTCAAAAAATTCACCACCCCGCGCGCTTCAACGGAAGCGATCTGTTTCAAAACACACTCTTTTTTCACGGTTTCCGCCGCGGCAAGGGAGGAGGTGCCCAGCAGCAGAAGTCCCACGAGAATTAGTGTTACCTTTTTTTCCATGTTTTATTCTCCACTTTTTGGCTTTCATTGATTTTTTTAAAAACTGCAAGAAAGAAACCGTCCGTCCCGCTCTCCGGCGGCCATAGTTTGAAGAATTCCTCACCCGCTTCCCCGCAGGGAACGGTCTCAAGTTCCGGATGCGCCGTCAGGAACTTCTTCGCGACCTCCTCGTTTTCCGCGGCCTCCACCGAGCAGGTCGCATAATACAGTCTGCCGTTTTCCGCAAGATAGGGCAACGTTTTTTCAAGGATCGCGAGCTGTTCTTTGGGGAGCGCCTCGAACCAGGCGGGGGCAAGTTTCCATTTCGCGTCGGGGTTCCGCCCCAACGTCCCGGTGCCGGAACACGGCGCGTCCACCAAGATCCGGTCAAACCCTCTTTGCGCGAGCTTGAGGTCCGCCATGCGGTCCAGCTCCGCCGGGAAAATATTAAAGACCCCGGCCCGCTTGGCCCTCTTTTTAAGTTCTTCCAACTTGTAAGAGCGCAGGTCCGTCGCCACGATACGTCCTTTATTCTCCATCATCGCCGCCAAAAGAAGGCTTTTGCCGCCGCCGCCCGCGCAAACGTCCCAAATGCTCTCTCCGGGCCGGGGATCCATTTTCTGACAGACCATTTGACTGCCTTCATCCTGGACCTCAAACCATCCGTCGCGAAAGGCCGGGGTATCGAACACATTGCGCCTCTCCTGAAGGATCAACCCAAAATAAGACATCGTGGTTTGATTGGCTTCGACACCGAGGCGCCGGAACATGTCGACAAGCTTTTTGCGGCTGATCTTAAGGATATTGGCGCGAAGCACGAGAAGCGGCCTCTGTTGAAAAAAACCTATCAAACGCTCCGTTTCGAGAACGCCGAACCTCTCGACCCAGCGCCGGACGAGCCAGAGGGGAAACGAATAAAGAAGCGCGATCATTTCTTCTTTGGATTTCGGGCCTTCGTCTTCGGGCAGCAGATGTTCCCGCAAGGCGGCATAGACCTTTTCTTTTTGCTTGAAGAACTCGCGAAAATCTTCTTTCGTGACAAATCCCTCTTTCGCGGCCGCGTAAAGGCAGAGGCTTTCGGCCTTTTCAAGATCGCTCATAACCGGCCGCGGCTTGGCCTTCTCGACCCAGGCCTCCAGGAAACTCCGGTGGCGAAAGATCGCGTAGACCGTTTCGGAAAGAAACTTGCGATCGCGGGAACCGACTTTTTTGCGGTTCTGGTAAAAATAGCGCGCAAGCCAACGGTCCGCCGGCATCGCGTCTTTCTCGACGCCTTGCCAGACCTCGGTCGCCATCCGTAGCTGTGAAAAAAGCTGCCTTCTTTGACTGTCTTTCATGAACTCCCCGGGGTTGGAAAAAAAAGGCCTGATCGCAAGGACCAGGCCTTTCGCAAGATTAGAAAATCAAAGAGCGGTTTTTTAGTTCTGTCCAAGTCTCCGTTTTTATTTCATTCATGGCGACTTGGACTGCCCTGATTACCCTTTAATTTTTAATGGATGAGAATCAGGACTGCTCACCGGCTCTCAGGATCCTCTGGCGAATATCGGACTCCCGGTCAAAGCGGTTCTGACGGGACACGTCCAGAGTTCGCTGGGCCGAAGAAAGCTGCTGCTGGATATACGGGTCGCTGCTGTTGCTGCTGCGCGCGGTCTTAAAGGCGTCCGCGGCACTCCAAGCGTGGTTGGCCAATAAGGGCGCGAGACCGACCCAAAACAGACCTCCGCTGGCCAGCGTGGCCAAAAGGATCGTCGTGGTCACGGCGGCCACCTCGATCCCCGCCATGATCTTCGTTTTGGTCGCCCCGATCTCACCATTCAGCGCTTGTCCGGTGGTCGGTAAGAGCAAGGAAGCTCCGAATTCCTTGCCGCCAACCGCGAAAGCCGAAGGGGACAAGAATGCGAAGATCATCAAAAAAGTCATAAAACAAGCAAGGTGTTTTTTCATGGATTTTCTCCTTCTTAAGAAAGATTAGTGATTTTCCTGACGTTAATCTAACGACTTCCGAAGGGAAATCTTTACCCCGTTAGAAGCTCAGACCCTTGCGGCTAAACCTCTAACGAGGTGAACTTCTTCCCTATTTCTTGGAAAGGTTCCCGGCATTCCAATTCGAAAGGACTTCGGCGAAGAGCCGCACGCCGAATCCGTTCGCGCCTTTCGGGCAATCGAAGCGATTCGTTGTACAATTGGCCGTCCCGGCGATGTCCAAATGCACCCAAGGCGTTTTTTCCGGAACGAATTCCTTGAGGAACATCGCCGCCGTGATCGTTCCGGCGTAGCCGTCCCCGGTGTTTTGAAGGTCCGAATGATGGGACTTGATACATTCTCCATACTCTTCCCAAAGCGGGAGCTGCCAGCAACGCTCCCCGACCTTTTCGCCAGCTTTTTGAATGGCCTCGATCAGTTTTTGGTCCGTGCCGAGGATCCCGCAGGTTTTGTCTCCGAAGGTGTGATGACACATCCCCGTCAAGGTCGCCGCATCGATGATCGCCACCGGCTTGAACTCTGCGCAGTAGGACAATGCATCGGCCAAGATAAGGCGTCCTTCGGCGTCGGTATTCATCACCTCTACGGTTTTCCCGTTATACATTCGGATGATATCGCCGGGGCGTTGCGGATCCGCGGCAACATTGTTCTCTACCGCAGGTGCGAGGCCGACGATGCGAAGCGGCAGTTTCAGGTCCGCCACAAGTCCCATTGTCACGATCACGGCGATCGCGCCGGACTTGTCGTATTTCATTTCCTCCATGCCTTTCGAGGGCTTGATGGAAATACCGCCCGTATCGAAGGTGACACCTTTTCCGACAAGACAGATCGTTCCCTGATTTTTGTACTCTTTCCCATATTCCATGATGATCAGGGCGGGCGGCGTCACGCTGCCTTGATTCACGGCTAGGATCCCATTCATGCCTAGCTTCTTAAGCTCGGAAAGCCCCAAAACTTTGCATCCCAGTTTTTTCTCAGCCGCGAGCTTTTTGGCCTCGATGACAATCCGCGGTGCGTTCATCACATTCCCGGGCTCATTATTAAGGTCGCGGGCAAACAGAACGGCCCTGGCGATCTTTTCGGAGCGGGCCATCGCCGGACGGAGGGAAGCGACCCACTCCTTTTTTTCTGTAACAAGTTCCACGGATTCCGGCGCTTTCGGTGGATCGTCTTTTTTCTTTGTCTTATATTGGGTGAAGCGATACGCTGCCAAAAAGGATATCTCGGTCAAGATCTTCACGGCGTCTTCTGCGGGAACAGCCTCCGTCAGAAAGGAATCCAGAAGGGCGCGAACCCTCAGGGCTTTGCGTCCATTGGCGAGTCCGATCAAAGTCCCGACAGATTTTCTTAAAGAAGCGGCTTTAAGATCTTTTTTCTCGCCCAATCCCAAAAGCAGCATTTCCGGCGCCTGGCGGTATCCGGCCTGGTAAGAGCTGAAAGTCTCACCTGTTTTTCCTTCAAAACGTTTTTTGGAAATGGCGGCCTCTGCCGCTTTCGCGAACGCGGGATCGATCTTCCTAAGCGCCCTCAGGTCCTTCTCGCCTTTAAAATAACCGGCCACAAAAAGGTCCGCTTTGCTCCCCGACTTTGTGAGTCCCGCTAATGAAACTTTCATAATGCCTCCTGAGATTTTATCGAAGAAAGAACAGCGCTATTTCGTGAAGATCATTTTCAAAGCCACAAACATCAAAAAAACACCGAACATCCTTTTCATCAGAAGTTCCGGTAGGTTCTGCACAAAGCTGGCCCCCAAATAGCCTCCCACAAGGAATCCGGCACAGATCAAAGCCGCCATATTCAGCTTCACGTTCCCGCTCTGATAATAACGCCAGGCCGCAAGCAATCCGATGGGCGGCACCATGATGGCCAGGGTCGTCCCCTGCGCCTGATGCTGCGTCAGCCCGAAAAAATACACCAGCGCCGGGATCAAGATCGTCCCACCCCCGATGCCGAACATCCCGCCAAACACTCCGGCGGTCACCCCCAAAAGAATGTAAGCTATGTTTGTCATGCAGCCTCCCAATATTCCGCCTGTATTGTTTTCCTACATCCCGACTTTAATGGCCCGCGCGATCCAGCGCAAAATTCACGAGCCGGTCCACGTGTTTGATCTTCGGATGCTCACGTGGCACATGGAAATAAGTAACGCGTTTGAATTTCTTTTCAAGATCTTTGACCTGGATAAAGAACGGCTTGAGATGCTCGGCCTTGAGCCTGTAAACGCCTGAGAGTTGACGCGCGACAAGCTCGCTGTCTAAAAAATAGTCTGCTTCGGAGATCCCGAGCTCCGCCGCGAGCGTTAATCCGCGAACCACGGCGGTATATTCCGCCACGTTGTTTGTAGTCTCGCCGATCGTTTCCCCGTGATCCGTCAGTTTCTGGTCCTTTTCATCACAGACCAGCACGCCGATCGCCGCAGGTCCCGGGTTCCCGCGAGCTCCGCCATCGGAGTAGATCTTGCCTTTTTTTATGGAGGATGGATGGAAGATGGCGGATGCAGCTTGGATTTTTGTTTTCATCATCCTACATCCTTCTTCCGTCATCCTGTTCAGAGAACATCATCCTTCTTCCGTTTTCCTACCCTTAAGACTCTGTCCCTTGTGATGAGCCTCGAGGGATTCCACTTCCTTTTGAAGCTCACGAACGCGGTTCTTAAGCTCTCTCACAGGATCCGGGAGATCGCCGTGCTCGAGATCGACGTCCTCGACTTTTTTGCCGTCGATCCGGACGATCTCGGCCGGCACACCGACCACGGTGCAGTGATCCGGCACAGAGTGAATCACGACCGATCCGCCGCCGATCTTCACGTGATCTCCGATCTTGATATTCCCAAGCACCTTCGCGCCCACACCGACCACCACATGATGACCGATCGTGGGGTGACGTTTGCCGCGCTCTTTCCCCGTTCCGCCGAGCGTCACTCCCTGATAGATGGTCACATTCTCCCCGATCTCGGTCGTCTCCCCGATCACGACGCCCATGCCGTGATCAATAAAAAAGCCGGGGCCGATCTTCGCTCCAGGATGAATCTCGACCCCGGTCAGAAAGCGCGCGATCTGGGAAATAAGCCGTGGGATAAAAGGGATCCGTAAAGTATAGAGGACGTGCGCGAAGCGATAGAAAAGAACCGCATGAAGTCCGGCATAAAGAAAAATGACTTCAAGCGCACCGAATGGCGTCCGGGCGGCCGGATCGCGCTCAAAGCAGGCCCTGAAATCGCGATAGATCGAATAGAAGGGATTTCTCATAGTTGAGAGGTATTTTAGAGCATCTCGAGAGGTTTATCTATGATTTAGTAGGGTGAAGGGGGTACGGCGTAAAAAGCTTTTGCACCGTACGCCTTACACGATACGCCGTGCTTGTTTTTCAGGTTCAGACGCTGAACCGGAAAAGCATCACATCGCCATCCTGAGTTTCATATTCCTTCCCTTCAATGCGCAACAGCCCTTTTTCCTTCACCGCAGCCTGGGAGCCGTATTTCAGAAGGTCCTCATAACGCATGACCTCGGCCCGGATGAATCCGCGTTCGAAATCCGAATGGATCACGCCCGCCGCCTGTGGCGCCTTGGAGCCTTTGCGGACGGTCCAGGCCCGGACTTCTTTTTCTCCGGCCGTAAAGTAAGTGATGAGCTGAAGCGCTTTATAACCGGTCCGGATAAGCGAATTAAGTCCCGGCTCTTCTAAACCCAAGTCTTTCAAGAAAACCTGCTGATCCTCTTCAGAAAGATCGATTAGTTCGGATTCCACTTTGCCAGAAATGACGACAACCTCGGCGCTTTCTTTGGCCGCGCGCTGACGCAAAAGATCGACAAAGGGCCCGCCGCCCGGTAAATCTTTTTCCGCCACGTTCGCGCAGTAAAGCACGGCCTTAAGTGTGAGGAATGCCATGTCCTTTACAAGTTTTCTCTCTTCTTCCGTAAGTCCGATATTGCGAAGCGGCATGCCGTCTTCAAGCGTCTTTTTTACTTTTTCATAGACCGGCATTCTTTCCTTGGCCTCTTTGTCACCGGCCTTCGAGAGTTTTTCGGTCTTATCGTAGCGCGCGTTGATGGTGTCCAGATCCTTCAGGCAAAGTTCTGTATCGATGACATCAATATCGCGCGACGGATCGATCGCGCCCGAGACGTGAACGATATTGGGGTCTTCGAAACAGCGGACGACATGAAGAATGGCTTCGACTTCTTTGATGTGGCCTAGAAATTGGTTGCCGAGACCTTCTCCCTTGGACGCGCCCGCCACAAGCCCAGCGATGTCATAGAATTCGACCGTGGTCGGCGTGGTCTTTTTGGGATTATAAAGTTTGCTCAGATCCCACAGGCGCGAGTCGGGCACAGGCACCATGCCCACGTTCGGCTCGATCGTGCAGAAAGGATAATTGGACGCCGCGGCGTGCGCCTTGGCGATCGCATTGAAGATGGTTGATTTGCCGACATTCGGCAGGCCGACGATGCCGCATTTGAAGCCCATGGTCTCAATTCCTATCAATTTTAACGAAGTTGAAATTGGGGTTGTTCTGATTACTGTTCAGGAAAAGAAGATAGAAATCAGGGCTGTCCCAACTGCGATCATGCAAAGAAATTTAAAGTTTGGAAAGTGTGCGGCACTATCCAAACTTTTATTTCTTTACATTAATGGTAGTTTGGATTGCCCCAATTTCCGCTTTGTGGAAATTGAAAAGCATTGGGACTATATCAAAAAAGCGCCTTCCGCACAATGTGAACCTCCGCCCTCCCCGGGGCTCACCAGGAAATAGTTATTGCTAAAGGCTTAAGCAGCCATCCAAGGGCTTTTACAATGCTTATTTTTAGATCTTAAGTGGCTACTATATGATCAGTAAAATACTTTTTTCCTCAATGGACTTTAAATAAAAATCAATAATGCCTTGACTTATTTAAATAATATGCATACATTATCAGAACTGGCTTCTCCGAATGAATACGATAAAAAAGCTACACTGCTGTCCCGTTATAAGTTGAGCAATTGTAACTGGTTGCGATTTTCGATGTTCTGAATTATGAGCTTGGATGTTGTAAGTGCTTGTAGCATCGAGGTTTTCTCGAATAAAGAAAGGCTCA
>Ga0182027_10013623_pt1 | contig 11317 bp, 12 predicted proteins | sample 712E1DmetaG_FD_121300 | JGI IMG/M metagenome (GOLD analysis project Ga0182027, IMG submission 121300) | Permafrost microbial communities from Stordalen Mire, Sweden - 712E1D metaG (Illumina Assembly) | ecosystem: Environmental > Terrestrial > Soil > Wetlands > Permafrost | place: Sweden...
GCATCCCGATAACACAGTTCCTTAGGTCCCTATGTCTTTGATCAACGCGATCGCGTTGATTGTACCAACGTAGGACTCTTCCATTTCAACAATTCCAATCAGTTTTGAACATTCGCCAAATCTATCATCCATCACATCTGTTATGCAAGGACACATGCACCAAGCGGTCTGATAGATATTTCTGTGTCACCGGCCAGATTCATCTATGGATTGCTGCAAGAGTGGCCCTTGGAACGGCAGCTCGACTTCACCAGCGCCGCTGCCGCCATGAATTGTAGGTCATTGGGTGCCAGGGGTGGCATTCACTCCGTCGAAGCCATTGAAAACCTGATGGCAACTGCCCCTCGATACATGGACCTCTACAAACGATAGAATGCTTAAGTGCCGGATGTTAGGTTATTGGCTAGGCATTATCGTCCTCATAGCCAAAGTTCAGTACTATCGAACGCGGCGATATAGATCATATTGCCCTATATGTCCAGCTAATTCCCAATTCTCTTTGATTTCAGTTGCAACTTGACCCACCACTAATAATGGGCGGGCCTTACGATGGTAAATATAATTGCCGAATCTTAGATTCGCGTCTGGTTGAATCGAGTAGGATGGCTCAGGGGAACCCCATAGTAGCGCCCATTGCACATGGCGCAGCTCGTCTACTTTTTTCTGCTCTATCTCCATGTCATACATATTGATCATTCCGTGCCAGTAACTGGGAACAATGTTCGGCATAAGTGGCAAAGTCTCCTCGACAATCTCGGGCATACGGTATGGTGTAACGAAAGGAGCATCGCCGATAATCGAGTGAAGCGCGGCAACATCGAATGGCTGTACGCAGCATGCCCATCTCTTCTCGAATGCAAATAATGGTGATGCCAATCTGGATGGTAGCTTTGCAGCAACTGGTGTAACATGATCTTCGATGCACGCAATATCGGAATAAAAGCGGCGATGCGCGTCCCAGTTCCATTGCACAACCATGAGCAAATACATGGCGGTTACCGCGGCTGTCCACAATCCACGCATCGGCAGCTTCCACTCTCCGGCCGCAACGAGAGACAGCAGAAACAGCACCGTGCTAGCGCCACTGACTCGAACGATACCCGAGGTGCCGAACGATACCGGCAGAAGGCCAAGACCCAGCGCATAGAGACCCAGCAGAAGGTAACCTTCCGGCATATCTTGGCTAAGAGTACGTGCAACAAGCCTCGGCACAAGCCAGACAGCAGCGACCAGGAGTGTCACCACCTCAAGAAATGGCTTTGGTACTTGGTTAAACGCGCCGCCCGACATATGGGAAAGCGAAAAAAGATAATTGTGGTCAACGAAGGTAAGATAAAGCGCCGTACCGGCAACGGCGCTTGCTATGGGTAACATCCATAGAGGAATTCGGTGACGCCATGCCCGGTAGCAGCAGTACACCGTCACGGCGAAGCCGAAGCCAATTGCCTGCTCCGATGAGTCCATCCATATTAGAACTTGTGCAAATACGACCGCCGCAGCCGCCGTAACTGGCCGCTCAATCTGAGAAAAGAGAACAAAGAAGAAGATGGGCAGCATGTACCGCAGCAGCGTGTAGTTTGGCCCCAGAGCGGGATTAAAGCTGAATAATGTAACGCACGCAAACGCTGCCAACCGCATGGCCCGCGGCATGGGCAGCCGGTTCACGACGAAATAAAGCATCCCCACGCCCAGAAGATGGTGAAACAACAATGCAATGTAGTAGGAGGCGCGCAGTGAAATGTGGAATGGGGTGAGCAGCCAGTGTATCCATACTGGCGGATAGATAAAAAGCTGACCGTAGGCGAACTCGATATCTCGATAGAGATGCAGGTGCAGATAATAGAAATTTTCGAGCTGTGGCAGGAAGTAGAAGTCTTCGACTCCGTAGTTGTGAGATGCGAAGACAAGCCACGAAAGCCCGCCATTCCAGGCAGCTACCAGTACCAGAGCGCCAACTAACCAGGGCCAGGATACCGTTGGTTTACCTTTGAACTCCCTTGAGGCAGCACCCTTACTGCGAAGGCTAATCAAAGCGACGAGAATGCTGATCAGCACAACCGACACAAACGCCACCCGGTTGTTGTAGCCGACGATATAGGACTGGCTTTCGGTAGGACGGGACGGCGGGAAAAAGTAGGGCAGAACATAGACGCACAGCAGTGCTGCGCCCATGGAAACTGGGAATAGGTACCAAGTCCGTTCTGGAAGTCTGAACGGTTTCATAAGTAGCCTAGTCGGTTCTGAACTCAGAAATATGCTGCCGCATCCCGATAACACAGTTCCTTAGGTCCCTATGTCTTTGATCAATGCGATCGCGTTGATTGCCGCCAACGTAGGACTCTTCCATTTCAACAATTCCTATCAGTTTTGGCATTCGCCAAATCTATCATCCATCACATCTGTTATGCAATGACTCACTCCGCCTCGTCTGACCGGATTATCGCTGGCAATTCTATCAGCCTCAGTAGTGTAAACAGGCTCTTGGCGCTTACTTTATTCCTTCGGCGCGGCATCCACTACCATGCGTACAAAGTGGGCCATATGCCTCTTGGAAACCTTATTCTTGGTCCTTTGCTCATCCACCCGGTTAACGATAATCAGGTCGAGCGACGGCACAACCACCGCATACTGTCCATGATGGCCCTCTGCCCAGAAGCTCCCTCGCGGAAAAGGTATCTCTTGCCGCACGCCGCTGGCTGAGTCTCCGGTCCACCACAAGTATCCATATCCGCCCGACTCAGTGTCGGAATAGGGCCGCGTACTTGCCTTCACCCACTCTGCCGGGACCACCTGCGTGTCGTTCCATTTGCCCCCATGCAGATAAAGCAAGGCAAAACGCGCAAAGTCCCGAGCGCTCATATCGAACAGATACGCCGGGAAGCGCGAATCCGGGCTGCTGATGTAGTGGTCATCGTGCGGCTTGAAGTCCTGCATTCCGATCGGCTGCGCAATTCTCCGGTAATACGCGTCGAATATCTTTTCGCCCGTCGCCTTCTCATAGATGAAGCCAAGCGTATTGAAGTCCCAGTTGTTGTAGTACCAGAAGGTGCCGGGAGCATGGGAACCGCGCGGCGGCTTCGTTTCCTCCATCCCCTTGGTCTCGTACACGGTCGGATGGTAAACCCCTGAGCGCGCTTCGAGCATGTCGCGCACAGTCGCCTGCTTCTCTTCCGCCGTAAGCGACGGCTTATTGTCGTCAATGCCCAGTTTCTCAAGCGTATCGTCGAGGTTGATCTTGCCCTCGGCCACTGCAATGCCGATGAGCGAACTCAACAAGCTCTTGCGGCAGGAGTGCAGATTCGACTTGTGCGCCACATCTCCCCATGCGGCAACCACCGCTCCATGCTGCACGATCATCGCCGATGTGGAGCCAATCTCCTCCACGTACTCGTGGATTCTTGCCAGTTTCTCCGTCGGCCACCCAGCCTGCTCCGGCGATTTCAACTGCTGCCACTCCGCGCCTGGAACACTGATTGATTGACAGTTGGCATGAACCGCTAAACCGAGCAGCAGAAACACAGTCAGGAACAACAATTTACTCATGGGTGCAAATATAACGCAGCAAGGCCGCCATTCGAGCCTCTTTCAGCCTCCCGCTTGCCACATCCACTTCTCCATCAGCACAGCCACATTCTGCGGCTGCTCATAAGCGGCAAAGTGCCCGGCATCGGGCAGCACGTGAAACTTGCACCCGCCCGGTGCGGCGCTGAAGGCCTGCATCTCGCCCGGCGTCACTGCCGGATCCTCGCCGCCGGCAATGGCCAGCACCGGCACATCAATCGTTGCCACCGTGGGCGCCGAGTCGGGCCGCGTAGCCAGTCCCGCCTGCACGGCCACCGCCGCCTCGGTCGTCAGCGTCATGCGCGCCCGCAATTCTCCCACAATATCGATGCGATGCCGGCGCGCCGTTTTTCCAATGAGGGATTGGGCGATGCCGTCGAAGAACGCCCCGGTTCCTTCGGCGCGCAACTGGGCGATGCTTGCGACGCGTTTTGCCAGGTTGGCTTCGGCGTCCGGCTGCGGCTTGGAGCAGAAAAACGCCAACCCGTTCATGCGCTCAGGCGCCCTGCGCCACAACTCCAACAGCACATAGCCGCCGATGGAGCAGCCGGCAAAGATTGCCGCTGGCACTTCTAAATGATCCAGCAGTGCGAGAACGTCAGAAGCCAGTTGCGCCATGGTAAGCACCGGCGCGTCGGGAACGCGCCCGAATCCGCCCACCGGCAGCTTCTTGCCCAACTCCGAGACGCCATGCCCGCGCAGATCTGGAACGATGGCCCGAACGCCGCTCAGGTTTTCTGTCAGCGGACGCCAATAATCGCTATCGAGAGGCGTGGGATGCAGAAAAACTATCGGCTGCCCCTCGCCTGTATCCCGAAACGCAAGCCTGGCTCCATCCGATTCGTAAATACCGTTCATATACCCGGAGGATACGCCCCTGGCGGCATTACCGGCTCCTCGGGAATCCCGATCCAGCCGGCCACATAGGCTATGCCCACAACTCCGCCTGAGAAGAAGAGACCCAGCACGGTAATAATACGGATAACGGCAACATCCCAGCCGTTGGCCTGCGCCAGCCCCAGGCAGACTCCGGCAATCTGGCGGCCCACTATCGGGCGCACCAGCGGCCTGCCCGGCATGGGCTGGGTTGCGGGAATCACGCCGCCGCAGTTGGAGCAGAACCGCGCGCTGGGCGGCAATCCAGCCCCACAGCGATTGCAGAATACGGCCATAATCGATCCCTCCGGAAACTCACTCTGCTTTCAGAATACGGTTGCGTGAGGACGATGGTTCCATATTTCCGCCCTAAAATACGAACGGTATAAGCGCCTTGACCCGAGCTTTGTACGCGGAATACTCATCTGGAAAGTGCTTAAGCAAAAGTTTTTCTTCCTGATGCAGTTTGATCCAGAAGCCAATGAAGAAACACATTACCCCGGCGAATGCAATCAGTAAGCCGGATGCAATGGCTGTTCCCAGCCCCATGAGCAGATGGCTGGTATAAATCGGATGACGCACCAGGCTGTATGGTCCCCGATCAACAAGTTGATGCCCTTGCTTGAGCTCGACATCTCTGCTCCAGTCGTTCCCGAGTGTCTTGCGTGACCAGATAGCAGTCAAGAGGCCCAGCGCGCAAATCGCAACACCCAGCGACTCCGATACGGCTGTCTGCGGTATCAGCACCATGCCAGACGGATGCGCCCATGCCACACAAAGCAGAATGTAGCCCAGCCAAACTGGCACCCTGGCCAACCTGCCGGTCCAGCTTTGGCGTTCCGCCGCGGGCTTGATTGTGCGGGCGCTGATGTTCCAGTACAGCACGAGGACAATCCAGCAGGCAGCGATCAAAAGTCCAGGGTACATAAGCCGGATCATATCACCCGAGTTTTTAATAGGATCGCGCCTGCCTTAGTTTCCCGTGTAGGCGTTGTGCAGGCGCTTTCTGGCCGTGTCGGCCCGCGACGTGTTGGGGCCTGCGTCGATGGCCGCCTGGTAGTCCTTTACCGCCAGTTGCCGCTCGCCGTTCAGGTCGCGGCACTCGCCGGCGGCCACCAGCGACCGCACTTTGAGCTCCGGCCCCACGTTCCGGGTCCATGCTGCCTGCTCATAAGACTGTGCCGCCTCGGTGTAGTGCCGCTGCCCGCGCAGGGCGTCGCCCAGGCCAAAATAGGCCAGTTCCATCTGCGCAGAATAGAAATAACCGGGCCTTGCGTTGGCGGCGACGATCTCGCGGTAGGCTGTTACCGCCCTCATCCCCTCGCCCGCATCCTTGCGCAGGTTGGCCTCTTCCAGGCAGAAGAGAAAGTCGCGTGGATATTCGCTCTTCAGGCGCAGCACCACCTGAATGGCCTCCTTGTAGCGCGCCTCACGGCGCAGAAAGAGCGCAATGGCGGTGCGCGCCTCCACGTTGGTCATCGTGCCGCGGTTGCCATCGTCCGTCAGCATCGCCAGGCCGTGGCTCTTTGAGCCGGTAATGCCGGCAAAGCCTATCAGCACCTTGAAGGGCAGCGGCAGCGCTCCCACCACGTATTCGTAGATCCCCGCCACCAGCTTTGCGTCCACATAATCCGGGTCCAGTTGCAACGCCCGCAGGCTGTCCTCTCTGGCCTTTGTGGCCAACCGGAACCCGGTGCCGTACCCCCGCTCCACCATGGCGATATAGGTGCATTTCAGCGCTCGCGCCCAGCCGCGCGCATACAGGGCGTCCACATCATTCGGATTCCTGCCGATTCGCCAGTCGGCCTCGTGAACCACTTCGTCGGCGAGCGACAGAATGCGGTCGCGTATCGCCGGGTCTTCCTCGGTGGCGTGCCTTCCGGTCAGAAATCCGTCGTTGGCGTAAAACGTAGTGTCCAGCAGGTCCTGCCGGTAAAGCTCCTGAAACACCACTGCCTCCAGTAGCAGCACAGTTCCCTGCGGATCGCCCGGATGCGCCGCGTGAAACCGCTCCAGACGCTCCACGGCTCCCGGATAATCCAGGTTATAGAAGCGCTCATAGGCCGCGCGCACCAGTGGATCGTTGTTCAGGGGATTGGTGTGGACCCCCGAGGCCCAACCCAGCACTCCTCCGCTCAGCAGCATGACCCCCCATGCCGCCCTGCGCATCCGGGTTGGCTTCGTCTTCAACTTCAAGTCTCCTGCCTGCTCTTACGCCTTGTGGATTCTGCCCAACAGTAAAAAAGGAAGGTTGTGTCTGTTTGACGTTAACAAAGAATGGAAGGCGCTGGGAAAAAACTACGCTCTGTTCGCACCAACTCGCGGCGTCGTTGATCTGTCTCCTGCCCCCCCGGAATCTACATCTTGAAGGGTTTGTACGATGAATCGGAAAGAACTGTTGCGACTGTTGCTCAACCAGGCTCAGTTTAACGGATTTGAGTTCCGGCATTGGTTCCTGGCCAATGTGCAGCCATCCTGGCCCGGCGCAGAACAGGCGCTCACCCTGCTGGCTGGCGAGGGCCGCCACTATACCCTGCTCTTCTCCCATGACTTCGCACGCTGCTTCTGGCGGACCGGCGCCCAGATGAGCTTCATGATCCCCTCCATCACCTACCCCAGGGTGAATTCCTCGGGCGAGGTGGTGCAGGTCACCCGCAAACCCTTCACGCGGCGCACCATCAAGCCAAATGTGTGGAAGTACCACCTTTGCCAGATGGCCGCCGCTGAAGACCCCATCGAGTACCTCTGCCGCTTCCTGCCCGCGCCAGACCAGGCAAAACTCCGCGCGATTCCCGACGCAGCTCAGATGGTCGTCCAGGCCTGAAGCATTCGCACTCTTCCCGGAGGGAAGAGACGAAAATAGCCCAGGGTGTAGTCCGCCGTGGCGGACGAAACCCTGGGACAGCATCCCAACCATGTTTTGTTGCGTCCCGTAGGGCCGCACCGGGACTATTCATCGCCAATATGCCGTCTCAATACAATTGCCCTGGGCTTGAAGCCTGCCTGCATTCGCCGCTCCCACTATGCTCTAAGATGGAATTATGCCCATCCCAGATCGGCTGAATCCCACCTTCGCTTCAGCCCTGCCGCCCGCAGTTGACTTGCAGGAGGAGGCCCGCAACCGCCTGATCGTGGCCCTCGACGTGCCCGACGCTGCCTCCGCCACCGATCTGGTGAACCGGCTTGAGGGCAATTGTCATTGGTTCAAGGTCGGATTGGAGCTTTTCGTCTCCGCCGGTCCCGCTGTCCTGGAACCGCTCATTGCACGCGGCCACTCCATCTTCCTTGACCTGAAACTCCACGACATTCCCAATACCGTCACCGGAGCAGTACGCTCGGCTGCGGCTCTGGGCGTGCGCATGATAACCCTCCACGCCGCCGGAGGTCCGGCCATGCTCGCCGCCGCGCAGGCTGCGCTCGACGGCGTCGCTGACCCGCCCGAGTTGCTGGCCGTCACCGTCCTCACCAGCATGGATGCTGCCCAGATGAGCGCCGTGGGCCTGGAACGCTCCCCCTCCAAACAGGTGGAGCTGCTGGCTCGGATGGGCTTCGCAGCCGGGATGCGCGGATTCGTCTGCTCACCACAGGAGGTTGCAGCTCTGCGCAAGCTCACTGGCCCCGAGGGCGTGCTAGTGGTTCCCGGCATCCGTCCCGCCGGAGCCGAATCCGGCGACCAGAAACGCACCGCCACCCCGGCTGAAGCCTTGCGCCAGGGCTCCAATTACCTCGTCGTGGGACGCCCCATCACCCAGGCCCCTGACCCGGCCGAGGCCGCCGAAGCCATCCTCAATGAGATGGCCGAGGCGCTGTAAAAGTACCCGCCGCAACGGAAAAAGCCCGGCTATCTGCCGGGCTCTTCCTTCCATCATAACTCAATCAGCGCTTAAAGTTTCTCGTAGAAGTCGCACGCAGAGCAGGAGATATAGACTCCGCCGGGGACGCCGCGCTCGCGGTCCTTCACGCGCTTTACGATGCGCGTCGGCTTGTTGCACTTGGGACAGTCGGTCGACTTCGTCGTGTCCATTACCTTCTTGCGGTCACCTGTTTTTGCAATCTTGGCCATTGGTTGGGTAGATCTCCTTCATGGGGGTGTCTCTGCACGCACGGGCAACGGAATTGCTCGCGGCTTCAACGTCGCGGTCATGCACTCAAAAAGAGCGCGGGACTCGCTGACTCCAGTTTACATGAACGCGGCCCGCACATTTCAGTTTGGCTGACTGGCGCCGGGTCAGATTTGAAGGGTACGGGCTTCAGCCCGTACATTTACCTCGCAAAACGATCCGGGCTTTAGCCCCTTAGGGAGAGCTTTTCCTAAACTGATCCACTCTCACTTCGGCTGCGTGGCTCCTGTCGGCGGAGCCGTTTGCGGCTGTGCCGGAGCAGGCTGCGAGGCATCCGGAGTAGGAGGCTGCACCCCTGACGGCGGCTGAGCCGGAGCTGCTGGCTGCGCCTCGGGCTCTCCATCTGGATTCGCGCCGGGCTGCGGGGCAGGCTTGGGCTTTGGGAACTGCACCGGCCTCATTACCCCGACGTTCGGGTCGCCGCCGGGAATATTCTGGTCAGGCAGTTTTTCGCCGGGTTTGCGCAGGCTCGGCGGCGGGGCCGGCTCCTGCGTATCGGGGTTGCGCTGGACGTCGCCCAACTCTATGGTGCGCGTGTTCGATTTCGCGGTCTCCAGCGGCGTGCCGTCGGTGCGCATCATCCCCTCCACTTCGTCCTTGGTGAAGATCACCGGCGTCTCGCCCATCTTGGCGATCTCCACGCGGATCACCCGGTTGCCGTTGATGCGGACAAACTCCACATCATGGGGCGGTTTGCCGTAGACCCACTCCTCGAAGGGCATCTGCCCATCCATCTCGCGCGATTTGATCTCCGGCTGGCCTTTGGCGAAGAGCACCATGTCGGTGCTCATGCCCACCAGCACATGATGGTTGAGAATGGCCTCTTTGAGTTTTAGCGGGAGTGTGTCCGTGAAGGCCTGGATGGGCGTCTTCACGTCAAACGAAATCAGCGGCGCCAGCAGTGCCTTCACCTCGGCGCCGGTCAGCTCGGGAATAGGTCCATTGAAGGTGAGCGTGAGCCGCGCGCCTACCGGCTCCTGATCGTCTCCCCGCACGACTGGACTTTGATTCGGCCCCACGCCAATCTGGATGTGGCTCAGAAAACGATGTTTCAGGTCCGGCCCGCCGTTCAGCAGAAAGACGATGCTGGAGTGCTCGATCTTGACGTCGGTCAACACCACCCGGTCGCCGGGTTTGGCGGACAATCCGTGGGCAATCACCATCTCCAGATAGCCTTCCCCCGCCGGATTCAGCTTGCCGTTGGCTGCCAGCGTCAGGCCCCTGTGACCGCGAGGAAAGGGGCGCATGGCGAATCCCTGCTCCGACTGCATCACCCGGATCAGTTCCAGGCGCGTTTTTGCGTCCAGTCCGATCTTCGTCAGCGGAACATGGGTCGGCGTGATCTGTTGATAGCGCCGGTCCACGTTGCTGACGGTGCTGCCTGTGGGGCCGTTGGTGACCACGCCGGTCTTCGTATTGATGGTGACCTGGGCCATTAGAGTGCCGCTAGCCAGCAACGCCGTAACGGCGCAGAGGCACGCCGCCCGCTTGAAATCGTTCCTGAAGCGGACTTTAACGGCTGATTGCGGGTATGGCCGCGTCCTTTGGGGAAGATATGGCCGATTCATGGGAGCCTCCCATGCAAGACGAACAGCATTTGAGCAAAAGATAGCCCGGTTCAAATGGAAAAGCAAATCGGCGTAAACCGGCGAATCGCGGAAATGCGTATCAATGGCGTGCTTACACTTGCCCTTTTTGAGGCGATGCCGCGTATGTCTCGGCAAAGGACTCGTCCGGCGATGTTCCCGGCCAGCCGACTATGACCAAAAACACATCAAGGACGAAAAGAGCGATGGCAACGTCGTTGAAGAGTGTCGCTTGACGCAGATCCGGCCACAGTTGATTGGCGGCCCAAAAGAGAAATGCAGCCGCCAGCATCGCCGCCTTGACGACTTCCAAGCGCGCAGGCCGGTGCGCGGACTGGTAGACCATATAGGCCAGGGCGATTAAGGCAAGTGGGAACGAGGCGAGAAAGTCATGCGCTCTGGCCGGAAACATCCGGGGAAAGGCGTCCCATGTAAAAAGCACTCCGACGCTTGCCAGCGTAACCACGCCAAGGATCACAGGGAGCGCCCGATGGGTTCGGTCAAGACGAATATACATAGGTCATTATTACCCGCCCAACGAAAGGAAACCATAGAGAGAAAGTACTCGCGCTACTCAGCTTGGTTGGTTGGACTTACCGAAGGTTCTTCAGGCTGCTGCGGGGCAGGCGAAGCCACACGCAATATCTGCACCAAACCGGGCGCGGGCTCGGCCGGCCCCATCGCGGCCTCATGTTGGCGGCGCACTGCCGCATCCAGGTCCACCGGAATGCCTCCCGCCACAATCACCGGCGTGTTGTAGCGGAAGTCCAGCTCGCGCGTAACTCGGAAGACCACCGGAATCGCCGCAAGAAGAACGATAAACGTAACCCAACTGCCGTCCAGCCCGTACCCTCCGCCGGTCAGCCATAGCGGCCCCATGGGATCGCCCTGCACCACCGGTGAATGGTTGTTGACGCCGCTGACGGCGAGTCCGAAGAGTAGCGCGCGGCTGGCCTTCCAGCCGAAGTTCAGCCCCCAGCTCAGCCACAGCGCCCGCGTCCGCACATAAGCCGTGGATAGCGCCAGGCTCAGCGCCACCGAAACAGCGACGCTGGCGCGGTTCGATCCCGGCAGAAGCGCCTGCACGATGGCATAAAACGCCGCATACCCCAGCGCCGCCCCCAACGGCCCCACCGCGCGCTCAAAGCGCTGGAAGCCGTAGCCACGGAAGGC
>Ga0182027_10013625_pt1 | contig 11315 bp, 6 predicted proteins | sample 712E1DmetaG_FD_121300 | JGI IMG/M metagenome (GOLD analysis project Ga0182027, IMG submission 121300) | Permafrost microbial communities from Stordalen Mire, Sweden - 712E1D metaG (Illumina Assembly) | ecosystem: Environmental > Terrestrial > Soil > Wetlands > Permafrost | place: Sweden...
CTTTGTTGGAATGATGTTCACCGTGGCTTTGAGCGCTGCCGGTGCAGACGCTGACCGGTTTGAGGGCAAGCACTATCGCGGGCGCGGGGATGGGGAGTACCTGCAATTATTAGACATAGCCCGCCGCATGTTTGAGCCCGATCCCGAATTTCAGAACGTGTCGATGCTCTACACTCCCATTTGGGATGGCTTGGTGGAGGGTCCCACTTGGAACGCGTGGTGGATTCAAAATAGCTATGGCACAACCTACTGCGCGCTGCCCTTCTACCAGGAGCCGTTCGTTACCTTCTTGCAAAATTCCCAGGATCTCTGGTTCGACCAGATGGGCGATGGCAAGCGTGAGGGGTGTCCCGGTACCCCGAAAATCTCGTGGGTGGGGCCCGACGGGCAATTGTGTGATGCTGCCATGCCCGGGTGCATTATCTACAAGCAGGGCGACAGCCGGAGGCAGATTCACGATTGGGGCCTGGAGTTCACCGCGGCCGGGGTACTGATGCAGTCGGAATTGCTGCTGATCAGCCGCGACCCCAAGGCGATTGCGCATTACCTGCCGAAGCTTGAGCGCTCCGCCAATTTTCTTGATACCCGGCGCGATCCCAAAAACAATCTATTCCTGGCGGGGCCGGCGGCAAATCTCCTGGCCCCGAGCTACGCGGGATGGGCGCGCCCTGACGGCACTTACGACAAGGCCTATCTGGCAGGGCTTTCCATCACCTACATTGCGGCTCTTGACCGGTTGATCGAACTGGAAAAGCTGGCGGGCGCGTCACGCCAGGCTGAGGTTTACGCCGAGCGGCGCGAGTTGGCGCGGAAGGGCCTGCCGCTTCTCACCACCGAAGAGGGATACTTCATCAAATCCCTGGATCCGGATGGCACCCGGCACGGCGTTTATGGGGCCGCACAGCATGGCTATTTTGAGTCTTCGCCCAATCACGATGCCATTGCGTTTCGCGTAGTGGATCAAGCGCAAGCGGAAAAGATTTATGACAAGATCGCGTCCATTCCCGGCCTGCGCCCTTACGCCTTCACCATTCCCAACTATCCGTCGCTTGACGACATGTACGTAAAACCCGAGGGACTGTGGCGTTTCGGCAATTGGGTCAACGGCGGGGATTGGTCAACGTGCGAGGCACGGATGATCATGGCCTATTACCGGTTGGGCAAATATGAAGACGCCCGCCACTCCATGGAAAAGATGCTCACCTTCGCCCGTCGCTTTCGCATGGATAATAATTTGACGGACTTCGGCAACGACGTCTATCAGCCCAAGCTGCCCATCAACATCACCTACGATGCCTTCGCCGTGCCGGCAGCGCTGATTCGGGGATTGTTTGAGTATCTCTATACGGCTGAGGGGCTGAAGCTGCTACCCCACATTCCGCCGGGAATCAGCGAACTCCAACAGCTCGATCCCATCCGATTTGGAAATAAAAAACTGTACTTGTCCACCGTAGGGAGTGGTCCGATTACTTCGGTTCGGGTGAATGGAAAATTGTGGCCGACATTTGACAATGACTCGGTATTCCTTCCTTACGCGGCAACGCCCGATGTGGCGAACATTGTGATTACTTTGGGAGGTGGCAACGGCAAACCAGGCCCCTGGCCAAAAATTGCGCCTCAGGAAAGCGCCGCGGCGGGCGAATCGTCACCAGCCCTGGCAACTCTTGACACCCGTGCGGCAAAGATTCGTGACTTCCAAGCGCGGCTGGTGGCAGCGGGACTCGGTGAGAGCTATGAAGCGGCCCACGCGCAACTTATTCTGGCAGCCGTCCGCGCCGCCCATGAGCGCCAGAGCTTATTGGCAGCGCGCAAGCTTCCTCTTCTTCCGGAGGCCTCGCAGGCTGCCGCTGACGCGTCCTATGTCGACGCCGCAACCAAGTTGTGCGACGGGCTCACGGCGTTGGTGAAATCGTATGAGAAGTCTTCCGATGAACGCGCTCGAAAGATATTTGCCCTTTGGAGCGAGTAATCGGTAGGAAGGAGGACAAGCGGTTCGGAAGCACTGGGCGGCGGTTTATTCCTGTTCTTCGCCGGCCTACTTGGCCTTTTCGATCTGCTTCTGCACGTCAGGAGGAATCGGGAGCGCTTCCTCGGGTGCACTCGAGATGGGGGGAGCCAACTGGCCCAAGGTCCCTGCCAGCCAACGTTTCATTGCCTCATCGTCCTGGTAGACCTCCGTCAGGGGACGTTCGCGGAACTTGGAGCCCATGCCAGATTGCACGCCCAGCACGGCAAACCCTCGCCGTTTATTCCAAAGTAGCTTGCCCGACTCGCCCCACAAATTCATGTCAACGGTGGCGGCGTAAACCCATCCCTTGCCGCCCAAGCCGCCGAAGGGTGAGAAAGCGCGGGATTTCCGGCTGGCCACGGGCTCTGTCATGTCATCCCAGGACGCTATGGCGGCGTGGACATTGGCCTTCACCTTGATGACCCTGATCTCTAATACCGCATCTGAGCGTGTCTCCTGCGCGATGGTCGTTACCAACCCACTCTTGGGTTCCAGATATCGCTGCATGTCAACGTCGCCGGTATCGGGATTGATAGCATCCAGAGACGATGTGGAAACCTTGCTGCGGCCGGCGATTTCCTTCGCAAGTTCAGGAGGCGCCACATACCACCCCGCGTTGTCTGAAAGGTACTTGGAAATGGCGTCCATCAACCCCTGGGTATCTTCAACGCCGTCGGTATCCGGCAGGATGATGATGCGCTTGATTCCTTGCCGGATCAGGTCTGTGGGAACGTACGTTCCCCCTTTGGGATACACAATATCTTCCAGGTGATGCACCCCTCCTTCGCTGGTGTACCAGACCGTCACCGCCGCGCCGATGCCGACCAGGGAAGTGTAGTCCTTGCCGGCGAGAATCTTGAGTTCCTGGCTCTTCTTATCGAACACCGTAATGCTGTCCGGCGTGACGACCGTGGCGAACCCTTCCAGCTTGGTCCCCGCATGTTGAGGCTTTTGGGCGGAGCCGAGCGCGCGAGGCCCGCTTCCCAGAAGCATAAACGTGGTCAAGGCCAGTGCGACGACGCTTGACTGAATGCAGCGACGGAATGGAATCGTCCTCATGAAACTCTCTGGCAAAATTGCCTCCCCATTTATTCTACCAGCATCGTGCGCCTATGGCTTATGGGGTTGACGGTGCGATGCGCGTGACGGGCCTCCCCGCCAGTTTTCCCGTAAGCTTTGCCCCATGCACCGCAATGGCTCCGTTAACGATGACGTAATCGATCCCCTTCGGCGGGCTCCAGGGATCGGCGGATGTCGCGCGATCCTGGATGAGCGCCGGATCGAATATGACCAGGTCGGCCCAATAACCCACGCGAATCTGTCCCCGGCGTGGCAGCGCAAAGATTTCCGCTGTCAATCCGGCGGTGCGACGAACGGCGGCCTCCAGGGTCAGCAGTTGCTGATTTCGCACGTACTCGGCAAAGATGCGGGGAAACGTGCCTTGCCCTCGCGGATGGGGCCGCCCGAGGCCGCGATAGTGGATTGAACTGTCAGAGCCAATAACCATGTCAGGTGCAGCAAGGAGTTCCCCAACGTCCTGCTTGTTCATCACCTCGGCAATGATTTGAACGTCGCCCGAGGCCGCGTGAGTCAGAATCCATGACGCTTGCGCGCGTAGGGAATCGCCGCCCGTCTCGCTTCTGACAATGGCGGGAATCGTCATCCCGATCCACTCCTTGTGTTTGACGCTGTAGGCAACGCGCACGTTGGCATAGTCCTGCCACCCGTCGCGGCGCAACTTATGGAGCGTCATATCAATGGCACGCGTCAGGCTCCTTGGTGCTTTTCGCGCCGAGCGCCCGAGAAGCGGGAATGCCTCGGGTGGAATCAGATACTCCAAGGTAGTGCTGAGTGAGGTGTAGGGATACAAGTCGGAGGTCAGGCGGATATTGGGACCCGCAGCTTGGCGGGCCGCGTCCAACCTGCCGCGCGCAGTGCCCCATTGAGATTGGGCCGCAACTTTGAAATGGCAAATGTGCAGGCGGGGAATCCCGGCGCGTTGGGCCGTGCGCACCGCCTCATCGATTGCGGCCTGTCCCTCGGCGGATTCATTGCGCAGGTGCGTGGTATAGATTGCGTGCTCCAGCGCCACAACGTGAACCAGGGCAACAACTTCATCCTCCTTGGCGTAAACCCCCGGTTGGTAGCAGAGTCCGCTGGACATGCCTAATGCGCCAGCCTCAATTCCCGCCTTGACCAACGTTTGCATGCGCACGATTTGTTGCGGGGTGGGGTTGGTGCGCGGGCCGCAGACCTGCTGGCGGATGGTGTTGTGCCCCACGAGCGTGGCAACGTTTACCGCCATCTTCAAACGGTCGAGCTTTTGGAATAATGCGGCGATGTCCGGGGCGGAGAATCCACAATTCCCAGTAATGACAGTGGTCACCCCTTGCAGCAGAAAGTTATCAGCCACCAAACGGTACTGCGATAGTTTGATCGGGTCTTCGATGTTGACATGGGGGTCGATGAAACCCGGCGACACGACTTCGCCATGTGCGTCGATCCTGGCGTTAGCTGGTGCGCTCGAAAGATCGCCGATGTCTTCGATGCGGCCATCGCGAATGCCCAGGTCTGCCTGGTAACCAGGTTGCCCCGTCCCATCCACAATGACCCCGTTGGTGATGACCAGGTCATAAGTGCGTGGAGGAGTTGCGGATAATCCGCAGATTACACAGATTGCGCAGATTGAAAAGGCAGAAAAAACACCCCAGGCCCATAAGCATGCGCGAACCGCGAGCGGTTTGGTCTTCATACGATAGCAGTACAGGAATACCAATCACATGAGGGACTGAGCACTCCTCCCCGGTCCCTTGTGGTTTGCGTTTTCATCCTCGAATCTGTGTAATCTGCGGACCCTTAGCTACTTGATTTCGATGACGTACTTGCCCAGGTAGAGTTTTGCCGGGGCGTCTTTGGCGGTGGTCACTGCCAGCGGCCGGGGTTGCTTGATGCTGTCGTCTTTCTTGGCGGCGCACTCGCCCACCTTGTCGCCTGCCTGATTATAAAGCTTGAACGGGGCGTCGGCATCGCTGGTGGCGGCGGGGCGCTCAAGCCCGAATCCATAGCTGCCCACGCCAATCGTATTGCCACATACGGAAAGCTCCGTTTCCGTGATCAACATCCCTATATATTTCTGCTTGATTTGCGAACTGTATCCTGTGGTGTCAATGAGGGCCAGAACCACGCGTTTTCCCGTGGCATTCTTTAACATGGCGGCGTTCCGCTTTTCCACCGGGATGTGATTTCCCTCCAGGTAAAAGTCAGTGGGCAAAGCGTGATTGAAGGCGTCGCCGGTTACCGGCTGGAACCCCCCTTGGGCATGCGCCGTATTCGCCCCCATGGTCAGGAGGCAAACCAACGCAACGAATCCAATGAACATCAATCTTCTTTTCATGAGATCTCTCCCTTTGATATTGCACCGGTATGGTGTGATGGCCTGAGGCCACCTGAAACAGGCGAAGTCTATCATGAATGGCTACTTCATTTGCAATCGCCGTTCGCCCTATGGTCCCTGCAGAGGAATAGTGGTTGCTTTGAAGTATTGTGAGCAGTAGGATTCGCCACGAGCGCTCCGGTAAAGCATCGGGGTCGCGGATTCCAGGAGGGAACAATGACCCACAAGGAGCGGTTGCTGACTGCCATCAATCATGAGGAACCCGACCGTGTCCCGGTCTGCGCGTGGTACACGCCGGAGGCGGAGAAGACCCTTCTGCGCCACCTCGGGGTTGAATCCGACCAGACCGAAACCTACAAGTCCGCGGGTGGTCCGCTGCCGATCCTGATGGATCACGACTTCCTGATTTCTTGGGTGGGCCCGTGTACAGGCTTCTATGCCGATCCTGCCGACGAGTATACGGACGAATGGGGGATTGGCTGGAAATGGTTCAAGTTTGCCGACAGGGGTTCCTATACGGAAATGGTGCGGCGTCCTCTGGCTGACATCGTAGACCCGGCGGATTTCACCATGCCCGACTTCACCCGCGAGGACCGGTATACCGGAGCTTGCAGACTTGTTGCCGAATATGGGAAGGAGTTCGGCATTATGGGCGGGTGCGCGTGCACGCTCTTTGAGCTGGCATGGTATTTGCGCGGCATGGAGCAGGTTATGGCGGACATGGTATCCAATAAAGATTTCATGCACGCCTATCTGGACCGGCTGATGAAGTGGATTGACGAAGCCGGTTCACGCATGGTCGGGCTGGGTGTGGACATCATCTGGATCGGCGACGATTTCGGCATGCAGACGGGGATGATCATCTCGCCGCAGCTTTTTCGGGAGTTCTTCAAGCCGCGCTACGCGTATCTTTTTGCCAAGTGGAAGGCGCTCAATCCCAATGTGAAGATCGCTTTTCACTCCGACGGCAACATCTTCCCGATCATTCCCGATCTTATCGAAGTGGGGTTGGATATCCTCAATCCTGTACAGCCAAAATCCATGGATCCCGCGAAGGTTAAGAAGGATTACGGAGATAAGCTCACTTTGTGGGGGACGGTGGATATTCAGGAGGTGCTGCCCTTTGGCACACCCGAGGATGTGGCCAACGAGGTGAAGCTGCGCATACAAACCGCAGGCAAAGGCGGCGGGCTGATTATTTCCCCCGCCCACAATATCCAAAGCGAAGTGCCGCTCGAAAACATCCTGGCATTCTACGAAGCGGCGAAGAAGTATGGTCGTTATCCGCTTGCAGTCAGCTGATTCGGTGCCTGAGGGAACAATCGCCCATCCCGTGTGGATAGGGCACAATGAACTGGCGACTGTCGATGCGGCGAAGCGTACGGAAGCAAGAACGTACTAAGGTTTACCCGTAACTGCAGCCACGCTTTTGGTCACGGGATTGGGTGGAGTATTGACTGGGGGCGGATTAGTGGGTGGCTTGGGTGGGACCACCTCTTTCTTGGGAGGTTCCGGCGATTCTCCTGGGGGGCTCGTCTGGGGGGTTGGCTTGCTTGTTGCAGGCACGATGGGAGGTGGTGCCGTCGGCGCCAGCAACCGTTCCGGAGTGGCGTCCGCCAGAATCTCCTTGACCTGCTCGGGATTGGTGAGCAGGGGGGAATGCACAAAGTCCTCCGCCGGCTTGTCATTGGTGATCTGCTGCATGAAGTCTAGCCAGATGGGTAATGCCACGCGGGCGCCTTCTTCCTTGGGACCGAGGGTGCGATGGTCGTCAAATCCCACAAAGACGCCGCAGGTCGTGGAAGGTGTGAAACCCAGGAACCATGCGTCGGTAAATTCGTTGGTGGTCCCGGTTTTGCCTGCCACGGGGTGCTTTGCCGCGAAGGCTTTTCCTGAAACGGCAGTGCCGGAGTTGAAGACCTCCCTTAACATTGAAACCAGAATGCGCGCGGTGGAGGCGGGAACGACGTCGGCTATCTCGGGCGGAAAATCATCGATCAGCCGTCCATCATAGTTGGTCACCCTGATCACCATGCGCGGCGCGATGTGGACCCCGTCGTTGGGAAAGGTGGTGAAGGCCGAGGTGTGTTCCAGAAGCGTCAGGTCAGACGCGCCCAGCGCCAGGGGCAGGTTGGGGACGAGGCGGGAAGTGAGGCCGAATTTGCGGCAGAGTTTGATGACCTTGTCCACTCCAATCCGCGCCAGGGTGCGCACGGCGGGAACGTTGCGGGACTCCGCGAGGGCGTGCAGCACCGTGATGGTTCCCTCGAACTTGTCGTCATAATTGTGCGGCGCCCAAAACCCGGAGGAAGTATGGTAGCCGATGGGCGCATCCACCACCGTGTCAAAGGGAGAAGTCCCGTCCATTACCGCCTGGGCGTAAACATAAACCTTGAACGATGAGCCCACCTGGCGTTCCGCCTGCACGGCGCGGTTATACTTGCTTTCCGCCCAGTCGTACCCGCCCACCATCGCCTTGATCTCGCCGGTGGAGTTGTCCAGGGCCAGCAGTGCGCCTTGCACATCGGGATCCTGATCGAGTGTGGCCTTGGCGTTGCTTCCCTTGACTTCCTTGATGAGGAAAAGGTCAACGTCGCCCGGAGCGAACAAGTCGGTGGGGAGATCCTTTTTGGTCCAGGAAAAATCCGCCGGGCTGATCCGCGCCATCACGTTGCCGAAGCGCACATCGGCGTGATCAGCCTTCACGTCCATAACCAGCCCGTTGACTAGTTCATCCACGGCAACGGGCCGCTTCCAGCCCTCATCAACGTAAGTTTCGAGCGTGATGGGACTGCCGTCCGGAGTCAGCAGGGGGGTCTTCAGAATGTTCTTCTCCGGCCCCCGCCAGCCGCGCCGCTTGTCGTCGTTGCGCAGGCCCTTCTTCAGGGTTTGTTCGGCCAATTCCTGGGTTTTGATGTTCAGCGTGGTGTAAACGCGAAGGCCCTTTTCGCGCACCGCTTCCGGCCCGTATTTTCTCTCCAGAAACTGCCGGACCTCTTCCACGAAATAGGGGGCAACCGTGTAACTCCAGCGTTGGATGTTTAATCCCAACGGGGCTGCGGTGGCCTCGTGAAGTTGGCTGGAATTGATCGCTCCCGTTTCGAGCATGGCAAGCAGCACCTGGTTGCGCCGTCTTCGCGCCAACTCCGGGTGGACAAGGGGTGAGTAAGCCGTGGGCGAACGCGGAATTCCTGCGAGCGTTGCCGCCTCCGGCAGGGTCAATTCATTCAGATGCTTGCCGAAATAAAATTGTGCCGCGGCTTCAAATCCGAAATTCCCGTGCCCCAGATCCACCTGGTTTGCGTACATGGTGAAAATCTGCGATTTTGTGAAATATCGCTCGATCTGGATGGCCAGCAGCATTTCCTGGAATTTTCTGCGGAAGCTCTTGTCAGGCGTGAGGAAAAGCATCTTGCTGAGTTGCTGGGTCAAGGTGCTTGCGCCCTGCGACTTGCGCCATTCCACCAGGTCTTTGATGGCGGCACGGAGGATTCCGAAAACATCCACTCCCACGTGGCTTTCAAAGTGCCGGTCCTCGATCGCGATCACCGCATTGCGAAGGATGGGTGGGATCTGGTTGGAACTTACAATGACGCGGTGCTCCAGGGCGAAGCTGCCGATGGCGGTGCCGTCGTCGGCGTAGAGTTCCGTCATCACATCGGGGCGGTAATCCTCCAACGAGCGTACCTTGGGGAGGTCGGAAGAGTAAACAAACACCAGTCCCCCCAAGGCGCCAACTCCCGCGGAAAAAAGCAGCAGGATCAGGAATACAAATTGGCCAAAGATCTTCCGGCTGTTCACCGGAGGGGGAGTGTCACGCCGTAGGGGCCCGGAGGTTATGGAATAGAAATCAGGAGCCATCTGGTACGTCCGAGACCCATTTTAGGCGGACGCAGCATCGCAGTCAAACGCATGATGAAGACGGTCGCGGATCAATTCAACCCCGGGCGGTCACAGCGCGTCTCCGCCGCAGTCCAAAGCGCCTCGCCCAGTCGGCTTGAAGGAATTGCTCACCCGTTGTCTCCCGTTTCCCTGTTGCCTCCGCGCGGCATCGCAGGTAGATTGAGTGCATGTCCTGGTGGTGGTGGCGTTCTGTTCTGAGGGCTACATCTTCGTGACTGTGAAAAGGCGACTTGCCGCCATGAACCGACGTTGGCTTGTTCTCGCGCTGGTCTTTTTCGGCATCCTCGTCAGCTACATCGATCGCGGCAATCTGAGTGTCGCGGCGCCATCGATCATGCGGGATTTCCGTATCGCGCCGTCCACCATGGGGGTGCTCCTCTCGGCATTTTTCTGGACGTACGCTGCCTTTCAGATTCCCGCCGGCGCGCTCGTGGACCGGTTCGGGGTCCGCCGGGCATACGCGGCCGGCTTCCTGGTCTGGTCGATGGCATCCGCGGCCATCGCATTCAGCCGGGGGACGGGCGACGTTATCGGCATGCGCATGTTGCTGGGCCTCGCCGAATCGATCGGTCCGCTGGCAAGCATATCCTTCATCCGCAACCATTTTGCGGGGACGGAGCAAGGTTTGCCCACCTCGATTTACATCGCCGGCCAGAATCTCGGCCCCGCACTGGGAGCGCTGGTGGGAGCCATTCTGCTGGATCGGTATGGCTGGCGCATGATGTTCGCCATTACGGGATTAGGGGCGCTGATCTGGCTGCCCGGCTGGCTGGCGGCCGCCCCGCCGGACGGAACACGCGCCGAACGCCAGGCGGGAAAGGCGGCTGACGATCTTGCCGAACCCCGGCGATGGACCTGGAGCACGCTCCTGGCCAACCGTACCTTTTGGGCCATGTCGTTCGCCATCCTGCTGTCCTCATATTTTTGGTACTTCGTTTTGACCTGGGTGCCGAGTTATTTGATTCTGGCCCGGGGGTTCTCCACTCTCGAAATGGGACGCGTGGTTTCGACGGCGCTAATTACGATGGCCATCGTGAATGTTATTGGGGGCTCCGTGGTGGATAAACTGGCGGCCCGCATTGGAGTGTTTCGCGCCCGATTGGGATTTGCGGCGGCGGGGTGGGCGGGGACGGCGGCAATCTTGCTGCTGTTGTTCACCCCGGATCGATCCTGGGCGCTTCCGATTCTCACCTTCGCCATGTGCGCGACCGGAATCGGCAATGCCAATTTCTGGACCATCGCGCAGCACGTTCCGCCGAAGAACATGGTGGGGCGCACGGTGGGATACCTGAACACGGTATCCGTGGCGGCAGGCGCAGCGGCGCCAGTGATTACGGGCTACCTGCTGGGGTCGCAAAAACATTTCGGAATGGCGATTCTGGTCGCGGGCGTGTGTCCTGCTCTTGCTGCCGTCTGCCTGCTGGCGGCGGGATCCCAGGGGCTCGAACGGATGAAGGAGTATCTCGCCGGGATAAACGCTGGCCGCGAGGCCGGCAGGGGAATGTAGGGCCGAACAGCGTTCGGCCGGGGCCCAACGACGTTGGACCCGAAATTGGGCCGAAGGCTCTTCGGCCCTGCATGGCGGGACAAACCCGCCGCTACAGGAGGAGCGTATCTCTGCCCTACCTCCGGGCTACCCGCGGTAAATGCCGCGCAGGTCTCGTCCGTCTCCTTATCGGTTCTTGGTTAGGAGTGCCCGGGGATGAACGGCTTGGATGTCAGGATAGCGTGCAAAGTCACGCTCGTTGAAGGTAAGAACTCGTTGGATACCGTGGACGCGCATTGCCGCCGCCAATCGCGCGTCGTGAACCTGCGCGCCAGAAACATTGTGGCTCACAATTAGGGCGCGCCATTCCTGATGGACTGCCACGCTGTCAGGCAGAAACTGCAACTTATCCTCGAATGCTCTGGCACGGCGGTCGGTTTCCTGAGGGGAAAGCGCGAACCCATTTTGATCGAGCGGTCGAGTGCAGGTGTTCCAGAATTCCGCAACATTTTGCGATGTGTAGC
>Ga0182027_10013626_pt1 | contig 11315 bp, 11 predicted proteins | sample 712E1DmetaG_FD_121300 | JGI IMG/M metagenome (GOLD analysis project Ga0182027, IMG submission 121300) | Permafrost microbial communities from Stordalen Mire, Sweden - 712E1D metaG (Illumina Assembly) | ecosystem: Environmental > Terrestrial > Soil > Wetlands > Permafrost | place: Sweden...
ATAATTTGTTACACCCTGCGGTCTTGCCGCAGGGAACAAATTACGAGGATTCTCCCGCTTTGCGGGATCCCGCGAAGCGGTGACAAAGGAGGTTACTCCTTTGGTCGATCCGTCCCGCCAAGGCGGGGCGGTATCGAAATACATTCAGAGAGTAAAAGTATTTACAAAATATTTTGCCAGTATTAATGCCAATAAATCAATATATATTTCTTAATCGAAATTCCCCGCCATGGCGGGACCAGAGGATGTTTCCTCGAAGATTACTTCCGCTCCGCTAGGGACTCCTCATTAATTTTGTTCTACCCCGCCAAGGCGGGGTGGTCTAAAATTAATAAATTATTAGCGGGAACAAATCTGGGGAATTAGATTACTAAGCAGGCGTCTTTTTTTGCTTTTGACCCTGGCCGACGCTATCCATCTGCTTCTTCGTTTCTTCGGAAATATTTTTCCAGTGTGATTTTAATTCATCCACAAGATCGTTCATTTCATGAGCGTCGACATCTTTCATCGCTTCATACTGCGGACGCATATCGTCGACGATCTGTTCATATTTTTCCCGGGTTATGTCTTTGGTTTCTTTGATCCGGCGCGTCAATTCATCACGCATTTCATCAATCCAGTTTCCGGCGTTCGCGCGGTTCCGGCGATCGATCAACAACATGGCAACGGCTGCGGCCACAAAACTGGCGGCTATTACCGCGGATTTCATTTTATTATTAGCCATAATTTTTTTTATGCATATCTAAACTAACATTTTTCGTCATTTCAAATTTTTTTACAGAGTCACTTTGGTTTTTTAGTTTTTGGTTCCAATATTTATCGCTTGTTTAAATATAGTCAATTTGCATTAATATATTATGAAAGTATTGACGCAAGCGTAGATAACCGTATGGCGGGTTTAATTCATGGGTAAACATATAGTGAGCGGAGGGTGGGTAAATCAACAAATCAAACATTGTGCTTGCGGCCTCAAGTCCGGAATATAAACGTACTCATTCTGCCTCTCAAAAACGGTTCTAACGTTGTTCACGAGCCTAGCTGTATCTTGGCTTCGGCGTGGCAAAGCCCGCTGAAACGAGCGAAAGTGGGTTTCGGTACGCCTCTCTAAATCCACGGCGCATCTACGGCGTGGCAAAGCCCGCTTATTGGAATTACTTTATTTATGTATTTTGTTTACAGTTTAAAATGCGGTGATGGTTTCTACGTCGGCTGTTGTGAAAATATTGAGGAAAAATTGGAGCGGAATGAAAAAGGTTATGTTCCGGCGACAGCCAACAGGTTGCCAGTCGCTTTGGGATTTTACTTCGCCATCCCCGACAAATACGCCGCTTTCGAATTCGAAAGATACCTCGAATCCGGCTCCGGCCGGGCATTCATCAAAAAGTATCTATTGTAGTGATTTTAAGTCGCTTCAAGGCGGTTTTTTAGTTACCCGGCAATATTGACAAATATCAATTAATTTTCTATGCATGGAGTTATGGTGCATACTGGAGTTTTGTTGGAAAGAATAGTGAAGCTGGTAAGATTAGTTATCGGACTGGGATTTGAAGGAACTGCATTATACGCATTCATAAGTATAGCAACCCATCCCGCTAATGACCAAACTTGGAATATTGTAGCTGGGATACCGTTCGGGATAATTATGTTTGTGTGGGGATTGGCGTTTTTATTTTAAAAACGCCATCCTTTTTTTAACTAACACTAAAATATAGTGTGTGGCCTGTGGGGTAAAATTCAAATAGCTGCGTATTTTTTCAAATCAGAAATATAGATATTCCCATTTTGCCGCTTAAAAATGTTTCTAATGTTGTTCACGATTTCCCGATGCTTAAAACCACCCGGCAATGGGTGGTTTTGGTTTGTATTAGGGAACGTATCTAAAACAATTTTAAACCGCAGGGTGGGTAAACATGATAATGATAACGATGAGCTTGCTTTCTGTTGGTGTCGCGTGTTACCAGACACAGACAGCCAGACGCATTAAACATAAAAAAGGTGCGTAATTCCAAGGCCCCGAATTAGTGTTATACTATTAATTATTATCCATAAATTATGAAAAGCAATTATTTTTTTACGTTATCGTTGATAATATTTTTAGCAGTTTACTCTATCTACGTATTTATATTTAATTTCAACATTAATGATTATTCGGATATCATTGTAGCCACCACTTTCTTTTTTACTTTGTTTTCGGGTTTTTTTATAACCAGGCAGAATGACCGCTATTCGGCGATTTCCGACGAAATATCAAATACCGACGGTCTTTTTTCGCTGCTATACCGAATTTCAAGCTCGGTGCCCAGCGTTCAGGAGAAAGTAAGAAAAGCGCTAAGGGACCACTACCAGAAAATATTAGATACCAATAATTGGGCTTACCATATCTTGAATCCCTCAACCACAATAACGCAGATTTTCAATGCCTACAGCGATACTTCGGGCGACGATGCCGACAAACTTGGAAAATTCAGCGATGGTTACGGCGGCGCATTCGCCAGCTTACAAGTTTCGAGAAAAAGGATGATTATGCTTTATGATGAAAAACTTTTGCCGTTGCAGTGGTTTATTGTGATTGTTCTGGGCATTCTGGTGGTTGTATCGTTTAACTTCATTCCTAGCCACGAACTTCTCATAAATATTTTAAAAGTATTTTTTGGTATTGCGGTTCTCTTTGTTATTTTATTGTTAAAGCAGTTGGATGACCTTTCCATTTTCGGTAAAGATTTCAATAAACGGACCGCCAATGACATTCTAAGGATCGTTGACGAAAAAGACCAGCAAGAAATAAAAATGTAAAGTCGAACAAAAGTGAGGAGAGGTGAGGGGTAATTAAACCTTCACCGCTTTTTATTTAAAACACGGAATATGAACATAGCTATTTTTCCGTTGGATAATGGTTCTAACGTTGTCCACGATTCTCTGTAAAACCTTGACAATAATATTAAAGTTGATTATAGTATAAGCGGAGGTTAAAAAAATGGTCCAAGGGAATGAATGCCAGATCCATTCTTGGAGTGTTTTAACCGATACTACCAAAAAGGGACGCTTTCTGCTTTTGGCGCTGAATCGCTACAAGTTAAAAGAAGCAGTTTATGATTCGGTAATACGGCGCCAGCAGATACGCTGCGTGACATGCAATCACGAAGAGTATCGGGGCTACGTGGTGGCGATACCTCCCGAGTACGATAACGGTTCCCGGTATTATTACTATCTTAACGAAGATAACACGCCGGGAAAGTTGTTTGATTTATATGAGGTTACGGCTCGGTTGAGGCGGGGCATTGATATTGGAAGCTCGATGCGTATTTTGCCTTGTATACCCAGCCCTCATTTGCCGGTATTGCGCGTCAGTGTCCCGACGGGTTCGGAAGCGCGGGTGGTTCAATATTATGGCGAATTGAACGGTAGCTCGGAAAATGTTTTGCGCTGGGTTTGGAAACAGGGCGCAGGCGCTCCTGGCGCCGCTCAATATGGCGCCCAGTGGTACGTGCTTGTAAGCTTTACTCCAGCCTGGATGGCCTATGAACAGCTGGCCAGCTATCCGCCGGAGCAAATTAAGGAAGCACCCGAAGCGATTAGCTATGTGCCGCCGTCTGAAATGGTTGGCATACGGGTAGCTGTGATTACAGATAAAAATGAACAGCTGGAATTTGTGCGCAATTTGGCAAGCGAAACCAATTTTGACATTTTAGATCCGACAACCGTGATTGTTGAGATTTAATGCCGAATGATGGTATCGCTTGCCCTTTTTTAAAAAATGTTGATTTGACCCGACCAATAATAAATATTATAGTCAAAACAGGATTGCTAAAAGCATATTTTACCATGAGTAATGATACTCAAACAACAATCAAAGCCAGAGACCGCGACTCGCTTCTTGTTTCAAAAGAACGTTCTTCGATATGGCAAAAATTGAAAGGTAAATGGTAGGATGTAAATATCAATAAAAATTATGCGAAAGACATTGCATTACAATATAATTTTAAGTCCGGAACCGGGGGGCGGTTTTACGGTAATTGTGCCCGCTTTGCCGGGATGTGTTAGTTTTGGTAAAAATTTGGAAGAAGCGAAAAAAATGGCCAAAGACGCGATCGAGGCGTATATTGCCAGTTTAAAAAAACATAACGAGCCGATTCCAACCAGCGACGGCGAGTTAGTTTCATCCTTGGATGTGGCATATGCCTAAATTACCCGCGATTACTCCCAAAAAATTGGTAAAAGTTTTTGAGCGGCTTGGTTTCCAGATTGACCATATCTCTGGGAGCCATTTTGTATTATATCACCCGGTCGATAAAAAACGCGTTACCATCCCAAGCCACGCTAAAGACTTGCCCAGAGGAACGTTGCTGGCAATATTGCGCCAATCAGGAATCGATAAAGTCCAATTGACCGATTTGCTAAAAAATTAGCGCATCATTTTCAACTCTCCCCGGTAAACATAAAGCCTTCGAATTCAAAAATACCTCAAATCCGGCTCCGGCCGGGCGTTTATCAAAAAGCATTGATTGTAGTGATTTTCGTCCGCCTTATGGGCGGTTTTTTGGTTGATGTTATTATTGACTATGTTAAAATATTATGTTAGAGTAATTCAAGCATAATTCATCACTTGCGTTTTGGAGAAATATCCAGGAGAAAACAAATGTCTGAGAGAAACGTTGGAAAGGTTGAATATAAAAAAGGTGTAGTGCCGGATGACTATAAGTGCGACCATTGTGGAGCGCATGGTATAAGACTATGGCGCGAATATCAATCCATGGCATATATTACAACTCTGCTATGTGCTGATTGCGCCGAGGAACGGGGAAGGAAAAGCCATGGAGGTAGCTGGAGAAGTTCCTTCAGTCAGGGACAGGGCAACCAAATTGGATGGTTCATACCTGCGGTTCCAGTTGAGCGAGAGAATAACTACTGCAGTTATACCTCAATACCAGTTGATGGATATAATTGGTGGAATAGGCTTCCGACAAGGTTATAGGCCAATGGAGGTTTTAATACGACCGCAAAAAATACCGGAGAAGCCCATCCTCTGTTTGTTGTATTTTTGATGCTGGCGCCGATCGTAAGCCTGGTTTTCTTTGGCGGATTGGAGGTAGGTTATATAAACACTTACCATAATTTCTTCTTGGCGTTTGCAGGAACATTAATAACCGTGTATGCGATAGCCGGGGATATTACGATCGTTGTAATGTTGATACACAATAAAAAAAATTATGGAAGTTGGACAGCTTTCGAATTCATTTGGGAATAAACGAAGTCCAGCTTTTTTTATTTTTTAAATATTCTTTGTCTGTTCAATTTGATCAAATGCATTACTGATCAAATGCATTACTTCAAAGAGATTTGTGCTAATATTAATCAATGATTTATTAATTTTAGACCACCCCGCCTTGGCGGGGTGGAACAAAATTAATGAGGAGTCCCTAGCGGAGCAAAAGTAATCTTCGAGGAAACATCCTCTGGTCCCGCCATGGCGGGGAACTTCGATTAAGAAATATATATTGATTTTATCAATGTATTTTGCGTAAGCGACATCCGTTTCACTGAGGAATCCTCGTAATTTGTTCCCTGCGGCAAGATCGCAGGGTGTAACAAAATATAAACAAATCCATTTTGCCGCTGGAAAATAGTTCTAAGGTTATCCACGATGCCCTTTGGGGGTGATCCTATTCATCAAGGCACCGCCGTTGGCGGTGGTGTCTGGTTGCTATAAATAAAAATAACGGAGAATAAATGCGCAAAAAGATAAAATTAACAGTTCTAATTATCCATTTGGCGGCGCTGATTTTTTTAAAAGAAACAACTTTTGCTGCCGCACCAACGTCATTGCAAACAACGAGCATTGAAGCCGTTAAAACCATAGCAGTCGCTGATGGTGATTACGCTAACGGCTGGCAATGGGTTTTTGCAATTTCTTTGCCGAGCAGCGACACATTCTTAAAAATAAAATTCAATAATTTTGCCGGTAGTTCAGACGATAGTGTCGCCGCCAATAATATTCGTTTTTATTCCAAGCAATCGGCCAACGCCTATGACGCTAGCCACGCAATTACAATCACGCAAGCCGATGTCTTTAGCCAGCCGCTAAATTTAATACCTGCAAGTACCAACGGCCCATCCAACAGACAAATCAAAATTTTTGTAGAAACACGCATACCCGCCGGATCAGCGGGCGGTTCCTACGCCGCCGGCTATCATATTTATGCTGGAACCGACCGGTCAATCAGAGAAATACCGCCTTTAATGTCATCAAGCAGCCAGGATCACTTAATTGGATGGAAAACCTCCAATTTCCAGGCAGCTCCGCCTTCCCGTATTGATAATAATAAATATGATGCCGTACCAATTATAGGATTCTTTCCAAGTGGAAAATTATTTCTTATTTATTATGAAGGCGTTGGAGACGCGCTTTCTGGAGGATTAATCAAATTGCAAACATCCAATAACCTCGGAAAAACATGGAGTGTCGCAAAAACCATAATATCTGATCCAAAATACGACATCCTAGGCACTGCAGGCGGCGCAACATCTTCGGGCAGGTTAATAATATCTTATGCGCAGTATAAAAATAAAACATCAACCTTTTTGGACCTACGCTACATTTATTCCGACGACGAAGGTTTGACATGGTCAAAACCGGTCCAAATACCTAATGACGGCATGACAGCATATCAAACATACGGAAGACTCATTGGCATCGGCAATAATAATTTATTAATGTCATGGTATGGCCGAAACGCAACCAATCATTGCGTCTATGCCATCAAAAGTGGCGACAACGGAACAACCTGGAGTAAGGCGGTTCGAGTATATTGCGGAACAGGCGCTTATAGTGAAGCCTCATTTGTTTATCTTGGCAAAAACCGAATCTTGGGAATAATGAGAAACGATGGCGCAATGAACCCATTGCAAGTATTAAGCCTTGACAATGGCGCCACCTGGTCTTTCTCTGGCAATGTAAATTGGGAAAGCTTGCCCCTGGCTATTAATTGCGACCTGGAATCTTATAAAACAATTGACGGCAAAACGATGATCGTTGCTTATTATCAAAGTCGAAGCGATGGATATCTAAAATCAATCACCAGTACCGCTGACGATTTGATTACTTATGGCGCAAAAGGTTGGAACCTCGCCAGCAAAGTTTCGATAGCTTCGTTTATCGGAGCTTCGGGCTATCCCTCTGCCATTCATCCATATGGCGCGCCAGCGGCAATTGGCTGCTATTATTCTTGGCTTAATCCGCACCATACAACGCTGGATTTCTTTTTGTCAGACTTTAACGTAAATACTTCTGTAATATCGGGAACGGTATTAGCTCCAGTTATCCCTCAATTACATTTTGATTTAAGCGAATCGAGAATAGTAAATGTCGCGGCATTCAAAAAATATCTATTTCCGTTTCCGGCAATACAAAATGCCAATATCATCGGCTTGGACGGCTCGATATCGTTAACCTCAACTGGACCCGATCTGGCGCAATTCCTGGCAATTATTGCCTACAACCCCGATGGATGTCCAGGTAACGGCGAAGTCTATGATTCCTATAAAGCCATTCAGCAAAAATATCCCAACTGGAAAAAACTGTTTCCATATATCATCAAAAACTCCAAAATCGGAACCACAACCATTCCCACCATAATACGACTGGTGCAAAAAATACCAATCAAGGGTTGTCTCTTCGAAATCCTTGATGGCGGAGATCCGGCAAGCGCCGCCGCTACAACCTTAACTGGCAATATGAAGTTAATCTATGATTTGGGTACCGTACCCGCCAACCCGCCCCAGCTGACTAGTATGGATTATGAATATATATATGGCAAGAACTGGGGAGCGCCTTGGACAGATTATTGCACTTCTGGCAAATGCGCGTTTATGGCCGTATATCCAAAAACCACCGCTACAACAAGCATTTTGAATCTTATCGGAGACGTCAGTTCCGGCGCTTTTACCGGATCGCCCTATTCCGATCCGCCCGCCGGCTCCTGGAAAGCCCGCTTCGATTACTACATTTATAAAGGATGTAAAGATCTAACGCCCGGCTACAATGGACCCGCCGATTATTATGCAACTATTCCCGCAGATGCAAAAAAAATTGCCAGCATTCAACTCAATGGCAATGGCAAACAGTCAATTAATAAACCAATAAAAGAATTATCTTCTCCAATATTCATGAACGCCGGTGATTGCGTAGTTTCACTGGTAAATTTCATCAGCGCCACTGGCGGATCAGCCAGTCTCGAAAGCCAGGCATCTTATCTTTCTCAACCTGTAAAAAATTAACCGCGGAAATCACTGGTAGAAAATACTAACGGATTAATCAGAAGATTCTTCCCAAGAAGACGGTTTTTTGAGCCGTTTCCAGCGGCGAGGTCCAAATGGTTGAGCGCCTACTTAACTCAAGGCCAAGGAAACGCCCTGACTGGAAAACTCCTTATGGGGTATTCTATGAATTAACGGGCGTTGCACTTCGGAGTTGAATGTAGGTCGAAAATGTTTGACAATACCATATAAATATTGTATTGTTTCGATTAGTATTCGCTGTAAAAAATTAATAAGGATTTTGAGGTGAAATAGGTGATAAATATTAGTACCGCTGAAACACATCAAGAAATTAACGGGATTGAATCGGAGCAATTTATTTCTCCAAGGCTGGCAGAAATATTAGGTTTATCCAAAGAGGAAATGGAAGAAGTAAACTCATTGGACAAAAAAGCCCCGAAAGAATAAAAAAAATGATGCAGCTCATAGTAATCGCTGTCTTGGAAAGGGCTTTCAAACATTTGGATGATGGGTCGTCATTCCAACTGGCAGATGTTCCTTTCATGGAAGCGGTTAAAGAAGAGGAACTAAAGATTTTCGGAGTTGCAACGCCGCCCTGCCAGATAATGGTCTACCAAACAGGGTCAAAAATGCTTTTTGACGGCATGAGATCGACTTTGAGGCAAATCATTCCCACCATCTTTGAAATGGAGCCGCCCGATAAGTTGTTGAGTGATTTAAGGCGCAACCGATCAGCGCTAAAAAGCATTTATACGATAATCGTTGATATCAAACTAATCTTGCTTCTAATTCCAGAATATCTGAGGGTGAGGCTTGTGAACACGGAGTTGGCCAAATTAGTTCTTGGTCAATACGATCTGATTGAGTTAGTGGAGGTTTCCAAGGAAGAGCTAAGGATTGCGGATAACAACATTCATAAATGGGCTAATGGACAGGGCGATGACTATGAAATAAAAAAACGCTATGTTCTAATCCACGAAGAAATTCACAATCTTGATGCCCAATATTATGGCTCAATGGGTTGTCAGATTGGCATGATCAAGAAGCAACTCGCCAAAACGAAGGGCAGAAAAAATAAAAAAATGACAAAAGAAGATAAGGATGAGGCATTGGCTTTTGCTGCCGCTGTCGAGGGGCGTGCGGAGTTTTTCACCGGATTAATATCCAAAGAGCTTCTTCCAAATTTTGTTTACGAACAAACAGAACCGAATTTCTTGAGAAAACTTTACTGGAAGATAATCGGCATCGAAAAACTAACAAATAATTACGTTCAGGGGCCGATATTTATCCAGTACCTCTATGACAAGGGTGGCATTAAATTGGCAAACATAGTATTCGAAAAACCACCCATCTCAATGAAGGAAATCGATAATCCCGAGCTTTACCTTCAAAGAATAGGAGCTAGCTGATTAATGCTAACGCTCCTTTTTTATTAAACACCCGTAACGAAGCGGAAGGTGGTTTAAGAAGATACCCCGTCGCGTTTGCCCGGTGAGATTAATTTACATTGCCGTGATAAAAATCTACTTAAATCCAGTATGTAAATATACCGGTTTTAATTTACGAAATTGTTTTAACGTTGTTCGTGATCGCCCGATGTTTGAATCCAACCAGCGATGGGTGTTTTTTGGTTTGCGTAAAAGACTACAGCTAAAACAATAGTGAGCGGTTGGGGTAAAATAATCCAGTACTTACATACAGCCTTTACAAATATAAACTAATATATTATTCTTTTTTGGGAGGAATCACAGATTAGTGAAAAAAGTTGGTCGGGTGTTCCTGGACCTAATAGCTGGCAAAGATCTTTTAGGGGCAGGGATCACAGAGGCAGCAGATGCCCATATTGCCGAGCGCCAACAAGAGAAGTGGGCGGACGGTTGCACTGTTCAACCTGGGGTTGTCTAAACTTTGCCCAGAGTTGACTTTGTAATACTGCATAATTTGAAGCTTATAGCTTCTTTTTTATTCAACATTTTTTTGGCTAACTTAATAAGGCGGGGTGGGAAAATCAAACTTTCACTGATTTTGGTCTCAAATCCGGAATGAAAACATATTCGTTTTGTCGCTCAAAAAAGTAATAACGGTGTTTGCGATTCACCGATGCGATTTTTGAAATAAATTTTGACTCGGGAACGTGTTGGAAAAACTTGAAATCGTTTTTTTTGCATGGGTTCATACCTATTTTTTGTGTTTTTTGTAGCGTTAACGGTTATTTACAAAAATAAAAAAAAGTTTTATTAAATAGATGGTGATGAAAGTGATAATCATTCAGAGAGGAAGCGATGAAGAGCGATTGCCGACGCCCTTTCAAAAAGAGTTCGTCGAGGCGTATAAAAAAGAATTTCCAGATGACAAGGACAAGAATTTAACCTCAAAAAGGGTCACTCCAAACAGAGTTACCATCTATGATGGGACATGGCCTGTAGGAATAATATTGTTGGATGAACAAGAGGTTAAGGCAATGGGGTGGATACCCGATCAATGATCAATTTATCAATTTTTTGAAAGTTGGTCTTTTTTATTTAATCCCCACAGGTTTTTTTGTTTGCATCGTTCTTAATCAAATATATATGAGTAGCGAGATAGGGTAAATTAAACTTTCATTGCTTCCGGCCTCAAATCAGGGATAAAATATGTCATTTTTGTCGCTGGTTAATGATTTTAACATCATCCGCGATTGCCGGTAAAATGTTGACATTGACACAGAAATGTGGTATTAACTTGGTAAGGTGAATAAATTGAAAGAGAGTTCGTTTAGAGTCATGGGATTTCTTATCCTGGCCTATTTGGCGGTTTTTTATGCAAAGTTTGGTCCGCTATTTAGCCAAGATATTGTACAATGTGAATTGTATCTGATTAATATAATTTTGGTTCTAGGCTTGGTCTTATATGCCGCAGGGCAGCTGTCGAATTATGAGCCAAATATGCCAAAGAATATGATCAAGATGGCGCTTGTCTGGTTTGCCACGGGTTTGCTGTGGGGCGGAATGAATTTTTGGGCAATGATCATTGCGGGCTATGTGTGTTTCTACTTAATTGGA
>Ga0182027_10013627_pt1 | contig 11315 bp, 7 predicted proteins | sample 712E1DmetaG_FD_121300 | JGI IMG/M metagenome (GOLD analysis project Ga0182027, IMG submission 121300) | Permafrost microbial communities from Stordalen Mire, Sweden - 712E1D metaG (Illumina Assembly) | ecosystem: Environmental > Terrestrial > Soil > Wetlands > Permafrost | place: Sweden...
CCCAGCGTTTGCGACGCGTTGACGAAGCGGCTGGGGGACGATTCCGTCACGTGGGAAAACGCCGCTTGTTGCGGCGGGAACGGAGTGGGCGCAGGCGCTTGAGCGGCCCGCTGATGCCTGGACGCAGACCACAGGCGTTCCAGCAGGGCATTGAGCAGCCGGATTCGAACGGGCTTGGTGAGAACGTGGGTGACACCGTGCAAGAAGGCTTCCTCTTCCCATTCGGATTGGCTGGCGGCGGTGTAGGCGATAATGGGACATTTGCTGTCGCGTCGGCGGAGCCGTTCGATGGCCCAGACGCCCTGAACACCAAGAAGATCTACATCCAGAATGCACGCGCCGGCCAGCCTGTGCATCAACAGCGGCTCGGCTTCCTCCACCCCGACTCGATGAACAACGCGATATTCCTCCGGGTTCAGACCCGCCCGAATCACTTCGGCGAAGTCTGGATGAGGCGACAACACCAAAATGGTTTTCATTGTTCTTTGAGCCAGTGACGGCGATGCTCGAATCCAGTCACTGCCCCGGATAATCCACAACTTGCGCTCCAAGGTCAATTCAATCTTACAGGGGGTAGTGTCCCAATTTAGGTAGGGCGCGTCACTCCGTGCGCGCCGTTCTCCGTATTTGCGGCGGGCAGAGGACTGCCCGCCCTACCCAAATTTTCGAATTAGGACACTGCCTTACAGGGAGGCGGGAAAATTTTCCGCCGCGAAACGAATCAACCGGAACTGAGCAATTTTTCCCACAAATTCTCGTTCAACAGCGCTTTCTTGAGAAAATCCGTGTCACCGGGGGTTGTCGCAACGAGTTCCGGTCGAAGCGGCAGGTGAAGGGTGAAGGTCGTGCCATGACCGGGTTGGCTGCGAGCTTCGATTCTTCCACCGTGATGGTGCACAATAAAAAAAGAAGCCATCAGGCAAATGCCATATTCGGACGGCACCCGGCCGCGCGCGGCAAACGGGTCGATGACCGCGCGCAACGCCTCGTCCGGCAATCCAGGCCCGTTGTCGCTGATTTGAACGACAATTTCCTGTTTTGGGTCATTCTGTAATTCCGCCGACAACGTGATGCGGCTGCCGGCGGGCAGTATGGCCAGTTCTTCCTTGAGCAATAATTCAAACAGCCGGCAAAATTTCGGTTTGTCCACGCGCAAAAGGGGAAGCGAATCCGGAATCCTGTTTTCAATCTCAATCCGCCGCGCGGCCAATGGCTCTTTAAGCGATTTGACCGCGTCGCCGACGGTTTGATGCAGGGAAACCTGGTCGGTGAACGGCGCCGATGGATTTTCCGACGCCGTCCAAAGGTCTTTAAGCAGGTCGTTGATTTTTTCAATCTGCGACTGGACGTTTTGGTGATAGTCCTTCCAGAAATCGGGATTGCGCAAGCCCTGCAAATCCGTTTTCTCCTCGTTCATTTTCTCCGGCGCGAGGTCAAGAAACGTTTTCACCGCCACAAGCGAATTGCGAATGTGATGGCTCAATCCGGCGGCCAGCAGGCCGAGGGTTACGATGCGATCGGCAATCATCATATTGTGCAGCACGGACATTTTTTCGCGAAGCAACTGGTCGCGCTCGGATTGCACGGCGAAAAATTCCAGGCCGCGCTTCATGGTTTGCTCCAGTTGCAGCGGGTCCCACGGTTTCGAAACGTATTTGTAAATCGCGCCGCTGTTGACCGCGGCAATGGCGGCGTCCATATCCGCATAAGCCGTGACGAGGATGCGGATGATGCGCGGACGGAACTGCCGCGCCCGTTCCAAAAGCCAGACGCCCTTTTCGCCGGGCATCCGCTGGTCGGTCATCAGCAGGCCGATTTCGTCGGCGTGCTGTTCGAGCAGTTTGAAGCCGGCCTGCGCGTTCGCGGCCGTGAACACGCGGAATTCATCGCCAAACGCACGCGCGAAGTTCGTCAACGACATCTCTTCGTCGTCCACGTAAAGGATCGCGAATTTTTTATAGTCGTACAGGTTTTCCATGGTGAATTTACGATTCGGCGGCTGGTTCGGCTTTGGCGGGGAAATCCAGGGTCAATTCGCAAAACCGGCCCACTTCGGTCTTTGCCGAAATGCGCCCGCCGTATCCACGCACAATGCGGTGACAAATGCTCAAGCCCAACCCCATGCCCTCGCCGATTTCCTTTGTTGTGAAGAAAGGGTCAAAAATTTTATCCAGATGCTCTTTCTTTATGCCCGTGCCGTTGTCGCGAACGACAATAAGACCGCGGTCGCCTTCCGCGCGGCCTTCGATCCAAATCGTCGGCTCTTCATTCTCGAATTTCTTGTCTCGCATTGCGTCGAGCGAATTTTGCAACAAATTGACCAAAACGTGAACCAATTTATTCCGGTTGGCCAAGACGGTTTGGTCTTCGGCGAGCCTTTGTTCAATCCGCACCTTGTCCTTCCACTCTCCGGCGAGGAACCGCAGCGACGTGTTCACGGCGTCGGTCACGTTCACCAGCTCGCTCGGGCCGGCTTCCGGGTGCGTGAACACGCGCAAATCAGACACGATGTTTTGCACGCGTTTGATGCCTTCCTCGGCGTCATTGAGGATTTCCTCGTATTCGGCGCGCTCTTTCGGCTGGAGATGCTTGCTCTTATTGCGCAAAGCGAAGAGGGCGGTTGTCGCAAAATTCAGCGGATTGTTGATTTCGTGGATAATGCCCGCGCTCATGCGTCCGAGCGAGGAGAGTTTCTCGGATTGCACCAGTTGAATCTCCGTTTCCTTGAGCTGCTCGATGGTGTCGGTCAACGCCAGGTTCTGCTTGGAAAGCTTGTGCTGAAAATCGTGTGACTCGATGAGGTTCTTGATGCGCGCATGAAGTTCGGTGGACGAAAAGGGTTTTGCCAGGAAATCATTCGCGCCCAACTCCAGCGCGTTGAACTTGGTTTCCTCGTCCGCGCGCGCCGTCAGCAGAATGATCGGAATATCCGCCGTGTCCGCGCGCTTGCGCAACTCCCGGCACACATCCAGGCCATCCATCTCCGGCATCATCATGTCCAGCAGAATGATGTCCGGCAAAAACTGCGTTGCTTTCTCAAGCGCCTGCACTCCGTCCGCTGCTTCGAGCACGTCATAATGCTCATCCAGATGCGACCTTAGGAAACGGCGCATATCCGGCTCATCGTCGGCCAAAAGCACCACGGGCCGCCGGCCGCGTTTGCCCAATTCCACGGGCTTTGCCGCTTTGCGAAGCGCCGTCATCGCCGGGAAAAATTCCGCGCGCCGATACAAATTGGCCAGCCATTCCTCCGAGGCAGCCGCGCCGTCTTCGGGTTTTGTCTCTCGTCCCTCGTCCCTCGTCCCTCGTCCCTCCATTTCGGCCTTTTGATACGGCAACCGCACGGTGAATGTCGTGCCCTTGCCTTCCTGACTTTCCACCGAAACAGTGCCATGCATCATCCCGGTCAACTCCTTCACCAGCGCCAATCCGATGCCAACGCCCTGATATTTGCGCTGGGACGAACTGTCCGCCTGCCAGAAGCGGTCGAAAATGAATGGCAGGTTTTTTTCAGCGATGCCGATGCCGGTGTCGCTGACGATCAAAGCGAATTTGTCACCTTGTTTTTCCGCGCGCAATTCCACGCGCCCGCCATCCGGGGTGAACTTCAGCGCGTTGAATAAAAGATTGAGCACAACTTTTTCCAGTTTATCGGAATCGGTCGCCACGACGCCCAGCTGAAAATCGGTGTGGGTTTCCAGCTTGATATGTTTGTCCTCGGCCACCTGCCGCACTGCGCTGGCTAAACCTTTGATGAAATCCGCGACTTCAAGGGGTTCGTTTTTGATTTCCATGCGGCCTGCTTCAAGGCGGATGAGGTCGAGCAAATCATTGATGAGCTTGAGCAGCCTCATGCCGTTGGCATGCATCGTGGCAAGCAATTCACGCGCATTATCGTCAAACGCACTGCCAAAGCGCTGGAGCAGCGTTTCCAATGGCGAGAGCAACAAGGTCAGCGGCGTGCGCAATTCATGGCTGATATTGGCGAAGAAATGGCTCTTGAGATGATCAAGCTCGACGAGCCTGCGGTTGGTCTCTTCAAGCTCGTGTTTGCTTTTATCCAACTCATAGCGGGAAACGAACTCGCGATATCGGAACTGGCTAAAAAAATGGTTGCCGGTTACGACAATGATGCCGGTCGAGATCAAAAAATAGAGGTTGTTGATAACAATGCCCTTGAATTCAAAAGGTGCATGGAGACGACAGGCGACAAGGTATTCCGCCATCACCAAAGAAACAGCGATGAGGCTCTCGCGAAAAGTCCAGCGAAGGACGAATCCAACCACTAACAAGACGAGATTCAGCCCGGCATAGTAAGGTGAATCCGCTCCTTGCGTCCGGTAAATCATGTAGGAAATACATGAACCGGGAAGAAGCACCAACGTCACTCCGAAAAACCGATAGTAATGCCGCCCGAATTGCGTTAGCAAAATCGCGAGAAACACGCCGATAAGCGCGGAGCAAGCCAGACGCAGCATTAAAAAAACACCCGCCAACTCCGGATAAACGCTGTAATCAATTATCGTGAAGGATGGCACCAGCACCATTCCCAAGATACAGCCAATCCTGATATTATTAATGGCGACTTCCCGGTCGTAATGCTCAAACGCCTGCTTAATCTGTTGCGAATTTAAGTCCATCGCTTCAGTTAGTCTTTGGTTTTCTCACCTCGAGAAATAAATTTACTGCGACAGGCTCGGTGATGACAGACCAGCTATCCGATGGCGCGTTGTCGGGAACAAATGAAGATAGGCAGCGTGCGTCACGATAAATTAAATGCCAATCTAGAAGAAACTCCAACATTTGACGAAAAGGTACTTTGTCGTCCATGTTTGCTGTAACAACCAAACCGTCTGGAGCGAGGTGTTCATAAAATAGGCCGACGAGTTGCCGACACATTTGGTCGGGCAAATAGTCGAACAAACCGCCGCAATAAATTAGGTCAAAATTGCTCCCTAGGGAGCTGTGCGAAGAAGACAACGAATTCTTGATCAACTGGGTAACAGACGTTTGCTGGATTTGGATTCGAGTGTGACGCTTATATCGCGTTTTTATTTCTCCCAATGTAGATGTGACGTAATCAAGTGTTTCTGTATTAAAATCCAGTAAAGTAAATTCAGCATGGTCTGCTAAACGATGTTCAGACATGAATTCCTTAACCTCATAGGCCGGTCCGCAACCGAGATTCAGAATGCGGGCGGCGCGTTTTTCACGCACAACCCTTGCGGTTTCTTCTATCAATTTCGTTTTTATGTGGGCGACCCGGTTGCGAACTGATTTGGCTGGGGCTTGGTTCACCAGCCAGTAATGCATCATCTTGGCATACAATGACCCGCCTTCAAACGTATTGCGATGAATCATATTCATCATTCCATAATCGCCCGCGTAGCCCAATGGTTTATGATAGGTGCGATGTCCGAACGGCGCACAGAGAAAAAGTGGATGGAGCTGGCGTTGCATGAAAGCCTGATGCGCCACGTAAAGATCAGGCTGAATCCTGCCGGCAATATCCAGAAGTCTTTCACGCAGGGTGTCCATGCTCGAAAGGATGACGGGAGCCAAGTCTTTAAAAACTTCCGGTTCAAGTTCCGATCGGTTTCGTGAGGGATGAGCTGTAATTGAAATTTCAACTTGTTCAAGCAGCAGCTTGAGATCCGACAGATAACTTTGGAGATCCAAAACAACCATTTTAAATTCAGGCAGAAGCTTTGTTTGGTTTTGCCATTTGTCGAAGAATGTGTGATACGCATCCAACAAGCTGATGTTACCATTAAAAGGCATGTTGATTCCGGCATGCACGCCGGGATCATCCAGCTTGGCTTCGCAGACCACTTTTGACCCTGCATCCACAATGTTGCTGACAACAGCGCGACCGGAATAAATCGTCCGTCCTTGCAGAATGATTTGGAACCCGCCGAGCACCTCGGAAAGTCGCGGAGCAATGCCCGGGTTATACAACTCAAAGACGGCGCCATGACGTGTCACGCGCACCAGTGTGCCGTGCAACTCCACGCCTTCCATCGTCTGAAATGTCACCTGGCTTTCCTTGACATCGGATAAAGGCGCAGCAGCGGGCGGTTTCGCCCCCCTTTTTTTTGGTTGCAGCAACAGGCCGTTCGCGCCGTTCCCATGTCCATTGCCGTTAAAAACCTTGCTCATTTCGTGGACAGGATGGAACATTTTTCGCGCCAAGACAAAGCGTTTATTGGCCGGCAACAAATACTTTGCACCGTCCAATCCACCGCTGCAATTTCAGGTCACTCGTTGCTTTGTTTGGTGGGTGTCCAATTTCTGGCCTTGGATAAAGCCGGATGGACACAAACGCTCACGGCCTTCTCATTTGTGAATGGAAGAAAGTCTGACAAACCAGTTCAGAAATGCCATCCGACCGACACCGCAACTGCGTGGCTGATAAAATTGTAGGTACCATCAGCGGTCTGTCCCGTGGAAGATGGCGCGCTGCCAGTTACAGTCCGATCCGGTCCGTAACCAAATTGATAAGCAATGTCGAAATCAAACTGTTTGCCTTTGAATCCGGTTCCGATGCTGAAGAAGTGCCGGTCTTCGTCCGCGATCACCGGCAGATAATGAGCGTCTGGCACAGAGTTTTCATTGAAAATATAGCCTGCACTTACATGCCAGCCGTTGTCAAAATAGCGGGTTACACCAAATTCGTAATACCAGCTTGATTGCCAGTTTAAAACGATGGGCGGCGGATAACCAATTGGCAAAGGCCCGTTCTGCTGAATTGTCACAGTCCCCTCGCTGCTCCAGTGCGTGTAATCCACGTCAAACTCAAGATTCCACTTTGGCGTGGGACGATAAGACACGCCGGCTTCCGTCTTTAACGGAAATTGAAAATCCGCCTTGGCACCGGTGCTGGTGGACGGAAACGCTGGATAGCCATAAGCGGGAATAGCCACTTTGTTGTAAGCCGAAGTGTATCCTTTCAGGTCTATTTTTGTGCCGCTATGAAATGACGCGCCGAAGGACAACTTTTCAACTGGTTGCCAGAGCAAACCGACATTGCCGGACAATCCCCAGCCGTCGCCTTGAAAACGGAACTGGTCATTCGGCGAGCTCGGCCAGAGAATGCCTTGCCGCAAATCCAAGTTGGCGTAATTCGCCGCCAGCCCTGCGCCGATGGAAAGCGTCGGCAACAGTTTGAAGGCTACCACCGGGTTGATGGCGATCTGCTCCAGCGAACCCAGCGTACCGCCGTTGGCCGTGCGGAATCCGGTGTCATCTGGAAAACGCGCGCCCAATCCAGAAGGAGCATAAACACCGAGGCCGAAACTCACCGGAAAATCTTTCCGGCCATAGGTGTAAAAAAATTGTGGGAGAGCATGGAGTTTGTCCTCATTGTGATATGTGTGCCCACCACCCGGGGGCGTGTAACTCGGGTCGAGATAGATTCCGTAAAAGCCAGCGCGAAGATTGTTACCCTCAAGCTGGGTGATGCCGGCGGGGTTGTAATAGATCGCGGATGGATTGTCCGCAGTCGCAACGAATGCCAAGCCGCGCCCTATGGCAAACGCGTCCACGTCGGGCAAATCGAACCCAGCGGCGTATATTGATCCGCCGGCAAGCAACGAGATTGCGATTATATGTGCAGCCTTAAGACACTTTTTAGAGCGTTGCATAAATTTAATATAGGCTTGTCGCTTTCCGCAATTAGGGTTGGTTTACACCGCAAGTTTCGTGCCGCACAAGGCATTTTTACACCAATCCTGAGATGGCAGGCTGCGCCAAATTTTGCCAGCTTTTTCACTGCGTTCAAGCTCGCCGATGTAGTTGTGATGCAGGTCGGCTCTTTCCGCCAATTTCTCCCGGCTCAGACTCGCCGTTTTTCGATATGAGCGAATGGTTTCGCCCAAAGTCCCGCGATGTTTTTGCTTTGCCGCTACTGATTGAAACGGAAACAAAAAGCGCAAATTAAACCACCGTCTTGAGATTGTATTTTTCGTCAGTGCCTTAATTTGAATTTTCTAAACTTTCAAAATCAAAGTGCGCGGAATTCTTATACTAGCGCGGATTTCTCCAGAGGAATACCGAGAGATAAAGGCCGCAATTGCGAAGACCTCTGACAGCAAATCTGACTGGATACGGAAAGCGTTGCTTTCGGCGGCACGGGGCGGTAGAACTGCTCCACAATTATACGAATGCGGCGAGCCTCGGACTCGCAATCTGCGATTGTAAGGAACGCCAAGTTTACCAATTAACTTACGCACCCAAACTGATTTGAAAATTGCACGCATTTTGAAAATGTCAACCGTTGTATTTTTTGAATCTTCTATAATCAAAGATGAAAGCGACAATAATAACTCCGGGTAAAATCACAAGGAACGCATAAATTGAAATGACCACCGGATCAATTTTTCTGTTTGTTTCCTCTGCGTGTATAGGCGGAGCAATCGTATTGGTTGGACTCTTGATGGAACGATTTTCAGAAAAGGATTGGCACAAGAACCTAGACGATTTTAGGCATTGCAAATCTAGAAAGTTTTGGGGCGAATGGGCTGTGATAGGTGGAATTGTGGTGGAAATCGTTGCTGCGGGTTGGTTTGCCAAAGACGAATGGCAAAACACACCTGCGAGAATGCAAGTTAACAGTATTTCTGCGACTGCCGAATTCTGGGTAGGAACCAATTGGGATAACCCAGGAACGAGATTTTTTGACACTGGTTTCGCTGAAGCCTTTTTAAGTTTCTCAGAAAAGACAAATTTCACGATGTCCACAAATGATTTGGTATTGGACATGACTTGTGACAAAGTAAAATGGATACCGTGTTGGAATAATCCAACAACGGGCGAAAACGGGTCTAAAGCAATATTATATTTTAAACTCGACCCCTTATATGGTGAATGGCGTTCGGTTAAAGCTCTTAACAAACCAGCCGGGGAACTAATAAAAGATTTGAAATTTATCAGCATAGTACCAAGTTTTTTAGAGGGAAATACGGTCAAAATTTACAATGGAAAGGTGGTCTTAATGTTAAACGGAGTTTCTAAGACTTTTGTTATACCAGACCAAAAATTGGATTTAAACTTAACAAAAGGAGAATTAGGCCAAACTAATGCTGCGGGGATACCCATTAAACTGAGCATCGACAATTTTTGAACTAATTCCTTATACCTGCATGACCGAATTTCATGCCAAACCGAAGAAAGTAAAGCCCCCCCATTTTAAATTAAGGCACTGCCCAGCTTCTCATAGCCCCAGCGCAACAGCCGTTCGGTGGTTTCCCAGCCGATGCAAGAGTCTGTCAACGACACGCCGTAACGCAGGTCCGCCATTTTTTTGGGAATCGGCTGGTTGCCTTCGTTGATGTTGCTCTCGACCATCATGCCAATCAGCGAGCGCGTGCCTTCGACGCGCTGCTGAATCACGCTGCGCCATACGTCTTCCTGTTTCGTAAACTGTTTGCCGGAATTCGCGTGACTGCAATCCACCATCAGCACCGGCTGCAGTTTCCCCGATTTCAATTTTTCCTCCGCCTTGCGAATGCTCTTGGCGTCGTAATTCGTTTGCGTGCGTCCGCCGCGCAATACGATGTGCGTGTGCGGATTGCCCGTGGTGCGCACGATGGCGGTGACGCCGTCCTCGGTGATGCCCAGAAAACTGTGCGGATGCCGGGCGGCGCCCATCGCGTCAATCGCCGATTGCAGGCTGCCGTCGGTGTTGTTTTTCAGAGCGACCGGCATCGAGAGGCCACTGGCCATCTCGCGGTGCGTCTGCGATTCCGTCGTGCGCGCGCCAATCGCCGCCCACGTCACGAGGTCGGCGATGTATTGCGGCACAATCGGGTCGAGAAATTCCGTTGCCACCGGCAAACCCATGCCGGTGATTTCGAGCAGCAACCGGCGCGCAATTTTCAAACCCGTCTCGATGTCCTGCGAACCGTCGAGGCGCGGGTCGTTGATCAGGCCTTTCCAGCCGATGGTCGTGCGTGGTTTCTCAAAATAGACGCGCATGACGATTTCCATGCGGTCGGCAAATTCCTTCCGCAGTGTGTTGAGCCGCGTCGCATAATCCAGCGCGCCTTTTTCGTCGTGGATTGAGCACGGCCCGACGACGACGAGCAATCGCGGGTCTTCCTGCCGCAAAATGCGGACGATCCGTTCGCGGCTGCGCGCGACGGTGGCGTTGGCCGCGTCAGTCGCCGGCAACTGCGCCTTCAACTCACGCGGCGTCAGCAGCCGGACGATTTCTTTGACGTGCAAATCCTGCGTCCGAAACATGCGGGCAATATAGCGGATTGGCGCGGCACGGAAAGTTGAAACGCACAAAGACTGACAACTATTCCTACGGCAATGGGAAAACAACAAAGCAACCAAGCAACAAAGGAAAAGAAATGCCCCAAATTATTCCGCTTCACATCTCCAATGATAAAAACGTTCTTTGTTTCCTGGTTTCTTTATTGTTCATTTGAGGCATGCGGATCACCGGTGGCAAAGCGGCGCGGCGGATTTTGAAAACGCCGAAAGGTTTGGGAGTTCGTCCCACGCCCGACCTCGTCAAGCAGGCGGTCTTTAACAGTCTCGGCGCGCGGGTCATGGGCGCGCGGGTGCTGGAGCTGTTCGCCGGCACCGGCGCGTTGAGCCTCGAATGTTTGAGTCGGGGCGCGGCATCATCGCTGTGCATCGAGAAATCGCACAAGCACGCGGCGTTCATCCAGCAAAATACGGCGGCGTTGCCGGACGCAAATCTGCAGGTGCGAACGCAGGACGTTTTCACCGCGCTCGTTCAGCTCGCCCAAGCCGGGCAGCAATTCGATTTGATTCTGGCCGACCCGCCTTACGGAGAAAAAAACATCGGTCACCGCTCAACTTCATTTGCCCAACAACTCCTCGATGACGCGAATTTGCCGAAGCTGCTCGCGCCCGGAGGACGATTCATTCTTGGTCACACCAAACGCGACACACTGGACATCGTCGAACCATGGCACGAAGTGAAGCTGCTCAAGCACGGCGACAGCATCATGCGTTTTTTGGAGATTGAAATGCGTAAGCCGGCGTGAAAAAGCCCAACTGCAAATTCACCGTTTTACAAGAGCGCCATCTAGAAGGATTGTTTGCCCCTCTTGAAGTTGGATCGTTGTGCCATCGTGTTTCTGAATGTAGCCATCGCCGCGCACGCAGGTTCCGTCGTTCATGCCCATGATTTGTATCGGCAAAAGAGGAATCAATGTGCCTTCTTTTTGAACTACCACGCGACTATTTTTCATGGTGATTGCATCTTTGGAAAGAATAGGAGTGCCGTCCAGGTGAAACAACTGTCCATCCATCAGGCGCGCGCGGCTGCCATCCGGATA
>Ga0182027_10013628_pt1 | contig 11315 bp, 7 predicted proteins | sample 712E1DmetaG_FD_121300 | JGI IMG/M metagenome (GOLD analysis project Ga0182027, IMG submission 121300) | Permafrost microbial communities from Stordalen Mire, Sweden - 712E1D metaG (Illumina Assembly) | ecosystem: Environmental > Terrestrial > Soil > Wetlands > Permafrost | place: Sweden...
TAAAGCTATGAAAAATACGATATTGTCCATATTAGCTTTAGTAACATTTTCAATCAGTTACAGCCAAACCTTTAACGAATATTATAACCGGGGGATTGAAAAATTTGATAAAAAAGACTACCAGGGTGCTATTGCTCAATTCACCAAAGCCATAGAGATCAATCCTCAGGATGAAAGGTCACATTTTAAACGTGGGCTTGCATTTGGCGAGTTAAAAAAATACAAGGATGCAGTTGCTGATTATACGAAGGCTATAGAAATTTATCCGCTTGACATTGATGCTTTTTTTAACCGGGCTGTATCCAGGTTCAACCTGCAGGATTACGAAGGGGCAAAGGAAGATTACTCCAAAGTAATAAAGCTAAATCCTAAAAGGTTTGATGCTTATTTTAACCGGGGTATAACAAAATGTATTCTGCTCGACTTAAAGGGGGCAAAAAAAGATTACAACATGGCAATCGAGATCAATCCGAATGATGTAAATGCTTATTACAACCGGGGTATCCTGAAAGGCAAATTACTCGACAACAAAGGTGCTATTGCCGATTTCTCAAGGGCAATTGTGATAGATTCACTGAATATCAATGCCTATTATAACCGTGGCGTTATAAAGTTCAATATCAAAGATTACAAAGGTGCGATTGCTGATTATAATAAGACAATTTCGATTGATCCTAAGATTGAAATGGTTTATTATGACCGGGGCTTATCAAAGGACAAAATAAAAGACTACATAGGTGCGATTGCTGATTACTCGAAAGCACTGCAACTCGATCCTCAGGATGCAAATGCCTATTACTGGCGCGGAATTGATAAGATCAATATAAAAGATGAAAAGGGCGGTTGCGTTGATTTAAAGAAATCCCTGGAATTAGGTAATAATAGTGCAAACCGGGCAATTAATGAATTGTGCGAATGATGAACTAAGGATTTTACTAAATACCCATCTTTTGTTCCTCCCTTCCGTCTGCATGTTTTGCAAACCTGCCTTTGGTACGGGGATGAACCTGATCGCGCCGTGGCCATGGCCATCCACCAAATTGAGTTCTTTGAAAATCGTACATGGCTTGTTGAATTTCTGCCCTGGTGTTCATAACAAAAGGGCCATATTGTATTACAGGTTCACTTATTGGACGACCCTGAAGCAAAAGAAGCCGGCCTTCCTCAGCTCCGTTTTCAAGAACAACCTCTTTATCAGCTAACAACTCAATCCCATGATAGGGTTCAACCTCTGTGCCTTCAACATTCAATGATGACCCTTTGAAAATGTACAAGGTCCTGTTTGCATGTTTTGATGCTGCAGGTAAGGTCCATCGCACATTAGCCTCCATATTAATAATCCAGATAGCTATTTCATTGCCAGGATCGGCTGCCCACGAATCGGGTGCCGGTTTTGGAGCATTGATATCATCAATCTTTCCGGCTACCAGGATTACTTCGGTAATTTTACCTTGGGTATCTTTTGAAGCGTGTTTGGGAATGTTTTCACTCCAAAGCATTGCAAAATGTGGCTCAACAAACTTTTTGGCAGCAGGAAGGTTAAGCCATATCTGGAAAAGTTCACAAGGGTTATCTGCTTCCTTGTTGAGCAAGGGAAACATTTCAGAATGTTGTAAGCCTTTCCCTGCCGTCATCCATTGAACATCACCGTTTCCATACCTGCCCGCTGCACCGGCCGAATCGGCATGGTCGATCCATCCTTTCAGAACAACTGTAACCGTTTCAAATCCCCTATGCGGGTGAACCGGAAAACCCGGTATGGTATCTCCATGATACATCCGCCAGCCATCTTTAAGGGTGAAATCGTTGCCTATATTTCTTCCATCCAATGAGGCGGCAGGGCCCATGTTATCATTTGCAGGGGGATAATTGTCGGCATGATGAACGCAATATAGAAAAGGATCAGCGGTTTCCCACGGAAAACCAAGCGGTTTTATTTTAATTATAGGGTTGTTTGTCATCATAATTTTCTTTTTCTGTATTCAGATACATCAAGCAAAAATTGTGAAAATAATTACTTCTCTCAGGCAATAATCTTTACTCCAAGTCCCCCTCTGGAGGGGGATTCAGGGGGTCACTCTAACCATTTCAGTCTATTTACTCAACTTATACCTCAACCGCCTATCTCAACAATATCATCCTTTTTGTTTCACTGAATCCTTCAGCTGATAATTTATAAAAATAAACACCACTGGGATTATCTCTGCCACTCCAATTTACTTCATAAGTACCTGCTGGTTGTTCTTCATAAATAAGAGTTTCCACAACTCTGCCAAGTTTATCATAAACTTCAAGTTTTACTGATCCTTGATGTGGAATGTAGTACTTAATAGTAGTTGAGGAATTAAAAGGATTAGGATAGTTTTGCAGTAATGATGGAGAAAAAAGTACATTTGTGTAATCGATATTGGTGGTAATATCTGCTAAACTCCTTCGCCAAACTGAATTCCCGTCTATACCGGCAAAAATATAATTATTTGCAATTAATAAACATGCCGGAGCTGTATTCAAAGCGAAACCTTGATTAATTTTTGTCCAATTTCCCCCGTTATTTAAAGAAAGAAAAACACCATCCTGATATGAACCTGCGAAAATTTTATTCCCGTCTGTTGTAAGTGATCGGATATTAAGATTTGTTAATCCATTATTGACCGCAGTCCAACCAGCACCATTGTTTGTAGAAAGATATACACCACCATCATATGTTCCCGCAAATAAATTATTACCACTCACAGCCAGACATTCAACTTTGAGATTTGTTAATCCATTATTGACTGCTGTCCAGTTATTACCATTATTTACCGACAGATAAACTCCCATAGCTTCCACACCAAGGAAAACGTTTGTTCCAATTATTGCAAGAGTTCTGATATGATTATCGGGCAACCCATTGTTGATTGCATTCCAATTCGCACCATTATCAGTCGAAATATATACACCACTTCCATATGTGCCAGCAAATATATTAGATCCGGCAACAGCAAAAGCCCTGACTTCAGAATATGGTAGCCCGGTTCCGGCTACAGTCCAACTATTACCATTGTTGGAAGAACGATAAACCCCTTTTGCTGTACCTGCGAATAAATCTGATCCACTCTTTGCAATACTCAGTAACCCATAATCTGGCAAACCATTAGATGCAGGTGTCCAGCTATCCCCATTATTAACAGAAAGGGAAACTTCATCATATGATACTGCGAAAAGATTTGTTCCTATGGATGCTAAAGATGAAATATTAAGAATTGATAAACCACATCCCGACCAGTTAGTTCCATTATTATCCGTATAAAAAGCCCCCTGACCAAAAGTTCCTGCAAATAACCGTGTTCCGCTAACGGTTAGAGAATTAACTCTGAGATCTGTTATCCCATTATTAACAGCAGACCAGTTTCCTCCATTATTGGTTGATACGAAAACGCCACTTCCCCATGTTCCTGCAAAAACATATGTACCAATTACAGTTATTGAAGAAACTTCAAGGTCTGATAATCCATTATTTATTTGTGACCAGCTGTCACCGTTATTTATTGATCTGAACACTCCACTGTCAGTTGCTGCATATAAATTTGTTCCATTGGAAGCAAAATTATTAATTTTGAAGTCAATTAACCCACATGAAGTCCATGTTTTTGAACTATCGGTCGATCGAAAAACTCCATCACTTGACGTTGCTGCAAATAAATTCGTTCCCATAACGTGAATGCAGCCAACTCCTTTTAATGCCAAATCTGAACTTTTCAGATTCCAGCTACCGCCGTTATCAGTTGAAATGTAGACACCATAATTATCAGAATTATTTGCAAATACATTTGTTCCAATTACTGCCAGAGCAGTAACATCCACGCCAGAAAATCCGCTGTTGGCTTTTGACCAGTTTCCACCATTATCGGTAGATTTATATATTCCCTCATTTGTACCAGCAAAAATGTTAGTTCCGATAGCCGCAAGTGCAGAAACATCGGCACTTGACATTCCATTATGAACAGGAGTCCAACTGTCACCATTATTTGTTGAAAGAAAAGCACCATTATTTCGGGCACCAATGAATAAATTTGATCCTGTTTTAACAAAACAGCTGATATTACCTCCATAAGGTCCTTTCGTCTGAACCCACTGAGCAGTCAAAGAAGTAGATATGTGTGATAGCAAAAAAGAGATCACTACAATATTTCTATAAAACTTTTTCATATAATTAGTTTTTATTGTTAATAATATAACATTGTTGAAAATAATATAATATGGATCAAAAATAATGAAAAATTTATCAGAGAATGGCAAAAAATAATTAATACCGTGCGGTTAACAAGAAACTTAAAATAAATGTAGAACTGATTTTCTAAACCTGTTAACCTGACGTTATTTACCAAACTAAGCTAACAATCTTCTTTCAAAAGCTTGTCAGCAGTTTGGTTTGGTATAAGATCTAATTATAAAATCTTATTCTACCTTCCACTCCTTCCTCAACCGCCATTCCTTGGGATAGAAATTATTGGTGCGGTTGTTATTTGCCTTGAGCCAGCCTAATGGAATGCCTTGATATTTTGCAATCAGCCATCCTCTGGTATCTGGTTCCAATAATAATCCGGGGATGTCTTCTTTTTTCAGAAACCTGATTGCCTGCTCTTTGGTTAGCTCAATTGATGGATAGCTTTTGTTCAACTGAATGCTCATACTCAGCTCATGGGTTGGGATAAATTCACGAGTGTTATAACTCAGATTTCCCAGAACGGTGCCTATGGAAATAATTTTTAGTCTGGAAATAGCAAAATCGGCAATACCGAACATTTGTTTGTTCATCAGTACGATTTGATTATTCATCATGGCAAGCATCTGATCATCGCCGGATTGAATAAATTTCTCTGTTTCTTTAAGTACCTGTGCATTTACATTTTTTAAATGCTGCTGCTGATGATCTTTATAAATGAACCTGTTGCCGGTATTTACTTTAAAAAGGCTGATAAACAAGCCTTCACCCCTGAATTTGTGGGGATAACATTTATAAACCGGCTGCTTACATCCATCCGAATGAGTAACTGTTTCTTCGGTGATGCCCCAACTTTTATCGTAGCTGAGTGTTGCAGGGGAAAGATGTCCGGCAAATTTCCTGTAAAGCCATTCAACATTGTTTTCGTTTTCCTGTGGGGCAAAAGTGCATGTCGAAAAGATCAGTAATCCGCCATCGCGTATCAATGGAACGGCATTTTCCAATATTCCTTTCTGTTCAATGGAGCAACTAAAAGGCTTACTTTCGTTCCAATCTTTAACGGCAATCGCATTTTTTCTGAACATTCCTTCACCCGAACAGGGTGCATCAACTAGCACTACATCAAAGTAACCTTTAAAATCCTTATAATCGGTAGCACGGTTGGATGTTACAATCACATTCGGATAACCCCATTTAATTATGTTTTCTTTCAGCACAGTGGTTCTTTTTCCAACAAGTTCATTGCTGAATAATACACTGCCGCTGGTCATAAATGAGAGCAATAGCGTGCTTTTCCCGCCGGGTGATGCACATAGATCGAGTATCCTGAGGTTGCTGCTGAAGTCGATGGCATTGGCAATCATCATGGAGGAGGATTCCTGCACATAATAAGCCCCTGCATGAATCAATGGGTCGAAAACAAATTCTGGCCTTTCCTTTAAAAATTTACCATATACCGACCAAGGTACTATTTCTTCACCTTCAAAAATATCGGGTGCTTTTTTTGGATTTACCCTCAGGGAAATTGATGGCGGTTGTATTAATGAAGCCTCAAAGTCAGGAAATTCCTCTCCCATTTGGTTGCTCATCCGTTTCAGGAATGATTTCGGCAGATTTACTGGTATCAAATTTTAGTTTTTTATGCAAATTGAAGGCAAATATTTTTAATGCTACTAAGGCACTAAGTCTCAAAGATACACAAAGTTTCTTTGCTTAATTATACGTTATTTCTTAGTGAAACTTGGTGACTTTGTGCCTTGGTGTCAAAAACTTATTCAGAAATAAATTGTTCCAGAAACCTGACATCATTTTCGTATAAAATACGAATGTCGGGTATACCGTATTTTAGGAGTGCCATTCTTTCGATTCCGATTCCAAAGGCAAATCCACGGTATTTTTTAGAATTAATACCGCAATTTTCGAGCACCTGGGGATCCACCATGCCACAACCAAGAATCTCCATCCATTTTGTTTCACCTTTTTTCGGACTGATATCCATTTCAGCCGATGGCTCAGTAAATGGAAAGTAAGAGGGTCGGAACCTGATTTTAAATGCATCGCCAAACATCTGCTGAACAAAATAATACAACGATTGTTTCAGGTCGGCAAATGAAACATCCGTATCGACATACAATCCCTCCACCTGGTGAAACTGAATATGCGATTTATAGGTAATGGTCTCATTCCGGTAAACTCTTCCGATCGAAATAGTGCGAATGGGAAGTTTTTCTGTTTCCATAACCTGCACCTGGACCGGCGATGTGTGTGTACGTAAAAGATAATCCGGATTAAGGCTGATATAAAATGTATCCTGCATATCCTTGGCGGGATGATCGGGTGGAAAATTCAAGGCTGTAAAATTATGCCAGTCATCAACTATTTCGGGTCCTTCCGACATGGTATACCCCATACGTGAAAAAATATCGATGATCTGTTTCCTTACAATACTAACCGGATGGCGTGATCCAACTTTAATGGGTGCTGCATCCCTGGTCAGATCCATGTCATCTTTTCCGGTTGCAGATGCTTGTTTTTCAAATTCTTCTTTAAAAGTTACGATTTTTTCATTCAACCGGTCTTTAAGTTGGTTTATAAGTTTTCCGTATGAAGATTTTTCAGACACGGGCAGGTCGCGGAATTCATTAAAAATATCCTGTAAAATGCCCTTTTTCCCAAGGTATTTTATCCTGAAATCTTCAAGTTCTTTTGGGCTGGCAGGTTTGAATGAATCGGCCTCCTCCAGGTAATTAGTTATATTTTTAATCATAAATAAATTAGGTTAACCTATTGATTTTAGAATAAAATTGTTTTATAATTGCATGTCGTTTCAACTGCTCACATGATAACATCCGTTAGGAATATCACATTAATATTTCCTTCCTTCCGTATAAAAATCAGTTAATTGGAAGAATTTTTGCTAGTAAAAAAGAATCAAACCAACGTAATTTTTTGTAAATATACAACTTATTACAAAATTATTTTGTGTTTGTGAAACATTATATTTAACTTAAACATCAGAAAATATTGAATTATCTGTACATAAGTAATTACAACTAGAGATATACTATGCGACAATTAAAGATCAGCAAACAATTTACCAACCGTGAGAATAAATCACTCGACAAGTATTTAAATGAGATCAGTAAAGTTGAGATGATTACCCCATCAGAAGAAGTGGACTTAGCGATTAAGATCAAAAAGGGAGACCAGCCTGCATTAGAGAAGCTTGTAAATTCCAACCTTCGTTTTGTAGTTTCAGTAGCGAAGCAGTATCAAAACCAGGGATTAACCTTAGGTGACCTGATTAACGAAGGGAACATGGGACTCATTAAAGCAGCACAGCGATTTGATGAAACCAGGGGATTTAAGTTTATTTCCTATGCCGTATGGTGGATACGCCAGTCAATACTGCAGGCTTTGGCCGACCAGTCTCGATTAGTACGGCTTCCCCTGAACAAGGTAGGTGCATTAAGTAAGATTTCTTCTACCTCAATAGCCATGGAGCAGGTTCTCGAAAGAAGGGTCACCGATGATGAAATAGCTGAAAAGTTAAATATAAATACAGCCGAGGTTGCTGCCACAATGTCTTCTTCCGGCAAACACATCTCAATTGATGCACCGATCAATGAAGAAGAAGATGCCAGCTTACTTACAATTTTACCGAACGATCACGAACCTGATCCCGACAGTGGACTGATTCATGAATCCCTGCAAACCGAGATATCAAGGGTAATTTCAATATTATCTGAAAAAGAAAGGGAAATTATTAAACTCTACTTCGGATTGGAAGCCAACCAGCCTCATTCATACGAAGATATCAGCGACAAGGTAAAACTCACCAGGGAAAGAGTTCGCCAAATCAAGGAAAAAGCACTCAAAAAACTGAGGAAATCATCCAAATCAAGGATATTAAAATCTTATCTGGGATAATTTTTTTGCATAACAATTTGAAATGGGATAGGGCCTTCGTTTTATCCCATTTTTTTTGCCTCTTCAAGTCATGCCGAATTATATTCGGCTTACTTCAAATGCCTTATCCCGAATGATACTTCTGTATTTTGTTTCTGCATTTAGGGATTTGCAACTCTGTCGATTGCATATCGACTGAACTAAAATCTGCAATACTTATCCCAACTTTTTTAAGGAGCCAAGGATGATCCTGATATCTGTGAGTAAAGAATAATCACGGGCATAAATAAAATTTAATTCAGCCACCCTTTTATCATCGATTTTTGATCTTTTGATATCTGAAATACAAGAAATTATTCCAGGCTTGATCATTGGTAATAATTCATCGTCGCTCAATTCGTAACCTACCATACTTTTTTTGCCCGCTAAAACCTGGAATATATTTAGAAAAAAATTGGATTTATGATGTTGAAACCACATCAGTAACAAAGAGGTTAAAAGAAACAGAAGGGAGGTTGTAATATCAAAAATCCTTTTATTCAGCTTGTTTTGAGGGGTTGCTATAGATAGCCTAATATTGATTGTATAAAAATCACCGGGTTCATTTTTATTATTACTTCCAATTACGAAAATGCTTTCTTCGGGAGCAATTTTATAAATAATGTCTTTGTCACTTATCTTGGTCATAATGTGGATGATACGATGCGAAGGAATGTCTTTTGAACAGAAAATCAACTCTGTGATTTTATGGAAATGGATAATCTCTTCCAGTTGATCAATGGTTCCCAGATAGCGATCATTTTTATTCTCATCATTTTCATTAATCCCTATAAATCCCAGAAAACTAAAGTCGAGATTGCTGTCGTTGAGTAAATTTGCTACCCTATCGGTTTCCTGATGTGAACCTATTATGGCTATTCTGAGTTCTTTTTGAAAGCTAAAGTTGTGATAACGGATAAAATGAAACAAATACCGGTTAAAGAGGAACACGATAAAAGCCATCACACTGCCAATGATAATCAGTGCTCTTGAAAACCTCAACGATTCATTGAGAAATGCATAAAATATACTGATCAGAATAGAACCCACCAATATCCCTTTCAGAATTTTCATCACATTGAAAGGGCGGGAATAACCTTTGAGCAGGTACACCCCTAAAATCCATAATAAAACATAAACAGGGAAAATATAGATGAGTAATTCATGCGGATATACTGCACCATGGCCAATTATTTCATTCATTTCCCAAAATCTTTTGACTATTAATAATGCCAGGTATAATAAAACAGCATCGGCAACAACTAATGAAATCCGTTCGAGAAACCTCCGGGCAATGGAGATGGAAGCCCGGAGATAGATAGCGATATTGATAAAAAGTGAAAAAATGGATGCATTTTTTTGTGAAAAGTGCTTTTTTGCAAAAATGATCATGGCCCGATAAAATACAAATACATAGTTTACGCTGCTCTTTTTTGTACTTTCTCCCTTGTAATGTATGATTTGCGTTTCAGGATAATAGTAATTTTTATAACCTGCCCTCGTAATCCTGTAAGAAATATCGATGTCTTCACCATACATGAAAAAGTTTTCATCCAACAATCCTATTTCATTCAGTACCTTTTTCCTGATCAGCATAAAAGCTCCGGCAAGAATATCTACTTCATGAGTCTTGTTTTTATCAAGAAATCCCAGATGGTATTTGCCGAAAATTTTAGACTTCGGGAATAAACGCGATAATCCGAAAACCTTATAAAACGCAATGGATGGTGTTGGTAAACCACGCTTTGATTCCGGCAGGAATTCGCCTTTGCCATCAATCATTTTAACACCCAAAGCTCCGGCCCCGGGATGTTCATCCATAAAACTAATAATCTTCTGAAAAGTAAATTCTTCGACAACAGTATCGGGATTTAGTAATAATATATATTCCCCTTTTGCAATGCTTATGGCCTGATTGTTGGCCACCGAAAATCCTTTATTATCTTTATTGACTATAAGGGTAATATCCGGGAATTTACTGTTAAGCATTGATATTGAACTATCGACAGAATTATTATCAACAACAATTATTTCTGCTTCAAAGCCAGCATTGCTTTGATTAAGATGTAGTATTGCTTTTCTGACCGAAAGCAAACATTGTTCAAGAAAAAACTTGACATTGTAGTTCACGATTACGATGGTCAGTTTCATAGCCGGTTTTATAGCTGGTAAGGAATCCGATTGAGAATTGACCGCCCCAGGGTTATTTCGTCAGCATATTCCAGCTCCCCTCCAACGGCAATACCCCTGGCTATTGAAGAAAATTTAATAGCTTCCTCTTTTAACTGACGGGAAATGAAAAACATAGTGGTGTCGCCTTCAATTGTTGCACTTAATGCAAAAATCAACTCGGTTGGTTTTTCTTCCTTTACACGTTTTATCAATGAAGCAATATTCAATTGTTCGGCACTTATGCCATCAATCGGAGAAATAAGTCCGTTTAAAATATGATATGTGCCTTTAAACTGGTTTGTGTTTTCAATTGCTAAAACGTCGCGTAAATCTTCAACAACACAAATGATACTTTTGTCCCTTCCGGGATCGCCACAAATCGAGCACAGTTCTGTATCTGAGATGTTATGACATTGTTCACAATACCGGATATCGGTTTTGATTCTCAAAATCAGGTTTCCCAGTTCATCAATTTCTTCGGGTGTTTGTTTAAGAAGGTTCAAGACCATCCTGGTGGCTGTTCGTTTCCCTATGCCGGGGAGCCTGCTAAAGTTTTCGACAATCTGCCTGACTATTTGAGAAGGATACTCCATTGATCAAAATAAATGAATGTTAAAACAATTACAAACCTACGTCAATTTTGAGAAAATATATCGGAATAAGAGCATTCAACATTGTGATTGGGTCAGAAAAAATAAAAAATACTTTATACATGCAGGATTATTTCTGTTTAAGAAATACTAAATGCCAAATTATTATGTTAATTTAGAGCATTGAAAAATGGTGTCATTTTTAACTGTTTAGAATGATTAAATGATCCTTTTTAAGGTTGTATTGGAAAAAGTAGGTCAAATTAATTGTTTTAATTAATATTATTTATATATTTGCAGATTGGTTTCTGAAAAAATAATCATATGAAACTGCTGAATTTCATCATATCAATAGTATTCGTCCTCTATCTGGCGGGTGGCTCCTATGCTCAGAATAAGGA
>Ga0182027_10013629_pt1 | contig 11314 bp, 10 predicted proteins | sample 712E1DmetaG_FD_121300 | JGI IMG/M metagenome (GOLD analysis project Ga0182027, IMG submission 121300) | Permafrost microbial communities from Stordalen Mire, Sweden - 712E1D metaG (Illumina Assembly) | ecosystem: Environmental > Terrestrial > Soil > Wetlands > Permafrost | place: Sweden...
CCGTTCGGGTTGAGTTTTCCGTCTTTCCATTTGCTTTCCCAATGATGGCCGTACTTTTCGCGGCCGACCTTGAAAATCGACAGGCAGGTCGCGGCGAACGCTTCGTGGAGCTCGATCAAATCGATCTGATCGAAACCGATCCCCGCGCGTTCCAGGGCATTGGCAGCCGCAAACACCGGAGCGATTCCCATGTAGGCGGGATCGTTTCCCCAATAGCCCCAGTCGACGATCTCCGCTAAAATGTCCAGTCCGAGCTCCTTCGCGCGCTTCTCAGAAGCGACGATGACCGCCGCCGCACCATCGGACTTGGCACAGGAGTTGAACAAGGTCACGCTCGCCTGCGATTGCCCCTCGATGTATTTCTTGCCGAGAATAAATTTGCCGTAGAGCTCGTAGAAATGCCGCATGCTGAAAGCCGCGCTGTCGAAGAGGGCCGGCGCCTTGGAGAGCATCCCCGGTTTTTTAACCAGGCTTTCGCGCAGGGTTGGATATTCATCCTTTTCGAGATACATTGTCCCGTGTTCTTCCACCGGCGTGACATGCGAATCGTAAAAACCGGCATTCTCGGCAGCAAGACAGCGCCGATAGGTTTCCAGGGTGTAAGCGTCCTGCGTTTTGCGATCAATCGAATACATTTGCGCGCAGACTTCGGCGGTCGCCGCCATGTTGAGATTCCGGACGGGATCAGTCAGCCCTTCCTCGATGCAATCCACAATGCCGATCCCTTCGTGATCGAGGAGGCTCGGCCAGTTGGCGCGGACCATCTCTAAGGACCGCAGCTCTTTGGTGCTGCGGTCGCCGCGGATGGCATAGGGAAAAGACGACATCGATTCCGTTCCACCGGCGATATAGACATCCCCTTCCCCCATCACGATATGCCGGGCGGAAGTGGAGATCGCCTCCAGGCCCGAGACGCAGTTGGCTTGGACCGTCACGGCATGGGCCTTTTCCGGAAGGTGAGACATCAGGACGGCGATTCTTGCGATGTTCGGAGCATGACTCCCCTGCCCGACCCAACCGGCCATCACGCCATCGACCGCATGGGGATAGAGCGTGCTTTTGGCAAGCAGGGCATTGATCGTCAGCATGAGCAGGTGTTCAGGGGAGATCGACGAAAGGCTCTTGGCGAAATGTCCGATCGGGGTGCGGACGCCGCCGCAAAGAACGACTTTGGTTTCCCGCGGTTTCATGACAGGCGGTGCTTCTTCAATTCCATCTGATAGTCCTGAATCTGCTTTTGGCGCTCCTCATCCGACCATGATAGAAATTGTCCCAAGGTTCGTGCGAGCGCTTCAATGACCTCCGACGGCAGATCCCGGTAATGGGCCCATTTCGTCCGACGCCAGAGGAGATCATTGAGCGTCAAGACCATTTCCTCATGAACCGCATAGGCCGCCTGGGCGAAAATCCAGGGTTCGTCCGGAAGGAGCCGGTCGCTGAAATGCGGCTCTCGCTGGGCCCACTGCAGAACTTCGACATAGCGCGTGCCGTACATGGAAATCAGATAGCGGATCAGTCCCTCTGAATCAGTTTCCAGCTTGAATCGTTTTTGCGCATCGTTCACAAAGCGTTCGAAGTCCCACAGTTCCCCTCCAGGAAGTGAATCCCAGGGAACGGAAGGGACCGCGGCTTTGGGACGAAGGAATCTCCAGGCTTCCACCGCCGCTTCATGGCCGGCGGCGCGGCCGGAGGTCAACTTGACGCCCGGCAAAGACCATAATCGCGGGAGATCTTTGACGAGCCTGTGCTCCCGAGATGCGGTGAGGGTCGATTGGTCCTGCCGCAGGAGCGGCCGGATGGCCCAATAGACGTCGCGGACATGCACCCGCTTGTACGAGCTGATCGCTTCAAGAAGGTTCGGGCCCTGTTTCAGATAAGGAAAGAAATGAAAAAGCAGATGAAGAAGTTCCGTGACATCACGCTCCTCCGGACGAACCGCATCGGGCGCAACAGAAACCGGCGTGTCCGTCGTCCCGACCAGACTGCGCGCGGGATCAATCGGAAGCACAAAAAAGACCTTTCCCTTGACGGCGGTCGACATGATGAGCGGCGTGGACACGATGTGATCGACCACCAGATGAATCCCTTTGCTGTTCTCGAGAAGAGATCCGGAGAGCTCGGCTTCCTTCCGCACCTCATCGATCCAGGCTCCGGAGGCATTCAACACCAGGGGGGTACGAAACTCAAAGGTTTTACGAGTGATCGCGTCTCGCGCCACAATGCGGACGAGCTGGCCGTCGGATGCGTCAATCGCGATGACTTCGCAATGGGTCGCGACCTTGGCCCCGTGCTGGGCCGCCTGCTGGGCATAGCCGAGCGTAAAGCGGGCGTCCTGGAGTTTCGCGTCCACGTAATATTCGATTCCCCCTAGGAGGCCCTCGGCCCGGAGGCCGGGGATTTTGGCCTTCACGTCCTCGGCCGACAACACGCGGTGCCGGCGCACGCGCGGCCGGCGGGTCCAATACGCGTCAATCCAGCCGAGGAGGTCGTAAACCCATGTACCAAGTTGGACCATCCAGAAGGGATAGGGCTCGCCCTTATAGACCGGAAGAAAAAAATTAAACGGGCTGACCCATTGTGGAGCGAGTTCCTGAAGTCGGTGACGCTCCCGGCCCTCGTGAAACACGTAGCCGACACGTCTCTGGGCGAGATAGCGGAGTCCCGCATGTGCAAGACCGGTCGAGTTTCCACTCGCGCCGGCGGCCAAGTCTTCTTTTTCGAGAAGGAGGACGTTGAGCCCTAGATGAGCGGCATGCGCGGCCGCGCTACAGCCGACGACTCCCCCGCCGATTACGAGGAGTTCCGGAGGATGCGCCGGGATCGAGTTAATGGCGCTCTGACGATCGCTCCAGGAGAAAGACATCAGGCGCGGGGATGAAACTTCTTATGCGCTTCTTGAAGATGGGATTGGCTGACGTGCGTATAGATTTGGGTGGTGGCGATCGACGCGTGGCCGAGCATTTCCTGAACCGCGCGCAGGTCCGCCCCGTTCTGCACCAGATGGGAAGCGAAGGAATGCCGAAGGACGTGCGGCGTGACCGGCTTATGGATTCCCGCCTGCCGCGCCGCCTGGCGGATCAGGCGCCAGAATTGCACCGTGCTCATCGGCCGCTTGCGGTCGGACACAAAGAGCGTTCTGACGGAGGCCGCCGTTTCCGGCCGCCGGTCGAGATACCCCTGAATCGCCAGCCGGGCGCGCTCGCCGATCGGGACGACCCGCTCTTTTCCGCCCTTCCCCAACACGCGGACATATCCGACTTTCAGATCAATCGCATCCAGCCGGGCCCCGGTCAGTTCGCTGACCCGCAGCCCCGCGGCGTACATGAGTTCCAGCATCGCGCGCAGGCGAAGCTGCCGGGCTTTCGAGGCGCCCACCGAGGTCATGAGACGCGAAACCTCCTCGATGGTCAAATACCGGGGGAGGCGTTCGGCTTTGCGCGGGCTGCGCAGGAGCGCGGCAGGATCCGCGGTGATCTTCTCTTCCGCCACCAGAAACCGGTAAAAAGCCCGCAGGGTCGCCATATACCGGCCGATCGACGCGGGCTGCATGCCGGCGGATTTTCTGTGCCACAAGTATTCCGTCAAATCTTCGCGGGAGATTTTGAGAGGGTCTTTCGACGATTTGGCGAGGTATTCCAGGAAACAAACGAGATCAATACGGTAATTGACGAGGGTCCGCGCCGATACGCCGCGATCGACGCGCAAGTGCTGCAGAAAAGACTCCAGAAGGTCTTGCGAAATTGCTGTCATTGCGAGCGAACGGAGTGAGCGTGGCAATCTGTCATGATAGATTGCTTCGTCGGTCCCAAGGACCTCCTCGCAATGACATCTTCTTACCTCTTGGGAGCCGCCGTTTCCTTGACTTCTTTGACCGCCTCAGGTTTGGCGGCCGGCTCGGCCGGCACTGCCTCCGGGCTGAAGTATTTCTTGCGCAGCTCGGCTTCCAGCTTGTCGGCGACGTCCGGATGGTCTTTCAGATAAGCGCGCGCGGTATCCCGTCCCTGTCCCAGACGTTCCTCTTTCCAGAGGAACCAGGAGCCGGTTTTTTCGAGGACGCCGGCTTCGACGCCGACGTCGAGCAGGCAGCCTTCGCGCGAAACACCTTCCCCGTAATACATTTCGAACTCGGCCTGGCGGAAAGGAGGCGCGACCTTGTTCTTGACGACTTTCACGCGCACGCGACTTCCTACCACCTGGTCGCCCGCCTTGATCGATTCAATGCGCCGAATATCGAGGCGCAAGGACGAATAGAACTTGAGCGCGAGCCCACCCGGCGTCGTCTCGGGATTGCCGAACATGACGCCGATTTTATGGCGCAGCTGGTTGATGAAGATCAAACTTGTCTTGGATTTCGACAAGACGCCCGTGAGCTTGCGCAGGGCCTGCGACATCAGGCGCGCCTGCATGCCCATCTGCTGGTCGCCCATGTCCCCTTCGATTTCGGAGCGCGGAACGAGGGCCGCCACAGAATCGATCACAATAATATCGACCGCTCCGGAGCGGACCAGGGTTTCCACAATCTCCAGCGCCTGCTCGCCGGAATCGGGCTGAGAGATCAGGAGATTATCGATATCGACCCCCAGCTTTTTGGCGTAGGCCGGATCCATCGCATGTTCGGCATCAATGAAAGCCGCCACGCCGCCCCGTTTCTGGGCGTTGGCCACCATGTGGAGTGTGAGGGTGGTCTTGCCGGAGGATTCGGGGCCGTAGATTTCCACCACGCGCCCGCGCGGGATGCCGCCCACGCCGATGGCGATGTCTAAAGGAAGAGCTCCTGAAGGGATCGCTTCGACCTGGGGTTTGAAGGATTTGTCGCCCATTTTCATGATCGCTTCTTTCCCAAAATCCTTCTCGATTTGAGTCAGCGCGAGTTCGAGTGCTTTTAGCCGTTCGTCTTTAGCCATTGATCTTGCTCCTTTTAGAATGTATCGACCCTCATCTACTTAGAGGCGGAAAGCGCTGTTTTTATTCACTCAGACGGGCGACGTCGCCAGCGGACGGCATCGATCCGCTCTTCAGCTCCGCCACCGAACCGTCGTCGCCGAAATAGCGGACGACCTTCATTTCGCCGATCTTCGTTTCGGCGTTACCGATCACCAGGCCGGAGGTCGGGTCCCTGATCTCTTTGCCCGCGCGCAAAACAATCATTTTCATTCCGATGGGAATACCGGAATCGCTGCCGGCGTTCAAGTAAATATTCTGTCCATCGACGTCTGCGACGCGGCAACTCCAGGGCTTTTTCTCGACTTGTTCGACAATGTTATTGGTGAACTTGACGATCGCAGCGCGCAGCGCGTCTCCTTCGAGCGTTTCATCGTATCCGGCACGGGTTCCCAGGCCCAAAACGCCTCCCGTATGTTTTTTGCTCAGCCCTGAACCGGAATCGGCGTAGAGTACCTGGCCGGTCTCTGCATCCACGACCCTGATATCCACCGTGCATTTCACCACCTGGCTCTTGGATTGCGTGATCAGGTATTCAGACCCCTCGGTCTCTTCCCCAAACTGGGAAATCGAACCGGTGACGATGGCATTCAACCCCAGAATCTTCCCCACTTTCGCAGCCGTGTTTGGATCGATCGCGCCGCTCATCCCGAGTTTCTGTTCGGCCATGAGCTTGTCCATCTTATCGCGCTCCACAACGATAAATTTCCCCGATTTGGCCAATTCGGTGATGAGGATGTCCGACGCTGAAGTCCCCAGACGGTTGGCCCCGTAGGTCGTCTTATTTTCGAAATCAATCACGCCGATGCGGCGCTTGAGGGCGACCATGCCTTTGGGCTTTTCGATCGTCATCGTTTGTTTCTGCTTGACTGTCGTCGTGGGTGCGCATCCGCCGATCGCCAGGACCATCAAGATACTGAAAGCTCGTTTCATTTTTGTTCTCCTCATATAATTATCGTCGGGGCAAAGTGTTCAGCAGCCGCAGAACTGCCAGACGCGATTCGGCCTGCAACGGCGCATGGGTCGCTTTTTCAACGGCCTTCACCGCCAATTGCGCCGCAAAGAGCCTTTCCGCCTGCTTCTTATTGGTCGCAACCACTCTCGTCGTCCCGTCACGTTCCGCTTCCCAAAGACGTTCGCCGGTTTTGGCATCCACCAGTTTCGCCAAGATCTTTACTCGCCGCTGAGCGTAAAAGCCGACATTGATGTAATCAAAATTTTCGATCGTACTATAAAGCAAGACGTCTGCGCCTGTCCACTCTCCGATCTTCTGAGGTGTCGTCGCGCGCAGCTGGCCCCCGTCAGTAAAACCCTGCGCCTTCAGCGCGGCGTCAATCGCGTCGGTCGGCAACACCTGGAAACCTCTTGCCGTCAGGTCCTCAAAAAGAAGCTTGCGCAAAAATATAGGCCCGTCCAAGTCATTGCTTTCATTGGACATCGGCAGGAGCGCCATCTTGCCGGAAGCCACATACTGACCGGATACATACACTTGCGAAGCGGCGCATCCGGTCAGAAGACCCAGGCAAAGCGCCAGGCCCGCTTTACGCACGACGCACGGTCAGTGGCCGGCCAGCGAAGCTGACAATTGCACCGCGCGGCCGGCCACCTGGAAGACCGACCACTCGGGACCGCCAATCTTGACGCAACGATCAGCCAGCTCCTGCGGGCTGATCTGGTCGATCAGGACGTCGAGCACCGCGACTCCCGAATCCTGGGAATAGGAGCGAAGGAACAGATCTTTCACTCCCGGTTCCGACGTCAGAGACGCCTGGAACTTGGACAGGACGTCAAAACTTTTCAGCCCCGAAATGGTCAAGTCCACATGCGCCCTTTTCGCCAATTCCGCGGGAAGCCCGGACAGATCATTCGCCGCGACTTCGGCTGCTTTCTCGAGCGCTTTGCCGGCCGCAATCTCCGGCGTCGCTTCCAGACCGCTGGCCACCTGAGACACGGTCGCCACCACTTCGCCGGATCCGGCTTCAATCACACGGAAGGTCACCGACGCCCGGTAAGACGACATCCCTCCGAACGTTCTGTCGTATCCCAGATTCTGCGCCCGGGCCATCCCGGCGACCAAAAGCTCCGCGGTGGAGTGACTGATGGTTTTCGCCGCCTGCACGGCGTCTTCATTGGGATTCACGGAGGGCGGCAGGTCGACCACCTTAAACCCTTTATTGAGGAGCGCCTGCGTCAGCGCATGCTGCGCGTGACCGTCATTGTTCTCGGTCTCCCCGATAAACTCCCGGAGCTCGATCGCCACCCGAGGGAAACCAACCGCAGGTTGTTTGAGCAACCCCAGGGAGTCCAGATCCTGATGAAGCTGCTGGGTGGACACCAGAGCGCGGATCTTGGTTTTGTACCATTCTCCGTCGCGTCCCTGGCTCAGGATCTCATAACGCTTCACATAACCAGAAGTCTTGGCGAGGATATTCTGCTCTATCGCGACGGCTTTTTCGACGCGCGTTTTGGCGTTCACGTAGACGCCGACCACCAGCTCGACGGCCGAGCGCTGCGCGGCGGCCAGAGAAGCCGCCTTGGTGCCGGGCAGGTCATCGGCCTTGTAAGGAGCAATGCCTTCGGCGACGACAATCTCCCCCTCTTCGCCCTTCGCCTTATTGATGCGGGACGTCGCGCATCCGCTAACAAGTAGAGCCGAGGTCAGGAAACAGGAAAACCACGCCTTGAATTTCATGATTTGAGCTTGAGGCCGCCGTCAGTGAGCTTCTTTTTGTCCAGCCGAAGCGTAACGACGCAACCGTCATCGTTCGTCCATTCGTTCTTCACGATCTCGGAGCCCTTGATGACCTGTTTGAGGTAGCTTTCCAGCTTGGAGTCGGTTTCCATGGCCTTTTCAACCGTGATTCCGCCTTCCAACTGCACCCCTTTTACATAGGAAAGCATCTCATATTGAGCCTGGACAATGGCCGCATCCCGCGAGGTGGCCCGACGCTGTGTCGTATTGGTCAACGTGGTGTCGGCGGCGCCGATCCCTAAGGCTTCAATATAATGCGACGTTTCCGCCTGCTGGGTGATCGTTTTTTCAATTTCGCCTTTTTTAACATAGGTTTTATTGCTGCTGCAGCCGATGAGTCCTGCGACGGTGAGGATACTGAGTAGGCCAAGCGATCGTTTCAAGGTCTTACCTCCAAAAGAGAAAATCATTCGTCTAGACAGTCTATCTATTCACAGAGATACAGTCAATCGAACTGGAAGCGGTCCTTAGACGTCCCAACGATAGGGATTGTTCCCGCCGGTGAACTCAAATAGGCATACACCGAAGGATGATATTGACGAGGAGGCCCGCCGCCACATCATCGATCACGACCCCCCATCCTCCGGGGACCTTGCCCAGGCGTCTGATGCCGAGCGGCTTCCACACATCGACGATTCTAAAGAGGACGAATGCCGCGAGGAGAGTAGGAAGGGTCCTGGGCATAAAGGCGATACAGGTCAGATACCCGGCCCATTCATCGATCACGATGCGCTGGTCGTCCTTCCGGCCCATGAGCGCTTCCGCGCGGTCGGAAATGGCGACGCTGACCATCCAGGCCCCCGCCAGAACCAGGGCGCAGCGGACGGGTACCATCGGCAGGATCCGGCACGTCAGGACGCCCGCCGCCGTGCCGATCCAGCCCGCGCCCGTCCAGCGCCATCCCCAGGCGCGGGTCCAGCGCACGAGCGGGTAGGTCAGAAAAAAACAGGAGGCGATGGCGAGAGTCAGGAAATCCACGAGGGGCGACATCATTGCGCTTTGCGGGATTTAAGAACCGAGAATTCCGTTTTGAGAAGCTCCGAATACTTTTGAATGTAAAAAAGCCCGGAGACCACCGTAAGAACGGCGGTCGCGAAAACCAGCCAGAAGGGCGTGCGTTCCAGGACCTGCCGAAGAAGGAGTTGCCATCCGTCGGGGGCATCCGGCGCGATGGCGGGCCATTTATCAAACGCCGAATTCAGAATGAGGATGACCAGGATCGTGATGATCGCCGTGATCTGGGACGCCATTTTGAACTTGCCGGCGCCTTCCGCCGCGACGACCAGGCCGCGCGACGCGGCGAGGCTGCGCAGTCCCGTAATCAGAAATTCGCGGCTGATGATCAAGACCACCATCCAGGCGCGGATATGCAGCTCTCCGAGTTCGACGAATCCGACGAGGGCCGCCGCAATCAACATTTTGTCCACGAGAGGATCCAGAAAAGTCCCGATCACCGTCACCGTCCCCGTCGCGCGGGCGATTTTCCCATCGTACCAGTCGGTGATGCTGGCGATAATGAAGATGACGAGCGCCGCCACGCGCGTCCAGAAATGGTCAAAAAACATAAAGACCATGAACGCCGGCACCATCGCCAGGCGCGAGAGGGTCAGCTTATTGGCAACGGTCATTGGGGCGGGATGCGGATCTCGTTAACGTCGCCGTGGGCGCCGGCCAGGAGATCGACCGGCTGGTCGTTCCAATAGAGGGCCAGCGCGTGGACATTCCCGATCTTGAAGTGAAAAGGACCCGGACCGGACCATTCTTTCGAGGTCCCCGCCGGCAAAATTCCTTCGTAGAGAAGCTGATTGCGGCTCATCACGCGCAGCCAGCTGCCGGCCTGGGCCTTAAGACGAACTTTCTGGGATGAAATCGACGTCTTGGGCACGACCAGCCGGGCCTGATTGGACGCGTAGTGCCGTCTCCAGGGCATGGGATTTTGTTCCGTCATGCGCGGGGACACCACATGATAAATGACCCAGGCGAGCAAGAGGACCAGGATGGCCAGCCCGATCACCTGCGCCATGGAGCTGGGCGACCACGCGAGGGAGGACTGCTGATCAGCCTCCGCAGGCGCGTTCTTACTCGCGGAACGTTCTCGTGAAGCCGCGGATTCCGAAGACGCGGCCGGCTTCTGCCGGTAGAGCGCCAGAACGTCCTCCGTGGAAACGCCGAGGAACCGGCAATACAGGCGCAGGAAACCGAGACGATGGCTTTCCGAGGGAAGATCGCTCCACTTTTCGTCTTCCAGGGCTTCGATGTAGCGGGTCGCGATATGCGTTCGCTTCGCGCATTCAGCAATCGAGAGGCGCTGCTTCAGGCGCCCTTGTCTGAGAAGTTCGCCTGCGGTACTTTTGTTGTCTGTGGCCATAAGAAGCACGTTAAGAGCTGATCGTCGATTGACTGCGAATCTGATTCAAGTAAGCGTCGATCCGGTCAAAATAAATCGTCCAGCGGTTGGTCCCCTCCGGCTTGGCGATGAACCCTTTGATTTCGAGTTGGCTAAGGAGATCGGTCGCGCGCGCTGAAGAACCGAAATGGGCCTTGAGCAGATCCTGAGAGACGCGCTTGCGCTCCAGAACGAGCATCAGCGCCTGCTGAATATCGTCAAGTTCTTCCCCGCCTTCGGCCCCGTCGACCCCCCGTGCGCCGGCGGTGGGCGTGAACACGCGATCATAGCTGGGGGCCCCCTGCGCGCGCACAAAGTCGGCGATCGCTTGAACTTCTTTGGTCGTGACCAGACCGCACTGAAGCCGGGCCGGTTTCGGCGCGCCGGGCGGCAAAAAGAGCATGTCGCCCTGGCCGAGAAGGCTTTCCGCGCCCGAAGCGTCCAGAATGACGCGGGAATCCGTCTGCGAGGCGACGCGGAAAGCAATCCGCGCCGGAAGATTGGCTTTGATCACGCCCGTGATGACATCGACGCTCGGACGCTGCGTCGCCAGCACCAGATGAATGCCCACCGCGCGCGCCATCTGCGCCAGCCGCTGGATGGACACTTCCACTTCCTTGGCGGCGACCGCCATCAGGTCCGCCAGCTCGTCGATGATGATCACGAGATAAGGCTCCGGCGCCCCGCCTTCCGCGGCCATCTTGTCATTGTAATGGCCGATGTCCCGCGCCATCGCGGCGGCGAATTTCTTAAAGCGGTGGTCCATGATCTTGATGACGCCTTCCAGGGCCTTGGCGGCTTCCTTGGGGTCGGTGATGACGCGGCAGTTTTCCGGATTCTGGTTCGGGTCAAAGAGATAGGGGATTCCGTTGTAGAGCGGGAGTTCGAGGCGCTTGGGATCGATGAGCAGGATCTTCACTTCCTGCGGCGTGGACCGGTACATCAAGGACATGATCAGCGCGTGAATGCACACCGACTTTCCGGCGCCCGTGGAGCCGGCGATCAGAAGATGCGGCATCAACCCTAAATCAGCGATGACGGGATGCCCTTCGGCGTCTTTTCCGAGCCCGAGAGCGAGTTTGGAGGGATGGTTCTGAAAATCGGGAGACTCCAGCACTTCCCGCAGCCGCACGACGGCGCGATGAGGATTCGGCAGTTCAATTCCCACGGCCGCTTTTCCGGGGATCGGGGCGACCACGCGTACGCTCATGGCCTTCATCGCCAGCGCGATGTCA
>Ga0182027_10013630_pt1 | contig 11313 bp, 11 predicted proteins | sample 712E1DmetaG_FD_121300 | JGI IMG/M metagenome (GOLD analysis project Ga0182027, IMG submission 121300) | Permafrost microbial communities from Stordalen Mire, Sweden - 712E1D metaG (Illumina Assembly) | ecosystem: Environmental > Terrestrial > Soil > Wetlands > Permafrost | place: Sweden...
CGCGGAAGCCGAGCGAAGCTCGGCCGTTAGGGCCGAACTGCAGCGGCTGGGCGTGGCCAAGATCGACCTTGCGTTCAAGGCCGTGCAGGACGGGATCGTGCGGGCCGAGGACGGGCGGCTGGTCGCCCGGACCGACGCCGGCGAAACGCCGTTGAAGGAGCACCTGGCGGCGTTCGTCAATGAGAATCCGGAATTTCTGCCGGCTCGCATTGCCGGAGGAACCGGGATGACCGCGACCTTCAAAGCGCCGTCCACGGGCACAGAGGCGGTGAGCCTCGAACAGATCCGCCCGGGCATGAGCGCGGAAGAGATGCGACGGGTACGAGAGGAAATCGTGCGCGTGGCGTCGCAGACCCTTCGGGGCCTGTAGTAACAACCGGCCCAAAGACAAGCGGCCGGCAAGAACAATCAAGTCAAGGAGAACGAATGGCAGCTATTACCTCAACTAACGTCGCAAGCGCGATTGTCAGGCTGGTGGCGGCGGACGCATTGCCGGTGCTGGTCGGGAACCTCGTAATGGGGAACCTGGTGAATCGCGACTACGAGCCGGTGCTGGCAAACGCCGGCGACACGGTCAACATACCGATACCCCCGACGATGTTGGCGAACAACATCCTCGAAGGCTACTCGGTGCAGACGCAAAACCCCAGTCTGGGAAACGCGCAGATTGTGCTCAATACGCACGTGGAAGCGACTTTCCAGATTCCAGACGTCACCAAGGTGCTGGCGGTTCCGGACCTGCTGAAGATCTACATGCAGCCTTCGGTGGCCGCCATCGCGCAGAGAATCGAGAGCGACCTTCTGAATCTGTACAGCGGTTTCACGACCAACACCCCGGTGGGGACGGCCGCGACGCCAATCACGGAAGCCGTCATCGACGCGGCGGAGACAGCGTTGTTCCTGGCGAAGGTTCCGCCTCAGGAGCAGAAGTTCATTGTGGTGGACGCGGCGACCTATTCCACCTGGCGGCAAATTCCGCGCTTCAGCGAATTCCAGAACTCCGGCGAAGCGGGCCTTCGCGCGCTGGTCGAAGGCACCATTGGGAAGGTCAAAGACTTCTTCGTCTTTCGCTCGCAGTTCGTGCAGAAAACGGGCACCACCACGGTGACCACCCACAACGTAGCGTTCACCAAGGACGCCCTCGGCCTGGTGATCCGGCGGCTGCCGCAGCCGCTGCCCGGAACCGGCGCCATCGCGGAGTACGCCGAGTTGGGCAACTTCGGGATGCGCGTGGTGATGAGCTACCAGCCGAACACGCTGGCGCAGCAGTTCACGGTGGACGTGCTGTACGGTTGCGGCGTTCTGCGCAACTGCGCGGGCGTGCAGGTCAACACGTAGGACGGCAAACCGCCGAATTCGGGCAAGCGTTAAATTCGGGGACAGACACCAGCGTCCGCGCGGCGCAAGAAACGCGCCTTGGGACGCGGGTGTCTGGCCCCTATTCAGGAGGAATCGATGGATCTGAAGCAGTATTACCAGAAGATTCGCGACATGGAATCCAAGATTACGGAGGCATTCCCAGTCGTGGTGAGCACTGAGACGGCGGACGGCGGTAAGCCGGGGGTCCTGACGGAAGTGACGCCCGGCATCGCCGCCAGGATGTTGGTGGAAGGGGTGGCGCGCCTGGCTACCGCCGAGGAAGCGATGACGTTCCGGGCGGCGCAGACGGAAGCTAAGCGAGTGGCCGACCAGGAAGCGGCGGCGGCCAAGGTGCAGTTCACGGTGCTGTCAACCACGGAACTGAACAGGCTGAAGGGTACCCCGGGGTCCTCCCCGGACTAGGCGGCCGACTATGGCTCTGTTCACAGACGGTCCCGCTTCGTCGATGGAAGACCTGACGGCGCAGGATTCGCAACTTCTCGACGTGGCCAGCGTCGAGGGAATCGACGTGACCCAGAAACTGGTGCTGGCCCAGGATGAACTCGCCCTGGAGCTGGACGCGCTGTTGACCAGGTTGAGCTACGTGGACCAGTCGATCTGGCTCGCGCCCCAGCCCAACCTGGGCAGCGTGGTGGTAACGCCGGCGCTGAAACTGTGGCACACCTTTCTCAGTCTGGAACTGTTCTACACCGACGCGTACAACAGCCAGTTGAACGACCGCTACGCCGGCAAGCGCGACCAGTTCCATGCGAGAGCCAAGTGGGCCTACGAAACGCTGGTTGCGGCCGGTATCGGCGTGGCGTCGGTCCCCGTGCCACGGGCGGCCATGCCGGCGGTGACGGCAGCGGCGGCCCCGGCGCCGGGCGCCCCGCTGCCGGACGAAACCTACTACGTGACCATGGCCTGGGTCAACGCCGCGGGCGAAGACGGGGCGTGCGCCGTTTCGGCAACCATTGCGACCACGGGAAGCTCGCTGCTGGTTCAGCCGGCAGGCGCTCCGCCAAAAACCGCGGCGGGATGGAACGTCTATGTGGGCACCGGTCCCGATTCGGTGGCGCTGCAGAACGGATCGCCCATCGCTATCGGGCAATCCTGGCTGCAACCGGCGCCCCTGGCAGCGGGGCGGCCGCCGGGACCGGGGCAACGTCCCAGTTATCTGAAGCCGGTTCCACGGATCATCCAGAGGGGCTGATGACGGCGAAAATCGGAAGCGCAACCACCACCCAAGTGATGCAACTCATCACCGGCGCCGGCGGCCTGAATGCCAGCCTGGCGGCGCTCACGCAAGCGGACCAGGCGCTGGCCGGTCCGCTGGATATGGCGCAAGTTCGCGCGCAGAACGTGGCGGCGGACCTGGCCGAGCGCAGCAGCACGGTGAAGTACCCGGTGGTGAACGTGTACTGCGAGAAGGTGACGAACCGGCTGACGGAGAAGTTTCGGACATTCTCCGGCACGGCACAGATGACCATCGAGGTTCGACATTCCCAAGACCGGATCGAGGGTATCCAGGACAGCCTGCAGCTTTACACGGACGCCGTGACGCAGGTGCTGGCCGCGGGCCGCGGCGATTGGGGCAATGGGATGTTTTACGCGGGCGGATACGAAGCGTCGTTCGGAGCCGTCAAGCAAGGCGGGAAGAATTTCATTCAGGTGGCCAAGGTCACCTTCGAGATTGGAGTGAGTAAAAGCTAGTATGGCCTCTTACATTTCCTCTAACGCAAACCGGTTCTACACGGCCCTGGAAACCAGCTACGGCCAGGTGGGATCCATCGCAGCCGGCAACCGGATTCCGGCTCTGAAGCTGACGGTCCAACAGAAACTCGAGGCGCCGCAGCGCAAGGACAAGACGGGCAGCCGGACGTTTCCGGGTCAGCCCCCGGGCGGCCGGCGGCAGACCAATTTCGAGCTGCAGACGTACATGACGAGCTGGCAGAAAACGGGCGGTGACCCGGGATATGGCCCGCTGTTTCAGGCGGCACTGGGGGGCACGCCCCTGCAGTTCGCCGGGGGGACGGCGGCATCCAGCACGGCGGGCGGAAGGCTGGGGCTGGCAGCGCCGCACGGGCTCGGCGCGGGGCAGGCGGTCTCATGCGCGGGGGAGATCCGGTTCGTGGCCGCCATCGTGGACGCCCATACGGTGCAACTGAACGCGCCGTTTACCACGCTGCCCGAAACCGGCGCGGCGCTGGGCGCCGCGATCACTTACGTGCCCGCCACGGAACTGCCCAGCGCCAGCGTATTCGACTACTGGAGCCCGGCGACGGCGGTGCAGAGGCTGCTGTGCGGGGCGGCCGTCGACCAGATGGAGATCCAGGTAAACGGCGATTACCACGAATTCCACTTCAGCGGCCTGGCGCAGGACGTGCTCGATAGCAGCAGCTTTTCCTCCGCCAACGTCGGCCAGCTTCAGAGCTTTCCGGCGGAACCGGCGCTGGCCGCGTTCGACTATTCGATTGTGCCGGGGAACATGGGCCAGGCATGGCTGGGAACAACGCCCGCGCAGTTCCTCACCATCGCCAGCGCATCCGTCGTTCTCAAGAACCAACTGGACACGCGGTCCAGGGAGTTCGGCTCGAACCTGCCGCGCAGCATTTCTCCGGGCCAGCGGTCCGTGACGGCCGCATTCGAGCTCTTCAGCCAGGACGACGACGCTACCAAAGGCCTCTATCAGGCGGCCAGGCAGCAATCGCCCATCAGCGTCATGTTTCAGTTGGGCGTGGCCGAGGGACAGGTCATGGGTGTGTACCTGCAGAGCGTGATTCCCGAAGTGCCGGAGTTCGACGACGGCCAGAACCGGTTGCAGTGGAAATTCCGGCAATCGCGCGCGCAGGGCACGGTGGACGACGAAATCGCGGTGGCGTTCGCATAACCATGACCTACGAAAGCGTGAGGACGATGGAATCGCGGGTGGCAAGCGGGGTGACTTTCACGCTGGCGAAGATCTCCTTCGGGCGCCGCGCGGAGCTGATGCGCCGGGTGCGTGAGCTGGCCCGGCGAATGGAATTCCTGGAGGCTGGCCGGGCGCCGGGCGACCAGATGGATGCGGCGCTGCTCCAGACGGCCATCGACCGGCTGTTCCTGACGTGGGGACTGCGGGCCGTATCGGGGCTCGAGCTGGACGGGGCGGATGCCACACCCGAACTGCTGGCGGAGGCCGGGCCGGAAGACCTGTTCCGGGAAGCGCTGGCGGCCGTGCGGGCGGAGACGGGCCTGACCGAGGCGGAACGAAAAAACTGATTGTCGCCTTCCACTTTCAATTCTCCAACCAGGCCGGTTGGAAGTGCGACGTATGCCGGAAGTCCGGCCTGGAAAGAAAGCGCCGGTGCGGGTGGCTCGGTATGGGCGAGGATGCCAGTGGGCCGCTGGTCTGGGCGAGAAGGGATGTGGCGCTCAGAACCTGTCCGAAGCCGTACATCACGGCCGACAGCCAGACGCTGGTAGAGGAGTTCTTTGTGCGGCGCCGGCTGCGCGGGACGGATTTTGCGGAACTGAGCGCGCGGCAAGTGGAAGCGTTCGTGATTCTGGAAAGGACTTTTGCCGCGGAGATCGACTATGGCCAGCGCAACACAAGATAAGCTTTACGAAACCTTTGCGGCGGTATTGGGGCGGCAGGACTCCCACCCGGATGGGACGCTCGACAGTCGCGAAGAGATCGCGGCCTCGCTGAGCGAGACCGTGAAGCAGCTCGCAGAACTCCAGGGAAGCAGCGCGGCGCAGGCGACCGTCAGCGGCACAACCGCCGCGGGCACAACCGCCGGCGGCAGCGATTCCACCGCGGGCGCAACCCGCGGCAGCAGCGATTTCACCGCGGGCGCAACCGACGGGGGCAGCACTTCCAACGCGGGCACAAGCAGCGACGGCAACACTTCCAACGCGGGCGCAACCGGCGGCGGCGGCATCACGGCGGAGTCCATCGCAACCACAGTCCTGGAGAGTGGGATGGGCATGGTTCCGCTGATTGTCGGGTTGCTGGGGCTGTTCGGAGGCGGGGGAACGCCGGCACCGCCGGCGCTGGTGAAGTATGCCATGCCCGACCCGATTTACTTTGAGGGCGCCGACACCGGCAGCGACGCGATCGGCGCCGATTATGACCAGATGGGGATGCCGCGAGCGTACACCGCTGCGCCCGGTGGAGCGAGCGCACCGGCCAGCGGGATGGCAGCTCCGGGCGGCAGCGGCGCCAGCGCGGTGCCCTCTGGGCCCAGCGGCGCTCCGGCGCCTCAGATCACCGTGAACGTGCAGGCCATGGACTCGCGCTCCTTTCTGGACCATAGCAGCGAGATTGCCCAAGCGGTTCGCGACGCGATGCTGAACCTGAATTCCATCAACGACGTGGTGAACGACCTCTAAGATGCCCACTTTTCCCAAGCTAAAGACCAACGCCGTGGCGCAGTATCCGGCGACCAGGTCCATCCGGTTTCAAAACCAGGCGCTGCGATTCGTGGACGGAGTGGAACAACGCTACCGGGATTCGGCCGGGCCGCTGCACCGCTGGGAGATTCGCCTGGATGCGCTGGATGAGAGCGAAATGGCGGCGCTGGAACAGTTCTTCGCCGACAACCAGGGATGTTTCGGAAACTTCGCATTCACCGATCCCTGGGACCAAACTGAATATGCCAATTGCAGCCTGGCAAGCGACGAACTGGACCTGACGGCGATGGCGGAAATGTGGGGTAAGACCTCGCTGGCTGTAATCGAAAACCGGGGATAGCGCATGCTGGTATACCCACAACTCGCCACCGGAGCTTTGAGCCAGTTTCCGGTTCGGAAGCGGCGCCGTTTGCGGACGGTTGCGAATACGTCTATGGACGGGAGGCCGATCAAGCTGTCCGATCCGGGCGCGGAAATCACCGAATGGCAGTTGGCGTACGCGGGCTTGACCGATGACGAAGTGGCCGCCTTGCAGCAGTTTTTCGCGGCCACCGAGGGGACGCTCAATAGCTTCACTTTCCTGGATCCAACCGCCAACCTTTTCGCCTGGAGCGACAAGCTGGACAATGCGGCTTGGGCAAAGGAGCCGTTCCTCCTGGTTGCGGGCGGAATCGCGGACCCGGCCGGCGGGACCAACGGATGGCACCTCACGGATTCCGGCGGCGCCGCTCAGAACATCTCCCAGACGTTGTCCGCGCCCGCGGGGCACGTGTACTGCCTCAGCGCATTCGCGCGGTCGACGCGACCTATCGCAGCCACCCTGCTGCACGGAACGAATCGCGCCGATCGAACCCTGGGAACGAATTGGAGCCGGGTCGTTTTTACAGCCAGCGGCGACACGGCTGCGGAATCCATCGCCTTTGGCGTGGAACTGCCGGCCGGAGCGTCCGCGGATGTATTCGGCCTGCAAGTGGAGCCGCAAGCCGGCGCGTCGATATACAAGGCCACCACCACGGGCGGCGTCTACGAGGGCGCGCGATTCCGCGATGATGCCCTTTCCATAACCACAACCGGCGTGAACTGCCACTCCGCCACGGTGAACATCATTCATGCAAACCATCTCTGAGTTGAAGGAACAGGCGGTCGCGGATACGCCGCTTCTGGTTTTCGACTGCGTGCTCGCCAACGGCCAAACGGAACGGTGGAGCACGCACCAGGTGACGGTGGACGGCGCGACGTACCAGGCGCGGGTTCTTCAGCACAGCGTCTTCGACATCCAGACAGCGTCCGACCAGGGCATCGACGGAAGCCCGCGAATCTCGGTTGTGCTGGCCAACGCCGATTCGCACTTCTCGGAAATCGAGCGCGCCACGGGATGGAAGGGCGCGCGGCTGACGGTCGCGTTCCTCTTTTACGATTTGCGAAACGACGCCCCGTTGACGGATCGGGCGGTGGTGTTTCAAGGAATCTGTAACCCGCCGGACCAGATCCAGGAATCGACCTTCCGCCTGACGGCTATCAACCGGATGAACCTGCAACGGCTGCTGCTCCCGCAGGTTCGCATCCAACGGAGATGCCCTTGGGAGTTTCCAGCGACCGCGGGACAGCGCACCGAAGCCGTCGACGGCGGCGTCAACGGCAAGTACTCGCGCTACTACCGTTGCGGCTATTCCGCCGGGGTCGCCGGGGGCACGGGCAGTCTGAATGGCGACGCGCCGTTTACGTCGTGCGGGTACACGCGGCCGGACTGCCAGGCGCGCGGAATGTTCACGCGGTTCGGCGGGCTCGAGTTCGTTCCGCCGGCCATCTCCGTGCGCGGTTACGGAAAAGACTGGTCGACATCGGCTGTCTCGGACAACCAAGCGCGCTACAACGACTACGTTCCGATGGTGTACGGCACGGCCTGGTGGGAGCCGCTGGTGGTATTCGCCCGCAACGACGGAAACCTCACCCGCATGGAGGCGCTCCTGGGAATCGGCGAGATCGAGCAAGTGCTGACGGTGCTGGTGAGCGGCGTCGAAATTCCCATGGGAGTCTCCGGCAGGAACATGACCGGCACGGGCTGGTACAACGTTGAGACGCTGGGGACGCGCGACGGCGCGTTCGACCGGAACTTCCTGGATGGCGGCGGGAATCCCGCGGGAGACCCTTATGGCAGCATGGCGTACCTTTCCGTGGTAGTCCCCAACTCACTCAACAATGGGACTTCCCTGCCCACGGTCAAGGTGCTGGCGCAGGGTCTGAAGGTGCCGGCCTATGCGGCGGACGGAACGTACATCTGCGACCAGTTCTCGAGCAACCCCGCGTGGATTCTGCTGGACGTTCTCCGACGGAGCGGATGGTCCGCCTCGGAAATCGACGCTTCGAGCTTTGCGGCGGCCGCGGCCTATTGCGATGAATCCATCGACTTGACGGACCTGAACGGCAACCCCATCGCGCTTCCGCGGTTTCAGTGCAACCTGGTTCTGCAAAACCGGCGCAGCGGCGGAGACGTCGTGCGCGGCGTACGCAATGCTGCGCGCCTTTACCTCACCTACGGACCCGGAGGGGCGCTGCAGTTGCAGGTGGAGAACACCGCGGCGCTGGAGCGGTCCGCCAAGCCGGCATGGTCGAACAGCACGCAACCACTGAACGGAGGCTGGCCAAGTTACGAATTCGGAGACGGCAGCAACGGCTTCTCGGGAATCCTGAGGCGGCCCAACGGCGAGCCCAGCGTGACCCTGACCGCGCGCGGCATCGCGGATACGCCCAACCGCCTCTCGGTTGAGTTTCAGGACGCGCTCAACGGCTACCAGCAGGACAGCTTCGAGATGGTGGACCCGGCCGACATCGCCCTGGCCGGGCAGGAGGTTTCCAAAACACTCCCGGCGCTGGGCCTTCCGCACTACGACCAGGCGGCCCGGATTCTGAAATTCAATCTCGACAAATCCGTTCGCGGGAACACGTACATCGAATTCGATACCAGCGTAAAGGCCTTCGGGATACGGCCGGGCGACCTGATCACGGTTACCTACCTGAAGGAAGGCCTCACTCGCCAGCCGCTGCGGGTGCTGAAGATCTCGCCGGCCACCAACTATCGGACTTCCACCATCACGGCGCAGATCCACGACGACGCGTGGTACTCGGACACCAACGGCCAGGTGACCTCACCCGGAGGGGCGACGCAGGGGAACGCCGGCGTGAGCGTGCCCAGGCCCCTGATCGGCGCTGTGCTGGACGATAACGGCGACGTCCAGTTCGACGTGGTGGAATCGACGGCCACCAACAGCGATGACACGGTGGAAACCAGCGTATCGGTCGGTTTCGTTCCACCCGCGGGTCCAGGCAGCTCGGCGGCCGCCGGACCAGGCATACCTTTGTTGGGCCTGGTGCCCACGGTCGGAACGGGCGGAACGCTGAAGGGTGGGCAGGCGCTGTACTATGCGGTTTCCGGCCGGGACAGCGCCGGAAACCAGAGTGCGTTGTCGTTCATCGTCCGTGCGTCGATCTCGAGCGATGGCAGCAGCGTGACTCTGTCGGGGTTGAGTTTCGCGCCGGCAACCAGCACCTTTGATGTCTATCGTGGAAGCACTCCGGCCGAGCTTTTTCGAATCGCTGCGGACCAGGCGCTGGCCGCCCGGTTCACGGATGCGGGTCTCGCGGATCAACTGATTGCCCCTCCCGATTCCAATTTCGATCACGCCAACTTCTACTGGCGGCTGGAGTTGCAACCGGAGAGCGCGGTCACGCTGCACTCCCCGGCGACGGTGGGAAACGGAGCGTTGCAGATGACCGCGAATGGTTACCGCGGCAGGATTGCGCGCATCACGCGAGGCGCCGGCTCCGGGCAGGAGCGCGCCATCGCAGCCAACGATGCGACCACCCTGACCATCGCGCCCCCTTGGAGCGTGGAGCCGGATGCCACCAGTTTCTTCGTAGTGGCGGAAACCGGCTGGCGGTTCGGCGCCCTCACCAGGAGCAGCCCCGTGCAGTTCACGGTTCCCAACCGGTCGGGAGAGGTGGTTCATCTCACCGGGCGCGCGGCCAATGCCAACGACGTGGAATGCGCGCCGGATCTCTCCACCGTTACGCGGTGGCAGATCGGCGGCGGCGGGACCAGCGACGGCGATGTACCCCCCATGCCGTCTTTCGGGATGGGGCCGGGCCAGCGCGGCGGAACGGTGGAGCTGAGCGGGGTTTCCTTCACCAGCCTGACCAACACACGGACCATCTCGGCGGCTACGCTGACCATGTACTACTGGGATGAACTGCAGGGCACGCCGGCGATCGCGCTGGCCAGCGCCGTGGGCATTGGCGATACGCTGCTGAGCCTGAGCGCGGCCGCGTCCGCCCAGGCCGGAAGCTTCATCCAAATCGAATTGGAGGTGATCCGCGTGGAGGCGGTCGGGAACAACGGCGCACAGTACACTGTGACGCGAGCCGTCGCTGGCAGCCAGGCGGCGGCACACGCCGCGCAAACGCCGGTCTATCGTCTTTTGAGCAAGACGGTGATCGCGCCCTTCCCGCCGGATTTCTTCGGCAGCCCCTACAGCGGGAGCTGGAGCTACGCCATCACGCTTCCGGATGTGCGCGTGGCCAGCGCCGAATTGTTTGTCACGAATCCGAAGGGGAACAGCCCCGCCAACAACATCTGTCTGACCCATACCGCCGATAGTGGGCTGCGCACATTGTCGGGCGGGCAGTACTCCATCCAGGTGGACGGGTATCTGGCGGTGGATCAACTGGCGGCGCCGGCGCTGGTAATGGAGGCGTCGCACGCGGTGCGGGATGTGTACGCCGTGCTAGGTAAGGCCGCCGACGCCGCGGTCGGGCTCCAGTTGAACCTCAACGGGGCGTCGTATTGCCAACTGACATTTGCCTCGGGGGCGACGGTTTCGAGCACCGTGGACGGCAATACACTGGGCCCGCTGCCATCGGGCGCGCAGGTGACTCTGTCCGTGCTCTCGGTGGGACAGACCAATCCCGGCTCCGACCTCACCGTGATCATCCGACTCTAATGCCGGACCAACTCTCCAAACTGCGCCCGGACCGGGATTTGCAGTGTTACTTTCAGGAACCCTCGGCGGTGGCGGCGCTCAGCGGGAGCAGCCAAACCGGGTTCACTATCTCGGGCTGCTGGCGGCAGCAATTCGACTGGGTGGTGCTGGAATGGAACCGCGACAACGTGTTCCAACATCCCGCGCTCCGCAACCTTCCGGACGGAGATCTGAGCGGATTGCATCTCAGCTATGAGGAAACCCGCACCAACTGCATCCCGCTGGATTCCACGACCTACGACTCGGTAACCTGGTCCTACTTGAGAATCTGGGAGGAATCCAACAACACCGAGAACTTCCATCGGGTTCCCATCCTTCAGTATGCCGTGGCCGTAGATGGCAGCTACGCGCAGCCAACCGTGGTGTTCGAGTTTCAAGGCGCGCCCGCGGCCGGGGATATCGTCGGCCTGGCGTGGCTGGACCAGCACCCCAACTACTGGGTTGTGGCGGGGAACAGCGCGGCGGACGTGGCCGCTGGGCTGGCGGCCAACATCAACGCCCAGACCGGCGCCAGCAACGTTTCGGC
>Ga0182027_10013631_pt1 | contig 11313 bp, 9 predicted proteins | sample 712E1DmetaG_FD_121300 | JGI IMG/M metagenome (GOLD analysis project Ga0182027, IMG submission 121300) | Permafrost microbial communities from Stordalen Mire, Sweden - 712E1D metaG (Illumina Assembly) | ecosystem: Environmental > Terrestrial > Soil > Wetlands > Permafrost | place: Sweden...
CATGCTGTTGTACAATATGCCCATGTTCAGCCCTCAAGAAACTCAACAGAAAATCCAAGAGATGGTCCATCGGATTGTGGAGAATTTTCATCCGGAGAGGGTCGTTCTGTTCGGTTCCTATGCGCGCGGAACGGCAGGGCCCGACAGCGACGTTGATCTTCTTGTGGTTATGCAGCGTAAAAAATCGAATGTGGATACCTGCGTAGAAATTCGCGGGGTGCTTCACGGTCTCGGCTTGGCCAAAGACATTGTCGTAGCGACGCCGAATGAATGGAAAAAGTACAGCGATATTGCCGGAAGCCTTATACGAACGGCTCACGAAGAAGGAAAAACGCTCTATGAGCGAGCGGCCTGAAAAGACTGCCACCGTTCTGGCTTGGGTTCGAAAAGCGGAAAGCGACTTCCGGATCGCGGAGTTGGCGCTCAAAGCGGAACCGGCGGAATGCCCTTTTGACGCGGTATGTTTCCATGCCCAACAAATCGTTGAAAAATACTTGAAGGCGCTGTTGTCCTACCGTGATATTCATTTCCGTAAAGTTCACGATATAGAAGAACTGATGCAGCTTTTTCCTCTCTCTTTGAAACCGCCCATCGATGCCAAAGAACAGGATATGCTCACAGGCTACGTGTCGACTGGTCGTTATCCAGGTCTGCCCGCGGATCCTGGGGCCGAAGAAGCTCGTGAAGCGATGGTCATCGCCCGCCAGGTTCGCGACTGGGCCAGGACGCTGCTCCCCGACACCGTTCTACCTTGATCGAATAAGCCATCGCTGAACAAAAAACCAACCCCACCTCCGCTCCGCCGTGAGCCGTCGGCGGAGGGAGGAGGACGGCACGGCAGAGAAAAATGCAGAAAGCGGGAAAGAACATAGGAATATAGTCAAAAAGCTGCGCCCAGCCCTGCCCTTGAGACTCGTAAGCATTCCTGATATACTGGACGCCGAGTATCAATCACGTGAAGCTCCATAAACATCGCGTTCCACTGCCCGGCGCAGCCACTGATCCACCGCCTCAAAAGAACCGCAGTTTGCGAAAATATATAGAGGCGCTAGAACGAAGAGTGGGCCGAAAAGCCAATGAGATTTCCCTTGAGGAAGTACGCTCTATTCTGGCCAAGTACGGACCGCTTTCCCCCTTGATCCGCGAGCTGCGCGACGCCAGTTGATTTCCTACTTCCTCGATTCCAGCGCCATCGTTAAAGTCTATGCCTCCGAAATGGGTTCGGACGTCGCTCGCGCCCTTTTCTATGGACCGGGACATCGGCTTTACGTCTCATGGCTTTCCCTGACCGAGGTGCCATCCGCCCTTTACAGAAAGAGCGGAATCCCGCGTTCCCAGACGGATGTCCTGCTGATCCGTTTTATGACCGATTATGAACAACGGTGCGACGAAATCCGTCTTTCCGATCATCATGCCCTGTTGGCTCTCGACTTGATTAAACAGCATGCGCTGACCAGCGCTGACGCGCTGATTCTGGCCCAGACTCTTCGTCTGGCCCAACGCATCCGCCGGCTTATCCTGGTTGCCAGTGACGAAAAAATGCTCGCCGCAGCTCGACGTGAAAACTTGCCGACTACCGATCCAACTCAACTGAAATACCTTCCTTAGGGGTCTGCCACCCTTCGTCCTATCGGCGGAGTCAAAAGTTTTCTATTCGTAGCGAAGGGCTTCGGCGGGCGAGAGCTGGGCGGCGCGCGAGGCGGGATAGACGCCTGCGACGAGGCCTATCGCGACGGTCAGGAGCAAACAAAGAACGACGGTGCCCCCGGGCAGGGAGAGCGGGGTCTCCAGGTCCAACAGCGACTGGGCGAGATTAATGCCGATCGCGCCGGTGATAACTCCCAGCGCGCCTCCGCTCGTAGACAGGACGCTTGCTTCCGTCAGGAACTGGAGCAGAATGTCGATGCGCCGCGCGCCCAAGGCTTTGCGGGTGCCGATCTCACGCGTGCGCTCCGTGACGGAGGTGACCATCACGTTGGCGACCCCGATCCCGCCCACCAGGAGGCTTATGGCGGCGATGCCGAGAAGGCCGGCCTGAACATGATTGGCCGTCTCCTGGCTCCGTTCCATGAACTGCTCCATGGACCGCACATAGAAAAGCTTGCTGCGCTTGGCGTCGCCGTGCGACAGGATGCGGTTGACCAACTCCACGGACCGGGCCGCGGTGACCTCCGGGCGCACGCGCACTTCGGCGTAGGCGACGTTGACATTGTTCTGATTGACCAGCCACGAGATGGGCGCCAGAACGCCCACCTCCGGCGCCGAGGTCCGCTGGCCGGTGGCCGTATCCCAGTCCATGACGCCGATCACGTGAAAACCCATGTTGCCGATGACGACGGCAGCGCCCATGGGTTCGTCGATCGGGAAGAGCGCGCGGGCCGCCTCCTGCGAAATCAGACAGACGGGCTGTTTGCGGTCGACTTCATTCTTGAGAAACGCCCGGCCGCGAATCAGCCGGATGCGGTAGAGGCCGACGAACGCGTCGTCGACCCCCAGGATCTTGGCGGCGTACGTCGTCCTGGCGGCCCGCGCTTCCATGTTCTTATCGGCCCGCTGGACGACGGAAAGGACCTCCGGCAGCTTCTTAATCTGATCGAGGTCATCGGTGGTGATGACGCCGATCTTCTTGGAAACCGGATCAAAGCCCGGATGGATGAACACCACGCGGGCGCCGCGGGTGCCGTATGTTTCCTTGAGCTTTTCCTGCATGCCCGCGCCGATGGACACGATGATGACCAGCGCCAGCACCCCTATATAGATGCCCAGGAGCGACAAAACGGAGCGCACGGGCTTGGAGCGCATCATCAATAGGGAAATGTTGAGGTATTCAAGAAACATTATTTCCAAGTCCTTTGTCGGATACCGCACCGCTCGTCGGTGCGGAGAAGACGCCGTAAAACGGCTGTGCCCTCACCCTCAGCTCTCGCTGCGCTCGGCCTCTCCCTCTCCCGCGTGCACGCGGGAGAGGGTGGAGCGGACGGCACGGACGCGGGGGTGAGGGCAGAGATGCCGCCGGCCTCGCGCCGGCGGAGCATCACTCAAACCGTCCGTCCCGGATGCGCAGAATTCTGTGCGCTTTCCTGGCGACCTGTTCGTCGTGCGTTACCAAAATGATCGTCGCTCCCGCCCGGTTCAAGTCCTGCATGAGCTGCAGGATCTCGGCGCCGATCCTGGAATCGAGAGCCCCGGTGGGTTCGTCCGCCAATAGAAGCGACGGCTCGTTCGCCAGCGCGCGCGCGATGGCCACGCGCTGCTTTTCCCCTCCCGACAACGTCGTCGGATAGGCCTCTTCCCGGTGATCCAGACGCATTTGCGCCAGCAGACGGCGGCTTCTCTCATGCTTGTCGGCCCGGCGCGTATAGCCCATGGGCAGTTCCACATTCTGCCGGGCGGTCATGTAGGGCAGGAGATTAAACGATTGAAAAATGAACCCAATCGCCTGCGAACGGACCTGCGCCAGTTCGTCTTCCGCCATATGAGAGGTCTCTTTTCCGAGCATCTTCAGCGATCCGGCGCTCGGCGTGTCCAGCAATCCGATCACATTCAGCAAGGTCGATTTGCCCGATCCCGAAGCGCCCATGATGGCGATAAATTCGCCGGCCTGAAGGTTCAGAGAAACATCCTTCAAAATCTCGGTCCGGCCTGCTCCGTCGCCGACCCATTTGAAAATGTTTTCGAGCCGCATCAGTTCAGACATGCTTGTTAGTTTTGGTTTTGGTTTTAGTTGTATCGGCGGCGGGGGCCGCAAAGAGGACTTTCATCCCTTCGGCGAAGGCGGGCTGCGCGTCCATGCAGATTCTTTCGCCCTCCTTTAACCCTGAGGTTATTTCCACCATGAAGGGGCTGGACTGGCCCAACGTGACGATCCGGGAGTGGATCCTGCCCCAGAAGTTCAGCGCCCAGACCCGGGGGGTCCCATCCGCGTTGGCCACCGCCGTCAGGGGGACCGCCAGGGTCGGAGGAGTTTGCCCCGTGAAGATATAGGTTTCGGCCGTGAGCTTTGGCCGGAGCATCAATCCCTGCGTATTTCGAATGGTCAGCACGACGGGGACCTCGGGAATGCCGGTGGCATCCGGCAGCGAGCCGACATCCCTCACCACGGCCGGCAGAGGCGTGTGTTCGTAGATCTGGACGGTGACCTGGGCGGGCTGACCCGGCCGCACCTGCTTGATTTCCAGTTCGTCCACCCTTGCCTTCATGGTGAACTCCGAGATGTCGGCGACCGTCACGATTTCCTTGCCGGAAAGCACGAACTTGTCATCGCCCACCCAGTCCTTGACCACCGTTCCCGCGAAGGGCGCATACACCTGGCTGCTGTTCCACTGGGCGTCGCTGAGCCTCATCCCTTCCTGCGCGCTGCGCAGCGCCTGTTCGGCTTTCACGAGTGCTGTTTTGGCGTCCTCCACGCTCGTATAGGCAACGGCGTCTTTCGAATAGAGCACCTTCTGCAGGCGCAGATCCTTGCGCGCCTTCCCGAGATCCGCCTCGGCGTTGCGCAGGGCGTCGGTTTTCTGTTGGCGGTCCAGCCGGATCCGCTCCCGGCCCATGACGAACAGAAGCTGTCCCTTGGCCACTTTATCGCCTTCGCGGCAGCGCTTTTCAATGACGCGGCCGTCGAACTGGGCGCGGATCGTGGTGCTGTCTTTGGCTTCGAGATTCCCGGCCGAGCGCACGACCAGCGCCATCGGCCGGCGGACGAGCAGAACCGTGCGCACCCGCGGTGAATACAGGCGCGGCAGAAGCAGCCCGTTTAAAACGGTGATGATCACCCATCCCGCCGTAAGGAGAAACCATCCATCCTTCCCAGCTATGCGCCACTCTTTTCCCAGCACTCTCATTCCAGCGTCTCCACCTCGGCCCCCAACTGTTCGGAAAGTTGGTCCTTGGACTCATTGAATTGCACCAGAAGCCGGAGATATTCGTTTTCCAGACCCCTCATCTGATCCTCGGCAGACAGAACGTCCAGCAAACCCGCCAGACCGTTCTGAAAGCGCACCCGCAGGACTTCGACGTTGCGCTGCGCCTGCTCCTTCGAGAATTTGAAATCCTCTATCTGCTTTTCCGTCCGCTTGATATCGAGATACTCGCTCTGCACATTCACCTGGATGGTCCTCTGCGCGTCCTGCAAATTCAAATCCGCGACCCACTCGGCGATGCGTGCGTTGCGCGCCTGGTCCCTGGTGACAAAGGAATCGAAGAAGAGCCAGTTCATCGTGGACGTCCAGGTCCAACCGTGCGTGAGGTAATCCGGCTCCGTGCGCGCGTCCGTGGAGCCGTATGTGCCGTTGAGCGCGAAGGTCGGCCGAGTCGGCTCCACCGAAGCTTCGTAGGCCAGCCGGGCCAGCTCTTTGGCGGCGCGCAGCAATTCCAGATTGGCGTTGTGCAAGAGGGCGTACTGCCGCAGCCGGTCCAATGGCAGGGTAAAAGGGACAAACTGCAGCGGCGTCACGAAACGCACGTTTTCGTTCAGAGACATATTAGCGAAATTCTCGGCCTGCAGGATCGACTGGTTCATCAGGACCTGGTCGTTCTGAAGCTGACGCTGATCGTCCATAAACTGGATTTTGGCCCGCATCGTCTCCACCGAAGCGGATTTTCCGGCATCGACCAGCGCCTGCGTCACGGCGAGCAGTTTTTCAGAAGAGGCGACCTTCCGCGCATCGGCTTGAACGGATTCGGCATCGAGCATGATGTTGTAATACAGGCTGCGCGCCTGCGCGCGGAGGCTCAAAACCGTGTAATGAAAAACGCTTTTGGCGTTGGCAAAGTTCAGGTCGGCTTCCTGCCGCGTGCGTTTGACGGGGTTTTTCACAAAGATGTAAAGGGGCTGCGTGACGTTCGCCGAAAAGCCCGGCCGGGCGATTGAGTCCACGCTGGGCGGGCCGATGGTGCCGCCGTAATACGCCCAGCGGCTTGACGCATTCACGGTGGTCCCCAGCGGCGTTGTTTCATTCATGGTCAGGCTGGACTGCTGGGAGTTGGAGAGCTCCGGGAAGCCGTTGTAGACGGTCTCCCCCTTCGTGTCGGTGCGGTTCAGGGCAAACGCGGGAGAATCGGTCCGGCGAAAGGCGATTTCGCGCGTATAGCCTGCCGCTTGCAGCGTTAGATTGCTCAGCTTGCTTTGAATTCCCTGGCGGGTGGCCACAGTGACGTAGTCGTCCAGAGTAAGCACGACAGGCTGATCCGCCGATAGGACTGGAAGGCAAGAGGCCAGAAGGGCCAGAAGCGCGGCAAAGGGTTTCGATATGTCGGCGTGAGGACTCATAGTCTTCCGGGCTCCAATAATTTCAGTAAGACGGCCGCCAGGGACGCGCTCACCAGCCAGACGATGGCCGTCGCGACCCAGCTGCGGCGCCGGGTCCCGCCGGGCCATTGCCGGAGAAAAATCCAGAGCAGAACGGCCGACCAGATTTCAAAGAGGTCCAGGCGCTCCGTTAGCCAGGGCGCGCCTCGCCAGACGAGCGCCGGGCCGGCGGCGTAATAAAACGGCGTTAAGCCGGTGAGGACGGAAACGATCGCTCCTCCGGCGACTTTGATCAAAATAGGAATGCCGGACAGGGAAATGAGGTGCGTGCCTTCCTTCCAAGTCAAATGCAGGCCCATGATCGAACAACTCATCACCAGCGTGGCCACGGCCGCCCCCCAGGCGCCCGCCACCCAGAGTCCGGCGATGACCGGCTTGATGGGGCTGCCCGCCGTCATGGCGACGCCCAACAGGGTGAAACCCAGAACGGCGAGCACATAAGTCAGGGCCAGCCTCGGGCACTGGAGTTCTTTCGAAACTCCCCGGGGACTGAAAAAGGTCTTTTCCATCAGTTCACCCAACGAAATGGCCGCCGGCGGCGAATCCATTGCGGCGATCGACCCCGAACGACCCGGGCCGGATACCGGAACGGATTCTTCGCCCCGGCTGCTCGCTGGAACGTTTGCCCTGAGGCTGTTGGCTGATCTCCGTAAAAGCGCCTTGATCCGCTCCAGCAGTTCTGGCATCTCGAAGGGCTTCAGCACATAATCGTCTGCGCCTAGTTGAAACCCCTTCACTTTCTCTTCCGTGGAATGAGCCGTGCCGGTGATCATCATGATCGGGATATGGACCAGGTCATCGCGGTGTTTAATAATACGGATCAGGTCGAAGCCCACCACATCCGGCAGCTTGACATCCAGAAGGATGAGATCCGGTTGATATTCGATGGCCGAAGCGTAGCCCTGGTTCGCATCGTGCGCCAACTCGACGTCATAGCCCTCCTGAGAGAGCTGTTCCCGGAGCATCGTGCTCACGAGCTCATTGTCATCGATGACGAGAATTTTGCTCATCTTCCGGTCAACATAACGGGCGGATTAATCGGCTTTTTCATATTGGCAATAATTGTTTATACAGGGCATATCGTGCTGATTCAAGGCATAACTGGTATACCTGATTATCGTTACGGCCAGGTTACGGGAAGGTAAATTTAACGTAAATTCAGGTTCCTGAATAACATCAGGATGAATAATCCCTGCAAAACGATGGTCATCCCCGTTGCCGCCAACCAGCCGCGGCGCCATCCGGGTCGAACCCAAGTCCAGGGGCGGTCAAACGCCTCCGCTTCCAGAACAGTCATGGGCAGCCAAAGCCAGGCGACGTAGCGAAAGTCCATCACGGACCCGTAGGGCCACCGGACCGCATAGGCCGTCATGGCGAGCCATGCCACGATGAAACTGATGCCCATGACGCGCAAGAGGGAGCTCCGCGGGATCATCAACAAGCCGATCGCAAGCCAGGCCGTGTGAACCCAGAACACGAACCAGATGAAATACTGGGGAAACTGATAAAACCGGTACTCTCCGAAAACGGAAGAGGACAACAGATACGCGGCGAGGCTGCTTTTTTTCCCCACCGGCAGTTCATGATCCGTATAGGGAGTCGCCCACTCGAAAGTCGTTAAGCCCGGAGGCATGATCGCGCAAACCAGCGCGGGATGCGGAAGACGCTGATGAATCCGTGGATCGCGGAAATTGTCAGGGAGCCACTTGCCGCTGGTTTTGACGTTATGCCCATACATCCAGAGCGTGAATCCGGCCATAGCCGCCAGCGGAACAAGGAATAAACGGAGCAGATGTTTACGTTCGAGTTCGCGCCGATAGGTCAGATAGCAAGCAGCGGCTGAGATCACCGCCAGAGAGACGAAGACCGTCGCTTTGGTATAGAGCCCTAACAGGGCCGCCAGGGTCATTAGAGCCAGAGTTCTGTTTTGCGGTCTGCGCCGATACGACAATAACAGACCCCAAAGAGCGAGACTGCAAAACGTCGCCAGGACGTCGTTGTTATACGTGGAAAATATAAAAAGGAAATGCGGGGTTGTCGCGAGGAAAGCCAATAGGACCGCTTTCGTCAAATCTGAATATCCAAGTGAGGTGAGGACAGCGTAGAGAAGCCAAAGGACTCCCGCTCCAAGCCACACGGCGAAAAGACGGACAAAAAGGACATGGTGCGGCGAATGCGGGGCCAGGAAACTCATAGCGAGGTAGTAGGCCGGCGGCTGATGGGTTTCCCAGCCTTCACCGGGAACCGGGAAGCGGTTCTGAGTGATTAAGATGTGCGTATATTCAACGTGTGCCGCATAATCATGCGTGTAGGCGCCTCCGGGCGTTCTTATGACGTAGGGAATGGCGAGAAACAACCAGAGACCCAGGACGGGCCAGGGAGAAGCGATAATACGACGAAACATAAATTAGTGCTAACAGTCGTTCATTCTTATTTCAACGTTAATAATTCGCTGTAAATCTGGCAGACTTTCTGGACGTGGGTTTGGATGTCCAGTTGCCGGGCGGTTTGGAGGCCGTTCGTGGCCAGCCGTTCCGCCAGGCCGGGCTCCGAGAAAAGGCGGATCAATTCCTTCGCCAGCGCCGCGCTGTCCCCGGCATTGTAAAGGAGACCGTTCTCCCCGTGCCGGATGACCTCGAGGTGGCCGCCCCGCCCGGGCAGAACGACGGGAACCCCCATCGCGAGGGCTTCAATCATCGACCGCCCGAAAGGCTCATTATCGGTGCACAGGACCACGGCATCCGCCATCCCATGGATCCGGCCGATCTCCGGCTCGAATCCCCAAAAACGCACTTTTTTATCTAACCCTTCTTCCGTCACGGTCGCCCGCAGCCGGCCCGCATACGGTACGTCCTTGGGGTATGTTTCCCCCACCAGAAGGGCGACCGAATCCGGGAACCGTTTGATTACCGCCGGCCATGCGGCCAGAAACAACTCTTGGTTTTTTTGCGGTGTAATTCGCGCAATCAGGGCAGCGACCTTCTGGTTGGGCCGGAGGCCGGCCTGGGCGCGCACTTCGGACTTCGCGTACCGTCCCGGCTTAAAGCGCTCTAAATCCATACCGTTGTGGATGGCGACGATCCTTTCCTGCTCCACATCGCTGCGCCGCAGGTCTTTGGCGACCGCCTCCGACACCGTGATAATGCGGGACGCAAACTTCATATTGTCCGTGGCACCCCTCCCCAGGAAGGCGCGCACATGATGAACGATCGGCAGTCCCAACGCGGAAGCCGATACCAGGAGCGGCAGCGCCCCTTCGGCGTTGATATGGACCAGCCTGATCCCGAGATCGCTCAGCAGAGCTTTGCAGTACGCCAGAGTGAACGGCGTCGTTTTCGATAAGTCGCAGGAGGGAATTTCGACCTGCACGCCAGCCGCCCGAAGTTTTTGTGACAGGATTCCTTCGTGCTTCAACAGCGCCACGGGATGAAAGCGGCGGCGGTCCAGGTTCAGGATGAGTTGGCTGAAGGATTCCTCGGCTCCCGAGAAAGCGCCGTACACCGTATGGTAGAGGATGGGGATCTGATTCCCGCTCTCGCGCCGATCTTTAAAATGGAACTCCCTGCGCGCTTCCAACTTGAGCAGTTCTTCTTTGAAGAGCCGCGCCAATACGGATCCCCCATCGTCCGCTTCCGGGTTCTGGACCAGGACGTTCTCCGCGGCGGCCAACGAAGACCGGCTATCCACCCGCATATCGGACGGCAGCCCTTCCAGGGGCAGATCAGCGGCCCAGAGCTGCGGGTTAAACGCGAACAGAGTGAAATTCATGTCCGGATCACCGGTGAAAAGTTCGTTGGCCTTCTTCATCACGTCATAACATTCAGAACCCACGTCGGCCGGAAGACCGAGGCCTGCCAGCCGCAGGAGGGCTTTGGTTTCATAGACTTCAGGCAGGAGCCCCGGAGGGCATTCCGGGCTGGCGCTTCCCTCCGCTTTTCTTCCCCGATGCATCTGCAGCAAGAGGCGGCTTGTCCGGCAATCGGGAAATACGGCATTTTCCGGAAAAACCAGAATCGTCTTCAACTCAGGATTGGCGCGGCAAAGGTCGGCAAGGACCTGCAGCCGGTCCAAAGCTTTCGATGGGAAGATCTTCACCGGCAGATCTTTCAACGCTTCCTCGAGCCGGGCCGGGAGGACCTCATCGTGGAAGGCAATGAGGTATTCGAAGTCATCGGAAGCGAAACCTTTCCGCAGACGTTCGCACAATCGCCGGATCAGAGGAACGCCGCCGAGCGGCTCCAGACACCAGACGGTGAAATTGGAAGCGATTTTCGGGCTGACGTAAACGACGACGGCTGTCCCGGTCATCGCGGTCCCTCCGCGTTGCGGAGCACAAGAAACCGGCAGCCTGCCGGATGAAAATTCTGCACGGCAATCGCGCGGGCTTTAGGGTGCAGGCGGAAAAACCTTTCGTCCCACAAGATTCCCCGGCAGCGGGGACTTTGCAGATCCCGTTCCAGCTGTTGATCAATCACGGCGATAGGCAATACTCCTCTCATATGCAAAGAGATAAACCAATAATAGCTCACGTGCGGACGGAAAAGGCCGCAACCGTTCCAGATATCCAGTAAGGCGTCGTCCGGGCCGGTGCGGCTCATGACGCATTGAATTTCCTCAATTTGCCTGTCGTTTCCGGCCCGCATCGCCCGGAAGGCCGGCGCGAACGCGCCATAAAGACAATACATCGCCAAGAGGGCCGCCGCTATGGCAGGAGCCGGTTGCCGCATCGGGAAGCGATCCCGAAGGACCATGACGCAGCGCGCCGCGCTCAAGCTCAGGAGCGGCCCCAGAAGCAGATAATACTGCGTCCACGGCGACGGGATCAGAAAGAGACCCAGGAACGTCGTCAGGAGGCAGAGCGGAACCAGCGGTTTACGGAAACCGATGACGGCGCCCGCCGAGCCGAGCACCCAAAGGAGGATGTTTTCCGATATCGATCGTCCCAGGAACCGCCAGGGCCAGAACTGATGGCCGTTATGCCGCGCGTTAAATTGGTAAAAGCACCGGAC
>Ga0182027_10013632_pt1 | contig 11312 bp, 5 predicted proteins | sample 712E1DmetaG_FD_121300 | JGI IMG/M metagenome (GOLD analysis project Ga0182027, IMG submission 121300) | Permafrost microbial communities from Stordalen Mire, Sweden - 712E1D metaG (Illumina Assembly) | ecosystem: Environmental > Terrestrial > Soil > Wetlands > Permafrost | place: Sweden...
ATGCGCGGCCTGCATGAGTCTGAGGAATCCCCACGGCCCGTTGAAGGAAATGTCCTGAGTAAAATCGGAGCTCACGAGTATCTTGAGCGACGCGCCCAGCGGAGCGGCATCGAGCGGCCAGGTAACGAGGACGGAGCGCCCGCCTGGCGCGAGGTCAAAGGCCTGGCCGTTTACCTCGAGCTTCGCGCTGTTCTTGTTGGAAGCCGACGGTGTCATGGTAATCGACATGGGGCGCACGGTACCGTCGGGCTTGAAGAAAATGTCGCGGACCCGTTCCGCGCTCACCAGCGAAGGAGCAAGCTGCGGATTGAAATTGAGGGTGAGGCTTCCCACCGGCTTTACCATCCATCCGGAGGTGGTCTTGACAAGGTACGGCGTGAGCACGCGATCGTAAAATCCCCAGAACGTTCCGGTTTGCGGCCGGAAGAAGTCCATGACGTCGCTGAAGGCCGCGTCCTCTCCCCGTGCCGCGAACGGGTACTTGCCGGAAAACTTGGCAGTGAAAGGCTTGACAATTTCGGCATGCCAGCGCGCCGTGAGCGTCCTGGTAAGGACTGCCGATGCAGCAGCAGCGGTGTAGTCGACCGGCATCATAAGAATGCCCTTGAGTGATGCGGAAAGATTTTCGGGCATGTTGGAGAGCGCGGCTTGCGAGAATTTCCAGCAGTTGAGAAGCGGATCGTCGTCCTTGCCGGTAAAAACGGACGGCGCATTGTCTTCGCCCTGCGTTTCGAGGGTCGCTATCTTAGCGGCAAGCGTTTGAATCTTGTCCCGGAATCCTTCGTAACCGCTCAGGGCGCCCCCGGTGGAACGCGAAAACGAACGCAGGGGATCAAACGTGGCGTTAAGGTCGTCGAACGGCGATTTCTGGCCGAGGGAAAAAGACGACAGCGCGCCTTCCGCCTTGTTGGCCTCGCCTTCCGCCTTCTGCACCGATTTCGCGATTCCCTGTGCGCCCGGCACTTTGGATGCGGCATCAAGCACGGCCCCGCCGGCCTTGTCGGCCATGCTTTCCTTCTTGAGCAGCGTGTAGTCGGAAACAGTAGACAGGAGAACGGCAAGTTCGGATTTCTCCGCCACGAGTTTCTGAAGTATGCGCTGGCTTCTGCCCAGGTCGCCATACGGCTCCATCTTCACAGAAGAGAGAAAGCCGAGCCATTGCGATGAAAAATCCGCGAGATAGGCGGCCACCATGTCGGCATAGAGTTTCTTTTTGTCGAGTGTCTCCTCGGGCACCTGATCGGACGACAGGCCTATCACCCAGTCGAGCTTGAACGGGTCGTTGCTCGCCCGGCCGATGGCGTCCGACACGAATTTTTCCCAGCCTTCCTGTGTGTAAAGAACGCTGATGGTCCGGTCGGCTTTGAAGATTCCCTCCTCCTTGCGGCTCAGAATCTGGTCGAGGGAAATGGACGGAGCGTCCTGGTGGAGCCGGTTGATCACCGACTCGTACAGCGCCTGCGCGCTGGGAAGCCGGCGCAACCTTGTGCGGGCGAGCGTCACCAGTCGCTGGTTTTCCTGGATGGGAGAAATGCCCTGCCGCTTGAGATACAGCAGGTACACGCCTACATTGCCGCTGAGTATCGTCTCGATCTGCTGCGGCAGCCTCGCCTGGCCGTTCTGTGACGAAAGCAGGGACTGTTTGACCGCGTCCAGCAGGACCCCGCGCAAAAAGGTGGTGTCGATGTCTTTCTGGCGGCCGGTCATGGTTTCGGAAATGGAAAGGTAGGCCTTGAGCACGTTATAGAGATTGTCGTAGTCCTGTCCGGCAAGCTCGCCGTACCCCTGCACCTTCTCCCAGAGCTGGTATTCGAGATACTTGACGCTCGGGACAACCAGCAGATTGTTGATTTTGGCGAAATACGCGGTCTTGAGCCTGTCGAGCGCGTCACGGCCACGGTAGAAGCCGAACAGCGACGACAGCACGGGCGCGCCGTGGTCTTCGTACTGTTGCAGCCGCGCCACCGCTTTCCCGGCGGCGTCCAGCGAGGCATACTGCGAGAGAATGCCCCCGTCGCCGGCCGGCACCGCCGACAGGTCGGTCTTTACCGTCTGGAGCAGTTCGCGCGACGTGTTCTGGCCCCACACCATGAGCCCCGCGACAATGCACGCCGCGGCAGCTACGGCCGCGGTTATCAAGTAGTGCCGCACGTATTCGCGGCGGTTGCGCTTTTGCGTGGTGGTCACAAGCTCTTTGCCGCGCACCATAAGCTCGCGGAACAGCGGCAGCACGAACACCGAGTGCACCTCGTTTTTCTTTTCGGCCTTTTGCTGCGGCGCTTCCGGCGCAAGCATCCTGCGCGGGTTAAGCGGGTGGTTCACGATGGTTTGGCCGGCGTCGGAACGCTGCTCCGGCGCGCCCGTCGACTCACCGGATGCAACTTCCATGCAGCTCGTGAAGTAGAACCCTCTAAACAGCGGCTTGCCCTCGTAATTGCTCGGCTTGAACAACTCGGTGACAAAGGCGCCGAGTTTTTCCTGAATCCCCTCAAAGTGAATGACGAACCGGCATATCATTCGCCGCTTCGACTCATCCTTCTCCTTGTACAGTTTGTCAAGTCGCAAATCGGTGAGCGATTTGGAGAGGAGGGTGAATTCCTGGGTAAACGCCATTCTCGGCAGCATCTTGTCCTGATCGGCGGATAGCGTCGCGCCGAAGATCTGATCCTGGGCCCGCACCAGCTGGTCTCCGAAATATTCGCCGAACCCTGGGATCTTGTCGGAATGGTTGAACACAAGGTAGACGGGAAACTCAATTCCCCATGCCGCGATGAGCTCGTCTACTCTCCTGCGAAGGGTTGCCGCACGTTCTTTTATCCCGCGGTCGTCGGCGTTGAGCACTTCCTGCGCGCTCACGACAAGCGCAATGCCGTCGACCGGCCTCTCCGGCCGCACATGCGAAAGCGACGATACAAGGGCCTGCCATGTGTCTTTGCCGTCATCCTGCATAAGCGCGCCGGGCGTGTCGATCCACACCGCCTCGTTTGCAAAGTACCAGGTGATCTGGCCCGCGCCGTCCAGCACCATGCCGTCTTTTTCCGAGGGGTAGCGAAGCGGGAAATTGAGGCCCGCGCCGCGAAGGAGCGACGTTTTACCGGATTTTTCCGCGCCGCACAGCAAAAACCACGGCCGCTCGTACAACGCGCTCTTCTTCATCAGGCCTTTGCGGAGTACCGCGCCCAGGTAGCGGTTGACCGCTTCATTTGTCTCCCGTGAGATCCGCGCCAGCACGGTCTGGTTTCCGGTAAAGAAATTGGGCGTTTTCTTCCTGGGCCTTCCAAGGGTGAGTTTGAGCGCAATCCAGACCGCATCGCCGGCAAGCAGCACCACGCCGGGCAGCCACACAAGAACCGGGGGGAGCTTCACAAGTGCGCCCACGACGATCGCGAGCACGCCGCACACCGCAAGCACGCACCAGACGACAATGATCCAAACGGGAAGTTTTTTCATGGTTGTTTACTGTGCAGATAAGGATTGAATGGATGAAAGAAGATCCTGTGCCGAGGAACCGTTTGCGATAAACAGTGCGATCCAGCAGACAACGACCGCAGCCGCCGCGATCGCGCCCGTCAGCCACAGCGGGAAGAAGAATGTCCCGGCCTTTTTTTCCCCGGACGATTCGGGACGCTTGCCGTGGGGGGACAAATCGGAAGAAGCCCGGATCCTGGTTCTGCGAAGCTTGCGCCCCAGGTCTTCCATGATCGCGATGCGTTCCTCTCCGTTGAACATCTTGTACTTGCCCTCGAACCCAAGCGCCAGGCACAGGAAGAACACTTCGAGCACGTGTTTCTTGTTCTCGGGCTGCAACAGCATTTTCTGCAGCTTCTCGTAGAATTCCTGTCCCGCAATGTTGTCGCCGAAATAGTCGAGCTGCATGGGACGCGAAATCCAGTAATCCCGGCACGCGCCCGGAACGCTGAGCACGGTCTCGTCCATGAGCGCGATCATGGCATATTTTGCCTCCACAATCGAATCCTGGTCCATGCCGATGGCCTTGCAGTTCTTCTCGAACAGGCTGATATAATAGGTAATCAGCTTGCGCAGCGCCGCGGGATCTCCCAGGTCTTCCGCTTCACGCATGCGAATGATGATGAGAAACAGGTCGGTACACAGCGCGCTCACGTCCCGCTTGACCCCGAGCGTCTTGGTGACGTCGAGGTTCATGGTCTGGCCGGCCATAGTTTCTACAAATGAATTTCCCATAATTGCAAGATTCCTTTTTCTAAACACTTTTTCTTTTTCTGGTGGGGGAACCGCTGCGCGTTTCCCCCTGGCCCCAAGCCTCCTCGCCGCGCCCTGCGCGTCTGCGGAGTCTTGGGGCACACCCCCTCCAGCGAAGGGGCGCGCGATTTCGCTCGACTTTCGCTCCCGAAGCGTCGCCCCTTCGCAACGCAACCCCAGTGGTGCGCCGCTTCGCGGCGAGAAATTCCAATTCAAATCAACGCAGCTTTCTTAAGGGGACCTCTAAAAATTGTCCCGATGTCATTGCGAGGAGCGTAGCGACGTGGCAATCTGCCGTAATTCTTTGCAAAAACGCGAGATTGCTTCGCTTCGCTCGCAATGACAAAACGCGTTTTTGACTATTCAGAGGTCCCCTTAATAAGGATTGCTGCTTTTGACAATCAGTCTGTACCTATTTTTAAAGCTCTCCGTGGGTGCCCCCCGGCAGGAGTTTGATTCTCACCACTACTTCCACTCGGGGTGCACCCAGGAGGGCCTGCGCCCGCCCAACAGGAAGGGCGGAAAGCGCCGGAAGACCGGCGGTACGCCGGGCTGAAGCGAGGGGGAGACTTCCCCCACCAAAACGCCTTTGAATTCTATTCTTTTAGAGCAAGCATCTCCATCTTCAATTCCGGATAATTATTCGGAAAATAGAACGCGATATTCCCTGTTGCCTTGATCTGATTCCAGAAGTCTCCCTGCTGGTCGAGGCTAAAGTACACGAACCCGGGCTTGGTGGAGAGTCCCTGCGGCGGGTGCAGGGTGTGTTTGAGCGGCAGGCCCGGCACAGCCGACGAAATGAGCAGGTCGAGCCGGTTGCGCGAGCACATCTTAATGCGCTGCAACGCTCCAACGACGAGTTCCTTTTCCTGTACCTTGGCCGAAACGCCCAGAAAGAACTTGGCCACACTCAGCAGCTTTTCGTCGGGGATTTTGCACACGAACGTGGCCTGGTTGATCTGCTCTATGGGCACCGGCACGCAACCGGCCTGGATGTCCGCTTCGAGCACGGTCCGTAGAATCTTGACAAGAGCGGCAAACGTTGCCGACAGGTTCGCGTGGTCGTAGCGCGGCAGGTTTCGTATCGACACCTCCGAAGAGAACGTGCACAGCGCTCCGGCAAACTGCGTGACCAGGCAAAAGACCTCGTAGGGATGGACGCTCGGAAACGAGTGGTAATGCGTGAGCAGCGGCGTGAAGGTGTTGAGAGTCTGGAGCAGCCTAAACGGGGTCTCTTCCCCGCCGGTGAATTCGGCGAACCCGCCTTCGACCTGTCTTCTTCCCTGGGACAATGAAGTGATCTTGGCAAGCAGCAGTTCGAGCAGTGAGCGAAGCACCGAAAGCATAAACGGCGATGCGCCGATGGAAAGCAGCGGCGGCACGAACGATGGCACGAGTTCCACCGAACCGCTCTGGTTCCTTGCGAGCTTTCCCACCTGGAATGACGCGTGATTGTCGAGAGACTCGTCGGCAAACAGGAGAACAAAGTTGTAGGCACCCACGTCTATTTCCTTGCGTTGCGCGCCGAGCACCTCGTCGCCGACCGACACGGTGCGCGAACGGAATCGCGCTGCCGCCTGCCCTTCCAGGGCGGACGATACCACGTTCGCCTTGCCTTCCGCAACCAGCGGCAGGGCAAGATACACGTCGAGCGATTGCTGATCGTGGGCAAAGTGATCGGTAAACGAGCGGGCGGCGGGCGGCGGATCTTCTTTGGGCATGGAGAACGCCACGCCGTCGGGAAGCATGCCGCTGCACCGGGTCACCGAGAACAGGCCGTTGGAGATTGCGTCTTTGTCAATTTCGAGTTCGGTGACGCCGTACCAATGGGGCGAATGCGAGAGTAGCGCCGCGTGAAATGAATTGAGCAGATACCGCTCCGCCTGCTGAAAGTGGTGCGGCTGCAAAAACATTCCCTCTTTCCAGATGACCTTGCTGTTTCCTAGCACGGTGCCCTCTTTTCGTGGTGCGGGGTTGGGTTACCTCGCAAACGTGGTAACGTTTGCTTTGGTTTTACCCGGTAACGTATTGTATTTTTAACAATTGCGCCTCCGGGAACCGATGCTCGCAGAGCGACATTTGTTTGGCCCCGGTTGAGTCGGCCCGCGCGAGGCCGATGTTGCAAAATTGCGCATGGCGCCCAAGACATCATAAAATAAACCCGTGCCCTTTCTCCTGAAAAGCTTTTCCTGGGAAAAAGACGGGCACCGGGTAAAACAGTGCATGCAAGGAGATACCATGAGATTGCAAAAATGCTTCGCCCTTGTCTCTGCCGCGGTGTTCATAGTCCTGCGGACCGCTGCGTTTGGAGACGCCGACGGATCGCTCACCGTAAAGACGGACCCCGACGGCATCGAGGTATGGCTCGACGACAAGTACATCGGCGACTCCCCCATCCTCGACAAGAAGCTCAAGGCCGGAAGGTATGCGCTCAAGCTGGTTGATCCTGTGCAGCATACCAGCACGGTCGAAGATGTCTTTATCCAGGCCGGAGAACTGACTATGGTGGAGAAAACAATCAAGTCGCGCTACGGCTCACTCAAGATCAATTCCGATCCCGAAGGCGCGGACGTCTACGTGCTTACCTCGCTCGGCAAGACGCCGGTGTCCAACGACTTTATCATTCCCGGAAAATACAGGCTCGAGATAAAGCATGAGAACAAATCGTACGACAAAGTCGTGGACGACATCGTGGTGCCAAAAGGCGAGACGGTCGTGCTTAACAAGACGCTGCCCAAGAAGAACGCGCTTGACAACAAGGCACTTTTGCGCCTGGCATTCGGCGCCGGAGCAATCGGCGGCTTCGTGTGGGCCATCGTGGAGCGTTCCGACCCTAATTGGCGTGGCGCCAATGGGTCGGTAACCGGAGAAATTCTCGGCATCACCCTTGGGTCGCTGTGCGTGGTGGGCTTCGAAATCGTGGCGTTTTTCTGAGAATACAGGCACATGAACACTTCGATCAATCCGCAAGATCCCCGGCAGCCGAAAGAGCAGCCGTCCTTCGATAAGACATTTGTCGAAGGATCGGGCGCAGGCACCGGCTTCCACACTCTCGACACCAAGGCCCGCGTCGATGCAACCCAGATAGGCGCGACAAATCCGTACGGCGGCAAGAACAAGCCGGTCGATGCGCAAACCGACCTGCCGAGCGGCAACGAACCGGTGCCGCTCGGTTCCGGCACTATCGTGGGCATGCTGGGCTCGGGCGGCATGGCGCGAGTGTACAAAATCTGGAACGACAAGCTCGAGGTCTTCCGGGCCGTCAAGATTCTTATTCCCACACAGCAAGGCGATCTCAGGAACCGGTTCGAGACCGAGGCGAAGATCACGGCGAAGCTACGGCATCCCAACATCGTCGAGATTTACAGTGTGGGAGACTGGAACGGCCTGCCTTTCCTCGAAATGGAGCTTATCGACGGCGTGTCGCTCGAAAGCATGATCGGCCGCACCGGCAAGCTGCCTCCGTCGGTATGTACTGCCATCGCCATTTTTGTCGCGCGCGCCCTGTCGTACGCGCACAACCAGGACTTCCTGCTGTATGGCAAGACCTACCACGGCATCATTCACCGGGATCTCAAGCCGGCCAACATCATGATTTCCAAGCACGGCGATCTCCGTCTCATGGATTTCGGCATTGCGCGGCCCACCGAGGCGAGCCTGCACACGGTTGAGGGCAACATCGTGGGCACCATGCAGTACCTCTCGCCCGAGCAAATGGACGGCGTCGACATCGACTGCCGGGCCGACATCTACGCTTTCGGCGCCATCCTGTACGAGATGATCACCGGGACAAAGACTTTTCCTCAGGAGACCATCACAAACCTGATGAAAAAGAAGATCATGAACGAGTACAGGAAATTCGAGGAGTTCGACTTCTCAGTTCCCCAGGGGATCGCGAAAATCTCGCAGAAATGCCTCCAGCTCGACAAGGAAAACCGGTATGTAAACGCGTCGGCCTTGCTTGACGAACTTGAATCCGCGCACAAAGCCCTCACCTCGGATTCGCCGGAGACCGTGCTCACGGCGTACCTTGCGAACCCGTCGAGCGTTTCCTCGGAAACAAAGGCGCGCAGGCCGGTGTGGCTTTCACTCAAAGTGGTTTTGCCCGCTGCCGCCGTGATCGTGATTGCCGCCGCCGTAACGCTCTTTCTCGTCACCGGCCCCAAACCAGCTCCTGCCGACCACGCCGTCTCAACACCGGCGCAGCAACCTGCTCCCGCCCCGGCAGCCGCACCCGCGCAGGCTCCGGCAGCGCAGCAGCAGCAATTGCAACCGCTTTCGGCCGCGGCGCCGCAGCAGGCCGCAGGCCTGGCTCCCCAGGCCGAAGCCCGGCCACAGGTAGAGCAGCCCGAGACGCCGAGAGCAAGCGCCAGGAATTCCAGGCAGGCATCGGGCCGCCCTGTCTCGCAGGCCCAGCAGCGGACGCGCCAGCCGGCCACGCACGAAAAAGAACCGGTTTCAAGCGGGTCCCCCCTGGAAAATCTCAAAAAGAAATATGGTTCCGACGATTTCGTGTCCATCGGTCAATCCGCGCTTGCCAAAGGCGCAATCGACGACGCACAACTCGCTCTTGAAAACGTTCCGGCCTCTTCTCCCCAGCACGACAAGGCGTTGCTGCTGCTCGTGGACGCGCTCATCCAGTCCGACAAGCTGCGAGCCGCAAAGGAGAACCTCCTCAACAACAAACTGGACGACGCCGAGTACTTCCTGCTTTCGGGCGAGATGTACCAGCGCATGGGACGCAACAAGGACGCCATCGAGAACTTCCAGACCGCGCTCACCAAGCCCAGCAAATACCGCAGCACCCGTGAGGTACGCAACGACGCGCTGTATTACACCGCCGCAGCCTATAGTGAGCTTAACAAAGACGATCCGTCGTCCGACAACCGCGGCCTGGCGCTGCAATCGTGGCGCGTGGTGAAGAATATGTATTCGTCAAACCCGGACAATGCGAGATATAAGAAGGCGGTGACGGAGTTGGCGAATATCAAGTAGCCCTCGGCACGTTGCGACGGCACCGGCCTTCTGCCCGGCGTTAGGTGGACCGAGGGGTTTGCAAAAGCAAAGTGCCGGCCGACCCCGCCACAAGGCATAGGGGCGGACCGGCACCGAGGCCGACTGGCCGAGTCCGGAGGGAGACCGACCCTTTTATAGAAGCGCATTGCCATGCGCTTCTATAAAAGGGGAACGCCCAAGTCCTCCTCATTGTCTAGCATTAACATATGCAACACGCTCATTCTTCCTGGAAGAACTCAAACGGATAATTCACCGTCAAATCCCCCAAACTGTCCGACACCGACTTGAACTTCCATCCCTTGATCTGCTTGACAATATCGTCTTCGAAGGTCTTGTCTCCCATCGTCGATTTCAGAATGACGGCGTTCCTGATACCGCCGTCGGGCCGGATCGAGATCTCCACAACCATCTTGCCGGACAGTTTTATGCCCTGGCGTAGTTTCCGGTTGTAAATATATTTGAGCTGGGTGGAGTTCTCATCGATGGTCTCCTTGAGCACGCTGGGGCGGCGGAAGGGATTGTCCTCGAGGTCTTTCCTGCGCTCCAGCTCCTTCACGTCCTGCGCCGACAGCCTGCCGGTCTGCACAAGCTCGTCGCGCAGTTTCTGGAGTTCCTCCTGCCGCTTGGCCTCCTTTTCTCCGGTGAGATCGAGGCTGCCGATTTTGTTGATGACGTTGAGCAGGCTGTCGTCTGCGGCGGCGCGCACGGTTTTCGCCTCCTTGTTCTGCGCCGAGCCAGCCATCAGTTCCTTCCTGAGGCTGCTCTCCGACACCATGCTCGCATACTGCTCCACTTTGTTAATAAAGCTCTGGTCCTGGTAGAGCGCCAGCTGCCGTTTGGCCTCGTCGGAGATCTGCTTCTTCTGTTCGTAGAACTCGCCCATCATGAGCATGCGGCGGTTGGCCTGCTTGGCCCATTCGCGCGACTTGTCGCCGCGGATCACCTTTTGATATTCGGCCATGGCCTCTTCGCTTTCACCCACTTCCTCGTGCGATCTTCCCTTGTAGTACTGGGCCTGGTACAGCAGCGAATCCGGCGGTTTTTCCTGCATGAAAATCGAGAAATACTTGATTGAATTGCGATAATCCATCAGGAGATAAAACTGCTTTGCCTTTTCGAAATACGATGATTTCTGCTGTTCGAGCTGGCCGCGCTGTTTTTCCATTGATTCTATGAAGTCAAGCAATTTCCAGCTGATTACCCCGGCTTCGGTGTTCGGATACACGCTTATCACGCGCTCGTAGGTTCGCTTGGAAATATCGTACTCGCTGAGCATGGAATGGCAGAACGCCTTGTGAATCATCACGGCGGCCTTTATCTCGGGCTGCACGTTCTGCGACAGCACCTCATCGTACACCTTGATCGCCTCCACGTATTTCCTGTTTCTCTCCCAGAAGTAGCCGATTTCCAGGATGTTGAGAATCTTGTCTTCGGCCTTGAGGCTCACGATCTCCTTGCCGAGAAAAAGACGGATGATGTTGAGGGTGATGCGCACGGGCGCGGTGTACAATTTCTTCTTCCACTCGTCCCCCTTGTCGGGCGTTCGTTCGCTGGAGGTGAGCGCCTGCACCTTTGCTTCGAGCTCGTAGGAAGAATTGCTTTCCTCGCCGTATTGCATGCGGCGTTTGATGAGTTCGTACTTGCCCACGATGCCGAGGGAATTCGACACATCCTGCATGTTCGCGATTTTGCCGAGGAGGTAATTGAGTTCATCGATGCGGATGTCGACAAGCCCGAAATTGAACATGATGGTAAAGCCGAGCAACAGCAGAACAAGAAATATCTGAAAGTAGGTTTTCATGGGTGCGCCGGTCCGTTGTTTCCGAACAAATCCAAAGGCTGCCGTCTCTTGCTGCTGCCGCGCCTATCCGGGCGCCGCATGCGCCTGGCCCGGAAGGGTCACCTGCCCCGTCGGGCTCACGGGTCCCTGGCGCCGGTCGATGGCGTAACATGACCCGTCGATGCTTTTGACGTATTTCTTCACTTCCGCCGCCACCTGGATCATCTCGGCGTGACGCCTGAACGGCCGCTGCCGGTTCGATACCACCGCCACCGACACGCTCATGAGCGGAAAT
>Ga0182027_10013633_pt1 | contig 11311 bp, 5 predicted proteins | sample 712E1DmetaG_FD_121300 | JGI IMG/M metagenome (GOLD analysis project Ga0182027, IMG submission 121300) | Permafrost microbial communities from Stordalen Mire, Sweden - 712E1D metaG (Illumina Assembly) | ecosystem: Environmental > Terrestrial > Soil > Wetlands > Permafrost | place: Sweden...
CCGCTCGGCCTTGAGCGCAGTTTCCGCCTCCGTGATCCGCTTCTGCTGGGTTTCGAACTCGGCCGTCGCCCCGGTGCGCTCCGTCTGCAGTTTCGCCTGCGCGGCGACCAGTGCCGCCTTGTCCCGTTCCAGCGCCTGCTGCGCGTCGCGTCGCGCCGCCTCCGCATTGGCGAGCGCCTGTCGCGCCGCCGCTTGATCCGCCTCCAGCTTCTGCCTTGTCGCAGCCAGCTGGGCGGTCTGCTCCTTCTGGGCCTTCTCCTGCGCCACCAACGCCTGTTCCCGTTGCGCACAGTCTTGCGCAAAATTCCTGCCCGCGGTTTCGAGTCGCACCGCCTCCTCCTGCAGCGACGCCTGCTGCTTGGCCATCGCCCGCCGCTGTTGATCCAGCATGGCCCGTTCGACTTCGAGCTGCTCCGTCTGCTCCGCCGCCAGGGTCTCCGCCTTGGCCGCCTGCAGCTTCGCCTGTTGTTCGAGCTCGGCCCGGGCCTTCTCCAGGTGGGCCTTCTCGGCCTTGGCTGTCGCCTCGATCTCGGCCGCCAGCTCTTTTTGCGCCTCCGCCTCCCCCGCCAGCCGCGCCCTTTCGGCCTGCAATTTTATGCGCTCGGCGACCATGCCGGCCCGTTCGCGTTCCGCCGTCTGCAACGTCTCGCGCTGAGCCGCTTCCGCCTTGGCCACCCTCTGCCGGGCCAGCGCCTGCTCCGCTTCGAGCGTCTGCCGCGACGAGGTCAGCTGGGCTGCCTGTTCCTTCTGGGCCTTCTCCTGGACCGCCAGCACCTCTTCGCGCTGCGCGCAGTCTTCGGCTGACTTCTTGCCCGCGGCCTCAATCCGCAACGTCTCCTCTTGCAGCGCCGCCTGTTGCTTGGCCAGCGCCCGCCGCTGCTGTTCGAGCATCGCCCGTTCGACTTCGAATTGCTCGGTCTGCTCCGCCGTCAGTTCCACCGCCCTGGTCGCCTGAAGCTTCGCCTGTTGCTCCAGCTCGACCTGCAGCTTCTCCAGCCGCAGCTTCTCCGCCTTGATCCCCGCAAAGGTCTCCACCGTTCGCTGCTGTTGCGATTCCAGTTCCACCTGCAGCCGGCTCCGCTCCGCCTGCATCTTCGAGCGCTCGGCCTGCAGCTTCGCCCGCTCAGCGATCAGACTGGCCTTGTCGCGTTCGAACGCCAGCAAAGCGCTGCGTTGTTCGGTCTCCGCTTTCGCGACGGACTGCTTCGCGAGCGCCTCTTCCGCCTCCAGCTTCTGTCGCGCCTCGGCCAGCCGGGCGGTTTCCCCTTTTTGCGCCTGCTCCTGCGCCTGGAGCGCCTGCTCCCGGCGCGCATTCTGGGCCACCAGGCTCTTGCTCGTCAGTTGAAGCCGTACCTCCTCATCCTGGAGCGAAGCCTGCTGTTTCGCCAGAGCACGGCGTTGCTGTTCCAGCATCGCCCGCTCCACCTCCATCTGTTCCTTGTGCTCCGCCGCCAATTGCTCGGCTTTTTCGGCCTGGAGTTTGACCCGCTGTTCTAACTCCGTCTGCACCTTCTCCAGCCGTTGCTTTTCCAGCTTGAGCGCGGCCTCCGCCTGCGCGTTGCGTTCCTGCTGTGATTCCAGCGCCACCTCCATGCGGGTGCGTTCCGCCTGGAGTTTGGCCTGCTCGGCCGCCAAACCCCCCTTGTCGCGCTCCAGCGCCTGCAGCGCCTCGCGCTGCGCGGCCTCCGTTTTCGCGACGGCCTGCCGGGCGAGCGCGTGCTCCTCCTCCAGTTTCTGCCGGACCGCCGCCAGCCGCCCGGTTTCCTCTTTCTGAGCCTTCTCCTGCGCCAGCAACACCTGCTCCCGCCGCGCATTCTCCTGTGCCAGATTCCTGCCCGACAGATCGAGGCGCTTGGCCTCCTCTTGCAGAGCCACCTGCTGCTTGGCCAAGTCCTGGCGCTGCTGCTCCAGCATCATCCGTTCCACTTCCGACTGCTCGGCTTGCTCGGCCGCCAGACTCTCGGCCTTGGCTGCGTTGCTCTTGCCCTGCCGGGCCTGCTCAACTTGAAGCTTCTCCAATCGCGCCTTCTCGGCCTTGAGCTCTTCCTCGGCGGCGACCGCCCGCTGCTGCTGCGCCTCGACCTCGGCCGCCAGGCGCGAGTGTTCCCGATCGAGCCGGGTCTTTTCCGCGGCCAGCGCCGCCTGATCGCGCTCCAGCGCCTGCCGCGCCGCACGCTGCTCGTCTTCCGCTTTTCCCGCGGCCTGCCGGACGAGCGCCTGCTCCGCTTCGACCTTTTCGCGCGCCGCATTCAAAAGTGCGATTTGCTCCTGGGTCGCCTTTTCGCGCGCCACCAGAGCCCGCTCCTGTTCGGTATTCTCCTGGGCGCGGCTCTTGCCCGCGACTTCGAGCCGGGCCGCCTCCTCCTGCAACGCCGCCTGCTGTTTGGCCACCGCCCGGCGTTGCTGCTCGATCATGGCCCGCTCCACCTCGAGCTGCTCCGTCTGCTCCGTGGCCAGATTCTCAGCGTTCGTCGTCAGATTCTTGGTCTGCCGCGCCAGCGCAGCCTGCAGTTCCTCCACGCGCCGCTTTTCGGCCACCAGCGCCTGCTCCGCCTCACTCCGCCGCTTCGTTTCCGCCAGCCAGGCATCCTGTTCCTGTCGCAACTGTTGGACCTCTTGATCCAGACTCTTCGCGTGCTCACTGAGCGTCGCCGTCCAGGCCAGTTCCTCCTGGAGGCGATGCTGCGACTCTTCGGCGCCCGCCAGGGTCTTCTTGAGCGTCTTGACCTCGTTGGAGAGATTGTCCCGCTCCTGGACAACCGCATCCAATTGCAGCTCGTTGCCGTTCGCCGCGACGCTCTTCCGACCCGGCGCCTTGGCCGCCGGAGGCGGACCCGGAGCCGGCTCTGCCTCCGGTGCCTCCGAAAGATGCATGGCCAGCTCGCCCCATCGTCCAAGCGCGGTCTCCTCGATCGTTCCCGGGAACTTGTCGCCGCTGCGGACCAACGATTCAATGCGGCCGGCCAGGGATTTAAAATCAAGCGGCGGATTGAAGACATCCCGCACGCCCAGCCGGATGGCCCGGATTATTTCCTCTAATTCCAATTTCTTGCAAATAAGAATAATCTGTGCTTCCGGCTGGCGTTTCCGGAGCGACTCTACGGCACCGAGCACATCCGACTTCGTTTCCCGGAAGTCGGCGATGATCAGATCGAAATGCTCCTCCCCCAAGGCGGTTTCGAGATCCTTCTGCGGATCCGACGACCGCCAGTAAAGGGTCGACTCATCGGCCATGAGCGAGCGCACGCGATGGCCTTGAGTTTCATTTCTGACGAGCAGAATCTTCAGGGGAGCCTTGGTGGTAGGCGCGGGCGGGGGCATAAGGGGGTGGGCTGAAGGGGGGGGGGCCGATGCTGAACGATCTATCTAAAACGCCATAAGGGGAAGACTGCACGCATGAATTTCACGTGAATGCACGCCTGTATTCTTTTTGATCGATGCCATTCTCGTTCTTGCGTCGGACGACACTCTCACTCATATGGGGTTTCCACGTCAACAACCACTCGCTCTGTTTTGGTCCGCCGACGGCCATGGCAGCGGGTTCCAATTTCCGAGCTTGCTCTATAGCGCAAATACCGTGCATTGTCGCGTCAATATTTAATCAAGCAACCCTTCTTAAACCATAAGATTGAGTTCTTGGTTCTCGCAAGATGGACTTTGGACGCGACAATCACCCCGTTAGTTTTCAACACTTCCGTTATGCCCTCGCCCCAAGACAAAGGCTACTTTCTTGAACTTAACGAATCGTTCCTGCTGGCTGCCAGGACGGTAACGCCCGGTCGCCCAACGGTGATCGAAGACTTGAGGGAAGCCTCCCTCGACAACAAGACCGCTGTGAGTCAGGCGCTCAGCGCCGTGTTTCCAACGGCCGGCCCGGCCACGTTGGGCGTCGTCTGCTCGGTCCGGCCCCGCGACCGTTTCTTCCTCCTCGCGTCAGAGAAGGAGACGCCGAAGGCTTCCTCGCTCGCCGCGTTGCGCACGCTCGTCGGTAGTTCCGCTTTTGCCGCTTCGGGGCCGAGCGAGCTTGTCGGCGTCGATGCGCGCACCGGCCTGCCGCTCGAAGGCAAATCGGGCGGCCGCTGGTTCATGGCTGGGGCCCCCAAGGAGGCCCTGTCCGGCGTCCGGGCAACGCTGGGCGAATGGAAGGTGGCGCCCTCGCGCATGGAGGTCGCCACGGTCAGCTTGCTCGGCGTGGTGCTGACGGAACAACAACGGACCAAAGGGGCGCCGACGCTGGTTTGGGAGATCGGTGAAGCCACGTCCGATCTTTTTCTGGTCAGCGCCCAGGGAATCGCGGGCGTGAAAAGGCTGCCATTCGGCCTCGATCAGGTGGCAGACAGCGTCCAGGCGGAGTTGGGAATGAAATCCCGGGGCGCCGCGACCAGGATTTTCTTCAACGAGTTCTACGATTTCTCGGAGATCGGCCCCAAGATCGCCAGCCGGGTTGCCGGCTCCCTGCAGCCGGCAATTGCCGAAATAGCCGGTTCCGGCGCGGCGCCCGCCGCGTTGATCTGCATGGGGCTTGCCTCCAAACAGAACTGGTTCAGCCAGCAACTGGCGAAGGCGTTGAATCTCGCGCCCTGGCAGCCCGATGTTGCAACTTGGTGCAGTGCCGCCGGGCTGACATTTGTCGGCAACACGTTACAACCCAAGCTTTCTCCCACATGGCTCGGCTTCCTGGGCATGATGAGCGCAGTCCCGGCCGATCGAGCCGAGACGGAAAGCGCTTGGCATCCGGGCTGGAGCATCGACGGAGTGGAACGTGAGGAAAAACCCCGGATCGCCGAGGTCCCCCCGGCTCCGGCACCTGAGCCCGTCATCGTTCCAACGCCCGTCCGAGCCCCCAGTGCGCCGCCCGCACCCAAGATGGTCCCTCCAACCCCGGCTGTGTTCGCGGCCGCTCCGGCGCCGCGTCCGCCCACGGCTCCCGTCCCGATCAAGGCGCCGATGGTGACGCCGGCAAAAGCGCCGGTGCCGGCGGCTAGTCCAACCCCGCCCGCCGCAAAGCAAGAAAGGGAAATGCCTGTTCGCCCGGCCGTGCCAGCACCGGCTCAAAAAGCCCCGGCTGCACCGGCGCGACCAGTCGCTGCCCCGGCGCCCGCCTCGCCCGCGGAGCCAGTCCCGACGCCCGCCACCGCTCCCCGCCCGATTCCGGCTGCAAAGCCATCGACAAGCGCTCAACAGCCGGCAGCGGCGCGCTCTTTCCTGAAGACACCGGCATTCCTGGCCGTCGTCGGCGTTCTCGTGGTTGTCTTGGGACTGGGCGCCTTTTTCTACCATAAGTTCGCGCAGCAACAAGCTGCAGCCGCGGCTGCTCAGGCCCAGGCCGAGCAGCGCGCGAACGCGGAAGCCGAGGCCCGGCACAAAGCGGAGCTTCAGGCCAAGACCGAGGCCGAGGCTCGCAAGCGCACCGAAGAAGAGCTCGCGCAGAAAAATGCGGCGGCTGAGGCCCTCGCCAAGAAGGCACTGGAGGAAGCAAAACTGCGCGAAACTGACGCCAATCGCATTCTCAATGGCCGCGGATCGCTGGTTATCGTGACCGAACCGGCCGGCGCCTCCATTGCCATCAGCAACTTTGCTCCCCTCCAGTCTCCCACCACCATCACCGACCTGCGGCTCGGACGGTATACCATCAATATCTCGCTGCCTGGATACGACCCGCTCAGTTTGGAGGTGGAAATCAAGGACAACACGCCTACGGATCCCGGAAAGCTTCGACTCGTGCGCCAGACCAGCAGTCTTGAAATCAGCTCCGAACCGGCGGGCGCCGCGTTCGAAGTGCGTCCAGCCCTGCCGCAGATCTCGGTCGGTGGCGTTGCAGTGAAGACGGGCAAGACTCCGGCCACGCTGGTGGATTTGCCGACCGGTGCTTATGTTGTCACCTTCCGGCGCGATGGCTGGCCGGACCAAACAGAAAATGTGACGATCGAACATGGCAAGATGGCGCACGCCGCTTGGAAATATGTCGGTGGGGCGGTCACGATCACCACCGTTCCGGGCGGCGCTCGCGTCACGCGCAACGGCGAGGCCCTCGGTGTGACTCCGTTGACCCTCACCGATCAACAGCCTGGCGAGATGAGCTTCGGCCTTGATCTTGCGGGATTCATCACCACCACGGTCGAAGGGAAAATTGAAGCTGAAAAGACTCTGAACCTTAGTGCCAATCTCGGGGCCGAAGACCGCATCGTTCCCCTGCGCGAACTCGACGAACGTCCCATGCCGATCAAGATGGTCAAACCCGAACTGGGCTATGAATCGACAAGAACCGGCGGGAGCGCGACGATCTCGCTGATGGTTGACCGCGACGGCACGCCCAAGGATCTCAGGGTGGAGCTGGCAACGGATCAGGATTTCGCGAAACGATGCATGGATGCCGCCGCGCAGTGGCGATTCAAGCCTGGCACCGTCAAAGGCGTGCCGGTCCGGACACGGGTGTCGGTGCCCTTCAACCTCTAAGCCGCACCGATCATGGGAACGTGACGCCCTTGTCGCGTTGCGCACTTCAGTTCCCACCCCAGATTCCCATTCTTCAAACCGCGCCGGCTTCCCGGCGCGGTTTTTCATTTCTTGCCACCAGCGCGCCGTGGCTGTCTTCCTCAAACTTGGCTAGGATCGTGTCGGCAAAAAATGGGATTGCTGACCGCAAACATGCCTGAACTATCGACCACCGAAACCCGCCTCGGGCCATCCGCGCCCGCCCGCCATCCTCGTTCGACGCATGAGGACATTCACTATCGCCATCGGATCCGACCACGCAGGCATCCACTACAAAGAGGCCATTAGGGCCGCGTTGCTCACCGCCGGTCATACGGTGCGCGATTTCGGCACGGACTCCGACACCCCGTGCGATTACCCGGATTTCATCCGCCCCGTGGCGGAAGCGGTTGCCCGGGGAGAATACCAACGCGGCATCGTGCTCGGTGGTTCAGGCAACGGCGAAGCAATCGTCGCCAATCGGGTCCGCGGCATCCGCTGCGGTTTGTGCTGGAGTGAGCAGACCGCCGTCTGGAATCGCGCGCATAATGACGGCAATGTCCTTTCGCTGGGAGCGCGCACCATCTCCCCCGAATTGGCTCTGTCGATTGTGCGCGTTTGGCTTGAAACGCCGTTCGAAGGAGGCAGGCACCTCCAACGAATCCGCAAGATCGACGGCCCGTGACGGAGTGATCGGCCGGGTGGCCGGCGGCAGCGGCGGAGGCAAAACGCGCCGAGCGCGAAGGATTCGCACCCGATCACGCCCGAACCGCTTTGGTCCGGGCGAGCCGAGTGCGGATTCAATTTCTGCGACTCTCCGCAGGCGGGCGACGTGCCGGACGGCTACTTCTTCGGCTTCGGCTGCTGGTTGGCGATCTCGCTCGGCGCCTTGTCTAATTTCGCCTGCAGCTCGGCGGCTTTCGACTTGGCATCCTTTAATTCGGCCTGGAGCTTGGCCGACTCGGTCTTGGCGCCATCCGCCTGCGTCTGGAGCGCGTCACATTTAGCCTTGGCTTCATCAATCTGCGCCTGGAGTTTGGCCGTTCCGGCCTTGGCTTCATCCAGTTGGGACTGGAGCTGGGCCGACTCGGTCTTGGCGCCATCCGCCTGCGTCTGGAGCGCGGCGCATCCGGCCTTGGCTTCATTCACCTGCGCCTGGAGTTTGGCTGCTCCGGCCTTGGCTTCGTCCTGTTGGGCCTGAAGTTTGGTCGCGCCGGCTTTGGACTCATCCAATTGCGTCTGGAGCGTGGCGGTCTGATCGTGGGCCAGGACCAGCTCGGCCTGGGTTTTCGCAATCCGGTCGTTCAGCTTGGAAGCTTTATTGGTGAGTATCAATGCGACAACTACAACGGCTACGGCGAGAAGTCCAATCACGTAAGTCGTCGCGGGGATTTTTTTGGGGGCAGGGGGATTTGTTGAATAAGTCATGGGGGAGCAGGTTGATTACAGTTCTCGAAGTCCGAATTCCGAGTCTAGTCCATTTTTCGGGAAAGTCTCAAGATAAAGATGATGCCCCCTCCGCTGACGGCAGCCGCCTAGTTAAGCCTCACCCCACGGATCGATCATTCCCGTTGCCTGTCCGGAACGTTGCCTGCAGGCTGTCCGCCATGAAAGTTCTCTTCATCGGCGGCACCGGCGTCATCAGTTCAGCCTGTTCGCAACTGGTGCTCGAACGGGGCATGGAACTCACGTTGTTGAATCGGGGGCAGTCGGCCCGGCCCACCCCGGAGGGAGCCCGGGTCCTTCACGGCGACGCGCGCGATCCGCGCTCGGCCCGCGCGGCGCTGGGCGACCGGTCGTTCGATGCCGTGGTCGACTGGATCGCGTTCACCCCCGATCACGTCGAGGCGGATCTCGAGCTGTTCCGAGGCCGGACCCAACAGTTGGTCTTCATCAGCTCGGCCTCTGCCTACCAGACGCCGCCCTCCTCGCTGCCGGTCACGGAATCCACCGTGCTCGACAATCCGTTCTGGCAATACTCACGCAACAAAATCGCCTGCGAGGAGCGGCTCGTGCACGCCTATCGGGAGGAAAAATATCCCGTCACGATCGTGCGGCCATCGCACACGTATGACTGCACGCTCATCCCGATGGATGGCGGCTGGACGGCGGTCGATCGCATGCGCCGCGGGCAGAAGGTCATCGTGCATGGCGACGGCACCTCCCTGTGGACGCTCACCCATCACCGCGATTTCGCCCGGGGATTGGTGGGGTTGTTGGGCAACTCCCATGCGATCGGGGAAGCGGTGCACATCACCTCCGACGAATGGCTGAATTGGAACCAGATCTTTGAAATCGTCGCCCGCGCAGCGGGCACCGAGCCGCACATCGTGCATGTTCCTTCGGACGTGCTGGCCGCCTATGATCCCAATTGGGGCGCCGGGCTGCTCGGTGACAAAAGCCAGAGCATGGTTTTCGACAACAGCAAGATCAAGCGGTTGGTGCCGGATTTCGTCTGCCGCATTCCCTACAGCCGTGGCGCCGTGGAGATGATCGCCTGGTACGACGGCGATCCGGCCCGACGCAAAGTGAATGAGGCATTCAACCGCACCTGCGACCGGATTCTCGCGGCCTGGGAATCCGTCTGGCCCCGCTGATCAATCGTCGTCCCATGCGTGGGAGGAGGAAGCGCCCGGAGCGATGCGCGGCTTCTTGCCGACCAGCTCGAAAAGCATCGGGCAGCCGTCGAGTCCGAATTCCGCAATGACGCCCGCCTCGAGGTAACGCCGGTACGATTCGGTCAGCCGGCGCTCCTGATTGCAGAAGAGGCGGATGCGGAACGGCCGGTTGCCGGTCTGCACGCAGTAATAGATGCGGAACCGCTTTCCGCCCACGGAGGGAGGCGGCGTGCGTTCCGCGAGGCGGGTGAGCGTCTGGTTCAACTTGGCCGTCGGCAGTTTCGTGTCGAGCTGTCGGTGGAGCTTCACGGCAGCGTTGAGCATCCGGTCCACCTCGTAGCCAGAGAGGGCGGAAACAAACACCACTGGCGCGCCGGGCGTGAAGAAGAGCCGGTCAAACATCGCGTGCTCAAATTTCTCCCGAAATTCCCGCTCGTCCTCGTAGCCTTCCACGCCCGCCGGCTGCTCGAACGCATCATGCACCTTGTCCCACTTGTTGACGACGATCACCACCGGTTTCGACTCCTTGACCACTTCGCCCGCAATGGCCTTGTCCTGCTGGGTCACCCCTTCGATCGCGTCCAGCACCAGGAACACGACGTCAGTCCGCTTGATGGCATCGAGCGAACGCAGGCGGGAGAAATACTCGACCGAGGAGGCAAGTTTCGTGGCGGCCTTGATGCCGGCGGTGTCAATCAGCCGGAATGGATAAAGCCGGCCGTCGCGCCCCGTGAACTCGAACGGCACCTCGATGGCGTCGCGCGTGGTGCCGGGCTCCTGGTTGACGATCAGGCGATCGCTTTGGATCAGCTGGTTGCTCAGCGAGGATTTGCCGACATTCGGGCGGCCGACGAAACACACGCAGAGCGCCTCACGGGCCGTCTTCGCATCGGCCGATTCTTCCGGCGCCGGCCCCAGCTTGGCCAGAATCGCGTCGCGCAGCTCCACCTCGCCCACCCCGTGCTCCGCCGAGTGGAAATACGGTTCCCCCAGCCCGAGCCTGTAGAAATCGGGATTGTCGCGGCGGCCGTCGTGGAAATCGATCTTGTTCACCACCAACAGCACCGTCTTGCCTTTCTGGCGCAGACGCTGGGCGATGCGCTCGTCGAGCGCGGTGACCCCGTCCTTGGCATCGACGACGAACAGGATGACTTGGGCGGTATCGATGGCAAACTGCACCTGCCCCTCGGTCGCGGCCACGATCTGGGCGGAACTCTCCCCTCCCTTGAGGCCGATGCCGCCCGTGTCAAGCAGCGTGTAGGCGCCATCTTCCACCTCGGCGGCGATCACATCCCGTGTGACGCCCGGCTGGTCATGGACAATCGAGATCCGTTTCCGCGTCAGCCGGTTGAACAGACGGCTCTTGCCGACATTGGGACGGCCGACGATGGCAACGGTGCGGGACATGGCGCAGAACAGCAGTTAAGAGGGAATATGCAAGAAGGAAGACCCCGTCGCACGATCCATCTGGGATCTTCGATCTTTCGTTTTGAGTAGCAAGGTCCGAGGTCTACCGACGCAATCCCTGCACGAACCGCTCGGTGCGGGTGCACGCCTCGACCAGCTGTTCGTAGCCCGTGGCGAAGCTGGCGCGCAAAAATCCCCGGCCGTTCTCGCCGAACGCGCTGCCGGGCACCATCGCGACACGCTCATGGTCGAGCAGACCCATGGCAAACTCCCGCTCGCCCAGCCCCGTGGCCGCCACGGAGGGAAACGCATAGAACGAACCGCGCGGGAGGTGACAGGTCAGACCGATCTCGTTGAAGCGGCGCACCACGAAGTCTCGCCGGCGATGATATTGGTCCCGCATGCGCTTGACGCCATCCTCGCCGCGCAACAACGCCTCGATGGCCGCCTCCTGGCTCAAACTCGACGCGCAGAGCATCGAATATTGGTGCACCCGCATCATGGCCTCGATCAGCGGCGCCGGACCGCAGGCATAGCCGATGCGCCATCCGGTCATCGCGAACGCCTTGGAAAAGCCGTGCAGGAAGATTGCGCGTTCCTGCATGCCGGGAAGGCTCACGATGCTGGTGTGCGTCCCCTCGAACGTCAGCTCGGAGTAGATCTCATCGCTGACCACCAGCAGGTCCTTTTCAATGCAGAAGCGCGCAATGCCCTCCAGTTGCTCGCGGTCGCAGGTGCCTCCCGTGGGATTGCACGGCAGATTCAGCAGGAGCACCTTGCAGCCCGGCTGCCATGCCGCGGCGAGCGACGCC
>Ga0182027_10013634_pt1 | contig 11311 bp, 5 predicted proteins | sample 712E1DmetaG_FD_121300 | JGI IMG/M metagenome (GOLD analysis project Ga0182027, IMG submission 121300) | Permafrost microbial communities from Stordalen Mire, Sweden - 712E1D metaG (Illumina Assembly) | ecosystem: Environmental > Terrestrial > Soil > Wetlands > Permafrost | place: Sweden...
TCATGCCAAGTTCCGATATGATCATGGACCTGGCTCCCATTCGACCAGACGCTCAATCTGCTGCATTGACAGGCGCTGGTTGGGTTGTAAAAAACCACAACGGGAGACTCAACTGATCCGACCGCCGCCGCGACAAATTCCTGATTCAGGTTCTTGACCGGCGTAGTCTGCATATTCATTCTCATTACGTTACTTGCTAGCAGAATGAAAGCTAGCGACACGATAATTACCGGATACTTCATTCTTATCATCTCTAATTATATTATATACCTTTTATCTTAATTGTCAATAGCTGGGAAATAACGGAATGCTCTCGGCGCTGGCGTAAAAGCCACCACTGTTTCGCTTTTAAATTTGCCTTAGCTCCACGATTTTGATTATGATTAAACAATGAAATGGATTTACAAAAATATCGCGATCTTGGCAGGCGTTGTGGCGATTTTGGCGGTTTTGGGTATGGTTTTGCGTCAAATGGACAACCGACTGATCGCCGCATACAATGCCAACCGCTCACCCGATATTATCGACCGCAACGGTCAAATCATGTCGCGGCTGCCGAATTCCAAAGGCTATTATAACGAATATTTGGTGGGAATTCCCGCGGATTTTTCCAAACTGCTGGTGCAAAAAGAAGACCGCTGGTTTTACTGGCACAAAGGTTTAAACCCGGTTTCGATCGTCAAAGCCCTGGCGCAAAAGATCGGCCTGGGTAACCGCGCCGGATCCAGCACCATCACCCAGCAACTGGCAAAAATTTTGCTGTCGCAGGAAAACTCGCGCACGGCCCAAAACAAGATCGTCGAAACGGTTTACACGCTGGCGCTGGAAACTTTCAACAGCAAACCGGAAATTTTGAAAATGTATCTTGATTCGGCCTACTTTGGCAACCGACTCCAAGGAATCCAAGCCGCCGCACGCGGATATTTTGGAGTGAGTCCGTCAATGCTTACCCCCGAGCTGTCATTACAATTATTGACCGCCCTAAACAGTCCGACCAATTCCAACCCCGGATCTGACGGCAACATCGCCAAAGCCAAGCTCCTGGCCATAGCATTAAACATCAATGTGGCCGACGCGAATTTCGTCTCGGCAAATACCACCAATAAAGATCTGGTCGTCTACGAGAACGATTCCACTCTGCCGTTCGAATTGCTTGGTTATGCCAACAAACTCGACTCAACGCCCATCACCATCGATTCAAAGATCCAGGAAAAATCGCGCCGAATAGTGTCGGACAATGTCGACCTGTTGTCGGTCAAATTGGCCAAAAACGCCGCGGCCGTGATAATTTCCCTGCCCCAGAACGAAATCTTGGCCATGATCGGCTCGCCCGATCCGGCAAGCAACCTGCCAGGCTACCAGATCAACATGTTAAACCAGCCGCGCCAGATCGGCTCGACCATCAAGCCGTTCATTTATTTAAAGGCGTTCGAAAAAGGCATGCGGCCTTACACTATCATCGACGACCGCGAATATAAATATTATACCGCCCAGCAGTTGCCCCTATACCCCAAAAACTATGACTGGACCTACCACGGACCAATGACCGCCAATTACGCCTTGGCCAACTCCATCAATGTGGCGGCGGTCAAAACCCTGGAATACGCCGGCGTTAACGATTTTACGCGATTTTTGCAACAAAACCTAGATTTAAAAACCGGCCAGGATATCAACTCATACCAGCTGGGCATTGCCTTGGGCGACCTGGAAACCAATCTTGTGGACCTGGCGCATATCTTTACCATCTTCCCGAATAACGGCGAATATAAAAATCTCGTTTTGTCGCGCAATCAAAACGTCAACAACAAATTTTTTGCGGCAAACAACACGAACGTCGCCAAGAAGGATTATATCGAACTGGTCAACCGGATCTTATCCGACCGCAAGATCTCCATGGACCAATTCGGCGCCCAAAGCGACCTGAACATACCGGCGACAAATTACGCGCTCAAAACCGGCACGTCGCATAACTATACCGACAGCTGGGTGGTCGGCTACACGCCCGATTTTTTGGTGGCGGTTTGGATGGGCAACGCCGACGCATCGGCCATGGATGGCATCTCGGGCCAGCTGGGCGCCGGCCGCGTCTGGAACGACCTGATGGAGATGATGCTGGCGTCCGCCTACAACAAAAAAACGCCGTTTGATTTTAGCGACATCAAAGATTATCAGGATAAACAAGGCGTTGAATACGGCCTTGCCACCGATGATTTCCAAAAATGCCAAAACCTATTGCTCTCCAAAGACACCGATCTGATCCTGACCCCTCACGACGCCGACGTCTTCGAATTCGCCCCCGATGCACGCATCCAATTAAGTTCGGCAAAACCCGCGTCCTGGAAAATCAACGGCCAAGATCACGGCAACAGCAACAGCCTGATCTTTACCCCGCCCGCTCCCGGCCAATACCGGATCGCCGCAACCAGTGGCAGCCAAACAGAAGAAATCAATATCGTATTTGTAAAAAAATAACCGGGTACATTCCCGTTTCATTGATGCATTATTATCGATCATTAAAAATCACGCCATTTTGGCCCATAAAAAATAAAAAGAAGAGTGGTAAACTCTTCTAAAGAGCGACGAAGCCGTTGGCGGATGCTATCTGTTGCGCCTCGGGTCCGAGGCAATATTTGATAAACTGCTGCGCCTGCTGTGACGGATCGCCCAGCGTGACCAGATACAGCTTACGCGACAACGGATATGTGCGATCCCTTGTGTTGGTCACATTGGCCAGCATACCGTTGAGCTTCACTGCCCTGACTTTGTCGTTGATAAAGCCAATGCCGAGGTAGCCGATGGCCACTTTGCTGTCAGAGATCGCGAGCTGCGCCTCGGAGTTGCTGCCGGCGACAGTTTTAACGCCATTTGTTTCGGCCGTAGTGCTGCCCATAACATACTGATCGAATGTGTCACGAGTTCCCGAACCATCTTCCCGGCTAATGACGTATATCGGTTGGTCGAACCCACCCACCTGTTTCCAGTTGGTTATATTCCCGGCGTAGATCGCTTTTAGCTGAGCTGTGCTGAGTGCCTTAACGCCGCTGTTGTAAACATCCGGGCTGACGGCGATCACTATCGAATCATAAGCGATCGCTGTCGCTTCAAATGTCTTACTTGTGTTCTTGGCGAGGTTACGATCCGCGTTGGTCAAGTCCCGGGAGATCATTCCGATATTCGAATTACCCGCGATCAGATCGCTGATCCCGACACCACTCCCGCCGCCAGATACGGAGACGGTCACGTTCTTTTGCTCCGAATTGTATTGCTCGGCGGCCAGTTCAACGAACGGCAGCGCGGTGGTTGACCCGCTGATACGCAGCGTTACCGCTGCTGGTTGCGCTGACGTTGGTAGCTGGCTGCTCTGATTGTTCTGGCCAATGCATCCCAAGCTGGCGATTACGACTACTGCCAGGAATAGCATTACCACAAATGCGCTTTTAGCGCCCGGTATTTTTTTCAAAATTTCTTCTCCGGCGCGTTATTAAAGAACCATACGCGCAAAGCTACTATACTCAATTTGGTTTATTTACGCAACATAACAAATATTAAAAAAAGCCTATCGCGCGTCGGCAATTATAAAACGCTGCCTTCGGGCCATATTTTGAGTAAAAAAAATAGCCATTTGGCTATGTAGAGATATTTTTTCTCCTGACAAAGAAACGCGCGCCTTTGATGTTCTTTTTGAATTTCTTGGCCAAGTCATAAACGGCAGCGTCGATCCCGTAGGTCCCATTGATCTTTCCCGTCACATCATCGAGAACTAAATCGATGCCATCCGTGTCGAAAGTAAGATTCCCGACAGTTCCGGCCTTGACCTCTCCAATACCCAGAGCATCGATGTTCAAATCCCCGATGGCTGACATTCGCAGATCAACAAGGCACCTTCGGCGGAGTATTAATTTCACATCTCCTTTACAGCCTAGTGTTTTGATCTCGCCACCTTCCAGTGCCAATACCAAGTTGCCGCGGTAACCGTTAAAGGAAAAATTTCCACCTTCGCTGTCGACATTTACCGGAAGACCATCGGGCACTTTGATCGTTACTTCTTTCGGCAAAGACTCGCTGGTGCTGATAACGCAGTCACTCATGGAACCACTGCACGCAACCGAGCCTTTGGTCGCGATCACGATGCCTTTGTCAAATCTGCCGGAAAAAACAGGGCCACTTACATTTCCGACTATGTTGGTCTAACTGCCAACACGCTGGCCTCTCTGGTTAAACCCAGGCATCGAAAATTCCTTGCCTTGGATCAAAGTGGTCACGATTATCTTGCCGCCTTCTTTTCGGGCAATTCCATAGATTCCTTCCGGAATGTCGACTTCGATACTCTTCCTGTCAGGTTCGGAAACGATAGCATACCGTACCTCACCCTTATTCGTAATCTCAACTACTTTTATTCCATCTGCCCCAAATTCTTTACTCATCTAAGTATTCTCCTGACAATTTTCTTTTTATATTCTATAATATTTTATTGATTGTGTCAAGGATAATCGGCCGCGGCCGCCAAACCAAAAGGGCCCGCTTGGGACCCTCTCGGTTCAGACCGTTGTCGCCCAGACTTGGACTCTATTTGATCTCGAAGTAATTGCTGGCGGTGCGGCCGAAGTTTTCCGGATTGTAGATCTCGCTAGCCACTGTGGGCGGCTGGAAGTATTTGCCTTTGACCAGCGCGCGGACGTAGTAGTCGTACTGATGAACTCCTTGCGGCAGAGCTTCTTTGTAAAGCAGGGCGCGATCGTCAAACATTTGCGTGTAATCCGGATCCAATATCGGATTGGCCACGCCAACCTCGGTAAAGCGCAACGACTGCTGTTCGGTAGCCAGGTCGGTGTTCACGATTTCGAATCCCGCCGGAATGAAATCTTCGACTGAAACAAACCGGCGATCCTGCCCGGCAGTCACTTCGATATGCGCACGGATGACATCGCCCACCTTGGCCGACGTCAGCGGCGTTACGTTATCGGTATCACCGGAAGCGTAGAACGCCCGGGTAACGCCAAATCCTTCGTCGCGCGGCGCCACATTGCCGTTGATATAGTATTTCAATCCCATATCGTAATACAGGCTGTTGGTTATCAGCGGATTCTTTTCGGTTTTGTTGAAGCTGACGGAATTCAAACCGATGGTTAGGTCTTTTATTGGAACGGTCGAACTTACCTGGTCCAAAATCGTCTTGGCGTTAAAGTCATGCGCGGCGATATTCTTTGAGTTAAGGTTCACGCTCAAGCTGAAATTGGCGTTGGTCTCGTTTTTCCACTTTAAGTAGTCAACGAACGCCTGCACCACTTCGGAGGTGTTTTGCGTCGAACCCCAGGCGCCATCCTGGTCGCGGGAATTGAGCAGCCAGCGGACGACTTTGTCGTTAAAGCTCGTTTCACGATTGCCGGCCGCCAGCGATCGCAAATAAACCGCGGTGTCGGCGATCGTGGTTTCAAAGAAATTCCAGGAAGCGTTGGAGTCCTTGCGCTGCAAAAACGCGCCGCGGGAATCGATCTCGATGCGGTTATCAAGCAGGCCGTTAATGCGGCCGGTAACCGTCTTGTCAAAGCCGTAGTTGTTTAAAACCAAACCCAGTTGCGCCAAAGTTTTATTGTCCAGCGTATCGTCGGTGGCCTTTAAGTTGGAAGCGATCGTCAAAACCGCGTTACGGACGATATCATTGTTTTTGTAGGCCGGGGTGCCAAGCAAAACCGCGGCGCCTTCGACAATTCCGGCATTGCCAAAATTGTAACGGTCATCGGTATTGGTGTATTTCCGGTAAAGACAATCCACTGCCTGCTGGTAGACGCTGTCGTTAACCGCCACGCCGGCAGCCTTAAGGCTGTTGAAAGCCTCGACCGCAGATAACGTCATATAATAACTCGGATACTGTTTATTCCACATCCCGAAACAGCCGCTATTGTCCTGGTTGGCGTAAACTTTTGCCAATCCTTGAGAGATAAGATCATCCAAGCTGACCTTGTTGCCGTTTTTATCCGTGATTTTGAGATTAAACTTATCGGCCAGGTTGGGAACATTTAGACCGGACTTGACCACGGCCAAAGATTTTAACTGGCTGGAAAGCTGCTCGGTGCAGCCGTAGGGATAGCCAATCAAATATTGCAGCGAATTGGACAGGAATACTGCCAAGGTCGCCGAGCTGTTGATCGTTAGCTGGCCCATGCTTAATTCCACATTATCGGGGATCAAAACCTCTTCGGTCGCCCGGTCAGCGGTGGTATAATTAGCGGTCGCGGTCGCCTCGTAGGTTAAATTCGGTTTAATGGGAATGGTCTGAGCCACCGCGTCGCTGGCATTCTGGCCTTCGGCCCGCACCGTAAACGCGTGGGTTCCCAACACCATGTTGGCGGGAGCCATGACATTCACATAAACCGTGGCGTTGTCGCCGGGTTTAATGCTAACTTTCTTGGAGGTGTCTTTATCCAGGAATCGCAACGTGTCGGACGAGAAACTGACGGTAACATCCTGCTTTTGGGCGCTTTGGTTAAACACTTGCGCCGCCAGACTCAAGGTGTCGCCCGGAATGACGAACCGCGGTTTTTGCGGCACCACCATCAGGTCTTTTTGGGTTTGAAACTGCGCATAGCCAACGCCAACCTTGGTATCCTGAGTCACGCCCACGCTCTCGGCCTGCCAAGTGGTCAGGTTATCGGGCAATTTAAACGACACCGTCGCTTTACCGCTGCTGTCCGTGGTCACACTTCCCTGCCAGTAAGCCGTTTGTTTGAAATCGCCGCGAACTTTGCTATCGCTGCCGCCGCCCCCGCTGCCGCCCTTGGTCTCATTGGCCGGCTGGACTTCCTTTAGAATGTTATTGATGTTAGACGATGTCTTGACGGTCAGCGGCAAACCGTCATAGAAAAATACCAGCGGATCTTTTTTGGGGTTGCCTTCCAAAGCCAAAACGCTCAGGTCAGCCACCGCCACCGACAATTGGGCCGGCACCGGAGCATTGTTGTTGTCGGTGGTCACAAACGACAGCGTCGCCATATCTCCCGGTTGATAGTTTTTTTTGTCCGGGATAACGCTGACATTGATCTTGTGGCCCGCGGCATCGACCGTATATTCGATCGACCCGAATTTTACCTCGGGGTCGGCCGATTGCAAAAGCACCGACGCGAAAATGTTGGGCGCGTATTCCGGTTTGACGTCAAACTGATAGCTGGCCAAATTGCCGTTAATATCGATGATCTGATAATCAAACAGCTTGCCCCGCTCCAACGCCACCAGGGCTTTAGCGTGCTGGTAGGGCGATGCGATCACAAACTCGCCCTTATCGCCGGCTTTTAAATCTTTGTGGCCGGCGGTCAATGTCAGGGTGGTATCGTTATACGGTTGCACCGAAGCAAAGCCTTCGCCGGTAACATAGACATAAGAACGCGACATGACCGGATTGCCTTTGGAGTCCGTGGAGATAACGTCGATCTCATACTCTCCGGCCTTGTCCAATTGCAGCGCCGACGAGTAACTGCCGACGCCGTTTCGGGCCAAGCTCACTGTCTTTACCGAATTACGCGTCTTGGTCCAGTCATAAGAAAAACCGCCGGTGGCATCCTGGCGCCGGGCATTGACCCAGTCAACGATAAAAGCCTGCGCGCTGACACTGCCCGCGTCCTTGGGCTTTCCGGCGGGATCGACCGACTTGGCACTCAAAGTTATATTTTGTTTTTCCTGGACAAACGACGGATCAGCCTGCGTGCCCAGATAAAATTCACCGGCATGGACGATAAACGACGATTGCGCCGAGATCGTCTGGCCTAGGGAATTTTTCACGGTCGCATCCAACACGATGATGCGGCTGTTGCGGAATTTTCCGTCGCCGGCATCGGGGAAAAGTTTTTGCAGGTCCAGGCTCTGCGTGATCATAGCCTTGCCCGAGGCGTCCAGCGTAGCCGTTCCGCGGCTGATAAATTGATCGCCATAACAGTAGCCCGTCGCGCACTCTTCGTAGAAACCCGTGTCATACCAGCCGTCAGGCATTTTTTCGAAATAATAATTCTGGGCGCTCAAAGTGTATTCGACGCTGGCATTGGCCACCGGCACGCCAAAGTAGTAATTGGCCGCAACATTTATCTTGGCCGTGTCTTTGGAAATGTATTCGTCTTTGTCGCTTTTGGCTGTCACCTGAAATGCCGCCGGCGCGTATTCCTGCACGACAAACGAACCGCACTGATAAGTCTTGGCGACGCACACCTGGTAAGTACCCAACGGGGCTTTGGCGTCAAGGGTTACGTTGTCGCCAAACGCGCCGAAATTATCCAGCATCACGTTTTTTTGCCAGAAAACGTCGTCCTGCGCGTCCTTGCCTTCAAGGCTAACTTGGGTTGACGGCCAGGCCTGGTAATTGCCGTCATATCCCAAGCGCAAAATGCCTTTAATATCGACGGTATCTCCCGGCCGGTAGATCGGCCTGTCGGTGTAAATATAAGCTTTCTTCATGTTGGCGGCGGATTCGGCCCAATTCAAAGAATCCTCGCCACCACCAATAACGGTCGAGTCATTGCCCGCTTGGACTACCGCAGCTTTGATCCCCGGACGCGGCTTTAATAAACACACGCCTTGGCTATTGGTCTGTCCGCTTTCGACCATGGCTCCGGAATTGTCGTAAAGCGATACTGTGGCGCCATTGACGCCTTCCTGGCTGGTAATATCGGTCACCCAATAAAGATTTTGCAATTGGTCCAGCTGGCTGGCGTTTAGCGCCGTTTGGTCCTCACTATAATCGAAATTCTGTTCGGGATCGATCATTTTTTGGGCCGCCGCCAGATTGGTCACTGTCAAGAAGTTGACCTGGTGCTGAACCTTTCCGTCATAATCCGTGTAATCCGGATTACCAATGGCGATAACGTAATTGCCGATCGGGTCGCTAAACATTTCGCCGACATCCAGCTGGAAATAGTTATAGACCCAATAGCGCTGCGGCAGCTCGACGCGTTTGTGCGCGGTTAAAACACACGTCGATGGCAACGGATAATGGCTGTTGTCCGAATGGTATTCGTTATAAAAATCGATGGCTGAAAGCTTGCAAACATCGACATCGGCATAGGTTATGTTCCTGGTCCCGATGGTCAGCAGATGTTTCGCCGCCGACGCCACATTGTAGGTGCCCTGCATCGCGAAAATATCGACTTCTTTTTTATCCATCGGACCAGTGGTCGTGTTATAGCTTACTCTGGCGCCCTGGCCGAAAACATCGGTCGCGTTGGCGGTTATCTGATAAGCGGTCTGGGGCATAAAACCGGCGCTTACCACGGTATCAAATTCACCGATGGCGCACGGCGTCGTCTTGTAGCTGTCAGACGAATCAACCCTCCACGAAGCGCCCCACGAAAAGATCTCGTAATCCTTGTCGGCGACGATCTTAGTCTTGTAGTCTTTTTGTTCCTGAACCTGCAACGGATCGTTGGAGCATAAAACGACGGTTTCCAGGCCGACTGAACCGACGCGGAATTGCAGCGCCGGATAAACCTTGACCAGCCGCGTTATCGGGCCGCCGTTAATAACCAGGTTTTTGTCATTGACAATGTGGTCCAGGCTAACGGTAAATTGCCGGCCGGGCGCCAGGTTTTGGTCAAACGAAATCTCCAAAGTTTTAGGATCGTCAACCTTCAGACAATTGAAATCCTGCGTCGACAAATTATCGTCGCTGCACTTTTTGGCGTATTCGATCTTTGAAATCCCGGCGTCGGAAGTTATCCGGCTGGCGCCGATATTTATCGGCTCATAAAACGAAACCGTCAATTTGCCCTGCGGATCGAACATGTCGGCGGAAGCATAACTGGTCCGGTCGCTTTGCGCGTCCCATGAATTGACGATCCCCGTGGTTGTCGCATCAAATTCCCGGGAATCAGCGATGTTAATATCGCCTTCCTTTGGATACGCCTTGTTTATGGTCAGCTGATAGGAAACTTGAGTGTCCCAAATCTTTGACCGGCCAAACTTGTCGCTTTTGGCATAAACTTCCAAGATCGATTCATTGGCATCGGCAGTGGCAACCGCCGCCGGTTTTTGCAAAACCGGGATGCCGATGATCGAGGCGATGCCCAAACGGATGGAGTCAAAAGCGTTGGCCGCGAATCGGGAAAATGAACCGGACCCCATAACCGGCTGCTGGGCGCTATGAGCGGCGTCGGAAGCGTATTGCACAATGACCGGCACCTCCTTTTGGCTGCCGCTGTCGATCAATTTTATTTCGGCGGCCGTTTTTTGCAGATCGACGGGCTGGTTGAAATATATCCGCAACGGCTGGTTGTAGACAAGTTTGTCGGGATTTGATTCGGACGCGTAACGAAGCGACCGGGTTTTGAAAGTCGCGGTCTTCCCGGAAACCTTCAAGCCGTCGGTCGACGTCAAATCCCCGACCGTGACCGTGTAGTCCGACGATCTTTGCAGGCGGTCAGTGGGAATGAATTGCAGGGTGTTAGTCGAAATCCATTTGAAACGCCCGTCGGTTTTGGGAGTGATCTGAACCGGTACCGGCAAAGATTCCGTCGCCTCGAGCGTTGTCAACGGCACCATCGGCCGGCTGAAAACTATGGTTATTTTGCTGTTCTCGGGCGCCTCGGCGCTATTATCCGGAAAAATGGCTTGGATCGCCGGATTGTCAACCGCCTCAAAATCGCTGGCCAGACTGCCGCCCGAACCCAGACCAACCTTGACCGAATAATAATGATCGGACACCAACTCGCCGCTGGGCTTAAACTCCACGAAATCGGTTTGCGCGACGGTTTTATCCGCGCCGAAAGCAAGCCCGGCAAAATTGAACGCTCCCTGATTCTGGTCCACCCAGGCGCCATCGATCTTGGGATCGAAAGCGGCGCCATCTTTTACCTGTTGGGCGCTAAGGCCTTTGGGAATATAAATTTTAATTGCCGCCGATTTGGAAATTTTTTCGTCCACCAGGCGCCAAACCTGGGTGTAACCGACCGAGGTCGGCGCCTTTTGTTTTGAAATAAAATAATAGGCACCCGCCAGGATCAACGCTAAAACCAGCAAAATTCCAAAAATTTTTATCAATAACGGCAACTTTTTACGCCGCGGCCTTTCTTTAAGATCCGGCACGGGAAAACTCGCGGGCGCGCTTTGTTGGGCTTGGGAGGTTGATTCCATATTGTAAAAAATTTTTAAAAAATAATGATTAATTTATTATAGCAGGTTTGTTTAAACACGCCGCACCTCTATTTGTAATTGCTCGCCGGGTATTACCAAGAAGCGAATTTGTGGAGGTTTGACTTCAGCTTTGGGAAGTCAATCCTCAACGAATTCGCGGTCATCGACAGCACATTAAGCGATGGCGTGTCCCCAGTAAAGA